>Ga0181537_10004312_pt1 | contig 11828 bp, 6 predicted proteins | sample PEATcosm2014_Bin_39_FD_119765 | JGI IMG/M metagenome (GOLD analysis project Ga0181537, IMG submission 119765) | Peatland microbial communities from MTU Mesocosm Facility, Houghton, MI, USA - PEATcosm2014_Bin23_10_metaG | ecosystem: Environmental > Terrestrial > Soil > Wetlands > Peat | place... | reverse complement strand
GGCTTCTCTGTGCTGCGCAGCATCATCATACCGCCTGCACCGCTGAACCCGCCAATGTACGAGAAGAGGTCGAGATGGTCGAAGGTGACCTGAAATGTCTGCATTCCGCCCATCGAAAGCCCGGCCATGGCTCGATGGTCACGATCGGAAACGGTTCTGAAATTCGAATCAATATATGGAAGCAGCGCCTGGGTCAGATCGTCCTCGAAGGTCTGCGACATTTCCTGCATGGCCTTCATCATCTCGGGCGAGCCGAAGGGTTTTCCCGTCATATCGGGATCAACATGGCCGGCGCGTCGTGCGTAGCCGTAGGCCATTACAATGATCATCGGCTTTGATGATCCGCCGGCAATCAGGTTGTCGAGGATGAAGTTGGCATGGCCCTGCTTGATCCAGCCGGTCTCATCTTCGCCACCGCCGTGCTGCAGGTAGAGCACCGGATAGCGCATCATGGTCTGTGTGTCGTAGCTCGGGGGCAGGTAGATTACGGCATGCCGCCAGCTCCCGGTGACCTTGGAGAAATGCCAGATCTCGCGGACTGCTCCGTGCGGAACATCCTGCGGCAAATAGTAGGATGCCCCCGGTTCAGAAATCTCGATTCCGCTTGCGTCTCTGCTGCCGCCGTAGAAGGCATGGCTTCCCACATCGTTCACGTCTACCCCATCGACGACGAAGTTGTAGGAGTGAAATCCGGGCACAAGAGGCGGCGTAGTGGCTGTCCATACGCCGTCGGCCCCCTTTAACATGTCCAGCTTCGGATTACTCCAGAAGTTGAGCTTTACTGCCGTGGCGTTCGGGGCTTTGATGCGAAACTCCGCTCGGCCGCCAGCCTCGACGCGTGGGTATTCCGCGCCCCACAAATTGGTGGAAGCAGGCTGGAACTCACTGGGAATTTGTGCACTGCAGTAGCTCGAAAGCCAGAATAACGCGATTGCAAGTCTCTTCATTGGATTCTCTCCAACTCCAATCCCACCCACAGAACGCTCAACCCGGAAATCGACCGGCCGATCGGACTCAACCTCAATCGGGCACGGAGCCAGAAATCGTTTTCCGCTTCGGGTCGGTTACCGCGTCAGCGCCCTCTCACTTTTGCGGACAGGGGATAGTACGCGATTAAGGCAGTCAAAGGATAGTTAATTTTTCCATAAGTACATCGATTTATCGCTTGCCCTCTGCGCTACGGTTTCTGTATAGTCCGATTTCCAGAGAACGTTTACGCGAATCGATGGTCCGCTAGGCGAACTTTCATTCGAGTGGCGAGGGTCCCTTGCAGCAGGTCCGCGCCGCTCTCGCAGGGGAGTTGTCATGAAATTCGGCGCTGGTATGCAGTCCGTCATTCGAATCAGCCTGCTTTTTCTGGTCTCGTCAGCGCCTATTCTGGTTGCAGAGACAGCACATTTGTCCATCGATGCCTCGAAGACCAGAGCGAAGATCGACCGCAATCTATTCGGCCAGTTCGCCGAAAATCTCGGACATGGACTATACGAGGGCATCTGGGTAGGGCCGAGTTCGTCGATCCCAAATACTCGAGGGATCCGAAACGACGTCGTTTCCGCCCTTCGAGAACTGAAAGTACCCAACGTCCGCTGGCCCGGTGGATGCTTTGCCGACCAGTATCACTGGCGCAAGGGGACAGGTCCGCGCGACAAGAGACCCGCCACCGTAAACTCGGCGTGGGGCGATGTGATCGATACGAATGCTTTCGGCACCGATGAGTTCATGGATTTCATTCAGCAGATTGGCAGCACTCCTTATGTGTCCATCAATCTGGGCTCCGGTACGCCGCAAGAGGCCGCCGAGTGGCTGGAATACATGACCGCAGCAGCGCCGACAGCTCTTGCCAAAGAGCGTACCGCAAACGGCCATCCCGAGCCGTATAAAGTTGGATTCCTCGGAATCGGCAACGAAAGCTGGGACTGCGGTGGTGCGATGACGGCCGATTACTATGTGAGCCTGATGAAGGTGTACAGCCGCTTTGTGCTCAACATGAATCCAGCGCAGCGGGGTACGAACCAGATGCTGAAAATTGCGGTCGGTCCTGGCACGCCGGATACCGAGTGGACTGAAACAGTGATGAAGGCCTGGAAGAAGCATACCTGGGCCTGGGATATAAACGGCGTTTCGCTGCACTGGTACACCGTTCCCAACGGCTGGCCGCCTTCAACACCTTCCGAGAAGTTCGGCTTGGACGACTATGCGAAGAGCCTGAAGTCGACGCTCTTTATGGACGAGTTCCTGCACAAGCAGGAGGCCATCATGGATAAGTACGACCCAGAGAAGAAAGTGACCTTGAGCGTGGATGAGTGGGGAGCCTGGCATGCGCCTTTGACCGGCTCAAATCCCGCATTTCTCGTTCAGCAGAACAGCATTCGCGACGCCATTCTCGCCTCGCTGAACCTCAACATCTTCGCCCGTCACGCTGATCGCGCGCGCATGGCCAATATTGCGCAGATGATCAACGTGTTGCAGGCGATGATTCTTACCGACAAAGAGAAGATGGTTCTGACGCCGACCTACTATGTCTTCAAAATGTATGTTCCATTTCAAGACGCCGCGTTTATTCCGGTCGTCTTTGACCCAGGCACTTACACGCATGGTAGCGTATCCCTTCCGCGCATTGACACCATCGCCGCAAAGGGCTTGGATGGGAGGCTGCTGCTTGAGATTACCAACATCGATGCGGAAAACTCTGTTGCCATTGATGCAGATCTGACCGGCATCAAGGCGAAGTCCGCCAAGGCAGAAACATTAACTGCGCCTACAGTAGACGGGGTCAACACTTTCGAATCCCCAAACGCAGTTGTGCCGAAGCAGACAGCAGTAAAGCTTCAGGGAGGCAAGATCTCCCTGACTGTAGAGCCGAGATCAATCACTGTTGTTTCGATCGAACAGTAGCCGCGAGCCGGAGAAGACCAGTCATGCACTCGTCCAAGAAGATCGTAGTCCCGAATACACTCACATCGATTTTTGGATTGCTACTTGTCTCTCTGATGGCCTCACTTGGCATCGCACAATCACAGTCACCTACGGTCCATGCCACCATCGACACCACCAAGACCGGCGCGCCTATTTCGAAGTACATCTACGGTCAGTTCCTCGAGCACGGCGGCGACATCGTGAACACAGGCGTCTGGTCTGAGATGCTTGTCGATCGCAAGTTCTATTACCCGGTAGCTGTCAGTGCCCCCAAGCCACTACCGGTGATGGGCAATGCTGCTGGGAATCCGCGCTTCAATCGCATTCCAACGCGATGGTGGTCTCCTATCGGTGGCGACGACGCCGTCTCCATGGACAAGAAGGCGCCCTATACCGGCGATCAGACGCCCTTGGTTAAGCTCAGTGCGAAGGACCCGCATGGCTTCAGGCAATCCGGAATTGCGGCTCGCAAAGGCAAGTCCTACTCGGGGCACCTCGTGCTAGCGGGCTCTCCTGGCGCGGTGGTCAAGGCGACGCTGATCTGGGGCAAGGAAACTGCTGATCGTCAGACCGTCACACTGCGTGGGCTTAGTGTGGCGTACCGTAAGTTTCCGCTTCGCTACACCGCTGGAGCCGACACCGATGATGCAACTCTCGAGGTCACGGGTACTGGCGCCGGTTCCTTTCACGTTGGCACGGTCTCACTGATGCCCGCCGACAACATTGAAGGTTTTCGCCCAGAGGTCATTGCCGCACTGAAGCAGTTGCGCTTTGGCGTCCTTCGTTTTCCGGGAGGCAATTTCGTCTCGTCGTATGAATGGCGCTACGGCGTTGGCGACATCGACAAGCGCCCACCGATCTTCGATTCTGTGTGGCACGCGGTGCAGCCTAACGATGTGGGTACGGATGAGTTCCTAACGCTATGCCGGTTGCTCGGTGTCGATCCCTACATTACTGTCAATGCAGGCTTCGGAGATGCATGGTCCGCGCGCGAACTGGTCGAATACACCAATGGAGCCGCCACCACACCCATGGGGAAATGGCGGGCCGCGAATGGACACCCGCAGGCCTACAACGTGAAGCTTTGGGGCGTTGGCAACGAGCCCTGGGGCGATTACCAGATGGGATCCATGTCCCTTCCGCAATTCGAGTTAAAACACAACCTTTTCGCCAGGGAAATGCGCAAGGTTGACCCATCCATCAAGCTCATCGCAGGTGGCGCGATGCCTGATGTCATGGAGGGTGCGGATCAAGCGAGACGCATCAACGGCCAGTATGTTCCTGACTATCTTTCCGCGGCTGATTGGACAGGTCAGATGCTGCTCAACTGCCTCGATAACATCGACATGGTGAGCGAACATTACTACGCATCCGGCACCCAGCACACCGACATGAAACTGCAGAAGAAGGTAGCTATTGACCCTCCTCTGTCGTTCATTGAATGGCAGCGTGCGCCGGCCGTTCAGGTGCGCGCGAAATATGAGCACTACCAGGAATATCTGAAGCGCATTCCAGCGCTCCGTGCAAAACCCGTTCCCATCGCCATTGATGAGTGGGCCTACTTTGGCGGTGGACCCAACTCCTACAAAACGGTTCCAGCGTACGCATGGGCCTTCCACGAAATGTTTCGCCACTCCGATATCTTCCAGATGGGCGCGCTAACCTTCGCAACAGCAACGATGAGTTCCAATCGTACCGAAGCTATATTGAACCCCACCGGTATGCTCTTCAAGATGTACCGCGATCACTTCGGCACTATCCCTGTCGAGGTAACGGGAAACTCACCGCAGCCTAAGCCGATGTTTCCGGCGGGCGGGGACCAGCCTGCTGTCAATCCGGGCAGCGACACTTATCCGCTCGATGTCAGCGCAGCCCTCAGCGAGGATCGCAAGACACTCACGATCGCCGTACTCAATCCATCGGATTCCCAACAGAGCATTGCGATTGCGATCAACGGAGCGAAACTGAAGAGTTCAGGACACCTTTATCGCATGGCTCCAGACTCCATTGACGCAACTGTACAGGTAGACAAGAAGCCGGAAGTTCAGATCGAAGAACAGTTGCTCGGCGGCTTGCCCGACACTGTTACTGTGCGCCCGTTTAGCGTGAACATTTATTCATACCCGGTTGAATAGCTGAACTGTTCCAATTTAAGGATGAAAATGACAAACAGAAGAACCCTACTTGCATTCACCATAGCCATTGCGGCTGCAGCGGCAATCGATCTCACGGCGCAGGTACAGACGATTGTTCCTGACCCGGTTCCTGGCGCGAAGCCTGCCACGGTCGAACACATCAAGATTCATGGCGACGCACTCGAGGGGAACCTGGAAGGCGATGCTGTTGACCGCGATGCGATTGTGTTTCTGCCGCCAAGTTACGAGAAAGATAAGAAGCGGCGCTATCCCGTTGTCTACGCGCTGCATGGCTACTCCATCGGCGCGGAACAGTGGTCGCACGAGATTCATGTTCCGCAGACGATTGAGGGCGCATTCGCAAAAGGGTCACAGGAGGTAATCGTTGTTCTGCCAGATTCTAAGACGATCTACAAAGGCTCGATGTATTCCAGTTCTGTGACCACGGGCGACTTCGAGCGGTTTATCTCGCACGATGTCGTCGCGTACATGGATGCACACTACCGCACCATTCCGGAGCGCACCAGCCGTGGCCTGGTAGGTCATTCGATGGGCGGCTACGGAGCTTCGCGCATCGGTATGAAGCACTCGGATGTCTTCGGAGTGCTCTACATCATGAGCCCCTGCTGCATGTCGCCAATGGGCGGCGGCGGCCCTGGCCCGTCGGATCGAATGAAGGAGATGGCCATCGCAAGTGAAAAGAAAGTTGCCGCAGCCAAGTCTCCAGGTGACCTTGCAGCGGCCTCGCCAGGCTTTGGTGCCGCACAGTATGCAACCGCCGCGGCATGGGCTCCCGATCCCAAGAATCCCCCGCTTTACTTCGACACTGCCACGAAGGACGGTGTTCCTGTGCCGGACGTCCAGGCGAAATTCGCGGCAAATGCGCCTCTTGTCTTCGTCCACCAGTACGTGGGAAATCTTAAGCAATATCGCGCCATCGCCATGGACGTAGGCGATCAGGACGGCCTGCGCATCGACGCCGGAAAGTTGCACGAAATATTCGATAGTTACGGGATTGCAAACAGTTTTGAAATCTATTCCGGCACACACACAAGCGCCGTGGCTGATCGATTCCAGAATCACGTGATGCCGTTCTTCAGCCAGAATCTTTGCTTCCAGGCGAACTGCAAATAGGGAACTTGTCGCAGTGCTTCCAATCACGAAAGGAAGACCGGCAATGAAGGGAACGAGATGGATGCTGTTTGCGATTGCACTCCGGTGTACTACCTCTATTGTGCACGCGGAAGAGGCGAGCCATTGCGCAGATCTGGCGAGTCTGAGTATTGAGGGCGTAGAGATTACGAAAGCCACACCTGTTACCGCGGGAATTACTATCCCGGCGCCCTATCCCGGTGCACCTGGCATTGGGCCTTTGCCTGCGCATTGCCGGGTGGACGGTGTGATGCATCGCCGCAAGGGTCTGGATGGCGAGGAGTTTGGAATCGGGTTTGCCGTTACGCTTCCCGAAAAGGATGCCTGGAACGGCGACTTCATGATGCAAGGCGGAGGCGGCGGGAATGGCATGGTCGCCTATCCAGTTGGAGGATCTTATTCCCGCGAGAAACCGGCACTGATGATCTTTGATCCGATGGGCTGCGACTTCGACCCCGCTGCACCGGCGTGCAAGGCTGGCGAGAGTGAAGCATGCATTGCGCCGGAGAAAGTTGGGGCCATCAAGAAAGCGTTTGCAGGGCCGAAGAACCCGTACGGAACCAAGGTCTATCTTGGCTTTTTGTATGATGCGGGCATTGCGGCAACAGGCTTTGTGCCGGGGTTGTTGGCGATGGGAAGAACAGGCTCTTTGGGCCATATCCAACTGCGACGGAGATCGCGACAGGCCAGGCATTTCCGGGTCGAAGCCGTCCGCTCTGTGCCTATCCAAAGCACGCACAGTACACGAGCAGTGAAAGAGCGAGGATGCGCGAAACTTTAAATGCCAGTGATGATACGAACCCCAGCCTTCCGCTTCTGACGGGAAAACCAATCTAAAGAAAGTAAAGGCCTATGTTCATTTCGGTTCTTCGGCGGTTCTCATTCTTCGCTCTTGTTCCCATTATGATTTCGTCGGGGTCAATACTTGCGGCTCCGTCGCAACAGGCTGGCTCCCGCATTATTGTCGTGAATCTCACTGCTACGACCGGGCCGGTCGATCGCTTCTTTGATCTGTCGGTTGGGTCTGACTACCCAGGAACGTTGATTCGCGATGACAGCCAGGCACAACTCAAACTCGCAGTGAATGAACTCGGATTCCGCTATATTCGATTCCACGCCATTTTTCACGATGCGCTGGGAACTGTCCGCATTGAAGATGGAAAGACCGTCTACAACTGGTCGAAAATCGACCAGCTCTACGACGATCTGTTAGCTCGCCACATCAAGCCATTCGTAGAGCTCGGCTTTACGCCGAGGGCATTAGCAACTTCGGACAACAGCATCTTCTACTGGCACGGCAATACGTCGCATCCGAAACCAGACGGCTGGCACGATCTGGTGGACGCTTTCATTCGGCATATTGAAGAGAAATATGGCAGGGATGAAGTGCGCACATGGTACTTCGAGGTGTGGAATGAGCCCAACCTCTCTGGTTTCTGGGAGGGCGGCGATCAAAAGGCGTACTTCGATCTCTACGATCTGACGTCGAAGACGATCAAGTCCGTTGACCCTGCGTTACGAGTGGGCGGCCCGAGCACTGCCGGGGCGGCATGGGTGCCTGAGTTTCTTGCTAATGCAAAGAAGACCGGCGCTCCTGTTGATTTCGTCACTACCCATACCTACGGCGTACAGGGCGGCTTCCTTGATGAAAATGGGAAATCCGATACAAAGCTCGATCCGTCACCGGATGCGATCATCGGGGATGTGCGGCGAGTGCGCGAACAGATTTCCGCTTCTGCGTTCCCGGGGTTGCCGCTTTACTTTAGCGAATGGAGCACCAGCTACACACCGCGCGATTCCGTTCACGATTCCTACATCAGCGCGCCCTACATCCTTACGAAACTCAAAGCCGGTCAGGGTTTGGCGCAGGGTATGAGCTACTGGACGTACACAGATCTGTTTGAAGAACCCGGGCCGCCGACCGCGCCCTTTCAAGGAGGATTCGGCCTGCTGAATCCTCAGGGAATTCGCAAGCCGGCCTACTTCGCGTACAAATACCTACACGCGCTCCAGGGAGATAGCTTAGCAACAGCTGATCCACAGACGATGCTGTCCACGAAAGGTGGAAATATCACTGCTGTAATCTGGGATTTCGAGCAGCCAGATCAGAAGGCCAGCAATCGTCCGTTCTACACAAAGGTGATTCCGTCGCATCCTGCCGCGCCAGTGCAATTGCGGTTCACACACCTGGCTGCGAATGCCTCGTATCGCCTCGAATTAAATCGGACGGGGTTCCACGCAAATGATGCGTACACGGCATACATCGACCTCGGGTCTCCCCATCAACTCACGGAAGCTCAAATTGCGCACCTCAATGAGATCACCCGGGACACGCCTGAGACGGAGAAAATCGTGCGCAGCGGCTCCGGCGGCACTGTCGACGTCACAATCCCGATGAACAGCAACGATATCGTTCTGGTGAAGCTGGCACGTAGCCAGCCAGGCAAATGACCGAATTGTGGGAACTCACTGTTCGCGAGAAGCCGATGAACAAAAATGTCCCAAATGTAATTTCCTCGATAGGGCGTGCCTGGATTATCGGCCCTCTCCTGCTGACTATCTTCGTTCTCGGGCACTCGACGGCGATCGCAGCGGAAAGTCTAAATTCTCATCCCAACTGGCCAGGTCCAGGTCAGATTTTTGTGGGCGCCTGTTATCAGCCCATCGACCGTTCTCCTAAGCAGATCGATCAGGATATCGCCATCATGCGGGATTCAACTTTGTGCGCATGGGTTCCGGCGGGTCAACCGTCTTGATGACAGAGGACCCGCCAGAATGCTCCTCACACCAACTACCAACCGACAGCTACAAGCAACGTCTTCGGGTTCGCGCAACCTATGTCGCTTGAGTATCCACCCGCATCGTTGTACGGGAAAGCATACTGCTGCATGTTGATGGCCTGCGCCTCGATCCATTGTGCATAATGGTCGTAGGGCTCCAGTTGATAGAAGCTCGCCGGATTTCCCCACATCCCCTCATTGGTCAGAGCCCCGGCCGCATTAAACTCGGGCGTTCCCGAGATAGGAGCGGTATGCCTGAAGATCGCGGCAGAAAGGTCCGGGTTGGCGCCTAAGCCGGAACCATTTGGCCCTGCCAGCGGAATGGTAATTCCGTTATACGACCAGATGTCGGCAATGTACGTCTGGTAGTAATTCTGGTCAGGCCCACCGGCATTGAAGCCAGCCCCGCCCGGTTCAATGATTCGATATGGTGCGTAGACAAGGTCCGCCTGGAAGTTGCCACCCGGTGTTGAAGGTACGGCATCGGCATAGCGCTGGAAGGTAACAGACCGGTCTTCCGTGAAGACTTCCTGATTCTCTCCAAGCGCGACATTGGTTCCGTCGCCGCAAGTTAGATTGAATGCAATCTTGACACCTAATGCGTCGACGCGGGTTGTATCCATGTTGATGGAAGTCGGACCGGCCGTGAACTCGATATAGTCCCAATAGTCCGTGTTATCTTCGGCCAGACTTGGGTCATTGAGGAAGAAATACATGCGCCCAGACGAGTTGGGTGGCATTGCGAAGGTTGGTTGTTCCGCAAACGAGTACTGACTTGCGACCCCGTTGATGGTTGCGGTCCAGATGATCTGATTGTCCGTGAACATTCCGTTCGTTCTGTTCAGGAACTTCATCATCACGGTGTCACCGGCGGGCAACGCGGGCATGTTGCTGGAATCCCAGAAAGGCGCACCACCCCAAAGGTCAGGGTTCAGAGCCTGTGTTGTCGCGTTAACCGTCGTGCTCGATGGCGACGTTCCGAGCGTGTTATTAGCCAGGACCTGGTAGTAGTACTTAGTTGACGCTGTGCCCAGCGCATCCTGGAACCAGTTACTCTTTGTGGTGCCAATCAAGTTACTCGTCGACGGCGTGAACGGGGATGTTGTGCTCCGGTAGATGTAATACGTTGTGGCAACCGAACCCACGCCTGAATTAGTCGAATTCCAGACCAGATCAATCTCGTTGGCATTTTCTGCCATCGCGGTCAATCCGGTCAGAGCAAGCGGTGCGGAGTTCGACGTCGTTGCCGGAAGCGATGTTGCTGAGGCCGTAGCTGCAGCCGATTGTCCTGAAAGGGTGGAAGCCACGACCTGGTAGTAATACGTGGTCGAGGGCTGAACACCAGTTCCTGCAGGGGGGCTCAGCGTGGCGGGATAGTTGTTGTCTGCGTAGTTGGTGATCCCAATGGTGGTACCCAGCAGGTTGGCAGACGACGGTGTGAAGGGAGTGGTAGTACTCCGATACACAGAGTAGTTTACCGGGGATGTGTTTGGAGCAGTGGCTGTGCTCGCAACCCAGCGCAGATCGATCTGTTGGGAGGAAGAGCCCACGGCCGTGAGACTGGTTGGAGGAGCAATTGTGCTGAAGGCTGGCGTGGTCGCGGTGGCCTGCCCTGAGGCCGCTGATGTGCCGTACGCGCCTGTTATCCCGCCGTCGGATGCTTTAACAACGTAGTAGTAGGTCGTGGAAGGCGCGAGGCCCGTGTTGGAGTAGGTGGTGCCGGTTAGTCCGCCTGCGATCAGTGTGGTTGGATTCGCAATCGTTCCACCGTAGAGACTGTAGGAGGTGATGGTGCAGTTGGCCGGAGGCGTCACCGCAGACCAGCTCAAGTTCACGACGCTTGGATAAGTCGCCGTCGCTGTCAATCCAGTCGGCACCGCCGGAAGCGTGGTGCAAGGAGCGGAGTCAAGAACCTCGACGCCATTGACTGAGGGTTGATCCGTAACAGCGGTGAATGTAATCACCATTTGCCCGCTGCTGTTGGCTGTTTCGGTGAACTGCTTCACCACAGCGGTGTATTGCGCACCAGCCGCTGCGTAGATGTCGAAGTTGGTCAGCACCGCTGTGCCGTTGATGGCCACATTGAATACGCGACTGCCGGCTGTGGAGAAATAAAGCTCGGCAAAGTGCAGGCGCACGATGTTACTGCTTCCGGGGGTCAGGCCAGGAACCGTATAGGTTATGCTCCCCTGCCGCGCATCCTGATAAACGGCCGCAGGAGCAGCGCTGGCAGCAATACTGGTGGGTATGGTGATTGCATTGGGGACCGAATAGGTAGTCCCGCCGGTAGTGTAGTCTTCGTCTGCGACGAAGGGGTTGTCGCCGCCGCCCAAGTTGCTAACCGCCGCACCGCCGGCGTTGATGGAAACGTAACCAGTATTGGAATTCACGGGTTGCGTGGTCGCGGTGGCTTGCGTCGAAGCTGCCGAAGTGCCGTCCGCATCGATCGCTTTGACAAGGTAGTAGTACGTTGTCGAAGCGGTGAGGCCGGTGTTGGAGTAGGTTGTCCCGGTCACTCCGCCAGCGATCAACGTGGTCGGATTCGCAGTCGTTCCGCCATAGACGCTGTAGGAACTGATGGTGCAGCTGGCCGGAGGGGTCACCGCGTTCCAGGTGAGGCCTATGGTGCTGGAGGACGATGCTGTTGCCGTGAGTCCGGTGGGGGCTGACGGAACCGTAGTGCACGAAGCAGCGGAAGTGGTAGCTTGCACCTGCGCCGAAGCTGCCGATGTGCCGTCCGCATCAATCGCCTTCACCAAGTAGTAGTAAGTCGTCGAAGGCGCGAGGCCGGTGTTGGAGTAACTCGTCCCCGTCACTCCGCTTGCGATTACGGTCGTCGGATTTG
>Ga0181537_10004311_pt1 | contig 11829 bp, 11 predicted proteins | sample PEATcosm2014_Bin_39_FD_119765 | JGI IMG/M metagenome (GOLD analysis project Ga0181537, IMG submission 119765) | Peatland microbial communities from MTU Mesocosm Facility, Houghton, MI, USA - PEATcosm2014_Bin23_10_metaG | ecosystem: Environmental > Terrestrial > Soil > Wetlands > Peat | place... | reverse complement strand
GCCGCTCGCGAGATCCGCCGTGAGCGGCGGGTTCAGTGAGTTCAGTCCCAGGATCGCCTGAACGTGCGGGCTCGCCGCGGCAGAGAGCTCAGGCGCGGACGTGTTGGTGAAGGCGACCCGCCCCGAGGACAGGCGCAGACGTTCAAATGAGGTCCTGAAGGCGCGGGAGAGCGAGCTCGCGCTCGCGCGGACGGCGATCGTGAGGCCGTTGGCGCTCACACTCCCGGGGCTCAGGCCGCCGGCCCTCAGTGAGTCCGTGACGGCTTTGATCGTCTGCGCTGAAGCTCCGAACTCGTCACGGAACTGTCGCACCGAGAGGTAGTGGTGGTAGACCGTCGATCCCGGCGTGCTGACGGCTTTTGCGTAGGCCGCCAGCCCGCTGCGCGGCTTCAGCGTCACCAGCACTGCGAGGTGGGTTTGGGCCGATAGCCTGCCGAGTTCGCGTGACTGCGACGGACGCAACGGCGCGTGACCGAGCCGGACCTCCCGCGGCTGCGCTCCCTGTGCCGCGCCACAGAGCAGCGTGCTCAAAGTCGCTGCCGTGATGCCAGCGAACTTCCACAGTTTCCAGCGAGGCACGAGCACGAGCCTCGATCGTAGACGACCGCTCAGTCGACCTTCGTGAGCCGTGAATTGGGCTTGTAGCTGCGCCCGATCTTCGCGCACGGCCTGCCATCGGACACCACCACATCAGCTGTGAAGTCGTTCTGTCCGCGGATCAGCGACGACCCCACTCCATATGCGTCGACCGCCACCCCGGCAGCTTCAAAACCCTCTATCCGCGTCACGTCAAAGCCTCCACTGGCGACGATTTTGACGTCCGGGAAGCCGGCGTCGTCCAGCGCGCGCCGGACGTTCTCAACCAGCCGCGGATTCACGCCACGCGGGTCAAAGCCGCCCATCTGCTCATACAGAGAGCGATCCACGAGTTGCTCGGAGGTGTCGAGTCGCACCCCCCAGAGGTCGGGTCCGAGCGCCGAGGCCACCTCAACCGCGGTGCGCGCGCAGTCGTTCTCAAAATCCACCAGCACCGTGATGTTCATCTCCTCGCGGTAGCGCCTGGCAAAGACCTCGGCGGCCTTGACCGTGTCGCCACCGTAGGCGGCTATCAGGCCGTGTGGCACTGTGCCGACGCCGCGTCCTCCCCACCAGGAGGCCTGGGCATCGGTCGAAACGCCGATCGCGCCGGCGACGTGGGCGGCCCACCCGTCGCCGGTCTGAACGTGCCAGTGGTCGTGGCGAGCGGGGAAGTAGAGGATCGGCTTGCCGCGCGCTGCCTGCACGACCGCCGCGACGTTGCGCATGATCAGGGAGCGGCGCGACAGCGAGCCGAGATAGACGGTCTCCAGATGTGCAAACAGGCTGTAGTCGCCCTCGATCGTCATCACCGTCTCAAACGGCGAGATCGCATCACCTTCGTTCAGGGCGTGGACAGAGAGCTCGTCCCAGCCTGGCACCCAGGTTCCACTCTCGTCGTGCCGGCCGGCAGCCAGCTTCAGGATCGCGATCGTCTCATCAATCCCGCCCAGCAGCGAACTCTGTTTCTGGAAGACCTGGAGCAGCACGTGCGGGTGATGGTTCTCGTCCTCGAGCAGCTGTTTGGTGTAGACGAAATATGCGTCCGAGTAGTAGCCGTCGCGCAGCCGCGCCACCGGCAGCCGGAACGTCTCCGGGTCGAGGCGCGCACGTGCGGGCGGCGGCATCGGCGCGGTCAGCCCAGCAGCTCGCGCGCGACGTCGGCGTAGAACTGCGTTGCGTAACCGAGGTCGCGCACGTCGATCCGCTCGTCCTTGTTGTGTACGAGCGGTGCGGTGTCGAGCAGTGTCTGGTGGCGGTGTGGGAAGAAGCCGTAGGCGACCACCTCCGGGAAGGCGGCGCGGAAGTAACTCGAGTCCGAATAGCCGGCCAGCAGTGTCGGCACGGTCTTGGCGCCCGGGTCATGGCTTGAGATCCAGCCGTCGATGGCATCCATCAGCGTTGACTTGGCTGGGGAGGCGTAGCCGTAGACCTGCTCGGTGAACTCGAGCTCCACAGCGCTCGCGGCGTCGCCCAGCAGCTCCAGCATGCGCCGCTCTGCGACGTCCGCGCCGAGGCCGGGCGGCACCCGGGTATCGACCTTCACGTAAGCGCTGGCGGGGATCACGTTGATCTTCTCAGAGGCTTCGATCACGGTCGGGACCATCGTCACGGCCAGCAGCGGCTCGAGCATCAGCATGATCAGCGGCGTCTGGGCCGTGAGCCGCTCGAGCGCGCCGGCGGGATCGAGCGGGTCCTCCCCGAGCGCCTCAATCATCGCCAGCGGGATCTCAGTGGGGTCGAGGCCGACCATTCCGGGCTTCAGCGCCTCGAGCACCGGCGCCAGCTTCAGCAGCGCGTTCTCACCGAGGCGCGGCATCGAGGCGTGTCCGGCCATGCCGCTGGCGGTCAGCTTGAGGCGAAAGATGCCCTTCTCACCGCAGCAGACGCCGTAGTGACGGACGCCGCCGTGCTCAAAGCTGCTGCCCGCGCCCTCATTGAGCAGCAGGTCGCAGCGGACCTTGTCAGGGCGCTGTTCGGTCAGCCACCGGGCGCCGACCTCGCCGCCGGTCTCCTCGTCGGCGACGAACACGAGCTTGAGCGCGCCGCGCGCCGGACGCCATCCGTCGTGCGCCAGCGCCACCGCGGCCACCGCCTGCGCCGCGACCTGGCTCTTCATGTCGAGCGCTCCGCGTCCCCACAGGAAGCCGTCCGCGACCGCTCCGGACCAGGGATCGTGCTGCCAGTCCTGCGCGGCGGCGAGCACGGTATCGACGTGCCCGAGGTACACCATCGTCGGGCCTTCGCCGGGGCCTTTGAGCGTCGCGACCAGGTTGGGGCGCGCATCCTCGATGCCGAGCAGCTCCGTCTCAAAACCGGCCTCTCGCACGTACGCCTCGAGATAATCGATCGCGGCGCGCTCGTTACCGGGCGGGTTGACCGTGTTGAAACGGATCAGGTTCTGGAGAACTTCAGTGGCTTGCGCCTGCAGGTCGGACATTGGGTCAGAGCCTATATCGTCGTCCCCCATGCACGATGCCGACCTGCAGCTGGCTTTATCGCTGGCCGACAGCGCTGACGTGATCACGTTGGCGCGTTACCGCGCCGCAGATCTGCGCGTCGAGACCAAGCCCGATATGACGCCGGTCTCCGAATCGGACAAGGCCGTGGAGCTGGCGCTGCGCGAGCTGCTTGCCCGCGCGCGGCCGCAGGATGGGATCATCGGGGAGGAGTTTGGCGGCGGCCCGGAGGCTGATCTGCACGCTGGTGGCCAGCGGGCCACCAGCGGCGGCGACGGGCTCGGTGAACGGACCTGGGTGATCGATCCGATCGATGGCACCAAGAGCTATGTGCGCGGCATGGATACCTGGAGCACGCTGATCGCGCTGATCGTCGACGGTGTCGTCACAGTCGGCGTTGTCTCGATGCCGGCGCTGGGTAAGCGCTGGTGGGCGACGCGGGGTGGCGGCGCCTTCGCTGACGGGCGTCCGATCCACGTCTCCGCGGTCCGCGAGCTCGGCGATGCGCAGCTGCTCTGGAGTGGTGTTCACGAGTGGGACACGGCCGGTGGCAGCGAGCGGCTGCTCAAGTTGGCCCGCAGGTGCTGGCGCATGCGCGGCATCGGCGATGCCTGGCAGTACATGATCGTGGCTGAAGGCGCGGCTGAGATCGCCGTGGACCCGGAGGTGACTCTGTGGGACCTCGCGGCAGTTTCAATCGTGGTGCAGGAGGCGGGCGGGTGCTTCACGAGCGTTGAGGGCGTTCCCGGGCCGGCCGGTGGTAGTGGGCTGGCTACCAACGGCGTCCTGCACGACTCCGTGCTCGAGCTGCTGCGTTAGGCCGTGTTGACGATCATCTGGCGCCTTGGCCCTGAAGCGCCACTTGGGCACCAACTTCCGCTCTGGCGAATCGGCCAGCTACCATCGTTCGACGTGAGTCGTACGACGGTCATATGCGTGTAGTCCCGCACCCGGATACCGACCAGCTGCACCTGGCCGGCGTGTTGCACGCGCTCAGCGACCCGGTGCGGCTTGAGATCGTATGTGTGCTGAGTGAGCTCCCGGAGATCCCATGTGGGCACATTGAGGTCGGGATCTCGAAGTCGACGCTCACGCACCATCTGAAGGTCCTTCGCGACGCCGGCCTGACGCGAACCCGGTGTGAAGGCGTGCAGAGGCTCGTGTCGTTGCGGCGTGACGACATTGACGAGCGTTTCCCCGGGCTGCTGGAACTAGTACTCTCACATGCGCCTGCGTCGACGACGCTCGTGTAACAAGCAGCACCCGCCGATGTACTTAAAGTCGACGGCGCGGGATGGCACGTCCCGCAGCGGCGCCGGGCTCTTAGCGAACACTTACTTAGCGAACACTTAGCCAGGTGCCGCAACGTTCGATGCGCCGGAGTGTTTTGGCGCTCAGACGGCACCTGGATTTTCGTCTACGCCAGGCGCTGGGACCGAGGATGGCGATTGCACCGCGGCTGTGCGTGGAGACGGTTGACAAAACTTGACGTAGACGTATAATTCGATCATCTTGAAATTAGCGAATGAGGAGCCAAGAATGACCGTGGCCTCCCAGACTCGCCCTAGGGGCGAGCACAACGAAACTGAAACTGAAACCCGTCGCGCCGTTCGGCGCAGCAAGCAGACCGCCTCGACACGAACGGTCTCGGCGCAGAGCGCGCACACTGCCGGCCGCAAGGCGCCCGCGCGCCGTCGTGAGTCGGCGACGCCCGCCCTGGACGGCTCACTTGAGTCGCTGGAGATCTTCTTCCGCGAAGCGCGGACGCACGAGCTGTTGACCGCGGCCGAGGAGATTGAGCTCTCCCAGCGGATTGAGCGCGGCGACCTTGAAGCCAAGGAGCGGATGATCAACGCCAACCTGCGTCTGGTCGTCTCGCAGGCTCGCCGTTACCAGGGCCACGGGCTCTCGCTCGAGGACCTGGTCCAGGAGGGCATGCTCGGCCTGATCCGCGCGGTTGAGAAGTTCGACTGGCGCAAGGGCTTCAAGTTCTCGACCTACGGCATCCTCTGGATCCGTCAGGCGATCCAGCGTGGGCTCCAGAACTCCGGCCGTACCATCCGCGTCCCCGTTCATGTCGCTCAGCGCCAGGTCAAGGTCCGCAAGATCGAGACCGAGCTTGCACTGAAGCTCGGTCGGGAGGCCACCGATGAAGAGGTGGCGATGGTCGCCGAGCTGCCGATTGAGCAGGTCGCCGAGGTGCGCGAGCTCTCCGCGGGCATCACCAGCCTCGACGCACCGGTCAGCGATGACGGTGAGATGGCGCTCGGTGACCTGCTGCGCAGCGAGCAGCCACAGCCCGATGAAGAGGTCGCTGAACGCTGGCGTGACACCCAGGTCGCCGAGGTTCTCTCGAAGCTTCCGGAGATGGAGCGCAACGTGATTCAGCTGCGCTTCGGACTCGACGGCGATGAGCCTCGCACCGTACGCCAGACCGGTGCCGAGCTCGGCATCACCACGTCGCAGGCCGGTGAGCTCGAGCGCCGCGCGCTGACGACGCTGGCGCGCAACCCGGAGCTTGCCGCGCTGCGTCCCGCTGCGTAAGAGGGACGAAGCGTTGAGTTTGACCGGGAGGGTCGGCCCTGAAGGGCCGACCCTCCCGGCGTATACGCCGTGTCGGGTTAGCCAGTGGGCGTCGCGTCGCGTTCGCGATTTGACCTCACCAGACCGCCTCAACGCGTTCGCGCCGTCGCTGGCTTAGGATCGCTCGCATGTCCATGGACTGCACATATCGCCTGCGAATTCCGCACCGCGCCGGCCAGCTGGCGAGGGTCGCGACGCTGATCAGCGACCAGGGCGGGCTGATCGGCGACGTCCACACGGTGGCGGTCGCGCGTCTTGAGGCGATCCGGGAGATCACGGTTGAGCTGCGCGATAAGGATCACGCGGATTCGCTGGCGGTCTCACTCGGTGAGCTGTCCGGTGTGAGCGTTGTCTGGTACCACGACCGCGCCTTCATCGCCCATGACGGCGGCAAGCTGCAGATGGGTGTGCGCCGGCCGATCACGACCAACCAGGAGGTCCGCGACGTCTATACACCAGGCGTCGCGCGGGTCTCATCGGCGATCAGCGAGTACCCACAGCTCGCCGGCAAGTTCACGATGATCGGCCGTAGCGTCGCGATCTGCACCAACGGCACCCGCGTGCTCGGTCTCGGGGATATCGGTCCCGTGGCCGCGATGCCGGTGATGGAGGGCAAGGCGATGTTCTACTCGCAGCTCGTCGGCATCACCGCGGTTCCGATCCTGATCGACACCAAGGACGTGGATGAGTTTGTGGAGACCGTGATCCGGATCGCTCCGGGCTTTGGCGGCATCCACCTCGAGGACATAGCGACGCCCGGTTGCTTTGAGATTGAACGGCGCCTGATTGAGGCGTTGCCCGCGCCGGTCATGCACGACGACGTCCACGGCACCGCGGTCGTGACCCTCGCGGCTGCGATTGCCGCGTGTCGGCAGGCTGAGATCCGTCTCGATGAGGCGGTTGTCGGACAGGTCGGGCTCGGCGCCGCCGGCTTCGGCATTGCGACGCTCATCCATGATGCGGGTGTCAAGAACGTGTTTGCCTACGACCCGAACCCGGCCGCGCAGGAACAGGCGCGCGCCCGTGGCATTGAGATCTCGGATCTGGAAACGCTGATGCGCGAATGTGACGTGGTGGTTGCGACCAGTGGTCGCCCGGGGCTGATCACGCCGCAGATGGTCCGCAAGGGACAGGTGATTTTCGCGCTCACGAACCCGGCACCGGAGATCGAGCCCGACGACGCGATCGCGGCTGGGGCGGCCTTCGCCGCCGACGGCACCAGCGTCAACAACGTGCTTGGCTATCCAGGGATCTTCAAGGGCGCACTGTCGGCGGGAGCCAGTGAGATCAACGTTGAGATGAAACGTGCTGCCGCCTGGGCACTGGCCGGCCTCACGGTCGCGTCAGAGCTGATCCCTGAGGTCCTGGATCTGAGGGTGCATGAGGTCGTTGCCGAAGCGGTGCGTCAGGCCGCCCTCGACAGCGGCGTCTGCGACCCGGGCCGCATCGTCCCCGAGTTCTGATTCAAGGCAACGGATGCTGCGTCCAGGGCGCCGGCGGCGGCACCGCTGGCACCGTTCGCTCGCGACTCTCGAGCTCGATCAGCTCCATGAAGGCGGCTGCGGATCGGCTCGGGTCTACGCCGTGCCGGACCACCGCAGAGACCTCCCAGCTCAGAGCCGGTAGGACGTCCCGGGTCTGCAGCCCGGCGCTGTCGGCGGCGATGATCGACTCAGGGAGCAGGGCCACGCCGAGCCCTTCACGGATCAGCTGCTTGCAGGCTTGCACGTCCGCCACCTCGATCGCCACGTGACGATGAAGAGCCAGCGCGGCGAAGGCGCGATCCACCAGCGTCCGCAAGATCCAGCCGGTCGGGAAGTCGACGAAGCTCTGATCGGCCAGTTCGCGCAGATCTATCGGCTTGTGGAGGTGCACGGACTTGCCGGCTCTGGCCGGGTTGCCCTGAGCGCTGGTCAGCAGCAGCCGTTCTGAGCCGAGCGGCACCACGCGGATCCCCTTTGGCCGCTCGGCGAGCGCCACCAGCGCCAGGTCAAGTTCACCGTCCGCGACCTGGCGAACCAGCTCAGCGGCGCCGCCAGCGGCCGGCCGCAGCGTGATCTGCACCTCAGGGTGCTCGCGGTGGAAGCGGCCGAGCAGCTGCGGCAGGTTCACCACCGTGAGCGCCTGCATCGCACCGATCCGCACTCTGCCGCGGACCACGCCGTTGACCGCGGCCGCTTCATCACGCATCGCCCGTGCCGACGCCAGCGTGGAGCGCGCAGCGGGCAGCAGCGATCGGCCCGCGTCGGTCACCCCCACACGGTGGGTGGTGCGGTCAAAGAGCTTCACGTCGAGCTCGCGCTCCAGCGAGCGGATTGAGACAGAGAGCGCTGACTGCGCGTAACCCAGACGCCGGGCGGCACGCGTGAAGCTCTCGTCCTCCGCGACGGCCACGAAGTGCTCCAGCTGCCTGAGTTCCATCATCATGGGGAGGATGGTAATGCGTGAAACAGATAACTACGATGCAGGGCGTTCGCCATACAAGATAACCGCTTTGGTCGCATCCAGCTGTACCGACGACAACTTCCACTTTGGGGAGCCACGATCGACTGCAACGATCGACTGCAACATACTTCAGGGATGGACAGCCTCTTCGACGATGATCAGCTCAACCCGGTCTCTCCCCCGAAACGGGCGGGCGTCCCAGAGCGTGCGCCCGGCGCTGCGCCCGAAACGTCCCGCCAGGCGTCGTCATCCAGAGAGCCGGATCAGCGGTGGGCGCCGCTCTCTGCCCGCATGCGTCCCGGCAGGCTTGCGGAGTTTGTCGGCCAGCGGGAGCTGCTCCGGGACGGGTCGACTTTGCGCGGGGCGATTGAGTCCGGGCGTCCTCACTCAATGATCCTGCACGGTCCGCCAGGGACCGGCAAGACCACGCTGGCGCGGATCGTCGCCGCGGCGTCCGGATCGGCCTTTGAGGAGGAGAGCGCGGTGGAGGCCGGGCGCGCCCAGGTCAGGGCGGTGATTGAGCGCGCCCGCGAGCGGCGCAAGCTGGGCAGGTCCACGATCTTCTTCCTGGATGAGATCCATCGCTTCAACAAAGCGCAGCAGGATGCGCTGCTCCCGGCCGTCGAGGAGGGGCTGCTGACGCTGATTGGGGCCACCACCGAGAACCCCTTCTATGAGGTCAACTCGGCGCTGCTCTCGCGTTTGCAGGTCTACGAGCTGCAGGCGCTCTCACCGGAGGATGTGGTGATGCTGCTGGAGCGCGCGGTGCGGAGCGGCGAGGCCGGGGTCGATCCGGAACGGATCGACCCCGGTGTGTTGGACTACGCGGCCCGCTGGACCGACGGAGACGCTCGCGCAGCCCTCAACGCTCTGGAGTTGGCCGTCGCCGCCAGCGCTGGCCAGCGCATCGACGCTGCCACGATGGCCGATGCCCTCCAGCGCCGGACGATCAACTATGACCGCCAGGCTGACAACCACTACGACACGATCTCCGCCTGGATCAAGGCCACGCGCGGCTCTGACCCGGACGCCTCGCTTTACTACCTGGCGGTGATGCTCGAGGGCGGGGAGGATCCGCGCTTCATCGTGCGCCGGATGGTGATCCTCGCCTCCGAGGACATCGGCAACGCCGACCCGCAGGCTTTGGCTGTCGCGGTCGCCACCGCCGCTGCGGTGGAGCAGGTCGGCATGCCCGAGGCTCAGTTCGCGCTCACACAGTGCGCCATCTACCTCTCGCTGGCACCCAAATCAGACGCCGCCAAGCGCGCCATCGGTGCCGCGCGCGGCCATGTGCGCGAGCAGGGCGCGTCACCGCCGCCGCCTTACCTGCGCTCGGGCAGCCGTGCTGAGGGGAACTACGACTACCCGCACGCGAAGCCGGGCCACGTCTCAGCGCAGGAGTTGCTCCCGGACGGCGTCACGGGTGCGCGGTTCTATACCCCTGACGATGCCGAGGCGGTCCAGCGGGCCCGCCTCAATGCGCTCCGCCAAGCCCGCGGGCGCGACTGACGCACCGCGCGCGGGACCCCGGAGCTACCCTTGAGTACTGATGCCAGCTCAGGCTTACAGCGGCAAGGAGTGCGTCTGCCAGTTCCGCAGGGGGATCTGCGATCAGACGTGCGTGCGGGACATGCTGGCGACCCCGTTCTACATCGCCTGCCTGCGGTTGAGCGGTCGCAGATCTCTGGTAGTCGGCGGTGGGGAGATAGGCCTTGAGAAGGTCGAGGGCCTGCTGGCGTGCGGCGGTGACGTGGTGCTCGTCGCCCCCGAGGCGCATCCGGCGCTACGGGAACTCGCGGCGGAGGGCTCGATCACCTGGCAGCGGCGCGACTATCGCGCGGAGGACCTCGAGGGCTGCCTGATCGCGATCGCCGCGACCGACGACACCGATGTCAACATCCAGGTCTTCAACGACGCCGAGAAGCGCGCGATGCTGATCAACGTCGTCGACGTGCCGCCACTGTGCAACTTCATCCTGCCGGCGATCGTGCGCACCGGTCCGCTCGCCGTCGCCATCTCCACCGCCGGCGCGTCGCCGGCGCTCGCCAAGCGCATGAAGCGTGAGATCTCCGAGCTGTTCGGTGAGCCCTACGCGACGCTCGCGGTGCTGCTCAACGACGTGCGCGGCTGGGCCAAGGGCACGCTGCCGACCTATCAGGACCGCAAGGAGTTCTTCGAGGCGATAGTCAACGGCGACCCCGACCCGATTGAGCTGCTGCGCGCCGGTGACAGCGCCGCGGTCAAGGAGCTGATCGTCGCCGCCCAGAGTTCATACCAGCCGGTTTGAGCGAAGATCGTCTTCAAGATGATCGCGCCATCATGAACGACGCTCTCACCCACCTCAACGGTGAGGGTCAGGCGGAGATGGTGGACATCTCCGGCAAGTCGGCAACGGCGCGGCGGGCCCGCGCCCAGGCGGTGGTCTGCGTGACTCCGCAGACCGCGCGGGTCCTGGCGGCTGGGGACGCTCCCAAGGGGGACGTGATCGCTGTCGCCAGGATCGCCGGCATCCAAGCCGCCAAGCGCACCTCGGAGCTGATCCCACTCTGCCACCCGCTGGCGCTCGCGTTCGTCGGCGTTGAGGGCACGATAGATGTCGATGCCGGTGAGATCGAGCTGATCGCCGAGGCGCGCACGACCGGTCCGACCGGTGTCGAGATGGAAGCGCTGACGGCCGTGACGGTCGCGGCACTGACGGTCTATGACATGGTGAAGGGGATCGAGCGGGGCGCTGCGATCGAACGGGTCCAGCTGCTGGAGAAGTCCGGAGGCCGCTCCGGTACCTATCGCCGACTGGAAACGGAAGCCTGAACCGAGAGATTGATTACGATGCGCGAGGAACACGAGAGATCCCCCCGGGCCGATGGGCCGGCACTGACGGTGGCGATCCTGACCATCTCCACCAGCTCCGCCAGCGGCGCTGAGAAGGACTTCTCCGGACCGGCGCTGGCCGAGTGCGCCGCCCTCGCAGGTTGCACGCTCGTCACTCAGGACGTTGTCAGTGACGACCAGGACGCGATAGAGGCCTGGCTGCGCAATCAGGTCAAGCTCGGCGTGGCGCTGATCTTTACGACGGGCGGCACCGGGTTCACGCCGGACGACGTGACCCCCGAGGCGACCCGCGCGGTGATCGAGCGCGAGGCGCCCGGGATCGCCGAGGCGATCCGCTCACAGGCGCAGCGTCACACGCCGCTGGGAATCATGTCGCGCGGTGTAGCCGGGATCGCGGCCAGGACGCTGATCATCAACTTCCCGGGCCGGCCCAAGGCGATAGACGAATCGTTCGGGGTGGTCGCGCCGATCCTGGCGCACGCGGTCGAATCGCTCTCACGTGAGCACGGCTACTGAGCCAGTCGACGGGCCAAAGGCCGCCGAGCCCGCGATCATCCTGGACGGCCTGAGCCGCTACTTCGGTGAGCGCACGGTGCTGCGCGAGGTTTCGCTCGAGGTCCCGGCGGGCCAGACGCTCGCGGTGCTCGGTCGTAACGGCGCAGGCAAGTCGACGCTGCTGCGGATCCTCGCCACGCTTCTGCGCCCGCACGGCGGCACCGTGACCCTGCTCGGCGAGCCGCTGCCCGGTCGTGCTTGGGCCGTGCGCGGTCGCATCGGCCTGCTCGGCCACGAGCCGCTGCTCTACCGCGATCTCAGTGGTCGCGAGAACCTCACGTACCACGCACGTCTGCATCGGGTCGCGCCTGAGCGCGTCGAGCAGTTGCTGAGTGCAGTGGGGATGGAGCGCCGGGCCGACGATCCCGTGCGGGCTCTC
>Ga0181537_10004310_pt1 | contig 11832 bp, 13 predicted proteins | sample PEATcosm2014_Bin_39_FD_119765 | JGI IMG/M metagenome (GOLD analysis project Ga0181537, IMG submission 119765) | Peatland microbial communities from MTU Mesocosm Facility, Houghton, MI, USA - PEATcosm2014_Bin23_10_metaG | ecosystem: Environmental > Terrestrial > Soil > Wetlands > Peat | place... | reverse complement strand
GGCTACGGAAGTAATGCCGCCGAAAAGGGCGACCGTCGCCGGCTGCAAACGTCCAGAGGGCAGGGGACGGCTTTGGGTGCGGCGCATTTTGGCGTCGTAATCGCGTTCCAGCCATTGGTTTAGCGCCGAAGCGCCCGCCGCAACCAATCCTGTGCCCGCGAGCGTATTCAAAAGCAGCAGCCAATTCATTGGGCCATGCCAGCCGATGTAAAATCCAACGGCGGTCGTGAGCAGCACGAGTGTTGTCAACCGCGCTTTGACCAAATCAGCGAAAACCGAAACCCAGCTTTTTTCGGCCGCGGCGTTATTGGCAATGTCAAAGGAGATTTCTTTCATCACTTGTTCCCGGCCAAAGTCCCGAAGGCGCCGAAAGTTTCTCCGGCAGTGCGGGACGCCACCGGCACGTTCGCCGAACGGCCAAAAGCAATAATACACCAAAGCGCTCCTGTCACGAGCGAAAGCGCGCCCACGAGCACATGCGCCGTGGCGATGTCTGCCGCCTTGTTTGTTAAAATCGTCGCCGCGCCCAGGACAATCTGCGCGACAATCAAGCCCAGCCAGAAAAAGGCGAACTTCGCAAGCGAATCATGCGCGCCTAAATTGCGTCCCGCCAGCACCGCGCACAAGACGACGCAAACTAAAATCGCCACCGCCGCGATGCGATGGACCATCTGGAGGACTACCTGGAAAGCGGTGATAGGATTGATATTCGTGATTTCCATGCGCTCGGCGTTATAACGTTGGATGGCTTCGGGACTGGTGTCCGGCCAAACTTTGCCATACGCGGAAGGGAAAGTGTTAATGGAAAGACCCGCATGCTGGTGCCGCATCGTCGCGCCCAGGATTAGTTGCACGAAGATCAAAACCGTTGTCGCGAGCACGAGCGTTCGCAATGGACGCGGGATATTGATTTTAGGGCCAAGTGAAATCTTTGCCCATAACCCGCTGGTAAATAACGCGATAGCGCAGGTTATTACGAAGAAGATTTGGGCGATAATGCCGTGAAAAATGCCGAGGTTATCCATCTTCAATGTCACGCGCAGGCCGCCGAGAACGCCCTGGGCAACGACCAGCAAAAATGCCGTGGTGCCGAGCCATTTCATCCATTTGCGCGAATCCTTAGCCCACAGCCAGACGGCCAGGATGGTCGTCATGAAACCGACGGCGGAAGCCCAGAGGCGATGCGTGTGTTCGTAGAAAATGCCGCCGATCCACTTGGAGGGCGGGAACAAAAACATATTATAACCGTAGCTGTTCGGCCAATCGGGGACGGACATGCCCGCTTCGTGGCTGGTGACCAGGCCGCCCGCGCCCAACAGCAAAAACGTCGCAATCGCCGTCAAAACGGCGAACCAATGCAACGCGCGCGCGTGCGAACTAAATGATTTTGCGTCGTTCATTAAAAACTGGCCGCGTTCCCTGTGCGGCACTCCTCAACTTATTTCACGGAAAACGAAAAATTCACCGTCACATCCTTGTCCGCGACCTGGACGGTTTCTGTCTGCTCGCCCAGCTTGCGATGGCTTGCCACCACCGTATAGGAGCCAGGCGGAACGTTTTTGATCACAAATTTGCCGTCCGCGCCGCTGACGGCGTAGTACGGGCTATCAAAAATACTGACCCAGGCAAACATCCACGGATGCACGTCGCACTGGAATTTCATGAACATTTCCGGCTTGTCGAAGGTGTAAGTCAAATCCGGCCCACCGGAGATTTGCACGTCATTATGCTCAGGATTGCCGCCCTTGGACGTGGTATGGACGTTGTGGATACAGGGGTCGGAATTTCTGACGGTCACTTTCTGGCCGGTCTGGATGGCAAGGATTTGCGGCGTGTAAAGGCAGCCTTTTTGGTCCAGCAGAACAGCCGAGGCGCTCGCGCCGGTGGATTTCCCGGTAATCGCATTACCACTGGCGTCTTTCAGAGAAACGACGACATCAGCGAACTCTCCATTTTTACCGACGACATAAAAATGCGTGGTGGGTGTTTCCGTATGCAACGGCCCGCAAGTAGGATCATCCATCAAGGGCTGGATGGGGATTTCTGCCGGGGGGGTGCCGGTGAGCGTGACCGTTCCAATAATATCCGCTGCGTGCGAAATGGATGCCGCAGTCAAAACCCCGATTAAAAAAGCGAACGAAAGAAGTTTCACTGTGATTGAAGTTAAATATTCGGAAAGTGCGGGTCAAGAATATATGTGAATTTTTTCACAAGCGCAGCAAGAAATGTAAAATGTAAATTGCTTAATTAGTTGCAATTAAAGTGCTTTTGACAAATTTTCACTCTCCGTCCTGGCCCAGGCTTCCCAATATATTCGCCATTTCCAGCGCGGTCTGCGCCGCTTCGGTTCCACGATTATGTTTTTTGTCCAAACAACGCTTTTTGGCCTGCTCTTCGTTCTCCAAAAGCAGCACCTCGTGAATGACCGGAATTTGATAGTCCAACTGGATTCTCATCAGCGCGTGCGTGACGGCTTCGCCGATGTGCGCCGCATGGACAGTCTCGCCGCGCAGGATGACGCCCAGGCAAATGATGGCGGCCAGCGGCTCGTCGTCTTCGGATTGGCGCAAGAGTTTGGTAGCCACGACCGGAATCTCGTAAGCGCCCGGCACGCGGACGATGCGGATCTTTGCGCCCGCTTTGGCCAGGGTGCTTTTGGCCGCCCCCAGCATGGAATCCACATAACGCGCGTTATAGCGCGAAGCAACGATGGCGAACGTGCCGTGCGTCGCGCGCAAGGCCTTGTTTTTATTGGCTTTTAACATAGTCGTTTAAACCGGCACGATCAGGACGTGAGTCTTTTTACCCTTTTGCAACTGCACAAATTTATCATGGCGGATGTCTGCCACGGTGACTTTACGGTTGATGTCCGCTACGCGTTCACCATTCACTTCAACACCGCCGCCGGAAATCAACTGTCGCGCCTGCGACTTTGACGTCGCCAGCCCCGCGTGAACCATCAGTTCCACCAGCGCCGTGCCTTCACCGGCGAGACCTGCCTTGGGAAATTCTTTCTTCGGAAAATGGTCCAGCAATTCCGCGCCGGAAATTTTCCCCGAGTAGGCGTCAATGGCATCGGCCTCGCGCTTCGCGGCATCTGCACCATGCACTAACGTCGTAACCGCCTTGGCGAGTTCGCGCTGGGCGACACGTTTCTCTGGCGCTTGCGCATGGGTCTTGGCGATCTCGGCGATTTCGTTTTGCCCGAGGAACGTAAAGAATTTTAAATAGCGTTCCACATCCTTGTCGTCGGTGCGCATCCAGAACTGGAAGAAATCTTTCTCGCTGGTTTTTTGCGGGTCGAGCCAGACCGCGCCGGCTTCCGTCTTGCCGAACTTTGTGCCGTCGGCATTCGTGATGAGCGGTAGCGTGAGGCCGTAAACTGTTTTGCTCAGCTTCTTGCGGCACAGATCAATGCCGGCGGTAATGTTTCCCCATTGGTCGCTGCCGCCGATTTGCAGTTCGCAATTCATGTCGCGCATCAGCACGTAGAAATCAAACGCCTGGAGCAGCATGTAACTGAACTCCGTGTAGCTGATGCCCGTTTCGCGGTCTTCCATGCGCGCACGGACGCTTTCCTTCGCCGCCATTTGATTGACGGAAAAATGCTTGCCGATATCGCGCAGGAAATCGAGAAACGGAATATTTTCCGTCCAGCTTAAGTTGTCCACCAGGCGCGCGGGATTTTGTTTTGTCTCGAAATCCAGCAACTTGGCCAGCTGCACTTTCACGCTGGAGATGTTGCGGCCCAAAACTTCCTTTGTGAGCAATTGGCGTTCTTGCGATTTGCCGCTCGGATCGCCAATCGAGCCGGTCGCGCCGCCTGCTAAAGCGATGGGATGATGACCAAGCATTTGGAACCGCCGCAAAGCGAGCAGGGGAACCATGTTGCCCACATGCAAACTGTCGGCGGTGGGGTCGAAACCGCAGTAAAGCGTCAGCGGCACGGAGATTTTTTTCGTTAACTCCGCCGTGTCCGTGCAATCGGCCACGAGGCCGCGCCATTGTAATTCTTCCAGGATGCTCACGCGTGAGATTAAAGGTTAAAAAAGAGCAATTAAAAAGGAAAAAGGGTGCGCCTCCATCTTCGCCTTTTAATTCCCTCACCTTCATGTATCTTATTCCCGTCATGGCTTTGACCGATTCCAAACCGCCCGCGCCCGTGCGCCCAAGACTTCCCGAGTGGCTGCGCATCACGCTGCCCACGTCCGACACCTTTTCCCGCACGCGCTCGCTGCTGGATGAACTAAAGCTGCATACCGTCTGCGAAAGCGCCAAGTGCCCGAACCATTGGGAATGCTGGAGCAAAGGCACGGCCACCTTCATGATCGCCGGCGACCGCTGTACGCGCGCCTGCGGCTTTTGCGCTGTGGCCACCGCCAAGCCGCTCGCGCTCGAAGCGGACGAACCCGCGCGCGTGGCCGAGGCCACCCGGCGCATGCGCCTCAAGCACGTCGTTATCACCGCTGTAGCTCGCGACGATTTGAAGGACGGCGGCGCAGCCCATTTTGCGGAGACCATTAATAAAGTACGCGAGTTGAACCCCGGCATCGTCATCGAAGTCCTCGTGCCCGATTTCCTCGACAACGACGTATGCATCGAAACCGTCCTCGCAGCAGACCCGCATATTTATAATCACAACTTGGAGACTGTCCGGCGGCTAACGCCGGAAGTGCGGCATCGCGCCACCTATGACCGCAGCCTGAGCGTGTTGCGCAAGGTCAAGGACAAGCGCGACAATTCCATCCATACCAAGTCCGGCATCATGCTGGGGCTGGGCGAAACACCGGAGGAATTAATCCAAGCCATGCGCGATCTGCGCGATGCGCGTGTCGACATCCTCACTCTCGGCCAATATCTGCAGCCCACGTTGCGCCATTTGCCGGTGAAGGAATTTGTGCCGCCGCAAAAGTTTGCGGAGTACAAAACCATCGCCGAGCAAATGGGCTTCATTCACGTGGCCAGCGGCCCGATGGTCCGCAGTTCTTATCACGCGGATGAATTTAAGGCATAAGGGGGTTTTGCCGCAAAGATTCACCCGGGTAGCCGCATAGAATTTGGCCAGCGGACCAATACGCGATGATTAAATGGGGGAGGCTATTGCGCTCGCAGTAAAAAAAGAACCCAGCCACCGGGAAGGCTAACCTTTCCTGTGGCCGGGTTGATAATCGAAAATACTTGTTCTTCGAATAGTTTTTTAATTCATGTGGCTTTGTTATGCCGCAGCTCCGGCCGGGCTTGTTGCTGTTCCGAGTCCTGCATGTTGTGCCCGTACTTCCGCGCTGACTTCTTCCACGCGCTTGGGTTTTTGATGTTGCATGCTCATGACCTGGATGACCCCGAACCAGAGGTAACCGAGGAAAACATACGGGAAAGCGTTGACCGGCGGTGAGGGAATGGGCCAGACGCTGCCGATGATGGGAATTAACATGAGTGCCATCGCCACGACGCACAGGACAATATGCTTGGCTTGCAGTTCTCCGCGCTTTTTAAGGAAGGCGGGAGCGGAAAGCACGATAAGGCTGTATGCGCCCACAAAGCCAAACGCGCCCATCGTGCCGGCGTCGTTGAATTCGTCCAGCACGGCAAAGCCGTTAGCCACCAGCACATAATAGCAAACCGTGACCACAGAAAACATCACAAGGGCAAACACGGTAAGCGCGACATGTGGTGTGCCGTATTTGGGATGCGCAACGCCGACTTTTGCAGGAAAGAATTCGTGACGGCCCATCGCAAACATGACGCGCGAGCCGGCGTTCATGCAGGATGATGCCAGCGCAAAAAAGCTGACCATCGCGCCAAACGAAGTGATTGGCCCCAGGATCGGCACGCCATACATTTGGGACAACGTCGTGAGCGGTGCGCCCAGTTTATCCAAGGTGGTCGAGTATCCCGCTGTGCCCTGCACTTCCACGTAGGTAATGAAAACGAAGAAAGAAGCCGTGATGATGAGACTCCAGATGATGGAACGTGGAATGGTTTTAAGAGGATTCACCGCTTCCTCACCGAAGGCTGTGGAGCTTTCAAAACCGACCAGGCTGAAAATGGCCACCACTACGCCCATGCCCAGGGTCAGTAAGGAAGTGCCCTTTAAGGTGAATTGCGTCGTATCAATCGCAAAGTGCTTATGCCCCAGAACGATGAACGCCAGCAACATAATGAAGGTAATGGAAAAAGCCTCCAACCCCAAAGTAATCAAAGTGGAAATTTTAATATCCTTGTAGGCAATAAAGAAACATGTTCCTAAACAAAGAACAAAAAGAAACAACGGCGGCATATTGACGTGAACCATCTGGAGCAGCGTCTGCGCGAAATACGTGAATCCGGTTGTGCCCGCCAGGCCGATGAATAAATAGGCCCACAACAGGCACCAGCCGCACATCGAGCCGCCGGTAAAGCCCAGGCCGGCCATCGCGTAACTGTACATGGAGCCGGAATTGGTTGTGCGCCGGGCAAATTGATTCAGGCTGAGGGCGACAAATAATACGAGAACACCGCCCAGGGCATAAGACAGCCAGCTGATGCTGCCGGTCGTGCCGTACATCAGGGGCACAATCAGGGCCGCAGTCATCGTCGGCGAAATCAGCGCAATATTTTGCGCCAGGAGTTCCTTGAAGTTTAAACAGTTAGATCGGAGTTTATTCATAGTTTGGGTGAGGTTTGGGTGGGGTTAGCAGTTGGTTATTTTAAGAAAGTCATGTTCTTAGGTAGCGGGCGGTTTTCGGAAATTCAAACGGCGGCGCGCTCCACCCCTCGCGAGCCGCCGTGGCGCGGAAGCAGGGGCTTTTCCTTGAGGCAATGGCAGAAACCCAATCGCCGGAATAGCCCGATGCTGATTCAGATTCGAGTTCATGGAGTTTATTGGCGGGCTCCAGACAGGGGCAGCAACCACTAAAACCTCGGCCTCATGGTTCCCGCGCGCAATCAGCCGGTGCGGGACACGTGATTCAAAATGAGCCGAATCGCCCGGCCCCAAATCGTATGTTTTACCGCCCAGAGACAAGGTGAGTCCGCCGGACAAAACATAGATCCATTCCTCGCCATCATGGTGATAGTGTTCTTTGCCACGGCGGGAGGGGGATACTTTGACGCGCAGGGGTTGAACATTAAAGAACCTGCCGGCATAAGACAGAGAAGCGTACTTCAGGCCGTTAACGCTCTTTTCTACGGCGTCGGCAGCACGAACAATGACGCAGGGCGTCTCGACGGGCAGCGATTCAAAAAGCGAGGCGAGGGAGACATCAAAAATTCTTGAAAGAGTCAGCGCGGCGGCGATCGATGCCTGACGGCCACCGGATTCGAGGCGGGAAAGAAACGCCCGGGAAAGCGCGCTACGCGCGGCCAGCTCCTGAAGCGTCCAGCCGCGCCGCAACCGCAACTCCCGTAACCGGGCCCCGAAGGAAGCGAGCTGCAACTGTATCTCGTCCAGCTCCTCGTGCCTTATAGGTAACTTTGTTGTCATAAAGGCAACTCGCTCCAAGCATCGCCGATGCCAAAAAGTTTTTTTTCAAAAAACCCTGAAAATCGCAGGGAAGATTTTTTAGGAGAGATTTTCTGCTGTCGCGATTTGCTCAGGGCGCACAAATAAAAACCACCGGGAAAAGTAAAAAGGCTAAAATTACAAATGCAGAAAAAAGGAAAAGTTATTTTCCCTTAAAAACTAAATGCCAGTTACTTCATCTCCCACTCGCAGTTGCTTGCCGCCCTCAGAGGGAGGAATAGAAGTGTTGATGGCAAAGCGATAAAAGTGATTGAACCGCTGTGCGTTAGACCATTCGGGCAGAGTTTTTTTGCGCTGTTCCATAAACGTTTTTTGGAAACCGGCAACCCCCTGGCCGTTGTCGGGATCGCGCGTGGGCACAACGCAACGCTGACAGGGATTATGGCCAAAGAACTTCACCCCGCCGATTTGGAACGGCTTCAATTCCCCCGCTGCGCCAAACAATCTGTCCTCGCAAAAGGCCACGCCATCAACAAGTTCCAAATTTGCGCGGAAACGCCGCCGAATGCTTTCGAGGGTCACTCCGGGGTACCACTCCTGGATCGTTTGCAGGCTGGCTTCGCTCACAATCGTGGGCCCAAAGGCTTCGCGATCATCGGGAAAACCCTTCTCTGATTCATATTGCAGGGTCACGGTAAATCCGAAAAAGTCGCTGAGCCATTTTTCCATGGGAGGCCGGTCATCCAACTGAAATTGCTGCGGCGATTCCTCCTTCTGCCACAAACGAACTTCGCGGATTTCGGGATCGTACACAGAGCGCAAGTCATGCACCCGGGCCAGGCGCTTGCCGTTTACCACTTTGCCCTCGGCATCGTAAATCGCCAGGACACGGTCTTTCTCTAATATGCCTCCAGCAGTGAAGCGCGCCGATTCGACAGAAACGCCGTCGAGAGACTTGATTGGATAGATGATGATACGCGCCAGTCGCATTGCAAACGCGAGAGTAATATCGCAATGATTTTGTCTGCCGCAATTCATTTCCAAAAATTTCTGAATTTATATAAATTCGAGCAAGATGAAAAATAAAAGCCGCAAGCATTTCCTGCATCCACGTTTGCGAATTCTTAGCGGGACAGTTATTGCCTTTGGCCCGGGCAAGGCGGACTTGCTGGAGGCACTGCAAAAAACCGGCTCCATCACAGAAGCTTCCACGCGCCTGGGGATGTCCTACATGCGGGCATGGACCTTGATTCGCACAATGAATCGATGCTTCCAGGAGCCCTTGGTCATCGCTGTGCGCGGCGGGACACGCGGCGGCGGCGGGGCGAGATTAAGCGAGACGGGCCGGCGAGTCCTGACGCTTTATCGCCGGATGGAAAGTAAATGCATGGGAGCTACCCGGCGCGATTGGGAGAAGATTCAGCACCTCTTCAAAACGGAATCCGCGCAGAAAAAATAACATTGCGATGAATCGTGGCGTGATCCGTCACGGGAAATTCGCACCCCAATCCAAACGTCACACCCACACGCCCCGAGATGGGAATCCTGCCGATCATCAACGCCGGAGTGATCAGCAATTGACTGCGCCCTTCATTTTCGCCGCTCGGCCAATACGTATAGTTGGCCTCGACTTCCGGCCAAAAGAATTTTGCCACGCGATATTGCAACGTTGTATTGGATACGAGCGAGTTTCCGGGGTCGTCCGTATGCACGAACCCGTTTCCCCACACGGTAAAACCCAAAGTGCTTTGGATATCGAAATTGCCCCATCCCTTGCCGGCGGCAATGGTCGGGGTATATTCATAATGGTGGGACGAGAAATCGTCACTGCCGCTGGGAACTGACAGTCCCATAAACGCGGTTAGAATATAATCGCCATTTTCTTCATTGCCGGAAAGTATCCGGTATTTGACGAGAAATGATTCATCAGCCCATCCGAATTGGCGCGGTTTCCTGTTCTGTTGTTCGTAGCCGGGCACGCCGATGATAATTTCAACCGGATCAAAGGGGATAAACTCCAATCCTTTATTGCTGCCATAATTATCCACGGAAGCGTGATTTGCCCTGGTCGTCCATGATTGGTCATAGCGGTATTCTTCTTCCAAACGGGGCGTCACCGTGACCAAAGGAGTCACCCAGTGGGGCTGTTCGGATTGAATTTGCGTGACGCGTGGAAACCAGTTCACGAAATAATCGGCGATGGGATTGCCGCTCGAATTCGATTGGCTGTCGTCGGCGAGGCAGGGCAACGCCCCTAAAAACCCCGCTGCCGCAATGGCCATGCGCGAAGAAGCTAAGAGTGAACGACGAGCTGAAGAATCGTTAATATTTGGCATATCGTAAATTGTTTTAGAGTCCATCCCAATGCTGCCCGCCCACGATATGAACTAAAACGATATATTTTGTCAAATATAAATAAAGAAATTCACTTTACGGAGCAGGGCGCGCATAATATATATATGGCGGTAGATAAAGAATAGGATAAGCCGGTAAAGGTCCGGGCAAACCCTGAATATATTCATGAAAAGATTTTTCAAAACCATTGGTGCAGCTTGCATTTTAATGATGGCAGCAGTGGCCGTCCAGGCAGCCGATCTGAATGTATTTGCCGCGGCCAGCCTGACCGACAGCCTGAAAGAAATTGGCGCCCATTATGAACAGGAAACCGGCCAAAAGGTCGCTTTCAACTTCGAGGGGTCGAGTGTCCTGGCGCGGCAGATTACTGAAGGCGCGCCGGCCGATATTTTCTTTTCCGCTGACGAAACACAGATGGATCGGCTGGCGGAAAAAGGTTTGATTGACGCAGCCACGCGTCACGATCGCCTGGGCAATACGCTCGTGGTCGTGGTTCCAGCGGACAGCAAGTTGCAAATTAGTTCAGCGAACGACCTTACGCAGAACGATGTCCAAAAAATTGCGCTGGCTGATCCCAAGGCCGTGCCCGCCGGTGTCTATGCCAAAGCATGGCTTAAAAAGGTCCAATTATGGGATGCGATTCAACCTAAAGTCGTGCCGACGGAAAATGTGCGGGCGGCACTGGCCGCTGTGGCCTCAGGCAACGTTGACGCCGGAGTGGTCTATAAGACCGACGCCTCCATTTCTAAGCGCGTTAAAATTGCCTATGAAGTTCCCCGTGCAGATGGGCCGGATATTCGCTATCCTGTGGCCATGGTGAAAGGCACACTGCAGCCGGATGCCGCCAGGGCGTTTCTGAAATATCTCGGTTCGGATGAAGCCGCAAGCGTCTTGAAAAAATTCGGGTTTTCTGTCCGCGACGAATGAGCTTTGAGGAATGGCAGATTGTCTGGTTCACCGCCTGGGTTTCGGCGCTGAGCACCATTGTCATTCTGCCGTTTGGCCTGGCCATGGCGTGGCTGCTGGCCCGATATGATTGGCCGGGAAAGTCGGTGGTTGAAACGTTGATCACGCTGCCGCTCGTCATGCCGCCCGTCGCGACGGGACTCATCCTGCTGGAACTTTTTGGCAGGAATGGGATCGGCGGATTTTTCCACGACCATTTTGGCTTCGATATTATTTTCACCTGGCGGGCGGTACTGATCGCGCTGGGAGTCATGTCGTTTCCTTTGTTGGTGCGCTCGGCGCGTGTGGCTTTCGAAGGTGTGAACCCACGCCTGGAGCAAATCGCGCGTACACTCGGCGCCGGCGATCTGCGCGTTTTCTTTACCATCTCTGTGCCCCTCGCGATGCGGGGGATCGTGAGCGGGATGTTGCTGTCTTTTGCGCGGGCGCTGGGCGAGTTTGGCGCAACGGTCATGGTGGTTGGTTTCATGCCCAGGACCACCACGCTGTCGCTCGCGATTTTCCATTCCGTCCAGGACTTCCAGGACCCTGAAGCCTTTCGGCTGTTGGGTATCTCAGTCGTGCTCGCCTTTTTGGCGGTTTGGAGCAGCGAATTGGTAATGCGCCGGAGGAAAGCCAAATGAACCTGCTCTTAAAAAAAATTTCCCTCTCCCTGGCGCCATTCAAGCTGGAAGTGGACGTCGAGATTCGCAACCGCGTGACCGTGATTTTTGGACCTTCTGGTTCGGGCAAAACTTCGTTGCTCGATCTTGTGGCCGGGTTGCGCCGTCCTCATTCCGCTTTGATCCAACTCGCAGGCCGCCTTCTCACTGACACGGCGCACAATCTGCATGTGCCCAGCCGTTCTCGCGGAATCGGCTACGTGCCGCAGGACCTCGCCTTGTTTCCGCATCTTTCCGTGCGGCAAAATCTTCTTTATGGCTGCAAGCCCAATGACGCCGCCAATCCGCTGTTTTCTTTTGAGCATGTGACCAAAGTCCTGGAAATTGAACCATTGATTTCGCGTGGTGTGACTGAACTGTCCGGCGGTGAAAAACAACGGGTTGCCCTCGCGCGCGCTTTGCTGGCTT
>Ga0181537_10004309_pt1 | contig 11835 bp, 11 predicted proteins | sample PEATcosm2014_Bin_39_FD_119765 | JGI IMG/M metagenome (GOLD analysis project Ga0181537, IMG submission 119765) | Peatland microbial communities from MTU Mesocosm Facility, Houghton, MI, USA - PEATcosm2014_Bin23_10_metaG | ecosystem: Environmental > Terrestrial > Soil > Wetlands > Peat | place... | reverse complement strand
TCCGAGGCTGTCCGCCATGTCTTTGCCAAGGATGATGGGAGGCATCTCGGCGACGCGCTCGGCGACACCCGCGAGACTGGTTGGCGACTGCATTGCGTCAGAATCGTGAGTTTGCTGTGCCGTGTCGATCATGCTTTTTTCTGCCAGCGGATCAGATACGTTGGAAGTTACACTCTTCAGCAAATCGCTGACTCGACTCTCGTCCTGAGGAATCATGCCTTTCAACACCGCGCCGCTGGCGCGCGGCCCGCGCGAGATCAAAACTTCTTCGTAGATTACTGGCGCGGCGGCGATCACATGCGGTTGCTTCGCGAGACGCTGCATCAAAGGCCGCCAGTCGCGAATGCCGTCGCTTTCGATGCGCAGTAAATTGATGTGCGAAGTGGAGCCGAGAAGACGCTCCTGCAAATCCTGACGGAATCCATTGTTGATCGCAAGCGCAACCACTAAGCATGCCACGCCGGCAGCCACGCCCGCCACGGAGATTCCCGTAATGACGCCGATGAACGCCTGCCTGCGCTTAGCGCGCAAGTAGCGAGACGCGATAAAAAGTTCAAAACGCATTTCTTTGAGGACAGTCTTGATTATAGCGACGGCCCGACACCTGACTTCCCTTCCGCTTCCGCCAACCTCCTCTCCAAAAAGCGCCGCTCCGCCTCATTGCTAACCAAAGCCAGTGCTTGACGATACGCCGTGGCCGAGTCCGTCCAGCGATTCAGCCTCCGCAAGAAATCTGCGCGAGCGGCGGGCAGCAAATAATATCCGTTCAGCTCTTCTTTGGCCTCTAGTTCGTCGAGCAGCCGCAACCCTGTCAACGGCCCTTCGGCCATCGCCACTGCGACGGCGCGATTCAACTCGACCACCGGAGTAGGTTGCAGCCGGCGCAAGATGTCATAGAGAGCTGCGATCTGACGCCAGTCGGTGTCTTCAGCCCTCGCCGCGTTAGCATGTACCGCGGCGATCGCAGCCTGCACCGAATAGGGCCCCGGCGAAGTTCTCAGAGCCGCTTCGGCGAGCGCCGTCCCCTCGCGGATAAACTCTTGATTCCATCGGCTGCGATCTTGCTCTTCGAGCAGGACAATTTCTCCGTTTTCCGTGACGCGCGTATCGCGTCGTGAATCGTGCAGCAGCATCAGCGCGAGAAGTCCACGAGCCTCCATTTCTTTGGGTAGCAATTCGCACAATAACCGCCCTAGCCTGATTCCCTCGGCACACAGGTCGCGCCGGATCAGCGCTTCGCCGGACGCGGCGCTGTAACCTTCATTGAACACGAGATACACGACCAGCATGACCGCTGTGAGCCGCTCCTGCAAATCTTCCATTGGCGGAACGCGATAAGGGATGCGGGCATCGCGAATCTTTTGTTTCGCGCGAACGATGCGCTGCGCCATCGTCGGCACCGGAGCGATAAACGCCTTCGCAATCGCCTCCGTCGTGAGCCCGCATAAGGTTCGTAGCGTCAGTGCCACCTGCGCCTCCACACGCAGAGCCGGATGGCAGCAGGTGAAGATCAGCCGCAAGCGGTCGTCGCTCATAGGATCACCATCGATCATCGCTTCGTCTTGTGACGCGAGCGCGCTTCTCGCCTCGATGAGTCGCTGGAGTTCGTCCTGCTTCTTCTCGAAGCTGATACGGCGGCGTAAGGTATCCACGGCGCGATTGCGTGCGGTGGAAACCAGCCAGGCGCGCGGGTTTCCGGGAACGCCTTGTTTCGGCCACTGCTCCACGGCCAGGGCGAATGCTTCCTGCATCGCCTCCTCGGCGAGGTCGAAATCGCCGAGGAGGCGAATCAGTGTGGCGAGGATTCGCCCCGACTCCTCGTGATAAATTTGTTCGATGTCCACGGACGCCCAGATGAGAGGGTATCCGGAACCATCGGGTTACGCCAGAGCGAATGCGCGCTAAGCCGCAGCCGTCATCAGGGGAATGGGCCGCACTTCGATGGAACCGTAGCGCGCCCCCGGAATCCTGGCCGCCAGAGCGATCGCTTCGTCGAGATCCTTGGTTTCGACGATGTAGTAGCCGCCGAGCTGTTCTTTGGTCTCGGCAAATGGGCCATCCGTCGATTGGCGCTTGCCGTCTCGCACCCGTACCGTAGTCGCGGTCGAAGAAAAGTCGAGCCGATTGCCGCCCTTGTAATGGCCACTAGCCGTAATGTTCTTGCTGAATTCTATGTAGTCGGCGTAGATCTTTCCCCGCTCGGCGTCGCTGAGTTTGTCCCAATTGCTTTCGCTGTGATAGATGAGCAGCATGTATTGCATTTTGAGTAGGCCTCCTTAGCCTTCAGCAGCTAGTCGAGTGCCGCCAGTGCTTTCGACATTTTGCCCAAGAAATTTACTTAACGCCTGCGTATGGGTCAAATCCTGGGCAGAAGCGCCGGCACTCGCCTGCGATATTCGTGAAATTCCTCTCCAAAGCGGTGCTGCAACTCATTGTCCTCAAGCCAGATCATAACCGCGCCAGTCACCACGGCAAACGCGGTCAGCCCATAGCAAACAATGAGGCCGGAACCGAGACTCCAGGCCAGCATTTCGCAAAGGTGTGCCAGATAGATGGGGTGACGAATGCGACTGCGGAGGCCGGATGTGACAAGCTTTTGATCGGGCGGTTGCGACTGCAACTCCGGCAGCCCGCCGAGCTGAGCAAGGCTGAACTCGTTGCCAGAGTGGCGATACAGCCAGAGTCCCGCGGCCAAAAGAACTGTCGCGGGACACCATCCCCACCATGTGTCGTAAAGCAAGAGGCTCTGCCAACGGAAAGTAGCCACGCCGAAAACAATCCATAGGGCGATCCACGCTGGAAGCAAGACGCGATACGGCGAGCCTTTGCGCGCCCGCCAGAAGTCCGCGTGAGGATGAATCATCAGCCAAAACGACGGGACGGTCGCGTAGAGCACACAGAAAATCCATCCCGTCCCGCGGAGAAATGCTTGCACGCCTCGATTTTATAGCGGCGGTGTGCACGGTGTGGGCCGTTGAGCAATGTACTTGTGGCAAAGTAGAAATATGGCTGTTTTCCCCAGCGCCCACGCCGATGCGCGAGTCGCATTCACGTATCCCAACTTCCGACGCTTCCAGGTGGCGCGCTTCTTCATCGTCGCCGCGCAGGAAATGCAATCCGTCGCTGTGGGATGGCAAGTCTACGCGATCACCCACCGAGCTCTAGATTTGGGATTGATCGGCCTCGCACAGTTCGCCCCTGTCATGCTCCTGTTCCTGCTCGCAGGACACACCGTCGACCGTTTTCCGCGGAATAAAGTCTTGCTGGCTTGCTATGCCGGATTCGCAGTCTGCTCTGCTTCTTTGCTCCTCATCTCATGGCACGGGACACACTCCGTCGGCGCGATTTATGTGGTCGTCGTAATCCTCGGCGTGGTGCGCGTTTTCAACATGCCCGCCGGACGAGCGTTGTTACCGCAATTGGTGCCGCCCGAACACTTCGCCAATGCCGTGACCTGGAACGCCTCGGCATTCCAAGCCGCGATCATTTGCGGTCCGGCTATTGGTGGAGTGCTGTACGCCTTCGCGCATGGGCCAATCGCGGTGTATGCCACAGCGACGGTAGTCTCGCTGTCGGCGGCCTTCACCATGCTGAGCATCAATCCGCAAGTGGCGGCGAGGAGGCGGGAGCCGACCAGCCTCAGGACGGTACTGGCAGGATTCCGTTTCATCTGGCATCAGAAGATTATCCTGGGCTCGATTTCTCTCGACATGTTTGCCGTCCTGTTGGGCGGCGCAGTCGCGCTGCTGCCGGTGTATGCACGCGACATCCTGCACACCGACGCATGGGCTTTGGGACTTCTGCGTAGCGCACCGGGAGTAGGCGCGGCGGCGATGTCGATATTTCTGGCTTACAGGCCGTTGCGACGGCGGGTAGGAATCATTATGCTCTGGTGCGTCGCTGGATTTGGCGTCTTCACCATCGTATTCGGGCTTTCCCGCAGCTTGATCCTCTCTCTGTTCGCGCTCTTCTTGGTCGGCGCCTCGGACATGGTCAGCGTCGTCATCCGCTCGACGTTAGTGCAGGTCCAGACGCCGGATGAAATGCGTGGGCGCGTGAGCGCCGTGGATATGATTTTTATCGGCACCTCGAACGAACTGGGGCAATTCGAATCTGGCGTCACTGCGCATTGGTTTGGAACCGTGCCGGCGGTGGTCCTCGGCGGTTTGGGCACTCTGGCGGTGATTGCGGTGTGGGCCTGGAGGTTCCCCGAACTAAGGCGAGCGGACACTTTGACGGACAGCGTGTGAGGGCCGTATGCTCCAAGACAATGTCACGCCTCACCTTAACAATCCATCAGGAGGCGACGGGTCGGAAAGAGCTGCAACGCTTGAAAGTGATTGAGAATACCGTGGGCCGGGTGTCTCAGGGGTCGCGAAGCCTGTCTGCTGCATGCGGGTGAACGGCAAGTGCGGCGGCACAAATTCACCAGCCCGGACGACCATTCCGCTCTCGCCATTCCTTCGTCGTAAACCTCCGTCAAAGTCTTATTTTGCAGTGAATACGATAGAGTCTGAAGGCGGTACATGCAACAGAGTGTGGTTGCAACAAGAAGCCCGGAGGATTAAGATTCGGGTCGATCGCGCCTGTTTAAGGAGTGGTGGGGACCAGAATGCGATTAAGTTTGTTTTCTGGCTCGATTTCCGCAACTTTTCCTCTGATTCTTGGTTCAAATAGATAAGAAGTTGGGGAGGTTCAATTATGCGGTATCTGCGGTACCTGGTTTTGCTCGGGATTTTTGCTTTGCCTCTGGCATCGGCTCATGCGCAAGTAGCAGTCGGGGTTGGGGTTGGTGGGCCTCCGGACTGCGCGTATGGATATTATGCGTATGCTCCGTATGCGTGTGCGCCTTATGGATATTATGGTCCGCAGTGGTTTTCGGGCGGTGTATTCATTGGCATTGGGCCATGGTATGGATGGGGCTGGCGCGGTGGCTACGGCGGATGGTATGGCCGGGGCTACTACGGCGCCGGATGGTATGGTCGCGGATGGGGTGGTCGAGGCTGGTATGGCCGCGGCTACTACGGCCGGGCTGGATATGGATACGGCTATGGACGTGGCGGCTATGGATACCATGGCGGCGGCTACGCGCACGCGGGCTACGGCGGAGGCTATCACGGCGGTGGAGGCGGGTTCCACGGCGTTGGCGGTGGCGGTGGCTTCCATGGCGGTGGCGGTGGTTTCCACGGTGGCGGCGGTGGTGGACGCCGGTAGCTGAGTTAGATCCTTGGAAGAAGTGGTGGCGGATGTCCCCGAGTGGGACATCCGCCTTTTCTTTTTTCGCTGCGATTAGTTACAGACGAGCATGTTCTGGGTGACGCCCTGGAGGCTGATCGCGGAGTTGCTGAGCAGCGGCAAGCTCCAGAACTTGGAGTGGTGCTTGCGCAGGTAGTAGGCGGCGAGCACGGAGCCAGCGCTCTTTACGGAGGCGACGGCGTAGGCGCGTCCCACTGTGGGATGCGTGCCGTACAAGTAGGCGGATTCGACTTCCTCGTTGCAGACGCCCGTCTTTCCCGCCAGATAATTTTCGCGGGCGAAGAGCGTGGTGTAGGAGTCGGCAAAGGCGCTGCCGGTAGAGATGATCGCCAGCGCAGCGAATTTCTTGTCGACGACTTTAGGCGTACGGTCCGCAGTTTGCGGCACCGGAGCCGGAGCGGCGGCGACGATCATCGAGTGAGTGCCACGGAACGCGGCGCTTGGCGCGTCTGGCAGTTCGGCGGCTCGCGAAATCGTTGCCAGCGCCAGGATCAGCGCCAACATTATTAGGGAGGCCGCCAACATCGATTTCATCCGATCATTCAGCTCACAAGCCAGCGTCGGGTCGCTGTAGCGGCGATTGAGTCGTGAAGCTTCAATGGGCAGTTCGTTACGATTGTTCATGTACCCAAAATACGGCGGGCTCGCCAAAGGGACAATGGCGAGATGGTCTAGTGGGTAATAGCACTTAGTAACAGGGGGTAACTACTCCGAAGTGCCATGCAGGTACAGGCTTGGGAACGCCTAGCGCGGCATGATCGTCGCACAATCAAAAACGCCCGCTTGCGCGGGCGTCTTGTATCGATTCTTAAGAGAGTTTAAGCGAGGTGTTTGTCCAGGGCTTGCTGGATTTTTTCCTTGGGCACATAGCCAACGATCTGCTCTTTGACTTGTCCGCCTTTGAAGACCAGCAGGGTGGGAATGCCGCGCACACCGTAGCGCATGGGAGTAGCGCTGTTGGCGTCGACGTCCATTTTGCCGACCTTAACTCTGCCCTGATAATCCTTGGCCAGCTCTTCGACGATGGGAGCGATCGCGCGGCAGGGTCCGCACCAGGTCGCCCAAAAATCGACCAAAACGGGTGTGTCGGACTTAAGCACGTCTTGATCGAAATTCGCATCGTTCACTTCCATGATTCCATTACCCGCCATTACAGCCTCCGTTCGCCAGAAGTGGCTGGCGGCCAAATAGATGAGTCAGCCGACTAACCGGCTTTCAATCGTAACACTTGCGTTAGATGCGGGGAAAGCAGATAGGTCGCAAAGTGAGATGTGAGCGCTCTCAAGTTCAGGGATTCGGCGGAAAATTAAAAGGCGTCCTCGCTTCGCAGCAAGAACGCCCCGGCAGCCCTCCCCCAGAACTGCCAAACCACTTCATGAGAGTAGGTGGGAGGGGGAAAGCTGTAAACGTCACCGAAGTAATCGTTTGCGGTGAGGGGCGTAACTCGCGAGGAGAGTCACGATGCGAGCGGCAGAATGATTTCGATTGTTAAGGAGGCGCAGCCGACTTCCCTGTTTTCGTTTTTTTGCAGGCCTTCCTGAGGCAGCGCAAAGGTTCCATTCACTGAGAGCGCGATGGCTTCGGTGATCGCGAAGTTGAGGCGATTTTGCAGCGGGAGGTCCGCGAAGGGTGGCGATAGCGCAATAGATATGCGGAGTTTGGCCTTAGATTCCTCGTTGCGGAGATCGATCGCGATGGTTGAGGAAGAGTCGGCGATTTCGAGGAGAGTGATCAAAAGCAATGAAAGTAGACGGTGGATGTCGTTGGCAGCTGCGGAGACCATACAGGGCCCCCCATCTGTTGCACTGGAAATGTTGATGGATCGCGAGTCGGCGAGCAGCTGTAGATCGTCAATTTGATCGCCGAGCAGAGTGGATAGAGAGATAGGCGGACCGGGTTTGGCGAGAGGGGAAGCCTTCGAGAGCTGACGAAGGCCTGCAATCAGCCATTGAACGTTTTCGAGTTGAACGAGGGACTGTTCGCAGAGGGTGCGACATTCCTCGCCAGTGCGCGGTTTCAAGGAAGCGACTTCCCACGCGCATTGAAGACCTGTCAGGGGCTGGCTCAGATCGTGAAAGAGTTCGTCAATGATATCTTGCTGCGTCGGAGCAGCAGTTGTCGGAGGCATGGTTCAAGCCTGCGCCGAAGGGCCACGGAGTTCGTAGCCGACTCCGCGAACCGTGTGAATAAGGCGGCTCGGGTAGCCGTCGTCGATCTTGCGGCGGAGATAATTTACGTAGACATCTACAACGTTGGTGCAGGTGTCGAACGAGAGATTCCAAACGTGCTCGATAATCATGGTGCGGGAGACGCGGCGTCCGGCATTGCGCATGAGGTATTCGAGCAGGGCGAATTCCTTGGAGGTGAGTTCAATGCGGCGGCCCGCACGTTCCACCCGACGCTCGACGCGATCAAGTTTAAGATCTTCGACTGCGAGCACAGATTCGGCAGGCAGATGACTGCGGCGCAGCAGGGCGCGGATGCGGGCTGAGAGTTCTGTGAAAGAGAACGGTTTGCCTAAGTAGTCGTCGGCACCGAGGTCGAGACACTGCACGCGATCTTCGACCCGATTCCGGCCGGTGAGGACGAGAATCGGCATGGTGGGTTTGCGGGTGCGCACGAAGCGCAGCACAGCGATACCGTCGAGACGCGGCAGATTAAGGTCGAGCACGACCATGTCATAGTCGAACTCTGTGGCCATGGCGCGGGCCTGTTCGCCGTCGGGGGAGACATCGACGGCATAGTGTTCAGATTCGAGGCCCTTGCGTACAAAGCTGCCGAGGGCCGGATCATCTTCCGCAATGAGTAATCGCATAAGGAGTCTTTCATTAGGACTGGCAAGAATGATTCTAGGGTTGGAAGCGCGTAGTGCGGCGGGAATCGTGGGGACACGAAGGTACGGGTTTGCCGAATTGGGACGCGGATCGGATTTGGGATATTTATCGCTTCCCTTTCGGACTCTTTCCTCTCAAATGAAGGTCCCGGCGAAGCCCTTCGTGTTACGAAAGGCCATGATCCATCGGACATACCTCCAGCGCGATGTCTGCATTAAAATCCGATTATTTAGGCCGTTGTTGCACGGGCGAATTATGAGGCTAGTGTCTTTCAGGAATCGAGCGTTGGTTGGGTCCATCCTGCTCATAGCGGTCGCGGGGACGCTGCGCGCACAGGATGCGCTGGGCGATCCCCCGGCGGCGGGAATTGGGGTTGGCGGCCCGTCGGATTGGAGCAACCGGCACGTCATTTATACACTTAACGGCTCGGCTCGCGATATAGATAAGCTGCGCGACGATCCGCGCTTTCTGCAAAGCATTTTTTCGCATTACATGAACGAGCACCGCGACCCATTCGGGTCAGACCGTCGGGAATTGTCAGCGTTGAAGGACGGCGGGCGCGTCGCAAGCCGCATGATTGAAGAGCGTCCCCAACCAGGAGAATTTCCCATGCGCGGCCCCTGGGAAACGCTGGGACATCTTCCTTCTCCGACACCGACTCCGATACGAGCGAAGAACTCCAAAGTCGACTGGTCGATGTCGCTGGGGCCGACCGCAGGCATGGCGCTCGGCGAGAGCCCGTCTGTCTATACCTATAACTATTCCTCGCCCAGTTGCAGCGATTTTGTGGTGTATACGATTAATGCTGCGCCGAGCGTGGGCGGTCAGGCGAATCTGATCGCTTTTGACAATCTCTATAGCAATGGGGCAGCCACCGGATATTGTTCCGGAACTGGACCGTCGGTTCTGTTTTCTTATGCAATCGGATCGGGCGGGTCGCCATTATCGCCAGTCCTTTCGCTGAATGGGACGAAGGTAGCGTGGATCGAAGACACCTCGTCCGCCTCGTTCCTGCACATCACCAATTGGGTGGCCAACGACGGCATCAGTGCCACGTATCCAATCGCTCCTAGCGGAACATTTTCCAATGGATCCTGCACTCCGTCGGGTTCTTCGTGTGACGATTCTATCGAGTACACCGCATCGACGTATCCCGGATGCAGCACAGCCTACACAGCGCCCAACGGCCATTCCGACCTTTTCATCGATTACACCAACAACGCCGGCTACATCAGTGCGAATAACGGCCTGCTTTACCACATTTCCAACATTTTTAGCGCGACGGCCTCCCCCACAGTCGATTTCTGCATTCCGGTGAACGCAGGTTTCGAGACCAGCAACAGCTCGGCAATGAGTGGACCGGTCTACGACCCGGTGCTCAACGAAGTGTTCATCAGCGATTCCGAAAAAATGTATGGCTTCAAGGTGAACGCTTCGAGCTTCTCAGCGGCTTCGCCGGCGTCCTACACCTTCGGCAACAGCGGCAGCAATTACAACTATCCGACCGGACCGGGGCCGTTGCTGGACCAGTTCAACGGCTACCTGTACGTGCCCTCGACGTATGACGCGAGCAGCAAGACGTCGGTCACGCAAATCCCAACCAGCTTGGCGTCCGGGGTTGAAGTGCCGCTGGGACCGAAGAACACGAACACGTATCCGTATCTCTTTTACGGAGCGTTCGATAACAACTATTACAACAATGGTCCGAAGAGCTCGGCATCGACGCTTTACAGTTGCGGGACGGATTCCACGACCACCACGGTGCAAGACTTGTTCTCAATTAGCTTCAATGCCAGTACAGGAATCGCGAATACGACGCCGGCGATGTCGAACAACAAGAACATCAATCCCGGCGGGAATGCTGGGGTGTGCTCGCCACTCACCGAGTTCTATGACGGAACCAACGACCGACTTTTCGTTGGCATGGGGCAACCGGGCGCGTCCACCGGAGCCAATGTCGTTACGATGTGGAACGTGAATACGCAGTTGACCAACACCAGCGGCAGTGGCGGGACTATGCCGACGTATACAGCGGAGGCGACCGGTTATCTCGGCGGAGCCAGCGGAATCTCCGCCGACAATAATGCCAACGCGACCGCGCAGGCGGAGAATATATATTTCTCGACCGAAGACCCAGGCGTGGCCTCGACCAATGCGGCCGGAAATGGCTACAACGTGTACGGCATCTACACCAACGGGACGACGTTCGGGACCGGCGGATTCGATGGGGATGGGTACGCTTATTCTTATTCTCAGCTAGGCGCGTCACAAACCTGGAATGGAACTACCTTCAGCTTCGGATCGGCGAACGTACCAGACTGTTGGTCGAACACGACGATCACGCTACCTTCGGGATCGTACAATACCTTGGAAATTCTCGCTGCGGCCGTGAACGGGAATCAAACCGGCCAAACGTTTACCCTCAACTATAGCGACGGAACAACTTCGACCTTTACTCAGAGCCTGAGCGATTGGTATTCGGGAACCCTGGGCTATGTTAACGAGTCGGTCGCCGTGACCATGTCTTACGAGAATGCAGCAAACGGCGGTGAACGCGTTCACCCAACCTTTGTCTATGGATACTCCTACGGAATCAATCCCAACAAGACGGTTTCCAGCCTGACCCTGCCCGCCAATCGGAATGTAGTAGTGATGGCGGTTGCATTAGCCACAAACTGCGGCGGGAAAGACTACTGCGCGGTAAAGCTCACCCAAACCGGATTGCAGTAATTCAGCCGATAGCCGGCAGGAGTTTGACATCTGCTAGGAATTCTTTAAGACGAGCTTGCAGGTGTTTCCTTGATGACTAGTTTTGCCGCAGGCTAGAGCCATCGTTTCGAAAACCGATTCGAACTGGAAGCCCGGCTTGGAGTAATGTTTTCGGGTGGGTTCTTCGGCGATCGGCTGCGGTTGGTCTTCTTCCGGACGTTTGTTGGTCATCAAGAATTTGGTCGCAACGCTAGGAATTGACCTTGCGATGCGAGTGCTTTTTACGATAACACCAGCGTATACGGTTATGGGCTGCTGTCAAGGTAAGTTGCGGCTGCAACACGTAACTCTTTGGGTGCGGTAAGGGACGCGACCGGGGACGCCGCACGCGAATGGACGCGCGCCCAGAAGTCCGCGTGCGTGGTAAACTCTAGCTCTGCACGCCGGAGAGGTGGCCGAGTGGCTGAAGGCGGCGGTTTGCTAAACCGTTGTACGGGCTAACACCTGTACCGGGGGTTCGAATCCCCCCCTCTCCGCCATACAGTCGCGGAAGCAGAGCAGGCTTCTGAATCTCTGCGTAATTCCTAGGAAATTGTCGCAATTCCGCGAATCTCTCGCGCAAACTGGACTAGAGAAACCAGCACTTTAACTAGGTGTAGGCACATTCCCCGTTCTTTCTCTGCGAGGCGAATTGGCAGTCCGGTTTCGACGATTCCGGCAGGCGAATGCTTGGCGCTGATAAATTGATGCTCCGGCGAAAGCGACTTGACTTTGTCAGCAGTCAACCAATGAAAATTGCGCTTGGCAATAGCGCGCAACTCTACGACCCGCCGAAGTTCCTAGTGCTCGACGAACAGACCAATCAGCTGGATCTTGCGACGGTTTTTCCAATGACGGACCACCGGTTGCTGGTATCTTCGCCTTCAAGACTTCTGCATCAGGCGAATTCGAGGAGGAGATTGCCCCGATTTATGGAGTGAAGATTCCCCCGGGATACCGGGACTGGAGGTTGATCTCCGTGGCCCGCGTTGGAGAT
>Ga0181537_10004308_pt1 | contig 11837 bp, 7 predicted proteins | sample PEATcosm2014_Bin_39_FD_119765 | JGI IMG/M metagenome (GOLD analysis project Ga0181537, IMG submission 119765) | Peatland microbial communities from MTU Mesocosm Facility, Houghton, MI, USA - PEATcosm2014_Bin23_10_metaG | ecosystem: Environmental > Terrestrial > Soil > Wetlands > Peat | place... | reverse complement strand
GGCAACTGGGATCGCTGCTGGAGGGAACGGGCGCGGGATGCGTGTGGTTCGACTACAACAACTCGGGGCTGCCGTCGCTGTACGTGGTGAATGGACGGCCGCTGGATGACTCGATGCATCCGTTTCCGCTGAAGGAAAAGCCGGCAACGAGGCCACACAATCATCTTTATCGCAATGATGGGGGCGGGCATTTTACCGATGTTACGGAGAAGGCTGGGCTGAATCCGGATATGTATTCGCATGCTGTAGCGGTGGCGGACTACGACAACGACGGTAACGAAGACCTGCTGGTGACCGGGTATGGGAAGGTGGTGCTCTATCACAACGACGGGAACGGGCACTTTACCGATGTGACGGAGAAGGCCGGGATCAAGGTGGATGGATGGGCGATCAGCTCGACGTGGCTGGACTATGACAAGGACGGCTGCGTGGATTTGTTTGTGGGGCGCTATGTGAAGTTCGATCCTAAGTATCGCGCGTTTTATGCGCCGAATAATTATCCGGGGCCGCTGGATTACGAGGGCGAGACGAACATGCTGTTCCACAACAACTGCGATGGGACGTTCACCGATGTGACGGAGAAGTCGGGCATTGGCGCGTATGTGGGACGCACGATGGGCGTGACCGCGGCGGACTTCGACAACGATGGATGGGACGACATTTACGTTGCCAACGACCGGACAGAAAACTTTCTATTTCATAACAAGCACGACGGAACGTTTGAAGAAATTGGAAGCGATACGGGGACGGCGTACGGACAGAATGGCGAGTCCACTTCATCAATGGGGCCTGTGTTTGCTGATCTCGAAGGGCGCGGCGTGCTGGATTTGTGGGTGACGGACGGGCACTATAACCGGCTGCTGCATAACACGGGGAAGATGAGCTTTGAGGATATTGGCGCGGAGACCGGGGTTTCGCAGGTGAATGCGCAGTATGTGAGTTGGGGAACGGGCATTTACGACTTTGATAACGATGGACTGCTGGATATTTTGATTTTTCATGGTGGGTTGATTCATTTGATTCCACAGGAGCACACGCTGTTTCGCGGAGTTGGAAATGGAAAGTTTGCGGATGTTTCGCGGGATGCCGGGCAAGTGCTGAGTGACCGCACGACGGCGCGCGGGGCATGCTTTGCCGACTACATGAACGACGGCAAAGTAGATGCGTATGTAGTGAACCTTGGTGGGCGGGGAACGCTTGTGCACAATGTTTCGACCAATACCGGGCATTGGATTGAAGTGAAGCTCAAGGGGACGAAGAGCAATCGGGACGGGATTGGCGCGCGGGTTGAGGTGGACGCGGCGGGCAAGCGGTGGACGGCGGAACGCGTGGCGGGGTCGGGGTATTTGTCGCAGGACGATGGGCGGTTGCATTTTGGGTTGGGTGCGGCGGCGACGATCGACAAGCTGATTGTGCATTGGCCTAGCGGGCGGGAACAGACGGTGGAGCAGCTTGGTGTGGATCGTTTGTTGACGGTGGTTGAGCCTAAGTGACGAGCGAATACAACAATCCGAGATTGGGATTTGTGCTTTCCCACCCTTCGAGCAAAAAACGCTCGAAGAATTGGGCACGGTGCTTTGTGCGGTTAGCGGCGACGGGTTGGTCGCTGTTCGCTGGCGTGTTGATTGTGGTTGGGCTGTGGAGCGGCAACGTGGTTCATGCGGGCGATGCGAGGACGGCGGTGGAGGATATGAATTATGCATCGCCGCTGGAGTTGCTGGTGTCGCTGGATGGAGTGCGGCTCTACGTTCTCTGCCAGGGAACCGAGGAGATACGCGTGCTGGATGCGGCGAGTTACGCGGTGATCACGAAGATTGCTGTGGGGCGCGTGCCGCGCGGGTTTTCGCTATCGCCGGATGGCAAGCGGTTGTTTGTGACCAACGCGTGGGACGATACGCTCTCCGTGATCGATACGGCTACGCTGGCCGTGACGGCGACCTGGCCGGTGTCCGCGGAGCCATCGAGCGTGATGGAAGACCGCGCTGGCAAGCGGCTGTTTGTGGCCAACCGAATCAGCAACGATGTGGCCGTGCTGGATGCGGAGACGGGCACGGAAGAGAAGCGGTTGCTGGCAGGGCGCGGGGCGAGCTACCTGGCAATGTCGCCGGACGGAACGAGGATTTATGCGACGCATGTATATCCGAACCCGTCGCCGTTGAGGACGGGAGTGGAGAATCGCACTGCACCTGAGAGTGAAATTACGGTGATTGACGCGGGACGCGCGGTGGTGGTGGACCGAATTCCGCTTCATGCGATTGCGGGCGCGTTTCACTCCGCGATTTCGGCGGATGGGCGGCTCGGCGTGGTGGCTGAATATCATCCCAAGAATCTTGTTACGCTGGCGCACCTGGAACATGGCGGCGCTTTTGAAGACACAGTTACGGTGTTCGGAGCGGATGTGGGCGGGGCGGTGGAAGTGCCGCTGGATGAGTTGGAGCGGTATGCATCGCAGCCTTTTGGCGTGGCGATTGCTCCGGATAAGTCGCGGATTTATGTGACGAGTGGCGGATCGGAGATGGTGACGGTGATCGATGTGCCGCGGCTGCTCAAGTATATCCATGCTCATGCTTCGCCTTTCGTGCAGGATCTTTCGGCGAGCGCGAACTATGTGGTGACGCGGATTGTGGTGGGGATGAATCCGCGGGGGCTGACTCTGACGCGGGATGGACGACGGCTGCTTGTTGCGAACCGGCTGGACGATACGATCAGCGTGATCGATACGCGAACAAATCATGTGACGGCGACGGTAAAGCTGGATGGGCCGAAGACGGTTTCAGCGCTGCGGCGTGGAGAGCAGACGTTTTATACCGCGCGGTATTCGTTTCAGGGACAAATTGGTTGCGCGAATTGCCACATCGATTCGACGTTTGACGGCATTACGTGGAACCTGGAGCCGGATGGATTTGGGCGCAACACGGTGGACAACAAAATGCTGGAGGGTGTGAAGGACACCGCGCCCTATAAGTGGACCGGCACGAATCCGAATATCCCGACGGAGTGCGGACCGAGGACGGAGAAGTATTTCTGGCGATCGGAGAATTACGACGACCTGACGCTTGCGGATCTTGCGATGTATGTCCGGAGCCTCGAGCCGCGGCCGAACCGGTTTCGCCCCGCTGGGAGAGATTTGACGCCGGCGCAAGAGCGGGGCAAAGCGCTCTTTGAGCGGGCGGTGGATAAGTTCAAGAATCCGATTCCAGAAAGTAACCGGTGTGTTTTTTGCCACAGCGGGCCGAAGGGAACCAATCTGAAGCTGTTTGATGTGGGGACACATAAAGAAACCGATAATGCCGGCTTGCTAAAGACGCCGCAACTGACCAACATTGCCTTGACCGCACCGTATCTACACGATGGCTCGGCGCGGACGCTGGAAGAGATTTGGACAGTCTACAACCCGGACGACAAACATGGTCGCACGAACGACCTGACCAAGGATGAGTTCAACGATCTGATTGAGTATTTGAGGACGCGATGAAGAGGGCTTTCAGCTTTGCGATTCTGCTATGGGTTGCGACGATGATACTGGGCGCCTTTGCCTGGGGAGCGCCGCCTGCTTCCGTACCGCAAAAAAATCATGCCACGATTGCGGCAGTGAACGTAATGCCGCGCTTCCGGTTTGAGAATTTCACGACGGCGAACGGGCTTCCTAACGACCATGTGTTTGCGGTACTGGTAGATGGAGATCGCGTGTGGGCGGGGACCGAGGATGGGCTGGCGGTTTACGAGAATCATGCGTGGAAGACGTACACGACGAAGGATGGGCTGGCGCATCGCGCCGTCCTTTCGCTGGCGCTGGATGCGCGGACGGGCGATGTGTGGGCGGGGACGATGGGCGGGTTGAGCCGCATTTCTGGTGGACGCATCGACACTTATACACAACTCAACTCGGGGCTGAGCAATGATGTTGTCTATGGCGTGAGTGTGGAGGGCGAGAATGTGTGGGTGGCGACGGCCGCGGGCGGATGCCGGCTTGATCTGCACACCGGGCAGTGGTCGCTTTACAACGAACGCAACACGCCGATGGTGGAGATCTGGACGTATGCGGTGTCGGCAACACCCACCAAGGTTTACTACGGCGTGTGGGGCAGCGGCGTGCTCGAGTACGATCAGAAGACGGGGCGATGGGATAAATACGACGATCCTGACGGCGAAAATGAGCTAGTGCTCTTCAAGGATCAGGGGCTCATTCACGAGATTGTTACGTCTGTGAGTTTCGTGGACAATATTCTTTGGGCAGCCACATATTTTGGGGACAGCCGGTACGACGGCCGCTACTGGCACAATTTTCTAACGAAAGACAGCGGACTTCCGTCGAACTTCACGAATGTTGTGAAGGGCGTTGACGAGAAGCGCGCGTGGTTTGGCACGGACAAGGGACTGGCTTACTACGACGGCGTGAACTGGGCCGTGTATTGTCCGTCGCTGGAGGATGGTAAGCCGCAGATGACGGTCCGCGACGCGGAGGGCAAGGTAACTTCGGTGGCAGTGACTACCGCGCCGGCGCATAACTACATTTTAGGGATTGACTTTCAAGGCGACGATATCTGGGTCGCCACGGCAAAGGGCTTGAGTCATGGAATTCGACAACATTGATAAGTCCAAAAGGAGTAATACCAACATGATTGAGTTTGCGGAAATTCTGGAAGCCATCGGACACGCGCCTATCGAAAAGCGCGCCATGACCAACCACGGTGTTCTCAACGAAGCGTTTCACTATGCCAAGCCGAGCTCGTTCTCGCGCGGCATGCGAATCGATATCGGCGGGGTCACAATCCTGCTGATTTCCGGCACGGCTTCGATAGACGAAAACGGAGTGAGTTTGCACATTGGGGACTTTTCAGCGCAGCTCAGGCGAACGTTCGACAACATTACGGGACTTCTGAATAGCGAGGGCGCGACGTGGCACGACATCGTCCGCACCAGCTGCTACCTCAGGGACATCGACCGGGACTATGACGTTTTTAACGCGGGACGCACGGCGTTCTTCAAAGAGCAGGGGCTCGATCCGCTGCCTGCGTCGACGGGGATCCAGGCGCATCTATGCCGGCCGGAATTGTTGATTGAAATTGAAGCAATTGCGATGTTCCGTACGGACAAGAAAGAAGAAAGCAAGGGGTAAGTCGCAATGCGCACGGGATGGTTGCTGGTTGCGGTCTGCACGTTGGGGATGAACAGCGGCGTAGTTTTCAGCCAGGCACCTGCGGTTCCGCAGACGCCGCTTGCGCGGCAGGATTCAAATGCGGGGGTTTGCAAGTGCGGAGCGCATCCGCCGGGACCACCGAGGGATCGGATGGTCGCGCCTTATGCGGGCGAGCCGGCCGATATGAGCCCTTACTCGAAGTTCGCGACGCCGTATGACGTGAACTACACCCATCCCAATATTTACTCTGGCGCGGGGCGGGACATTGCGGAGCCGAAGAATCTCACGGAGGTACGCATTGGATTCTTCGGACCGATAGAGCACACTCCCGATGCAATTTATGGACAGCGGATGCTGCACGGCGCTCAATTGGCCGTGGAGGAGGCCAATGCGCGGGGCGGCTACGGAGGCAAGCCATTTCGCCTGATGGAGCATAACGACTACGACAACTGGCAGGCGAAGGCTGTATATGGCGAGGACCGGCCGACTGATCCGACGATCTGGGGATCAGCTTCGAATGAAGTGGTGAAGATGGTTTACGACGATCGGGACTGGGCGATCTTTGGATCGATCAGCTCCGAATCGACGCATATCGCACTGCGCGTGGCTCTGCGCGCGGAGATTCCGATTGTGAATTCGGCGTCGACCGATCCCACCATTCCAGAGACCTACATTCCGTGGTACTTCACCAACTTGCAGGACGATCGCGTGCAGGGATTGACACTGGCGCGCCACATCTATACAGAGCTTGGTTTGAAACGCGTGGCGCTGCTGCGGGTGAACAATCGCTATGGGCGCTTCGGCGTGGGCAAGTTCATCGATGTCTCGCGCAGGCTTGGGCATCCGGTGGTAATGGAGCAGATTTTCTTTCCAGGGGATAAGGATTTTGCGCGGCAGCTCAGGGTGATCCGAGGTTCGCGGGCCGATGCGGTGGTGCTCTGGTGCGACGAGGGGGACGCCGGCGAGATATTGAAACAGATGCGGGCTGCGGAGATGAAGCAGCGCGTATTTGGCGCGCATCGCACTTTGGGACCAGCGCTGCTGACCGAAGCAGGCGATGCCGCGGAGGGGTTTGAAGCGGTGTATCCCTACGATCCCACGCGCAACGACCCGCGCTGGCTGGACTTCAATCGCCGATTTGAAGACCGCTTCCGCGAGAAGCCGGAGCAGTTCGCGGCGCTGGCGTATGACTCGATGAATGCGCTGCTGGATTCGATCTGCAAGGCGGGTCTGAATCGAGCCCGGATTCACGATGCGCTGGCGAATATCGAGGAGTACGACGGCGTGACGGGGAAGATGATCTTCGATCCCAACCAGAAGAACGTGGCACCGTTGTATCTGGGCACGGTGCACAACGGAACGATTACTTACCGTGTTGCGACGATGGATAAGCAGCAAGTCAGCGAGTCAGCAAGTCCGCCAGCCGGCAAGGAGGCGCCCGCGGCTGTGCAGACGCCGCTTGCGCGGCAGCAGACTCCTGGTATGAGTCAGGCGCCGGAGACTCAGCAGCCGCCTTATGCGCGGGTGGGTGAGGGTGGTGTTGAGTATGCAGGGCCGCATCGGGAGGACGTGCCGGCGGGTCCGGTGCGTGTGGTGCTGTTTGGGCCGAAGGCGGCGGAGATTGCGGAGTCGCCCGAAATGGAGGTGGAATTGACGGCCATGTCGGCAAGAGGCCGGGCGTGGAAGCTGCTGCCGGTGGCCAGCGACCAGAACTGGGGCGCTGCATCAACGCAGTTGGTTCACGCCTTGATGGACGAGCATGCGCTGGCGATCATTGCACTCGACCGCGATGCGAGCCACCTGGCGGAGCAAATGGCGCTTAAGAGCTTTATACCGGTGCTGGCGTTGAGCAGCGACAAGTCGCTGACTACGAACAATGTTCCATGGATCTTTCGCTTGCCGCCTGAAACGACACCCGCGGTTGCATTGCGCCTGCTTGATGTAGCGGCCTGCCGCAGCAAAACGAGGGGGCGGCCGAATGCCAATCCGGAACGGATTAGAGACGCGTTGGCTTCAGGAGACAAGGTCGCGGGAATTGCATTTCTTTCCACGGGCGAGCCAAGCGGACGCTAGGACGACCGGCGCCAATTGCCTATGGGTTCGGGGTTGCGCTGAGGCTTTCTATAACAAGATGAGTTACTGAATACTGATGAGTTCCGGTCTAACTATGAGCTCGCAGTAACCGCAAGTCATGTACATTTGTGTTGCAGGAGATGACCTGCGGCAAGTAAGTCATTTTGCGCCTCCACATTTGTAATTCTGGAGGCGAATTCAACCGGAGAATGAAGAGCTGTGACTTCTAACTTATTAGATTAGTTGGCGGGCGACGCGATGCGCGGTCTGGCAACAGAGTAATCGACGTGCCTCGACGAAACGTATCGTCGCAAGTCAAAGTAAGGACCGCGGTTCTGAGCGGAAATCTACGGCGTCCAATTCAATTCTTTGTTCAATTAATCGACCTGGTTCCATGGTATATAGGTTTGAAGTAGCAACTAAATCAATTTACAACAGGTCCAGACGAGGGGCGAAGCGGAGAACTTATATTTTCTTGACAGATGGAAAAGGTTTTCATTTTCCATTGTGCATTTGAGGGGGCCAGGCATGTCCTATCTTCAGATCAAGGTTTATTAGAGGGATTTTGGTGTGTGTCGAGGAGGCGCGGCCGGGATTGGTGGAGCATGGAGCGATGTTGCATTACTAATAAACATCCTAATTAAAAGGAAGTGAAAAGAGCTGCGCGCCGAGGATTTTCTTGCCGATGAGATGCGCAGGATGTAGAATTTACAAGTGATCACAACTCCAGGCGAAGGCTCAATTCTTCAGTAAGCTTTACCGGTTGTGTATCGCGCGGAAAGGCGTATTTGTCTGTCTAGTTTTGATCACTTGATCTGGTTCGCTTCGTCGTACCGTTGATCTTTGGCAGACAAGAGGGAAGGTTTGAAGTTGAGAGTATTCTCTTGCCTGATTACTAAACGTTGAACGGCGCGGGGTGCCAACTTAAGAAGAGAGAAATGTTCGAGGAATGTGCGCCAAGGGTTCGAATTTCTCTTTCAATGGTGTTAAGTTGCTGTGCCATTTCCGTATTCTCTGACTGAATGGCAGGGGATTTCCGATGGTGCGGGGCCGGTATCCTAGGTATACTCCTGAGTAGGCAGCGAGAATTGCCTCCTGATTGCGCGAGATTTCCAAGGCAGAGTTTCAAATGGTAATTGAAAGTCAACGTTCATCACTGTAGCTTCCAACGGGAGGATCTGTGAGACGCACGCAGTATCAGGCTGTGAACGAGAGTGCCCTTGTCGTGCAGGATGGTGACGCGGCTGTATCGGAGAGCATGTACTCGTCCGAATTCTTGCTTAGCAGTGAAGCGCCGGTAGACTCATGGCGTTACCGGTATGTAAAACGGGCAATCGACATCACCTGTTCCTTGCTCATGATCACGGGATTTGCGATCCCAGGGCTGGTTATTGCGGCTGCAATTTTCTTAACTTCGAGGGGCCCGATCTTCTATCGTGAACAACGGATCGGGCGGAATGGCCGTCTTTTTAGAATCTGGAAATTCCGCTCAATGCACAGGAATGCCGCGCAACGGGCGCGTATTGCGGATGCGCAATCGGGTACCCGAGTGTTGGAGTGGAGAATGCACAAACATCTCCGGGATCCGCGGATTACCGCAGTGGGGGCATTTCTTCGCCTCTGGAGCCTGGATGAACTTCCGCAGCTTTTCAACGTGCTTCTCGGAGATATGTCACTGATAGGTCCGCGCCCCATTGTTGAGGCGGAGACCGTGTTGTACGGCAAGCTGATATCGGTGTATACGACGGCGACTCCGGGCTTGTCGGGGCTGTGGCAAGTCTCAGGGCGGAGCCACATCAACTACGAGAAGCGGGCGAAGCTCGATGCGGAGTATGTCCGAACCTGGAGCCTGGGAGTGGACTTGATGATCCTGTTCCGGACCGTCCCCGCGGTGCTGGGGCGGATCGGCGCGCGCTGAGTTGATTCGCCCAGCCGCGACACCTACGGGCATGGCAGCATCTGGAGTTCTTATTCGAAATGTAAAAAGTATGCGCACCTACCCGGCGCCTCTGGACCCCTGTCTGAGGCTGTTGATTTCTGTATCCCTGAATTGAGCGAATACGACGGCGGGTTTGGTCTCGTGAGTGAATTGCGCCGTTGGATGTTCGCAGAGTAGATTGTCGAGCGTGGTTGCGGGTTAACGGCAGAATGCAGGAAAATGGAATGCGCCGATGAAATTGAGGCCTTTCGCGACTTCCGCGCTACTTCCAGTTGCAGCTCTCTCCCAGTTTATTCCCAAGGTCAGAGCATGTATTCATACCTCGGCCGGCCGGTCGGACGAATGGGGGCGCTGCTTGCGGACCAGCGCTTGGCGCGGCGGCATGCAACGTTCCCTCAGTGGAAAGGCAGACGCTAAAGGGATCCTCAAAGCTTTGTTTGCAGGGCCAGAGTCCGGCGCGGAAGGGAAGAGAAGATGTTCTTGAATGCACCGATTCTGGTGACGGGCGGAGCCGGTTTTATTGGGTCGAATTTCGTGCTGCAGTGGCTGGCCGAAGAGGGCTCGCCGGTGACGGTGTTCGACAAGCTGACCTATGCGGGGAACCTGGAGAATCTGGTCTCAGTGGAGCAGGATCCCCGGTTTGGGTTTGTATGCGGGGACATAGTGGAAGGCTCGCAGGTTCGCCGTGTGCTGGATGAGCGGCACCCTCGGGCCATTGTTCATTTTGCCGCGGAAAGCCATGTGGATCGATCCATTCTTGGCCCGGCCGAGTTTATTCGTACCAACATCGAGGGAACATTTCAACTGCTGGAAGCCGCACGGGGATACTGGTCGGAGCTGCCGGCGGACGAACGGAGCGCATTCCGTTTTCTGCATGTTTCTACGGATGAAGTATATGGTTCCCTGACGCCGGAGGCGCCGGCTTTTACTGAAGAGACGCCCTACGCGCCGAATAGTCCCTACTCGGCTTCCAAGGCAGCTTCAGATCACTTGGTGCGGGCTTACCACCACACGTACGGCCTTCCCGCAGTGACTACGAATTGCTCGAATAACTACGGTCCCCGGCAGTTTCCTGAAAAGCTGATTCCGCTGATGATTTTGAATGGGCTAAGGGGGCTGCCCTTGCCTGTGTATGGGGACGGACAAAATGTGCGCGACTGGCTGTATGTGGCCGATCACTGCGACGGGATCAGGGCGGCGCTCGAACGGGGCATCCCTGGGCAAACGTATAACATTGGCGGCAGGCAGGAGATGTCGAATCTGGATGTGGTTCGGCAGGTATGCGCGATTCTGGACGAACTGAGGCCAGGCGGTGCGCCTTATGCGCGGCTGATCACCTTCGTCAAGGATCGCCCTGGGCACGACCGGCGCTATGCCATCGACATGGGAAAGATAGAGCGCGAGCTGAACTGGCACCCGCGCGAGACCTTTGCCGGCGGACTGCGCAAGACGATTCAATGGTATCTCGATAATCTCGAATGGGTTGAGCATGTAACAAGTGGAACGTATCGGGATTGGATCAAGTTACAGTACAGTCCGGTGAAACCTGAAGGAGCCGCGAGCCGATGAGCGCACGGAAGGGCATTATTCTGGCGGGGGGATCGGGGACTCGCTTATATCCAATTACCCACGCTGTATCGAAACAGTTGCTGCCCATTTACGACAAGCCGATGATCTATTACCCGCTGAGCGTGCTGATGCTGGCGGGGATTCGCGACGTGCTGGTGATTTCCACGCCCCAGGACACGCCGCGATTCGAGCAGTTGCTGGGGGATGGATCGCTGTGGGGAATGTCATTCCGGTATGTTGTGCAGCCGAAGCCGGAGGGACTGGCGCAGGCCTTTATTCTCGGCCGCGATTTTGTCGGTCGCGATGAATGCGCGCTGGTGCTGGGGGACAACATATTCTTTGGAAATCAATTGGCGGCCATGCTGCAGTCGGCAGCGGCGCAGTCGTCGGGGGCGACGATTTTTGCATATCCGGTCAAGGATCCGGAGCGCTACGGGGTGGTCGAATTGAACGCCGCGGGGCGGGCCGTGGACCTGGAAGAAAAGCCCGCAAATCCCAAATCAAGATATGCCGTGACCGGGGTCTACTTTTACGACAACCAGGTGCTGGACATCGCGGCGAATCTGCGGCCTTCGCCGCGCGGTGAACTGGAGATTACCGATGTAAACCGCCACTATCTGCGGATGGGACAGTTGGCGGTGCAGATCATGAGCCGCGGGATCGCCTGGTTGGATACGGGTACTCACGACTCGCTGCTGGAGGCCAGTTCATTCGTTCAGATTATTGAGAGACGGCAAGGATTGAAGGTGGCATGCCCCGAAGAGATTGCATACCGTGCTGGATTTATCACTGCTGAGCAACTCGAGAAGTTAGCTGACGGAATCAGGAATGGTTATGGAGACTATCTGCGCGAGATACTGAGAGACCGGAGCACGATTCAATGAAGGTTGAAGTAACTGAGATTCCGGACGTACTGATTGTGGAGCCGGCTGTTTTCGGCGACGAGCGCGGATTTTTTCTAGAGAGCTTCAACGAAAAGGGGATGCGCGAGATCGGCATTGACGCGCATTTTGTGCAGGACAATCACTCACGCTCGCAGCGCAATGTGCTGCGCGGATTGCATTACCAGATCGATCAGCCTCAGGGAAAGCTTGTGCGCGTGGTGAGCGGCAAGGT
>Ga0181537_10004306_pt1 | contig 11839 bp, 10 predicted proteins | sample PEATcosm2014_Bin_39_FD_119765 | JGI IMG/M metagenome (GOLD analysis project Ga0181537, IMG submission 119765) | Peatland microbial communities from MTU Mesocosm Facility, Houghton, MI, USA - PEATcosm2014_Bin23_10_metaG | ecosystem: Environmental > Terrestrial > Soil > Wetlands > Peat | place... | reverse complement strand
GCCACGAACGGGTCGACCTCGGGCAGTTCGATGGTGAAGCTGGCCTTGCCGCCCAGCGCCTTGATGCCCTTCTTGTCCGACAGGAAAATCACCCGCCCGCCGCGCGCCAGCACTTCCTGCATGTTGCTGGCGGTCTTCTCGAACAATTCGTCCGAGGGCGCGATCACGATGATCGGCACGCTGGGGTCGATCAGGGCGATCGGCCCGTGCTTCATCTCGCCGGCGGCGTAGCCTTCGGCGTGGATGTAGCTGATCTCCTTGAGCTTGAGCGCGCCTTCGAGCGCGATGGGAAAGCCGGTGCCGCGGCCGAGATAGAGCACGTCGCGCGCCTTGGCGACCGACTGCGCCAGCTCCTTGATGCGCGCGTCGTTGTTGAGCACCTCGGCGGCGCGCGCCGGCAGTTCCAGTAGCGAGGCGACATGGCGGCGCTCGGCGGCGGCATCGATCGCGCCGCGCGCCCGCGCCGCGGCCAGCGCGAGGCAGGCCAGCACCGTGAGCTGGGTGGTGAAGGCCTTGGTCGAGGCCACCCCGATTTCCGGGCCGGCCAGAGTCGGAATCACGGCGTCGGAGGCGCGCGCGATCGAACTCATCGGCACGTTGACCACCGAGAGGATGGTCTGGCGCTGGCCGCGCGCGTATTTGAGCGCGGCCAGCGTGTCGAAGGTTTCGCCCGACTGCGAGATGAACAAGGCCGCGCCGCCCTCGGGCATCGGCGGCTCGCGATAGCGCAGCTCGGACGCCACGTCGGCGTCCACCGGCAGGCGCGCGATCTTCTCGAACCAGTATTTCGCCACCATCCCGGCATAGAAGGCCGTGCCGCAGGCCGAGATCGCCAGGCGCGGCAGGCGCGCGAAATCGATCGGCAGTTCGGGCAGGCTCACCGACATGGTGGTCGGGTTGAGCAGGGCGCGGATCGAATCGCCCAGCACCGACGGCTGCTCGTAGATTTCCTTCAGCATGTAGTGCGGGAAGTTGCCCTTGCCGGTCAACGCGCCCGAGAATTGCGCTTGCGTCACCGGGCGGTTGACCAGGCGGCCGTGCTCGTCGTGGATCGCCGCGCCGGTGGCCGAGAGCTCGACCCAGTCGCCATCCTCGGGATAGACGATGCGGTCGGTCAGCCCCGCCATGGCGATCGCGTCCGAGGCCAGGTACATCTCGCCTTCGCCATAGCCGACCGCCAGCGGCGAACCGCGCCGCGCGCCCATCATCAGTTCGGAATGGCCGGCGAAGATCACGGCCAGCGCGAACGCGCCCTTCAACCGCGGCATCGCCTTTTCCATCGCCTGCGAGGGCGTCAGCCCGGTCGATACGTAATAAGTCAGCAGATGCGCCACCGACTCGGTATCGGTATCGGTGACGAACTTGGCGCCCAGCGCCGTCAACTCTTCGCGCAGCTCGTGGAAATTCTCGATGATGCCGTTATGGACCACCGCCACCTTGTCGGTCGCGATCGGATGCGCATTGCTTTCGTTGGGCGCGCCGTGTGTGGCCCAGCGCGTGTGGCCGATCCCGGTGCTGCCCTTGATCGGCCGCTCGGCCAGCAGGCTCACGAGATTGCCCAGCTTGCCCTCGGCGCGCCGCCGTTCGATCGAGCCGTTGACCAGCGTGGCCACGCCGGCCGAATCGTAGCCGCGATATTCGAGCCGGTACAGCGCATCGACCAGGCGGGGTGTCGCCTCGCCACGCCCGAGAATGCCGACGATCCCGCACATTACTTGGCCGCGACTTTCGCTTTGGCCTTGGCCTCTTTCTCCGCGCGCAGCTTCGTTCGCAGCCGGCCGGCGCCGCCCGCAATGTCGACCTGCTGGCTGCGTTCGAGCGAAAGCGATCCGGCCGGCACGTCGTGGGTGATCACCGACCCCGCGCCGATCACCGCGCCGTCGCCCACCGTCACGGGCGCCACCAGCGCGGTGTTGGTGCCGATGAACGCGTCCCTCCCGATATCGGTGAACGATTTATTGAAGCCGTCGTAATTGCAGGTGATGGTGCCGGCGCCGACGTTGCTGCGCGCACCGACGCGAGCGTCGCCGATGTAGCTGAGGTGATTGGCCTTGGCGCCGTCTTCGATCACCGCCTGCTTGATCTCGACGAAATTGCCGATATGGGCCTCGGCGCCGATGCGCGCGCCCGGCCGCAGCCGCGCATAGGGACCGATCAGCGCGCCCCGGCCCACCTGCGCGCCCTCGAGATGCGAGAAGGCGCGGATCTCGGCGCCGTCCGCGACGGTCACGCCGGGTCCGAACACCACGAACGGACCCACGGTTACGTCCCGTCCCAATTTGGTGTCCCAGGACAGGAACACGCTCTTGGGATCGACCATCGAAACGCCGCCCTCCATCGCCGCGCGACGCAGGCGGCGCTGCACCACGCCCTCGGCCACGGCCAGTTCCGCGCGCGAATTGATGCCCAGCACCTCCTCGGCGTCGGCCTCGACCACCGTTGCGGCGAGTTTGGCCTTGCGGGCGAGGGCGACGATGTCGGTGAGGTAATATTCCTGCTTGGCGTTGTTGGGCCGAACGCGATCGAGCAGGGTCCACAGGCTTTTGGCCTCCACCGCCATCGCGCCTGCGTTGACCAGGCCGATGCGGCGCTGCGCGGCGCTGGCGTCCTTGGCCTCGACGATGCCCAGCAACTGCCGCCCCTTGGTGATCAACCGTCCATAGGCTGCGGGCTCGGCGGGGCGGAAGCCCAGCACCGTCACCGCGGGCGGCTTCTTGCCATGGCGGGTGAATAGCATCGCCTCGATGGTCGCCGTGTCGATCAGCGGGGTGTCGGCGTAAAGGATCAGGATGGTGCCGGCGAAGCCGGCCAGCGCCTGTTTGGCTTGCAGCACCGCGTGGCCGGTTCCCTTGCGCTCGGCCTGGACCACCGCCGGGTGGGGCGCCACGGCCTTCTTCACCGCATCCATGCCCGGGCCGACCACCACCACGGTGCGCGCCGGATCGAGCCCGGCCATCGTCTCCATCAGATGCGCGATCATCGGGCGGCCGGCGAGCGGGTGCAGCGCCTTGGGCAGAGACGAGCGCATGCGCGTGCCTTCTCCGGCGGCGAGCACGATGACGGCGACGGGCGGCGCTACGACTCGGGGGGCGGCCGAAGCCTTGGCCATGGGCGGAATCCTCACGACGCCGATGCAGGACTATCGGCCGCGCGCAAGGTGCCACAAAGGCGACTCGCACGCCAATGCACAAACTGTTGCCGGAGGTTACGTCCCAATCGGCGGCGGTCCTACCGTGTGCGCGGCCTTCGCAACGCGGCGCCTTCGGAGCCAGCGCCAATAGGCCACCACCGCCCAGGCCGCCAGCAGCAGCCCGAGTGGCCAAGCGCCCTGCAGGAATCCGTAGACGGCGCCAAGCACGCAGGCCGCCGCGAAGGCAACGGTGAACCAATGGCTGATTTCCTCGAGCGCATAGGTGATCAGCATCAGCCCCACCGCGACCAGCCCGAACCAGGAAAGCAGGCTCATCCCGGTGTTCGTCACAAGCATCGCCGCGCTCCTATTTCAAGCGGTCCCTGATCTTGTCGAGCCCGGCCTTGGCGCAGGCGTCGTCGAGGTCGAAACCGGGCGCGCCGGCGGCGCCGATCGCGCCGAGGACCTCGTTGTCGAGCTTGATCACCAGGCCGCCCCCGGCTTCGACGGTATAGGGTAGTTTCTCAAGTAGCTTTTGCAGGGTCGGATTGGCCTTGGCGCGCTCGACCACCGCCGTGCTGTCGGCCTTGAAGCTGGCCGCCGTGTAAGCCTTGTAGTAGGCGCTGTCGAGCGTGTGCGCGCCCGCGCCGTCGCCGCGCAAAAGCGCGATGCGCACGCCGTCGACGTCGACCACCACGGCGGTCTCGGCGTAGTTCTGCTTGGCGCAGGCGGCCACCGTCTCGGCCACCGCCTCGTTGGCCAGCGCGGCCGGAATCTTGTGGGCGGCAATCAGCCCGTCGGCCAGCGCGGGCGCCGCGCCGCCGGCCGCCAGCATCCCAACCAAAAGCGGCATGATGGATTTCCGTGCCATGATCCGTCTCCTTCGTGCATTCGAACGGTAGCGGTACTCCGCCGCGCTCCGACTTTGGTCGACGTCAGGGCCGCGCGCATGCGTCCATGTTATCCTGAATGCCGCACGGTTTGGGAGCGCGTCCAGTGAACAGACTTTTTGCGATCGTCTCGTCGAGCGCCGTCGCGCTTTGGTCCGTCGCTGCGTGGGCCGACGATACGCCTGTGCCGGGCAATCAGATCCCCTTCCCGGGCCACGGCCATCTGTGGGGCCGCGGCATGATGGGAGGCTGCGGTTGCGGCGGCCATTGGGGCGGCGGAATGTTGTTTCATCCGCTGTTCGCCATCCTGGCCCTGATCGGCCTGATCGCGGTGGTGATGTGGGTGGTCCGCCTGATCCGCCACGGCTATGGCCACGGACCGCACGGGTATCACGAATATGGCGGCATGCATGATCACGGTGCGATGGGTGGCGGCCGGGCCCTCGACATTCTGGCCGAGCGTTTCGCCCGCGGCGAGATCGGCAAGGAAGAATTCGAGGAAAAGCGTAAGCTGATCGGCCTCTAATTCGGCCGCCGCCGCGGTATCCTTGACACTTTCCGGGTGCGGTCCCTATAAAACCAGCCTTCCCGGCGGCCCGAACCGGGACAACGGGCGCTTAGCTCAGCGGGAGAGCACTGTCTTCACACGGCAGGGGTCACTGGTTCAATCCCAGTAGCGCCCACCATTTTCGAGTATCGAATGCGACGCGCGATAGGCCGCCTGGAACGCTCCCGGGCGGCCTATCAGCCCGCGAGTTCCCGCGACCGCGCGGCCGCGGCGGCCACGGCGCGACGCATCAGCGACGGCATCCCTTCGTCCGGGCGCAGAATCTGCAACGCAGCGAGCGTCGTTCCGGCCGGGCTGGTCACGTTCTCGCGCAGCGTGGCCGGCGATTCCTTCGAGCGGTACAGAAGTTCGCCCGCGCCGGCCACCGTGGCGCGCGCCAATCGGTCGGCGAGATCGCGCGTGAGGCCGGCCGCCACGCCGGCATCGGCCATCACCTCGGCAAGGAGAAAGACATAGGCCGGGCCGCCGCCCGACACGGCCGTGACCACATCGATGGTCGCTTCATCGTCGGTCCACACCACTTCGCCCACCGCGGCCAGCAGGGCGTCGCAGGCCTGCCGCTGCGCGGCGCTGACATGGGCATTGGCGACGGCAACGGTGATGCCGCGTCCGACCGCGGCCGGCGTATTGGGCATCGAACGGACCACCGCGGCCTTCGGTCCGAAAACGCGCGCGAAATAGGCATGGGTTCGTCCGGCGGCGATCGAGAGGTAGACCGCGTCGCCATAACGGGCCAGCGCCGGTACGGCCTCGTCCATCTTCTGCGGCTTGACCGCGATCAGCACGACATCGGGCTTGAAGTCGGCCGGAATCTCGCCCGGACTCTTGACGACCCGCAATCCCGGATGTGCGGCGACGGCGGCATTCGGCTCGATCACCAGAACATCCGACGCGGCCACGCCGCGCTTGAGCCACCCGTCGAGCATGGCCCCACCCATCTTGCCGCAGCCGACCAGCATGATTCGACTCATCGTGCCTCTCCGCTCATGTTCCGATTTGATTCCTGATGATCCGAATGGCGACGGATCGGGATGATCCGGCGAACGCCGGCTCCGCGCAACCGGGTTATCGCTCCGCATTCGCCTCGGCGCGTGCGTCGACACTATGGATCGCGGTTGCCCGACCTGTCGATAGCGGTCAGCCGAGTCACGCGCCCGGCCGCCGTTCGATCAAGGCGCGAAGATGTGCCGCGGCCTCCTGTCCGGTCAGCGCTCCCGCCCACAGCCGTTCGGCGATCTGGCGATGGATCTCGATCACCTCGTCGGATTCCGAGATGGTGGCCACGCCGATGTCGATATTGGGCTGATAGCCCAGGCGGAACGGACTGATCGCAACGATCGGTCGCGGCGGGCGGCGCAGGATCTGGAACCCCGTCGTCGGCACGCGCGCGAAGGTCAGGCCGATCTGCACGCCCATGGCGGGATGCTCGATCATACGCGCGATGTGTTCGACCTCGCGCGCGGCGTGCGCGCGGCGCCGTTGCAGGGTGTCGGCATCGGGATCGGACGCTCCCTGCAGTCCGGTGGTGAGAAACAGTTCGAGCTCGCGCGCCGGTATCAAGCTGACCAGGCTGCGCCCGCTTTTTCGGAACGACGCTTTGCGCTGCTTGAGAATCCGCAGCAGCGATTCGCCATCCACGCGCAGGCTGGCGCTGTCGGCCGGAATGCGCTCGGCGAATACTTCCTCGAGAACGGCGTCGTATTCGTCCGAGGTAAGCACATAGGCGATGGGTCCGAACACGACCAGCTCATACTCGGCATTGTCTTCCAGTTGGCGCAGACGCTCGAAAAACGCGATCCCGTTGGTGACATATTCGATTCCCATGCCGAGGATTGCGCTCAGTGGGACTGCGAACAGCTTGGCCAGCCGCGACAGGGTCTCGATCTTGATGATGTCGCCGGCCTCGTACCGATAGAGCGCCGCCCGCGAGACACCGAGACGCCGAGCGATTTCCTCCGCCGATGCGCCCGAGCCCAGCCGGTAAGCGCGAAGCCGTTGTCCGATCTCGGGGAAAAGTGTCCTGGTGCTTTCCAATGAGCCATTCCCCACGGTCGCGCCGATTCGTCATCCAGTGTCTCAAAAATACATATATGTTTCAAAAATTTTTATCATTCCAATTTTTGATCGTTTACACCCTCTTGCGCCGTGAGCCACCATAACTGCGCGGATGCGTAAACCGGCGCGCGTTGGTCGGGTGGGGATGGGCAATCTGCCGGGAGGTCGGTCGGCGCCGGACATTGATCCGCCGGGTCGCGGCGCTCCCAATCCCTGTCTGATACCCGGCCTCGGAGCGCATCCTGGAGACCGTGCCCATGTCCGATAGTGCCGCCGCGAGAAAAAGCGCCGAGCCGCAAAGTCTTCCGATCATCGATTTCGGGCCGTTTCTGTCGGGCAAAAGCAACGAGCGCGCCGCGGTCGCCGCCGAGATCGGCGCCGCATGCGAAGATGTCGGGTTTTTCTATATCAAGAACCACGGCGTGCCAGCCGAGTTGATCGAGCGGATTGACGGACAGGCGCGAGCCTTCTTCGCGCTGCCTCTGGAAAAGAAAATGGCGATCCCCGCCACGCGGGATCATTATCGCGGCTACGTGGCGTCGCGTGCGCTGGGTCGCGGCCAATACGGCAAGCCCGACCTGTTCGAAGGGTTCAAGATGCAACTCGATCTTGGCCCGGACGATCCGGATGTGCGCGCCAGGAAGCCGCTCCACCAGCCCAACAAATGGCCCGCCGATCTGCCGGAGTTCCGCGCCACCGTGAACGAATATTGGGCGGCGATGACCGCGTTGAGCCACGAGTTGCTGCGCGCGTTCGCTCTGGCGCTAGGCGAACCGGAAGGCACGTTTCTTCCCTCGTTCCGCAAACCCCTGACCCAGCTCAGCCTGCTTCACTATGTCCCCGAACCCGACGACGCGGTCGAGGCGCGCTTCGGCATCAACCCGCATCGCGACACGGGAGCCTTCACGATCCTGACGCAGGACAATACCGGCGGTTTGGAAGTCGGTCGCCGCGGCGGCGGATGGATTCCAGCGCCGTATGTCGAGGGCGCCTACCTGATCAACATCGGCGATATGATCCAGCGCTGGACCAACGATCGCTTCGTCTCGACGCCCCACCGAGTCATCAACCCGGCGCGCCGCGACCGTATTTCGATTCCGTTCTTCGCCAACGCCGACTTCGACGCCGTGGTCACCTGCCTTCCCTCCTGCTGCGGACCCGGCAACCCGGCGCGCTACCCCGCTTTGAACGTCGGAGAGTTCATGGTCGAGAGATTCTCGCGAAACTTCGACTGATCGGTCGGCTGCGCGGCCGCGTGCGGCATCGCTGACGAACGATCGCCGCTACGGCAACGAAGATCGGCCCGTCGCAAAAACCGGCCGCACGATGGCTATTGCAGCACCGTGTTTTATTGGTGACACGCCAGTCAATCTTCGTGAGGATTCGATCCGCTTCACTACAGTCGGTCGATGCGCAAGATTAGGCGAAGATATCGTTGGACAGCGTCAACAATAAAGTGCCGATCCTTTGCGCAGACTCCTGCGTTCTTTTGTATCACATCAGGGAGCATGCGCGATCTGCCCTTTGCGATGTGGCTGCAAATGCTCATTTTCATCGGTGGCACATGGATTGCTGAGAATGACCGCGCCGAAGTTCGGCTGTGCTCGTTTCCCAGTTTCCATTGCGGAGGCCACCAATGAATTACCGATTGCTTCCCAACGTCTGGCGCGCCGGTTGTGCTGCGGCGGTCGTTGCGGCGACGTGCTGGAGCGGATCGGCATCCGCGCGCGATCTCACTTTCACATCGTGGGGCGGCGCGTATCAGGATGCCGAAAGCAAGGCCTATCTCCAGCCCTTCACCGCCGCCACCGGCACCAAGATCGCCGAGGACAGCTATACCGGCGAAATTGCCAAGATCCGCAGCCAGGTCGAAAGCGGGGCGATCACCTGGGACGTGGTCGACGTCGCGGGCGATGCATTGTCAATTGGCTGCCAGCAGGGCCTGTTCGAAAAGCTCGACTGGTCGAAGATCGCCGACAAAGCCGATTTCATCCCCGCGGCGGTTCAGGAATGCGCGATCGGGATGAGCGCCGGCGGTGTGGTCCTGACCTATGACCAGGACAAATATCCCGACGGTCCCAAGACCTGGGCGGACATGTGGGACGTCAAGAAATGGCCGGGCAAGCGCGGCCTGTCCTTCGATCCGAAACTGAACCTCGACATGGCTTTGCTGGCCGATGGCGTTTCCAAGAACGATTTGTACAAGGTTCTTGCAACGCCCGAAGGTGTCGACCGCGCCTTCGCCAAGCTCGACCAGCTCAAGCCCAATATCCACTGGTACAAGACCGAGGCCGAAGCGGTGCAGAACCTCGCCTCCGGCGAATTCACGATGGCCATGGAGTATTACGGGCGCGTGTTCGCCCTGAACAAGTCCGAGAAGCGGAACTTCGCCAAGGTCGACACCGCCGGATACCTGCTGGAACTGACCAACTACGCGGTGCTGAAGGGCTCGCCCAATCTCGACTCGGCGTACAAGCTCTTGGCTTTCGCCGCGCAACCGAAAATCCAGGCCGGGTGGACGAACTATTATCCTTACGGCCCGGCCAACACGAAGGCCTATGACCTGATTGCCGCGGACGTGCGGGCCAAGCTGCTCAGTCCGACGGAAGCCGGCGGGGCATCGGTTTTCGTCGATGAGGCGTTCTGGGCGGCGAATCTCGAGGATTTGCAGAAGCGGTTCAGCGCCTGGGCGGCGAAGTAGGAGGTTGGCCGCCGGGCGCGGTGTGAAGCGCCCGGCGCCTGCAATGCGGAGCGGTGCATTTTGGAACAGACGGCAGGGACACCTTTGTCGTCGAGCGATTGGCGGGAGAACGCGCGCGTCACCGCCGACCTGGGCGTCCTGTTCAGAAGGGCCAACCGGCGCCGCCAGTGGCGGGCGGCGAGCCTGATCGCGCCGCCGATCGTGTTCGTCTTTCTCACCTTCGTGATGCCGATCGGCGTGTTCCTGTTCCGCGCCGTCGACAACCGGGCGATCGCGCATATGCTGCCGCGCACGATCGAGACGCTGTCCGATTGGAATGGCAAGGAAGCGCCCGAGGAATCCGCATTCGCGGCCCTGGCGGAGGATTTGCGCCAGGACAAGGATAACCGCACCCTCGGCATTCTGTCCTCGAATCTCGGACAGAAATTCCAGGGGTTGCGGCCGATGGTGATGCAGCTCGCCAATCTGACCGCGCCGCCCGGCGGGGTGAAGGCCGCCGCCATCGCCGCCAATCCGCACTGGAATGAACCGGCGGTGTGGTCGGTGATCGCCCGGCAGCGATCGACGCTGACGCCGCAGTTTCTCCTGATGTCGGTGGACCTGACCCAGGACTGGACCGGCCGGATCGTCGCGGTCGCCCCATCGCAAGCACTGTTCGTCGAAGTGATCCTGCGCAGCGTGTGGATCGCCTTGGTCGTGACCGTGCTGACCTTGCTGGTAGGATTTCCGGTCGCCTATCTGATGGCCGGGGTCAGCCGCCACCGCGCCAACCTGCTGCTGATTCTGGTGCTGCTGCCGTTCTGGACGTCGCTCCTGGTGCGCACCATGGCGTGGATGATCCTGCTCGACGACCGCGGCGTGATCAACAATGTGCTGGTTTGGGCGCACGCGATCGACGCGCCGCTGCATCTCATGACCAACCGTCTCGGCGTCTATATCGGCATGGTCTATGTGTTCCTGCCGTTCATCGTGCTGCCGCTCTACGCCACCATGCTGGGCGTGCCTCGGGAATCGATGCGCGCCGCGGCGTCGCTCGGCGCCAATCGCATCCAGGCCTTCCGGCACGTGTTCCTGCCGCAAGTCGTGCCCGGCACGGTCGCCGGCGCGGTGACCGTCGGCGTCCTGTCGGTCGGCTATTACATCACGCCGCTGCTGCTCGGCGGTCCGCACGAGCAGATGCTGTCCTATTTCGTCGCCTTCTTCATCAACGGCACGCTCAATTGGAACATGGCCGCCGCGCTGGCCATGCTGCTGCTCGTCCTCGTGGTCGCCAGCCTTTCCGTCGTGATCTGGGCGGTGGGGCTGAAGCGCCTCAACTGGACTTGACCGCCATGCTTCCCGCGATCACCAGGGGCGAACGAATCTGGCAGGCGACCTTCCGCAGCTTCTGCGGGCTGGTGTTCTTTTTCCTGGTGGCGCCGATCCTGGTCGTCATCCCTCTGTCCTTCACCTCCAGCGGCTTCCTCATCTACCCGATGCCCGGCATCTCGTTGCGTTGGTACGACGCGGTCTTGTTCAGTCCGATCTGGTCGCAATCGCTGCTCAACACCGGCGCCGTGGCGATCGCCACCACCATTCTCGCCACCGCGCTCGGCACGCTGGCCGCGCTCGGCGTGACGACGGCGCGGCTGCCGTTCGTCGGCGCCATGCTGGCGATCCTGATCTCGCCCTTCTTCGTCCCCCTGATCGTCACCGCCGTGGGCTTGTTCTACTTCTACGCCTCGATCGGCCTGACCGGGACCTTCCTCGGCCTGATCATGGCGCATACCACCCTGGCGCTGCCCTTCGTCTTCGTCACCGTCACGGCGACGCTGGTCGGCTACGACCGCACGCTGTCGCGCGCGGGCGCCAGCCTTGGCGCGACTCCGCTGCGGGTGTTCCTTCACATCACCCTGCCCACCATCCTTCCCGGCATCCTTTCGGGGGCTCTGTTCGCGTTCGCGACCTCGCTCGACGAAGTGGTCGTCACCACCTTCCTGACCGGGCCCACCATTCCGACCTTGCCCAAGCAGATCCTCAAAGGCACGCGGGAAAACCTCAGCCCGGCCGTCGCGGTGGTCGCGACGTTCCTGATCGTGCTGTCGGTCGTGCTGATGTTGACCATCGAATGGCTGCGCCGGCGCGGTCAAAGACTGCATGGACGGCCGGCGTGATGATGCAACAGCCCACGCCGTTCGTCCGCTTCGTCAACGTCCAGAAGACCTATGACGGACAGAACCTCGTGGTCAAAGACCTTCACCTCTCCGTGCAGAAGGGCGAATTCCTGTCGCTGCTGGGTCCTTCGGGGTCGGGCAAGACCACCTGTCTGATGATGCTCGCCGGCTTCGAAACCGTGACCAGCGGCGAAATCCATGTCGGCGGCCGGCCGTTGCATCGGGTGCCGCCCCATCGGCGCAACATCGGCATGGTGTTCCAGAACTATGCCCTGTTCAAACACATGTCGGTGATCGAGAACGTCTCCTTCGCGCTGAAGATGCGCCGCGTCCCCAAGGACG
>Ga0181537_10004305_pt1 | contig 11840 bp, 12 predicted proteins | sample PEATcosm2014_Bin_39_FD_119765 | JGI IMG/M metagenome (GOLD analysis project Ga0181537, IMG submission 119765) | Peatland microbial communities from MTU Mesocosm Facility, Houghton, MI, USA - PEATcosm2014_Bin23_10_metaG | ecosystem: Environmental > Terrestrial > Soil > Wetlands > Peat | place... | reverse complement strand
CCCGTCGAACACGACGATGGGGGGATGGCTTCGGTCGTGAGTGTCTCCCAAACGCCCACGAGCCGCGAACCAAGAGCATCACCGGTGTACCGTCCAAGCTACCTGTTCCCGGCGTTGTCGAACTCTATAATCGGCGTAGTTACAGACTGATCCAGGTTGCGGGAAGGCTTAGTAGCGGGAACGCCCGAACCAGCCGGTTGCGCCCGGTCTTCCGAATGGAGCTCGGAGGACCAAGCGGCGCTCGCGGGTAGGATGCTGAATCTGGGCTTCCTGATCGCCGAGCCGTCCCGCACCTTGTCAGAAGCGAACATTGGTAACCGATGCATCTTTACTCGCTGGCGAGCGTAATTATTGCCTGCGACAGCTTTCGGCGTCCTGCTCTGGAGGATCGCAAGTATTTGTGGCTTGGGAGCTTATCGTCGAAAGGGCTTTGGCGGTTGGAATGCGATAGAGGCTTCATCGTCTTGCCGTAGGACACATCTATGTCGGAAGTAGCGCAGGAAGCGCATCAGGAGTTTTGGCGTCCGCCCTCCCCGGTAGCGGCGGAGGAAGTGGTGGTTCGCCCGGTCGTCCCGACCATGGCGGAAGCCTGCCCGCGCTGTGCGACGGAGTTTCTGCTGGGCTCGCGGTTTTGCCACACCTGCGGCGGGCGGCGTCCGCAAGCGGTCAGCGAGAGCGCACGGGCGGACGCGGCGGTGTTTGCCAGACTCTGGGAGCAAGCGGTCGGCCGAGTTTTCGCGCTATTTGAGGGATTTTCTTCCCGCGAGAACTGGACCAAGGCGTGGAACTCGATCCAGATCCCATCATGGGTGCGATCTCTTCATTTCCAGGAAGTCCAGAGCTGGGTGGGGTTGCCGACGGCGTCCTTCATTGCGTTCTTCGTGGGCGTGGGATGCGTTGCGGGAGCTCTGCTGGTGGGATTGCTAACGGCCAAGACTTTCGTGGACTGGCAGGCCATCCAGTTCTACCGCGCGGAATGGCTGCTGGCGGCAACCGCGGCGTTTGTGGCGGGAATCCTGCTGAAGAAACCGTCCGGGCGCGACGGCGAGTAGGCACTGGGGCTGAAGCCCGCGTTCATTTTGCTCGCACGACACGGCGCCAAAGTGCCGTTCTTTCGCCCCGCCATTCTTTCGCCCCGCTGGGGCTGGCTCGTCAATCCATAAGCCCAACCCACGGCTTGCGCCGTGGGCTTTATTCTTGCGCCGCTTCGCGGCTGGCGTGTCGATCGCGACTGGCGACTGGGCGTCCTTACCATGCTGAGATTTTAGCCTGGCTACTCTTCGCTTCCTGATCCGGCGGCTCGGCGCTGCTGGCTCATTCGATAGAGATGGTGGACGGGACCGGTTCCGCGGCCCAGGGGATGAGCGTTCGAGATGGCTGCGGTCACATAGGTCTTGGCGAGGAGCGTGGCTTCGGCCAATCCGCGGTCGAGGGCCAGGTGGCAGGCCAGGGCGGTGGAGAAGGCACATCCCGTGCCATGAGTTGAGTTGGAACGCTGCCGCTCGGCTTTGAATATCTCCTGCTCGATCCTTTGCTCTTTCTCTTCTCCTTGATCTTTGGCCGGCTCGTCCTCTGGCTCAACCTTACCCCGATTTGCGGTGAAGCTCAGCAGGTCGATGGCTTTCTCCAGGTGCCCTCCGGTAATGACTACGGCGGCAGCACCCATTTTGTGCAGTTGGGCGGCGGCGGCCTTCATTTCGTCCAAATCGGTGACCTTCCGACCCGTTAGAGCTGCCGCTTCGTCGACATTGGGGGTGACCACGTCGGAGAGCGGGATCAGGCGCTCGATCAGGAGCCGGGTTCCTGGAGCATCCAGTAGGTCCGCACCCGAGGAGGACTTCAGAATGGGGTCAACAACGATATTGGGCAGGCGCGGTCGTCCGGGCTGGCCAGAAAGGAAGTCGGCGACGGCCGTGACGACCTTGGCCGATCCCAGCATGCCGATGTGGACGGCGGCGATCTCCAGGTCGGCTGCCAGTTCCTCCAGGGTGTCGGAAATCAGGGCCGGATCGACGACCTCCACCCGCTTGACCCCGGAAGTGGATTGCACGGTCAGGGCGGTGATGCAGGCTACGCCGTAGCAGGCATGGGCGGCGATGGTCTTGATGTCGGCGGTAACGCCGGCGCCGGACGAGGGATCGAACCCCGCAATGGTGAGTACGATGGGCGGCTTTTCGGGCATGGTCTTTGGTTCCAAAGATTGAGATCGCAAGCCGTACTAAGGCCTCAGCTTCTCACATCGGCCCAGGTCGAAAGTTACTTTCGGGACTTACTTCGCGAAAAAAATATTCGGGGCTGCCTTCGGAGTCAACCCCGTAAGTACATGATTCCAAGTAGCTTGCCAAGCATATACCTGTATGTCATTGATTCCACGGCGCTTGTAAATTCTACCCTCTTTTCCCTTACGTGCTATTTACCTTATAGTAAATGCGTAACCTTCGTTAAACAAAGGACGTTCCTTGCATGTCCCTATTTTAGCAATAAGTTACGTGAGACATCGATTACTAGGAGGTCATAGGTTGACTGTCCAATTCGGCTTGACACGGAGTTTGGCAGCCCGATAGCATTTACAAACTGCAGAGAAATACCAGCCTTCCGGCCAAGGGCACTTTTGAGTATGCGAGGAGAACTGAATGCGAAGATGTATAGCTCATGGACTGGCGATTGCTTGTCTGATCGTCGGCCTGGGAGCGGCTCAGGGACCGAACATCTCGGAGGCGACAGCGGCTCCAGTTAGTTCCGTTCAAACCAAACCCCAAGTCCGCGAACAGGTCCACAAGACCAAACCGTATCAAATTGGGACTGCGTCCTGGTACGGTCAGATTTTTGAGGGAAAACCGACCGCCAGCGGCGAACCTTACGATATGCACGATATGACCGCCGCTCACTTGACGCTTCCGATGGGAAGCTACGTGCGGGTCACGAATCTGCGGAATGGACGGGCCGTAGTGGTCCGGGTGAATGACCGCGGGCCCATCGTTCCGGGCCGGATCATCGACCTGTCGTATGGGGCTGCGCAGGCGCTGCAGTTCAAGCAGCGTGGTCTGCAGCGCGTACGGCTGGACCTGGTCGAACCCGGTCAACCGAAGCCTGTTCAAGCCAAGCTGGCTCAACCTCAGCCCGTTTACCAGACGGTCGCTGATAACCGCCCACCGGTAGCGAAACTCCCATAGAAGTCATACACTGACTGGGATGCCAGCGGCCTTACCCAACCGCATCCCGAGCGATAGTTATGACTATCGCGGTGCTGATAGTCGCAACGGTGATCCGCGCCAGCGGCTCATCGTTGCCCTGGATGTATCCACCGCCGCCGCCGCACGCAAGATTGTGGCGGCGGTGGGAGACTCCGCGCTGACCTACAAAGTCGGTATGCAGCTCTATACCGCCGAGGGCCCGCAGATCGTGCGCGATCTGGTGGCTTCCGGGCGGCGCGTGTTTCTCGACCTGAAGTACCACGACATTCCTAACACCGTGGGAGCGGCCGTCAGCGAAGCGGCAAAGCTGGGCGTAAGCATGCTGACCGTGCACGCCTCAGGCAGCGGCAAGATGCTGCGCGCGGCGGTGGACGCGGCGAAGGCTAGCCCAGAGCTGATCGTGCTCGCTGTGACCGTCCTGACCAGCATGGATGGAAATGACCTGGAGAAGATCGGCATTCGCGGGAGCGTTGAGGACAGCGTGGTGCGGCTAGCGACGATTGCGCTGGCCAATGGATGTCAGGGCGTAGTCGCGTCGGCCCGCGAAGCCTCGACGCTGCGGGCCGAACTTGGACACGATTTCGCGATCGTGACTCCGGGTGTGCGGCCTGCGGGCGGCGACGTCGCGGATCAGAAGCGCGTGGTCACTCCGGCAGAGGCCATTGCTGCAGGCGCCAGCCACATCGTGGTTGGCCGGCCGATCACGGAAGCGGCCGATCCGGCTGCGGAAGCCCGGGCAATTCTGGGGCAGATCGGCGGGTAGCTCCTCTGTATAATCCCCGGTCATGCAAGTCACCTTTCAGCTCACACCGGAAGACTATCGCCAAGGGCTGCTAGCCTGGCGAAATCTGCGAACTTGGAGGCGGTGGTCGATCCACGCGTCTGCTATCTTCCTGGGCCTGATACTTCTTATCTCGATCGCCCAATTGTTCGTTGCGTCGGCGAGCTTCGTCAGCGCCCTGCCAGGGCTTGTTTTCTCTGTGGGCGCCCTCATCCTGATATGGGCGACACCGTCGCTGTCGGCACGCAGACAATTCCGCAATACCCCCAGTGCACATGATCCGATGACTATTGAGGCCTCCAATGCGGGATTAGAAATTCACTCGGTTCACGCCGATTCCAAAGTGGCGTGGTCGACTTATGTGGCGTGGGGAGAAAGCAAGTCCGTCTTTCTGATCCTGCCGCAGCCCAGAATCTACGTTCCCATCCCCAAACGCGCTTTCACGGCTGAGCAGCTGAATGAGTTCCGTGAGCTGCTGCGCCGGAATATCAGGCCGGAAACGGGCGGGCGCGCACAGTAGTATATGTGGTAGTATCATAGTAGTATGAAAGAGAAGACATCCATCACACTGTCCCGCGAGGTGCTGACGGGAATCGATCGCATCGCAGGATCAAAACAGTCGCGTTCCGCCTTTATCGAGTATGTTCTTCGCGAATATCTCAAGGAACAGGTCAAGGCCGAACGGAGCGCCCGAGACATCGCCATTCTCAATCAATATGCGAAGGAACTGAACGAAGACGCCCTCGACGGGCTGGAAGACCAAGCCGTCGAACCGGAAGAGAATTGGCCTATTGTCAGCGATGAAGCCCAGCGGATCAAATCCGGCAGATGAGACGAGGAGATATCTATCGCGTCTTCAAACCTCAAGACGATCCGCGGCGCTATCGTTGTTATGTGCTGGTGAGCCGGCAGGAATTGATCGACTCTGGTTTCTCGACAGTCGTGTGCGCACCCATATTCTCAAAGGGGCGCGGACTCTCAACCCAGATTGCGGCGGGTATCGACGAAGGACTGAAACACGCAAGTTGGATCACGTGCGACAACCTCCGGAGCGTCGACAAGGCACAACTCACGCAGTTCATTGGATCGCTTTCTTCCGCGAAACTGCGTGATTTGGATCAAGCCCTCAGGATCGCGCTGGGCCTCGACTAGAAACTTCCCTACAGCTTCTCGAAGAACTCGCACGCTGAGCAGGAGATATACACTCCGCCGGGGACGCCGCGTTCGCGGTCTTTCACGCGCTTCACGATGCGGGTGGTCTTGCCACATTTCGGGCAATCGGTGCTCTTGGTGGTGTCCATGATCTTCTTGCGATCAGCGGTTTTTGCAATCTTGGCGCCTGGGGCCATCTGTACTGTCTCCTCGTGTCTTCCAATGTTCGAGACTTAATTTTACAGGAAGCATTGGCTCGCTGTCTCCAGTGGACGACTCGGACAGTGGGAAAACTTCAAGCTGAAATCTTACGGATTCGATATGGATTAAAGATCGATGTCATCCCGCAGGAGCGCGCCGCGCGCTCCGACGGGACCTTACGAAACCCGGTCACCAGTTGTACCGAATGGGGGAAGGGCTGACTTCATGAAGCAGAGGCACTCCCGTCCACCAGATTCCGCGTCGGCCAACGTAAGTTCCATCGCCCGGCTTTCGCCGCGCTGAGGATGACATCGGCAATTTTGAGAACTTAGCCAACTGGATCACTCGGCGATGCGGCCGCGCAGCACCGTGATGGATGCCTTCGGAATCAGGTAGAGCGCTTCCGCACCGCCATTCACGGTCGATTTTGAGGGCGGACCGTCCGGGTCGGCGTGGCCGCCCGGTCGTTCCCCGCGCCGTCCCACTTCCTGCTGCCTGGCGTCCTCATGCCACTGATACTCGTTGGAGCCGAAGGTGATGCGATCGACGGGCCCCGTGAAGTAACGGTCTTTCTTGTCTGCTGCCTTCCCGGCGCCCCTGCCGCCCGCGAACGCGATTTTCACCGCGTGATCGTTGAACTGATCACGGTTGACCAGCATCACCGACCACTGGCCGTCCGGCCGCTCAACGGCATACGCGGTGACCAGAACATTTCCGGCGGCGTCGTTGACGTCGCTTGTGGCTTTGAACTGTTTGTGGGGCGCGTCGATGGGCTGCACCCACTCTTTCGTGATGATCTGCGCCGCCAGATATTGCGGGGGATAGTCGATAACTTTATAGTTCGCGTCAATGTGCAGGAAATTTCCGAAGCCGCCAGAGTCTCTCGGGTACGGCATGTAATGGAAATAGTAAGTTGCGCCCGCGCCCTCGCTCATCATGCTGCCGACGTAGTCGGCCAGCCACAGCCCGGCCTTTACCGTCGATGGCGGCGCGCCGCCGCCGATATTGCCTTCGGTCATGAAGAACGGAATATTCGGCGGCAGGCCGTTGTCTTTCCAGACTTGCACGATGTGGCTGACGTATCCCGGTTCGGGATAGAGATCGGCCCAGGAATATGTGGGACGGTCCTGATACGGGTAATGCTCGAAGGAGAAAAATGTAAAGTCGTTGAGGTGGCCGTGGGCTTTCAGGTAATCGACGAAGCGGCCGAGCCAGGAGACCTTCCCGTTGGCGTCGGGCCAGACCTCGACATCGCCGAATGTGCCTTCGAAGGGCGGGCCTCCGAGTTTGGCTTCGGGCACGAGCTTGTGAATCGCGGTGGCGAATTGTACGTACAGCGCGCCGTAGTCCTCGGGGAACATGTGCTGGCCGTCGGCCTCTTCGCCCATCTCGATATATGAGATGGGATAGTGGCGTTTGTAGAGATAGGCAATTTCGTTGGCCGCGTCTTCCGGCGTGGAGTAGAGCATGGCGATCGGAACCATGGTCGGAAGGCCGCGCGTAATGCCGCTGGTCATGAAAAAGTCGAAGCCGACCTGGTCCCCGCGAGATTCATCGAGATCGGTGGCCGCGTGCCAGGGATCCACCGATGACGGCCAGGTCACTGTCTGATCGCGGCTGGGAAAGTGGGTTACGTAATCGTTGAACGAGCCGTCGGCGGAAAGCGCGCCTGCGGAAAGTTCGTTGATGGCATAGCCCACGCAGTTTCTTATGTCGGCGGAACCGTGAGTGTCGCAGGTGTTGGAAGATTCAGTCATCCAGATGCGCAGGTAGCGAACGGGGATCATCCAGTCGACAAGTTTGAGCGTGACTGTGCCGCCTTTGCCTTCAGTGATGTTGCCCAGCGGAAACGTCTGCCATGTGCCTTTGGTGGTGCCGTCATAGAAAGGTTCGAGTTCGCCCGTCCAGAACTGGACTGCGTAACGCTTGGCGTAAGGGTCGGCCCAGGCGATGCGGATCGCGTTCAGGTCAATCTTGCTGCCGAGGTCGATCATGACCCATTGCGGATGCAGCGAATCGTCTTCGCCGGTGAACGCTTTGGTGAGATACGGATTACTTTTCCAGTATGACTTGAGATCGCCGTCGGTGAGGCGCGACCAGCCATTGCCGTCACCCCGACTGAAGCCCCGATGCGGCAGCGGAGCGGCCCAGGAGCTGTGAATTTCTCCGCCGAGTTCGGCGCTGCCCACGAAGTAGCCTTCCTGCTTGTCGGAGTTGCTCCACTTCCCTGCTGGATTCCAGTGCCACGCTTCCACCATCAGTTCGGTGTTCTGGCGATAAGTCACGGTCTGCCATCCCGCGCCGAGAATTTCGTGCAGCAGAGGCTCCTTGAGCAAGTGATCGGGAGTGCCGGTGCGCAGGCGGTCGATGGCCGCGCCGAGCGAGCGGACGGGGCTGAAGGTGTTGGCTACGTGCGCGGGGTCGGCGTCGACGGTGACGGTTTGGGCGAGCGCGGGAGTTGCGTACAGGGCACTCATCACGACTGCCGTAAGAAATTGACTCTTGATGCCTGACGCCATGAGGCCTCCGCGATTTAGGCCAGCGGCAGTCATCGAAGCTCTGCCACTGGTTAGTGAATCGATTTAAGACTGGGAAAAGTCCGCAAACAGCATACACCAGGCTTGCGGAAAATGATTGGTGCGGGGCACCGTGGTACCGCTTGAGAAAGGCTTTGGCTGATCGCCTTTTCGGGCTCACGTTGCGAGCCACGGGCACGACGCATACAATTCAATCGTGAGACCTCAGGCCAAAGTCTACCTGTTGATGGGAATCCTCATCAGCGGGGGCCTTGGTTTTTCCGAGCCATCCTCGAAGGTCGAAACGATGGCAGGACAAGTCGTGGCTTACTCTGGCGGGCTGGCATGCCTCAACGGAAACGCATATTGGTCGATGCTTATTCATGTCCAGGGCCACGCGAAGGGGATTCCATCCCGATTTATTAAGGTGGACTTCTCCCTTCCATGCGACGGATCGCCAGAATGGCTCACTCACAAACCATCCCCACAGAAGTTTCGTCTGACTCGGGATCAGGGCGCCGATTCAGTTTTGAAAGAATTCATTGATTGCGGTGCCGAGTCCTTAAGTGGCCATGCGCCCGAAACCTGCTCGCATTTGCCAATCTGGAAACCTCTTCCTGGGGCAGAACTCGTAAGACTTCCATTCGGGCAGCGCGTGCCCAGCTACCTCTCGATGGACATGCCCCTTGCCCCAGTCGTCTAACGTCGCAGAAAAAGTCACTCGTTGGAATCAGGCCACATCACGCGTTGACCAGCATCCGTTGCGCCTGCTACCGTCGTATGTTTGCCTTCCGGTAACTGGCCCGCTTGTGGGCGGCAAACCTACCTGATCGTTACGGAGACCTGTCATGCCTGCCATCAAATTTCGTGGTGTCGATTTTATTCAGTACGATTCCCTGCTCACCGAAGAAGAACGCCTGGTGCGGGACACCACCCGACAGTTCATCGAAGACAATCTGATCCCCATCATCGAGGAGTGCAACCGCGCCGGGCGTTTTCCGCGCGAACTGGTCAAGCCCATGGCCGAACTCGGATTTTTCGGCGCGTCGCTGAAGGGCTACGGCTGCGCGGGCATGGGCAACGTGGAATACGGCCTGATGACGCAGGAACTGGAGCGCGGCGATTCCGGCGTGCGCAGTTTTGTGAGCGTGCAGTCGGGACTGTGCATGTATCCGATTTATGCCTTCGGCAGCGATGAGCAGAAAGATCAATGGCTGCCTGCGATGCAAAAGGGCGAGAAGCTTGGCTGCTTTGGGCTGACTGAGCCCGACTTTGGATCGAACCCCGGCGGCATGCGCACGCGCGCCAAAAAAGTCGGCAACGAATATGTGCTGAATGGCGAGAAGATGTGGATCACATCCGGCAGCATCGCCGACGTTGCGATTATCTGGGCGAAGGTCGAGGACGAGAATGACCGCATCCGCGGATTTCTGGTGGAGACCGACCGCCCCGGCTTCAAGGCTGACGACATTCACGGCAAGTGGTCACTGCGCGCGTCCGTGACTTCAGGACTGTCGCTGCAGGATGTGCACATCCCGGAGGCGAATCTGCTGCCGAAAACCGGCGGGTTGAAGTCGCCTTTGATGTGTTTGAATCAAGCCCGCTACGGCATCGCGTGGGGCGCACTGGGCGCGGCCATGTCGTGCTACGACTGCGCGCTGCAATATTCCCTGCTGCGTAAACAGTGGCGCGATCAACCCATCGCATCGCACCAACTCGTACAAGACAAGCTGACGTGGATGATCAGCGAAATTACGAAAGCGCAACTGCTGGTGCTGCAGGTGGGGCGCCTGAAAGATGCGGGGAAAGTCGAGCATCAGCATATTTCGATGGCCAAGCGCAACAACGTCTGGATGGCTCTGGAGTGCGCCCGCCTGTCCCGCGACATCCTGGGAGCGAACGGAGTAGCCGACGATTATCCCATCATGCGGCACATGATGAACCTGGAGTCGGTGAAGACCTACGAAGGCACGCACGACGTGCACTCGCTGATCATCGGGCAGAGCGTGACGGGGATTGACGCGTTCTAGTCAGGGCTTGTTCTTTTTTTGTAACAGGGCAAACACCGCTTGCAGACTAGATGTTCGCGCGATTCTAGATTCTACGGATCGCAGCCGCGGGCCCAGCCCATTCGGAACGATGCGCCGGAAATGCCCGAAATCGCTGGCCGCGTTCTGAATTCGTAACATTTTCCGGCCTTCCTTCAAGAATCGCCGATCATGCCGTATGGTCGTGGGCCATTGAGGGCGACGAGCCGCACCCCCCAAAGCGGCCTTCCCTGTCCACCGCGTCACCCTCGGGCGTGGCATCACTAAAAATTGACTCGATAGCGCAGCGTGAAGCGGCGGTCGCGGCAGGTGTGTGCCAACGATCGCATCCCGGCCCTGTTGCTGACGAGGGGACCCCACTGAGTCAGAAAAGCTTTGAAGGAGCTCCGTATGAATGCACATCAGGCTTGGCTGCGGGCTGGATTATTTATGCTGCTGGCCTTGACGGCGGCGCAGTCGCAGACGGCAAACTCGACTCCGCCGCCTGCGGCCGCACCGGCCAGCGCTATCAAAGTTAAGAAGCCGAAGACCCCGCCCGTCGCGCAGAAACCGGCTGGCGCGGGAGCCACTGGATCGCAGAGCGGCCCTGCTGCCGCAGATGCACCGAAAACCGATGCGGCGAAAACAAGCTTGGCCGCACGGCTGGAGAACGCGCGGCTCGATGCCATTGACTCCAGCTATGCCAGCATCTCGCTCACGGACTGTGTTCCCGCGCAGCCCGACCCCCACAAGATTGTGTGCAACGGGAAGGCCTACCAAGTCAAGATAAGCGATTCAGCGCTGCGGGCCCGAGTGCAGCAGTTCCACGTGGGCGACCATCTGCGCGTCGATATCAACGAGAAAGGCGAATTGCAGGAGCTTCGGGGACCGTGGTCGCTGCCCAACAACCCACCGACCGATTCCGCCAAGGAAATCGATCCACTGTGCCGGCTGGCGGTTTTGGGCGCTTGCGCGCTCGCGATTCTGGGGCTGGCGGCGGTGGTGACCGGAGGGGCTCCGCTCAAATTCATCATCGGAATGGACTGTCGGTACAGCAACTCCAAATTTCAGCTGGCGCTTTGGTTCTGGGTGGCGCTGTCGACCTACCTCGCCGTGGTTGTGTTTCGGGTGTGGTATGCGGGATGGGATTTCTTTGGAGCGGTCGACATTCCTCAGCATCTTCTGGCGCTGTCGGGAATGAGCGCCATCACCTACGGCGGAGCGAAGGCCATCACCACCGCGAAAGTGGATGCGGCAGCCAATCCGGTAAACGCCCCGGGCGCGGCCGTGCAGCGGGCAGTGAATGCTAATCCGAAGAACGCCAATGGGCGCTCGACGTCGCAAGCGCGCTTTTTTCAGGACTTGACGCAAAACGATTTCGGCGGCTTCGACTTCGGCGACTTCCAGATGCTGCTCGTTACGCTCCTCGCCGTGGGTATGTACCTGATACTGATTTTTCATTTCCTGGGAACAGTCGAGTTCCTGAAAACCGCCAAGCTCCCGGACGTGGATACAACGATCCTGGCCAGCTTCGGCATCGGCCAGGGCGCGTACCTGACCAAGAAGGCGGCGGGAGATGTGGGGACGTCGTAGAAGATTTACGCATTTTCGACAATTTCAAGGAGGCACTAATGTCAGCGGATATCGTTGGAACCACTGGTTCAAACTTCACTGTGACCATCGACGCCGGCACGATTATGTCGGCGTATCTGGAGGTCTCGAATCAACCCGTTGTCTCACTCGCCATCAGCCCCGACGATCTAGAGGTTACCGTTCCAAGTCTTCCCGCCGGTCAGTCGTGGGTACGACTGGATATTGTTTGGGCACCGGGAGATCCTGATGCGGACATCGGCGTGGGAACGGTTACTAGCGGCACGGCAACCCCGGCAACCCCGAAACACACACTTGACGCTGGAAACACACCAGGCTACGTCGAACTTCTCGGACAGTGAGGCCGACTATGAAAATG
>Ga0181537_10004304_pt1 | contig 11841 bp, 13 predicted proteins | sample PEATcosm2014_Bin_39_FD_119765 | JGI IMG/M metagenome (GOLD analysis project Ga0181537, IMG submission 119765) | Peatland microbial communities from MTU Mesocosm Facility, Houghton, MI, USA - PEATcosm2014_Bin23_10_metaG | ecosystem: Environmental > Terrestrial > Soil > Wetlands > Peat | place... | reverse complement strand
TCGGCGCGGTCAAGGCTCCGCTAAATACGCAGGATTTTTCCTCATTCCTGCTCCAGGCGCAATCGTCCAAGGCAAAGATCATCGGCCTCGCGAATGCAGGCGGCGACACCATCAACTCGATCAAGCAAGGCGCCGAGTTTGGTATCGCGTCCGGCGGACAGCATTTCGCCGCGCTGTTGTTCTACATCGGCGACGTCGAGGCGCTGGGGCTCAAGATCGCGCAGGGCCTGGTTCTCACCGAAACCTTTTATTGGGATATGAACGACTCCACCCGTGCCTGGAGCAAGCGCTGGCAGGCCGAGCGGCCGGGCAAGTTTCCCAACATGAATCAAGCGGGCGATTACGCGGCGGCGCTGCACTATCTCAAGGCGGTAGCCGCGCTCAAAAGCACCGCCGACGGCAAGGCCGAAGTCGCCAAGATGAAGGAGTTGCCGACCGACGATCCGGTGTTCGGCAAGGGCATGATCCGCGCCGATGGCCGCAAGATCCATCCGGCTTATCTCTTCGAGGTGAAGGCGCCGGAAGACTCCAAATATCCGGGCGACGTTTACAAGCTGCGCGCCACTATTCCGGCGGATGAAGCATTCCGGCCGATGAAGGACGACAATTGTCCGATGGTGAGCAGCAACTGATAGGGAACAGCCCGGAAGTTTGCTATAGGCGGAGAAAGGCCCAACGGGCCCAAAAGGGAGGTAGACAATGAAAGTCGTAGCCAGTCTGGCATTTGCCGCGGCCGCGTTGCTCACGACAGGGGCGGGGGCGCAGGCGCAAGTTACCAAGGTCAAGATCGGGGTGATGAGCGATATGTCGGGCCTTTATGCCGATCTCGGCGGGCCCGGATCTGTCACTGCCGCGAAATTGGCGGTGCAGGATTTCAACCCGGCGGCACACGGCCTCGACGTCGAGCTTATCGGCGGCGACATGCAGAACAAGCCGGACATCGGCTCCAACCTCGCCCGGCAATGGTTCGACGTCGACGGCGTCGACATGATCGTCGATGTGCCGAATTCCGGCGTGGCGCTTGCCGTCAATGAGGTGGCCCGCGAAAAGAACAAAGTATTCATCGTCTCCGGCGCGGCGTCATCGGATCTGACCGGACCGAAATGCTCCCCCGACACCGTCCATTGGACCTACGACACCTGGATGCTGGCCAATGGCACCGGCAAAGCGCTGGTGAAGACCGGTGGCGATACCTGGTTCTTTTTGACCTCGGATTACGCCTTCGGGCATGCGCTCGAACGCGACACGACGGCGGTCGTGCTGGCCAACGGCGGCAAGGTGCTGGGCAGCGTGGCCCATCCGCTCAACACCAGCGATTTTTCTTCCTATCTGCTGCAGGCGCAGGCTTCTAAAGCCAAGATCATCGGCCTCGCCAACGCTGGCGGCGATACCATCAACGCGATCAAACAGGGCGCCGAGTTCGGCATCACGTCGGGCGGCCAGCAATTTGCCGGGTTGCTGGTGTTCATCAGCGACGTCAATTCGCTCGGCTTGAAAACGGCACAAGGACTTGTGCTGACCTCCACTTGGTATTGGGACATGACCGACGCCAACCGCGCCTTTACCAAGCGCTGGCAAGTCGAGCATCCGGGCAAGTTTCCGACAATGGTGCAGGCCGGCGTCTACTCGGCGGTCACGCACTACCTGAAAGCGGTCGCCGCGCTAAAGAGCACCGCCGACGGCAAGGCGGTCGTCGCCAAGATGAAGGAAATGCCGACCGACGATCCGCTATTCGGCAAGGGCATGATCCGCGCCGACGGCCGCAACATCCACCCCGCCTATCTGTTCGAGGTGAAGAAACCCGAAGAGTCTAAATATGCCGGCGACGACTACAAGCTGCGGGCCACCATTCCGGCCGACGAAGCGTTCCGGCCACTGAAGGACGGCAATTGCCCGCTGGTCACTAACTAAAGCGCGTCACCTCTCCCCGTTCGCGGGGAGAGGTGGACCCGGCGGTTCCAATGTTCGAGATTTTCGGCATACCGTCCCAGGCACTGTTCGGGCAGCTGTTGCTCGGACTGATCAACGGCTCGTTCTACGCGCTCTTGAGTCTCGGGCTTGCCGTCATCTTCGGCATGCTCAACATCATCAATTTCACCCACGGCGCACAATATATGATGGGCGCGTTTACCGCCTATCTGCTGCTGCAATATCTCGGCCTCAACTATTGGGTCGCGCTCGTTATCGTCCCGATCCTGATCGGCGCGACCGGCATCGTCATCGAGCGCTTGTTCCTCAAGCGGCTGCAACAACTCGATCATCTTTACGGGCTGATCCTGACGTTCGGCTTGGCGCTCATCATCGAAGGCCTGTTCCGCAATTATTACGGCTCGTCCGGGCAGCCTTACGCGGTGCCGGAGGCGCTGCAAGGCGGGCATAATCTCGGCTTCATGTTTCTGCCCAATTACCGCGCCTGGGTGATCGCGTTCTCGCTGGTCGTGTGCTTCGCCACCTGGTTCGCGATCGAGCGAACGCGGCTCGGCTCCTACCTGCGCGCCGCCACCGAAAATCCGACGCTGGTGCGCGCCTTCGGCATCAATGTGCCGCGCATGGTGACGCTGACCTATGGCTTCGGAGTAGGCCTTGCGGCGCTGGCCGGCGTCATGGCGGCGCCGATCTATAACGTCTCCCCGCAGATGGGCTCCGATCTCATCATCGTGGTGTTCGCAGTGGTCGTCATCGGCGGCATGGGCTCGATCATGGGTGCGATCGTCACCGGCTTTGCGCTCGGTATCGTCGAGGGGCTGACTAAGGTGTTCTTTCCGGAAGCCTCGAACACTGTGATCTTCGCGATCATGATCATCGTGCTGTTGATCCGGCCGGCCGGCCTGTTCGGACGGAGCGCGTGATGGCGACGACCGACACGGCGCCGCTGATCCGCGTTTATCGCGAGACGGTCTGGAGCCTGGCCGTGGCGGCCGCGATCCTGGTCGCGTTTCTTGTCGTCGCGCCGTTCGTGCTCTATCCGATCTTCGTCATGAAGGCGCTGTGCTTCGCGCTGTTTGCCTGCGCCTTCAATCTTCTGATTGGATATGTCGGCTTGGTTTCGTTCGGCCACGCTCTCTATTTCGGCTGGGCAAGCTATCTTTGCGCCTATGCCGCCAAGTCGTGGGGTTTGCCGCCGGAGCTAGCGTTGCTGACCGGCACGGCGACCGCGGCCGTGCTCGGCCTCATCGCCGGCGGCCTCGCCATTCGCCGCCAGGGCATCTATTTCGCCATGATCACGCTGGCTTTGGCGCAGATGATGTATCTGCTCGCGCTGCGGGTGAAATTGACCGGCGGCGAAGACGGCATTCAGGCGGTGCCGCGCGGGCATTTGTTCGGCGTGTTCGATCTCAGCAACGAAACCATCATGTACGCGGTCGTGGTCGTGATCGTGCTCGCCGCTTTCTTCCTGATCTATCGGGTGATCAACTCGCCGTTCGGTGAAGTGCTCAAGGCCATTCGCGAGAACGAGCAGCGCGCCATCTCGCTCGGTTACAAGACCGAGCGCTACAAGCTCGTCGCTTTCGTGCTGTCGGCGACGCTCGCGGGCCTCGCCGGATCGTTGAAGGCATTGGTCTTTCAACTCGCTTCGCTCACCGACGTGCATTGGAACATGTCGGGCGAGGTCGTCCTGATCACGCTGGTGGGCGGGCTCGGCACGATATTCGGGCCGGTCGTCGGCGCCTTTTTTATCATCGCGCTGGAAAACTATTTGGCGCCGTTCGGCCAATGGGTGCTGGTGATCCAGGGCGCGATTTTCGTAGTCTGCGTTCTGGTGTTCCGGCGCGGCATCGTCGGCGAATTAGCCAACCGGCTGCGCGTGCAGCTATGAGCCAAGCGGCGCTGAATTCGATCCAAGACGAGAGGACATCATGAGTGCGGAAGCGCGATTGAAGGAACTCGGAATAGTGCTGCCGGAGGTGCCGAAACCGGTCGCCAATTATCTGCCCTACCGCTTAGCCGGAAACGTGCTCTACCTGTCCGGCCAAGGTCCGCGTGAGAACGGCCGGCATCTGACCGGCAAGCTCGGCGCCGAGATCGGCATCGAGGAAGGCTACCGGCGCGCCAGGATCGTGGGTCTTGGTCTGCTTGCCGCCATGCGCGACGCGCTCGGCTCGCTCGACCGCGTCGACTTCGTCGTCAAGCTCTTAGGCATGGTCAATGCGGTGCCGAACTTCAACGACTCGCCGAAAGTCATCAATGGCTGTTCCGATCTGTTCGTCGAAGTATTTGGCGACGCCGGCCGGCACGCCCGCTCGGCCGTCGGCAATGTCATGTTGCCCAACCAGATCTCGGTCGAGATCGAGGGCATCGTTGCCGTGAAGACGTAACTGCGCGCGTTCAAACAAAGCGGCCGCCGAATCATTTTTGCACGTTGTTATCCACAAACAAAAAGTCAAGAATCGCGTCAGCTTGGCGCCACATTCATTTTGATTGCCGAATCAACAAATACGCGTGTTTATCCAGAAGCACCGATTTCACCGGCACTTTTGGCTATTCTCCATGTCGGAACGGGAAGCAGGTCCGTACGACAGCGTCGCGCGCAGATGGCTCGCACTGATTGAGCGTCGGCAGGAGAATTTCATCGATCTCTGCAATACCGGCCGCTGGCGGCATTATTACACGCGCGCCGAATTCCTCGACGAAATGCGCAAGGTGCTACGGCTTCGGGATCAGTGGGCGATCAATGCCGGATTGCCGCCGAGCGGTGAGGAAGAGCCGATGCCCGACGAGGTCTTATCGCTCGACGAAATCCATGACGAGCCGCGGTTGATGGAGCTGTCGGCCGGCATATCTGCCGCGTCGTGGCCGGACTAGACTTAGCTCCTCCTGAACGTTATCCACAGTCGTGAACCGTACGCAACGGGCCTGCCGATTGCGCGGCTTCCCTGGCCTATTCCTGCCCTCAAACACCATGTGACCATCGATGCCGAGCGCGTTGTTCTCGCCCATAAAACTTGCCGATCTCACGCTGCCAAATCGCATCGTGGTGGCGCCAATGTGCCAATACAGCGCCGATGACGGCGCCGGTAATGACTGGCACATGACGCATCTTGGCATGCTGGCCAATTCCGGCGCTGCACTGCTGGTCGTCGAAGCCACCCATGTCGAGCGGCGCGGCCGCATCACCCATGGCTGTCTTGGGCTTTACTCCGACGCCTGCGAGGCGGCGCTCGAGCGGATCGTTTATCACTGTCATCACATCGGCAAAGCCAAGCTCGGTATTCAACTCGCGCATGCCGGGCGCAAAGCGTCTTCGCAGCGCCCCTGGGAAGGCGCCAAGGCGCTCTCTGACGCCGAAGACGCTTGGCCGACCATCGCGCCTTCGGCGCTGCCGTTCGGCCCGGGCTGGCACACCCCGCGCGCCATGAACGAGGACGACATGGCGCATGTCACTGCGTGCTTCACCGAGGCCGCCAAGCGCGCGCTACGGGTCGGCTTCGACGCCGTCGAATTGCACTTCGCCCACGGTTATCTGCTGCACAGTTTCGTGTCGCCGCTGTCGAATAAGCGCAATGACGCCTACGGCGGCTCGTTCGACGGCCGCATGAAGTTTCCGCTCGAAGTGGTGCGGTCGGTACGTGCCGCGGTGCCGCGCGGCATTCCGCTCGGCGCACGCATTACCGGAACCGACTGGGTGGAGGGCGGCCTGACCGTTGATGATGCGGTGGCGATGGGCAAAGCGCTCAAAGCGGCCGGACTCGATTACGTCGACGTGTCGTCCGCGAACATCACGCCCGATAGCCGCTGGCCGAGCGAGCCCGGCTTCAATGTGCCGGCCGCGGAACGGGTGCGCCGCGAATGCGATATCCCGGTGCGCGCGGTCGGGATGATCACCAGCGCCCGGCAGGCGGAAGAGATTGTCGCCAGCGGCAAGGCGGACATGATTGCCATGGCGCGCGCTTTCCTCGACGACCCGCATTGGGGCTGGCATGCCGCGCAGACGCTCGATGCCGAGGTGGCTCGACCGGTCCAATATGCGCGCACCGCGCCGAAGCTATGGCCCGGCGCGGCCTTGCGTGGCTGACGTCGGAACGTGGCCGTAGCGCAGCGCGAGGCGCGCCGGCTCTGCGCCAAGGTAATAAGCAAGCCGCAACCGCCACATCAGCACGATGGTGCGCAGCACGCCGTGGTGCTCCCAACGCCGGCCCGAAGTAATCGCGGGCGTCGAGATACAGAACGGCCGGCATCGCCGTTTTAGCTTTCGCGACAGCGCGATGTCCTCCATCAACGGCAGATCGGGAAAGCCGCCGACCGCGAGAAACGCTTCGCGGCTGACAAAGATCGCCTGATCGCCGGTCGCAACGCCGGTCAGGCGCGACCGCCAATTGATCAGGCGCGCGACGACGGCGAGGAGCGGATGCCGTCCGGCGATACGCAGGTCGAAGCGGCCCCAGGCGCGGCGCGCGAGCGCCGCGGCGATCAAGCGGTCGGCGTCGTCCGGCAGTATCGTATCGGCATGCAGGAAGAGGAGCGCGTCGCCGGCGGCGAGGGCCGCGCCGGCATTCATGGTCGCGCCGCGTCCGTGAGGTGCGGCGATGACGCGGTCGGCCAGCGGTTGCGCCAATTGCGGCGTGCCGTCGCCGGAGCCGCCGTCGGCCACAATCACTTCGGTGCCGCGGGCCCGCAGCGGCGCCAGCGCGCGCAACGCGGCGACGATGATCGCTGCCTCGTCGAGCACCGGCAGGACGATGGTGAGCGACCGCATGGCGCGGGTCCTGAATGGTAGACTCCAAATTATTACAGTCTAGAAACGCGCAGCGGAACCCTAAATCCGGACCGATACCGGCCAAGGCCCCATGACGAACCCGATTCTTGTCGAAGTGACGCGCGGTCCGCTGATCGAGAGCCGGCACCGCGGCGCCGTCGCGGTGGCCGACGCCGATGGCGCCACGGTGCTGGCCATCGGCGATGTGACGATGCCGGTGTTCCCGCGTTCGGCGATCAAGGCGCTGCAGGCCCTGGCGCTTGTGGAAGAGGGCGCGGCCGACCGTTACGGCTTCGGCGATGAGGAGCTTGCGCTCGCCTGCGCCTCGCATAGCGGCGAGCCGGAGCACGTCGCGGGCGTCGAGCGTATGTTGGCGCGCGCGGGTCTCGATTCGTCGGCGTTGCGTTGTGGCGCGCATTACCCGATCTCGCAAGCCGCGGCGGCCGCGCTGGCGCGTGCCGGTGCGCCGTCGGCGCTCCACAACAATTGCTCCGGCAAGCACGCGGGCTTCCTGTGTCTTGCTTGCGCGACGGGCGTCGGCCACGCCGGCTATTTCCGGCCGGAGCATCCGGTGCAACGCGAGGTGCGCGCCATCCTCGAAGACTTTACCGGTGCCGTCTTGGGCGAGGAATGTTGCGCCATCGACGGTTGTTCGGTGCCGACCTGGGCGATGCCGCTTGAAAACCTCGCCCGCGGCTTTGCCAGGTTCGGCACCGGCCGGGGCCTTTCGCCCGCGCGCGCCAAGGCCGCCGCACGGCTGCGCCAGGCTTGCGCGAACAAACCGTGGCACGTCGCCGGCACCGGACGGTTCTGTACCGAAATCATGGAGCTGTTCGGCGCGCGCGTTTTCGTGAAAACCGGCGCCGAGGGTGTCTATTGCGGCGCGCTGCCGCAGCAGGGGCTCGGCATCGCCATCAAATGCGACGACGGCGCTGGCCGCGCGGCGCAGGCGATCATGGCGGGCCTGATCGCGCGCTTCTTACCGATTGATGCGGTCGAGCACGTGGCGTTGAAGCCGTTCACGCGGCCGGTGCTGCGCAATTGGAACGGCACCGAAGTTGGCGCGGTGCGGGTGACGGAAGCACTCTAGGCGCCGTCGTCGAGGGTGCGCGCAGGGAAACGGCGGCTCGCGCGAAACGGGTTAGCCGCCGAGCAATTCCGCAATCTTTTCGACCGCAGTGGCCGGCGCCAGATGGCCGGCCGCGACATCGGCCTCGATGCGGGGTAAGGCCGCTTTCAACGTGCGATCGGTTCGCAACGGCGCGAACAAGCGTTCTTCGAGCATGGTCCACATCCATTTGACCTGCTGCTGCCCGCGGCGGGCGGCAAGCTCGCCCGATGCCGTGAGCCGCTGGCGGTGGTCGAGGATGTGCGCCCACAGCGCCGCCATGCCGTCGCCTTTGAGCGCGGAGCAGGTGACGACCGGCGGCGACCAATTCGGCGACTGCGGCGACAGGATATGCAGAGCCGCGCCATATTCTGCCGCCGCAAGCTTGGCCCGCTGCAGGTTGTCGCCATCGGCCTTGTTGACCGCGATCATGTCGGCGAGTTCGACGACCCCTTTCTTGAGCGCCTGGAGTTCATCGCCCGCGCCGGGCAGCGCCAGCACCAGGAAAAAATCGGTCATGTCGGAAACCGCGATCTCCGACTGGCCGACGCCCACGGTCTCGACCAGCACCACGTCGTAGCCGGCGGCCTCGCACAGCAGCATGGTCTCGCGGGTCCTGGCCGCCACCCCGCCAAGTGTGCCCGAGGACGGCGAAGGGCGGATAAAGGCATTGTCGTCGTTGGCGAGGTTCGCCATGCGCGTCTTGTCGGCCAAGATCGAGCCGCCGGTGCGGCGCGACGACGGATCGACCGCCAGCACCGCGACTTTGCGGCCTTGCCGGGTGAGCATGCTGCCGAGTGCGTCGATCATGGTCGATTTGCCGACGCCCGGCGCGCCGGTGATGCCGACGCGAACCGCCTTGCCGGTGTCGGGCAACAGCGCCTGAGTCAGCGCAGCCGCGGTACGGCGGTGGTCGGCGCGCTTGCTTTCGATCAGCGTAATGGCACGCGACAGCACGGTGCGCTCGCCGGCGCGGATGTCGTGAGCGAGGCGTTCGACATCAAAAGGCTGGGAAGGCGAGGGCATGCGGTGTCATCGGCAAGAGGACTCGATCCGTCAATCTAGAGCATGATCCCGCGCGCCGAAGTAGGCGTGCCCGATCATGACGCTTGTATTTCGTTTTGGTAATTTAGCGAATTGCAACCACGCCGGCGGGAAGAATTCCGCGCAAGCCGGAATATTGGCTTTACGAATTGACAATCCGCATCGGCCAGACCACCGCCAAGATTGATCCCGGAAAGACCCTGCTACCGTCGCATTGAGGCCGCATCCCGCCGCTGTCATCGGCGCGTGCCAGAATGACGCGGCAGATAGCACAGTCTGTAGCGTCGTTTGTCCATCCTCGGGTCAGGAGACAATCGATGAACTGGGATCAGATTCAAGTCAATTGGGTGGTGTTCAAGGGCAAGGTCCACAACAATTGGGTCAAGCTCACCGATGAGGATCTGACGCGGATCGGCGGCCGCCGCAAGGAGTTGATCGGGCGCTTGCAGGCGCGTTACGGTTTTGCGAGGGCCGAAGCCGAGCGCGAGATCGAAGCCTGGATGAAGTCGCAGCGCCGCGCGGCGTGAAGGGGAAGCACGAGTCCCGGACGCGGGTTTGTGCGCGTCCGGGAAACGGCGTTACGGCAACACCGCGAAAGCGCGGGCCGGAAAGCCGAGGCCGTTTTCCACTTTCGGCCAGGTCACCACGATCAGCGCGCCGGTCGCGGGGACCTTGTCGAGATTGGCCATCACCTCGATCTGGTAATGGCCGTGCTGCAAAATGTAGGTTTCAGAATCCATCTTGTCGGTCGTGTCGGTGTCCATCGCTTCATGGCCGGTCGCCGTTACGCCGCGCTTCTCGTAGAGATATTTGATCGTCTCGAACGCCCAGGCCGGAAACGGCTGGCGCTTGAACCGCTCTGGATTTGAATCCCAATCTTTGTACATGTCGGTGCGCAATGCGGCGAAGGCGCCCCGCGGCACGCGGCCGTGCCGGCTTTCCCAGGCTTTGAGATCGGCGATCGAGAAGGCGTGGTTCGGATCCTTGGCGAGATAGGGCGTATCGTCGAGCACGACGAGCCGCAAAATCATCTCCTTGAGCGGGATTTTGTCCATGGTGATGCCGTCCTGCGCAAAATGAGCCGGCGGATCGACATGGGTGCCGTATTGCCCGACCATCTGGTAGTAGGTGGCGCGGAACTCGTCCTTCGGGATCGTGTAAGCTTCGCCGGTTTTCGGATCGGCGGCGGGCGAGAATTTCGCCTGGCCAAAGCCCGCCCAGACCGGCGTCTCGGGACCGAACGCGTGAGTGAGGTCGACGAAGTTTTTTGCCGCAATGATGCGGTAGGCGTGTTCGAGGTCGGACCCGGCGCGTACCGGCGCAGCCGCGCAAATAACGCCGATTAGCAACGTTACACGAACGAAGCGGATCATCGGGTGTCTCCTGCTTGGCAGAACGCGCCTTCTAGTTTACGGCGGCGCGGCTGGCTGCGGAACCTCGATGTTCGCCGATTGTCAGATCGCTATTTCTTCTTCTTGGCGGCTTTCGCCACCAGATCGGCGATGAAGCGCGGCTGCGCGAAGGCGGCGACGTGGACTTCGGGCGTCCAATACTTGGTCTTGAAACTGCCTGCCTTGCGGTAGCGCTGGGCGATGGTTTTTACCGGATGCCGGCGCAACCGCTTATTATCGGTCGCTATCCCCATCGCCATGTGGCCTCCGACATAAACCGGGATGGCGGCGACGTAGCAGCTCGCATCGGCAAACAGCCGCCGGAATTTCGACATGGTCGCCGCCAGTTCGTTCTTTTGAAAGAACGGCACCCCATTCTGCGTCACCAGCACGCCGCCCTTCTTTATGCATCGCCTGCAGCCTGAATAGAATTTCTCGCCGAACAGGATTTTTCCCGGTCCCTGAGGATCGGTCGAATCGACAATGATGACGTCGAACCGGCGATCGGTCTTGGCGACATATTTTGCGCCGTCGTCAATCACGGATTCGAAGCGTTTATCGGCGAAAACCGGCGTGGTGAATTCGGGGAAATGCTCCTTGGCGAATTCGACCACTTTGGCGTCGATCTCGACCTGGGTGAGGCGCTTGACCGTTTTGTGCTTGAGCACTTCCTCGGCGATGCCGCAGTCGCCGCCGCCGACGATGAGCACATCCTGCGCGGCGCCGTGCGCGAACAGCGGCACATGCGACATCATCTCCTGGTAGATGAACTCGTCTCTCTTGGAGATCTGGGTGGCGCCGTCGAGCATCAGCATTTTGCCGAAATAAGCCTGCTCGAACAGGATGAGGTGCTGGTGATCGGTCTGCAGTTCGTAAAGCACCCGGTCGACCTGGAAGCTCATCCGGAAACCGAGATCGTCGAACAGCGTTTCAGGAATCCAGCGCTTCTCCGGCAATTTTTCAGCCATGACATCCCCGGGGTGCTAGAGCGAATCCAAAAAGGAAACGGCCGGGACTCGGCCCGGCCGTTCAAGCTTTGTCAATCGGCAATCGGCCCGGGCGGCGGTCGAGTGCCCGGTTGAGCGTCCTGCTAAACGTCCTGGCCGCGCAGGATCTCGTTGACGCCGACCCGCTCTGCGGAAAAGGCCTCGCGGAGCACCGGGATGCACTGGTCGGGATCGGCCGAGCCGCACATGAAGACGTCGAGCGCGGCGTAGCCGGCGTCCGGCCATGTGTGGATGGAGATGTGACTTTCGGCCAGCACCGCCACGCCGGACACCCCGTTCGGCTGGAAATGATGCAAATGAATGTGCAGCAGCGTCGCACGAGCCGCCGTGACGCAACGCCGTAGCGTCGCCTCGATGTGCTCGATGTCGTCGAGCCGCTTGGCGCCATGCAGATCGACAATCAAGTGTATGCCGGCGCAGCGGACGCCGTTGCGCGTCGCAAAATGATCGTGACGATCGTGCCCAGGCACCGGCGCCGGAGCCGCCACTTTCAGTTTGGTCTTCCTGTCTTCCTTTCGGGCGGTACCTGGGATCCCCAAGCCCTTCACCGATCGCAAGAGGGCGTGTTGGCTCATGCCGTCCTCCCCAACCAGAGAT
>Ga0181537_10004303_pt1 | contig 11843 bp, 8 predicted proteins | sample PEATcosm2014_Bin_39_FD_119765 | JGI IMG/M metagenome (GOLD analysis project Ga0181537, IMG submission 119765) | Peatland microbial communities from MTU Mesocosm Facility, Houghton, MI, USA - PEATcosm2014_Bin23_10_metaG | ecosystem: Environmental > Terrestrial > Soil > Wetlands > Peat | place... | reverse complement strand
CGCCGCCGCGCCCGACGGCGGCGCGCAGATCCTATTCCAGGAACTCCACGCCGACCTGCCGGCACTGAAGCTGTTCGCGCCGAGCACGCTCGCGACGGCGCCGTTCCTCGGTTCTCTCGGCGAAGCCGACCGCGCGATCTACGTGACGAGCCCGATCCTGCCGCTCAGCCAGTATCCACTAGCTGCTCGGGCCGTCGTCAGCGCCTATCGCGGCGCCTTCGCCACGCCGCCAACGGCATACAGCCTGTACGGCTACGAGGCGATGTCGTCGATCCTCGACGCGATTCAGCGCGCCGGCAAGAACGCGAGCGACCGCGGCGACGTGATCGACGACTACTTCAAGCTCGGTGTTCGCCACAGCGTCATCGGTACATACCGGATCGAGCCGAGCGGCGACACCTCGCTGGTCCGCTTCGCGGGCTACCGTGTAGCGAGTGGCGGTGCGCTCGTCGAGCTGCGCCAGCTCAGCGGCTGAGCGCGCTGCGGAGCGCTTCGTCGAGCTCCGGATGCGTGTAGCTCACGCCAAGCTCGGCAGCGCGCGCCGGCTTGACGTTCTGGCTGTCGGTGACGATCGACGCCATGTCGCCGTAGAGCAGCTGGAGCGCGGCCCGCGGAACGGGCGCGATCGCAGGACGGTGCAGCGCGCGACCGAGCGCCTTCGAGAACTCAGCGTTGCGGACCGCCTGCGGCGCAACTGCGTTGACCGGCCCTTCGACGCTCTTGTCATCGATCGTCGCAAGGTAGAAGCTGACGAGATCGTCGGCATGAATCCACGAGATGTACTGTCGCCCCCCGGCAACCGGGCCGCCGATACCGGCCTGAAACGGCGGCAGCATCTTCGCGAGTGCGCCGCCGCTGCGATCGAGCACGACGCCGGTTCGAATCGTGCAGACGCGCAAGCCGAGCGTGAGCGCCGTGTTCGCGGCAGCTTCCCATTCGACGCAGACCGCTGCCAGCCAATCGTCTCCCGGCGCCGAGCTCTCGCTGAGGAGCTCATCGCCCCGGTTGCCGTAGTAACCAACCGCATTCGCGCAGACGAGCACGTGGGGGCGCGGATCGGCGGCTTCGATCCCCGCGACGAGGTTCGCGGTTCCGGCGGTCCGGCTCGTGCGGATGCGCTCGCGAGCGCCGCTCGACCAGCGCTGCGCGATGTTCTCGCCGGCGAGATGCACGACGGCGTCGGCTCCGCTGATCGACGCAGTCGGCGCCGGCTCGCTTGCCGGATCCCACTTGACCGCGCCTTCGGCGCCGCTTCGGCTCAGCTCGACGACGTCGTCGCCGCGGGCCGTGAGCGCGCTTGCGAGCCTCTTTCCGATCAGGCCGCTGGCCCCGCTGAGTATCACTCGCATTGCGTTCCATCGTAGGCAATAGCATCCGTCGGCCTTGCCAACGCTGTTCCTGATCGACGGCAACAGCCTTGTCTACCGGGCTTTCTTCGCGCTGCCCGAGGCGATCTCCACGTCGACCGGCGAGCCGACAAACGCGATCTTCGGCTTCGCGTCGATGCTCGTGAAGCTGATCACCGAGCACGGCGTCGAGCCGACCGTCGTCGCCTGGGACGCCGGCAGCTCTGGTCGCAACGACCTCTACTCCGACTACAAGGCGGGACGGCAATCGCGCCCCGATCTCCTGCGCGAGCAGTGGCCGGCATTCGATCCGCTGGTCGCAGCGTTCGGCTACCGGAACGCGCGGCTCGAGGGCTACGAGGCCGACGACGTGATCGCGACGCTCGCCGAGCGCGCGCGCAGCCAGGGCATCCCGGTGACGATCGTCACCGGCGATCGCGATGCCTTCCAGCTCGTCGACGAAGCCGGGCTCGTCACGGTCATGGCGACTGCGCGCGGCATCACGGAGACGAAGCTGTATGACCGCGACGCGGTTCTCGAGCGGTACGGAATCGGCCCCGAGCTGATTCCCGATTTCTACGGCCTCAAGGGTGATACCTCCGACAACATCCCCGGTGTCCCGGGGATCGGTGAGAAGACCGCCGCCGAGCTGCTGCAGCGCTTCGGTTCGTTGGAAGCGGTGCTGGACCGCGTCGAGGAGGTGAGCGGCACCAAGCGGCGCGAGAGCCTGATCGCCCACCGCGACGACGCGCTCGTCTCTAAGCAGCTGGCGACGATGCTCCGCAACCTGCCGATCGAGCTCGATCTCGCCGAGATCCACGCCGTTGCGCCCAACATGACCGCGGTGCGCGAGGCGTTCCGCCGCTACGAGCTGCGCGATCCGCTGCGCCGGCTCGAGGAGGCGATCGGAGCGGAAGACGCGCCCGGAGCGACGGCTGCGCCGCTCGAGTCGGGAGCGCGGGCCGTGACGCTTGCACAGCTCGCCGGCCTGAGCGTGGGCGAGCTTGCGATCGCCCTGAATCCGCCCGGGATTCCCGACGGCGCACTGTTCGGAGCCGGCGGGCCGTGGACCTTCGGCGTCGCGACCGACGAGGAGCTGCTCGCCGGCGAATGCTCCGATCCCGCTGAGCTCGTGGGCGTCGTTGCCGGCCACCCGATCACCGCGCACGACGCCAAGTCACTCGGCGCCGTGCCGCCCAACCTCGCGCATGACACGATGCTCGCCGCGTACCTGCTCGACCCGGCGCGGCGCGGCTATCCGCTCGCCGAGCTTTGCCAGGACCGCGGGCTGCGAGCCGCCCCGGGAGCCGGCGGCGACGCGCAGCTGGTTCGGGCGTTGAGCGAGCTACAGCGCGCAGAGCTCGTCGAGCGAGAGCTTGACGCGTTGCTGCGCGATGTTGAGCTTCCGCTGGTCGGTGTCCTGCGCGACATGGAGGTGGCGGGACTGCGGCTCGATGTGCCGCGCCTCGCCGAGGTCGGTGGCCGCGTCTCCGCGGAGATCCGTGCGCTCGAGCGGTCGATCTTCGCCGCCGCCGGCGATGAATTCGTGATCGGCTCGCCGCAGCAGCTTGGCGCGATCCTCTTCGAGAAGCTCGGCCTCTCACGCAAGCGTCGCGGCAAGACCGGCTTCTCGACGGATGCTCGCGTCCTCGCGGCGATTCGCGGAGAGCACGAGATCGTGCCCATGATCGAGCGTTGGCGCGAGCTTTCGACGCTGCTCAAGACCTACCTCGAGCCACTCCCCGGTCAGGTCGACGCGCAGTCGCGGCTGCACACGACCTTCCTCCAGGCCGTCGCCAGCACCGGTCGCCTCTCATCGACCAACCCAAACCTCCAGAACATCCCGATCCGCACGCCGCTCGGGCGCGAGATCCGCGCGTGCTTCGTCGCCGCGCCGCAAAACGTGCTCGTCTGCGCCGACTACTCGCAGATCGAGCTGCGGGTGCTTGCGCAAATGGCCGACGAGCCGGTGCTGAAGCAGATCTTCCGCCGCGGCGATGACGTCCACACGGCGACCGCCTGCCAGGTTTTTCAGGTGCAGCCGGACGAAATCGACCCCGGAATGCGCTCGAAGGCGAAGATGATCAACTACGGAATCGCGTACGGCCTGACCGACTTCGGTCTCGCAGATCGCCTCCAGATCCCGCGCGAAGAGGCGGCCGCCTTCATCGCGACTTATTTCGAGCGCTTCCCGGCGGTCCGTGAGTTCATCGATCAGACGATCGCCCGCGCGGGCGAGCGGGGTTACGTCACGACGCTGCTCGGGCGCCGCCGCCCGATCCCCGAGCTGCGCGCGCGCAACCGCCAGCAGCACGCGCTTGGCGAGCGCCTTGCGGTCAACACGGTCATCCAGGGAACCGCCGCCGACATCATCAAGGTCGCGATGGTCCGCTGCCATGCGGCGTTGGCCGGCCTGCGCTCGCAACTGATCCTCCAGATCCACGACGAGCTGATGGTCGAAGGCCCGCCCGCTGAGGTCGACACGGTGCGCGCCCTGCTGACCGCGGAGATGGTTGGCGCGTGGGATCTCGACCCGCCGCTCGCGGTTGACATCGGGGTGGGGGAGAACTGGCTCGCCGCCAAGTAGAGCCCGCCGCAGGCGGAGCTCTCTTGGCGGCCTCGCCTGGACTTGGGCGTTGTGCCGGCGCGGGACCGCCGGGACGTCCAGCTGGCGGGTCTATTTGATGCGGCTGAGAAAGCCCTCGACTGCTTGGCGCCACTCCGCTGGGCGGTCGAGGTGCACGTCGTGACCGGCTGCGGCGATCTCGACGAGCTGCACGTCCCTCCCTCGACGGGCCATCTCGCGGACTTGGCGTGGCGTGTAGATCCCGCGCTCGCCTCGGACGAGGAGCATCGGGGGCTCGACTCGCTCCCAGGCGTCCCAGCTCGGGTACTCGAGCGAGTCCCGCAGGGTGCCCAGCATGACATCGACGTCGAAGCGCGGCCAGAGGCCGTCATCGCGCGTTTCGAGGCCGTCGGTCCAGAGTTCGGCGCGGAGCGATGGCCCGCCGAAGTGCGCGATCGCCGCTTCTCGCGTCGCGAACGGCACCGGCCAACGACGCAGCGTCGCAAAGATGTAGTCGACCGCGCCCGTGATCGCCCTCGCGTCCTTGTTGTCGTTCGGCCCGCCCTCGGCGACCACGACCGCTCGCACGATGTCCGGCCGCTGCGCGGCGAGCAGCATTGCCGCCTGCCCGCCGAGCGAATGGCCCACGACGACGGTCGGGCCGAGGTCGAGTTGCTCGATCGCAAACGCTACGTCGGCGATGTGCGCTGCGCGGGAGACGTCTTGCGGGTAGCGCTCGCTGCCGCCGTGGCCGCGTGCGTCGAGTGCGACGACGCGACCGCGCTCGCCGAGCCAGCCGGCTGTCTCAGACCACTCGCTGCTCGACCCGGCCAGCCCGTGCAGCAGCAGGAACGCCTGGCCCGAACCGCCGAAATCGGTCCCGGCGATCCGTACTCCGTCGCGGTCGAGCGCGAGGTCGCGTGCCAAGGGTTCGAGCTCCGCCCTCAGCCGGCGGTGACCGGGCTCGTCAATTCGCTCGGTCGCGGCGTGGCTCGGACGTGCGCCATCGGCGGTGTGATCTGGAAGTAGTGGTCGAAGGCCCAGTGCGACAGCCGCCTGGAGCGGAACGCGCCGATCAGCCAGCGCAGCGGCGCGCTCGCAGTCGTCCGGCCGGCGATGTGCTGGGCGCTCAGCAGGCAGCTGTACTTGAGCGCATGGGCGTCGCTGAACGCGCGGTAGCGCTCGAGCGCCTGCTCGCGCGTGATGTTGCCGGCGAGCGCCTGGCGCAGCTCACGAGCCAGCGCGATCGCGAAGTAAAAGGCCGGGCGGATCCCTTCGGCGGTCAGCGGCAGGCAATGCCCGGCCGAGTCGCCGACGAAGAAGACGCCGTTCTCGGTCGCCGGGCGCAGCTGGTGGGGAATCCAGTTGCCCTGATAGCCCGCTGGCTCGAGGCCGAGGTCGCTGGCGAGCGCCACCGTGCTCTCGCGGACGTGGTCCCGCGGCTCGAACGAGCCAACCCCGACGCGCAACTCGCCACCGGCGGGAAAGCTCCAGCTGTAGCCGGCGCGCACGTAGCGCGCGTCGATCCAGATCTCCAGGTCGTTACCCGACCCGGGTGGATGGACCTCGAGGCCGCGCGATAGGCGCGCTGCGGGTGGTTGGACCGGCTTCGCTGCGCTCGACAGCACGCGTCGCCAGCCGAGCGCATCGACAACGAACGGGGCGCGGACTGGACCGCGGTCGGTGCGAACGGTGTGCGTCAGCCCACGCTCGATTCCCTCCACGGTGGCGGTCTCGAACTCGCTCGACGCGGCATCTGCGGCAAGCAAACCGCACAGCTCTGGGTAGTCGAAGGTCGAGAAGCTGAAAGGCAGCGGCCAGCGTGCGGTTGAGCGAGCCGTATGCACGACCAGCTCGTCGAACGTCTGGCGAACCGAGCTCTGCAGGCCGAGCAACTCGAGCCATTCGGTCGGCGCCGCGCAGGCTGAGGTCTGGCGTTCGCCGATCTCATAGCGGTCGACGAGCATCACGTGTGCGCCGGTGCGTTCGAGCTCGCGCGCGACCGTGAGGCCGGCAAAGCTCGCCCCGCAGACGAGCACGTCGCAGTCGCGGTCGAGCGCTGTTCGCGCGACACCGCGCTTGGTTGCTCGCACTGGCATGCGACCGTGATGATACGCGCGCGGTGCACAGCTGAAAGGCGCTCCTGCGCTACGCTCCGTGCGTGAATACGGTGGTCGACAGCGCCGAGGCGAAGGTCGTTCCTGGCTCGGACGGCCTGCTGCTCGAAATCGATGGGCAGATCGTGCCCAACTACGACGCAACCCTGCGTCCGTTCGAAGAGGGCGAAGTCGTCACCGGTCACGTCGTACGGATCGATCAGGACGAGGTGCTCGTCGACATCGGCTACAAGTCCGAGGGCGTCATCCCGGCCAACGAGCTCTCGATCCGTAAGTCGGTTGACCCGCACGACGAGGTCCAGATCGGCGAGGAGGTCGACGCCCTCGTTCTGACCAAGGAAGACCAGGACGGGCGCCTGATCATCTCGAAGAAGCGCGCACGCTTCGAGAAGGCCTGGCGGCGAATCGAGGCCGCAGCCGAATCGGGGGAGCCGGTCGAGGGAACGGTGATCGAAGTCGTCAAGGGCGGCCTGATCATCGACCTCGGCGTACGCGGCTTCCTGCCGGCCTCGCTGGTCGACATCCGCCGCGTGCCGAACCTCGACGAGTACATGGGCACGCAGATCGAATGCAAGGTGATCGAGCTCAATCGTTCGCGCAACAACGTCGTGCTGTCGCGCCGCGCCGTGCTCGAGGAGGAGCGCAAGGAGGTCCGCCAGCAGATCCTCGACCGGCTCGAGCCCGGCCTCGTCGTGGAGGGCCAGATCTCGAACATCGTGGACTTCGGTGCGTTCGTCGACCTGGACGGCATCGACGGGCTGATCCACATCTCGGAGTTGTCCTGGTCGCACGTCAACCACCCGAGCCAGATCCTCGAGATCGGCGACACCGTCAAGGTCAAGGTGCTCGACATCGATCGCGACCGCCAGCGCATCTCACTTGGCCTCAAGCAGACCCAGGAAGACCCGTGGCAGCGCATCGTCAGCACCCACAACATCGGCGACGAGCTTGCCGGGACCGTCACGAAGGTCGTCACGTTCGGCGCCTTCGTCGAGATCCTCGACGGCGTCGAGGGCCTCGTGCACATCTCCGAGCTCGCCGCGCACCACGTCGAGAACCCCCGTGAGGTCGTCCAGCCCGGCGACGAGATCCGCGTCAAGATCCTCGAGATCGACTCCGAGCGCCGCCGCCTCTCGCTGTCGGCCAAGCGCGTCGAGGGTCAGATCCTGCCGCTCCACCCGATCATCCTCACCGACGAGGACCGCCTGGCCGACGACGGCGAGGATCCAGGCCCAGTCGCAGACGCAGCGGTGATCGAATCGCCCCCACCCCTCGCAGCCGACGCACTGGAGGCCGAGGCGGCGGCTGCCGACGCACCCGCGGCCGAGGCGACGACCGTGGAGCCACCCGAGGCGGAGGCCACGACCACCGGCGGCCCAGTGGCCGCTAGCGATCTCGCCGCTGAAGGCCCCGAGGCCGGCTCCGCGCCGCCGGCGGGCGAAACACCGCTCGCGCCAGCCGCGGTGGCCGGACCGGCTGAAGCAGAGCAAGACGGCGCACCGGCCGAGCCGGCCGCCGACGCCTGAGCCGGCGTCAATCCCATTCCTGGGCTTGACCGGCAGCATCGCCGCCGGCAAGTCGACAGCCCTCGCTGCGCTGGAACGCCTCGGAGCAGCCGGCCTCAGCGCCGACTCGGTGGTCCACGAGCTGTATGAGACGGAAGCCGTGAAGACCGCGCTCAGGCTGCGGTGGGGCGACTCAGTGTTCTGCGAGTCGAGCGAAGGCGACCGTGAGCGAGACCGCGTCGACCGCCAGGCTGTCGCGAAGCTCGTCTTCAACAGCGACGACCAGCGGATGTGGCTCCAGGGCCTCCTCTGGCCCCTCACCGCGCAGCACACAGAGGCATTCCGGCGCGAGATATCTCAGCGCACGCCGCCTCCGCGCGCCGGCGTCGTCGAGACGCCGCTCCTCTTCGAGGCGCGCTCCGAAGGCCGCTTCGACGCGACGATCGCGATCGTCGCGCCGGACGAGATCCGCGCGCAGCGGCTCGCGATCCGCGACCAGGCAGAGCTCGCGGCACGCGAGCGCGCTCAGCTGAGCCAGGAGGAGAAGGCCGGACGCGCGACGTTCAAAATCATCAACGACGGGACCGTCGAGGAGCTCGAGCACAAGCTTGCCGAGATCCTCGATAGTCTCGCGGGGTGAGTCGCCGGTCCGCTCGAACGGGCACCGCCGCCCGCCGCCGGATGGTCGCACTGCTCCTCCTCACGGCGGTCGTCGCAGCGGGCGCGATCCTCACGAAGCCGCTGATCGAGCGCGTCGTGCGCGACCTCAGCTACCCGCTCAGCGACACCGCCATCATCAACCGCGAGGCCGCGGCGGAACACCTCGATCCGGCGCTCGTCGCAGCCGTGATCTACGCCGAGACCAAGTTCGACCCGCGAACGTCGAGCGCCGGCGCGCTCGGCCTGATGCAGGTCGAGCCAGCGACCGCACGGAACCTCGCCCACATCACCGGCGGCACCGCGTTCAAGGTCGCCGACCTCGCCCATCCCGCAACGAACATCGCCTACGGCAGCTTTTACCTGCGCTACCTGTTGAACCTCTACCACGGCAACCGCACGCTGGCGCTCGCTGCCTACAACGCCGGACCGACCAACGTCGACGACTGGGTCGCGCACGAGCGCTCGGCCGGGCGCACCCTGAGCCTCGCCGCGATCCCGTTTGCGCAGACCCGCGCCTATGTCGTCAAGGTCGAGTCGGCTCAGAAGACCTATCGCCGCGACTACGCGAAGCTGCTCGGTCCGCCATGAGCGCCGGTGCAGGGAGGGATTCCGAAGCCTCAGGGGATCGGCTGCGGCCCACGCGGTGCCCTACGTATCGACTGCCGGCCGCGCCGGCGCCGCGCCGGCCCTGACTCAGGCGCACGCGCTGAACTGCCGACACGGAACTGTGGGCCTTCTCGAAACGCGGCGAGACCCAGCGGAGCCACCGGCGGGTGCTCTTGGAGAGCGACCGGCGCGCCGGCCACGGTTGATGATCGCCGACGACGATCTCGTGATCCGATCGCTCTTGAGCGCGACACTGGCGCGCGACTTCGAGGTGCTCGGTACAGCGGATGACGCTGACGCCGCGATCGAGCTCGCCAAGAGCTCCCAGCCGGATGTGGCGCTCGTCGATGTCGACATGCCGAAGGGTGGGGGCCGGCACGCGTTGCACGGCATCATCGACGTCGCCCCGCAGACGGCGGTGGTCGTGCTGTCGGGAGACGAGTCGGAGGGGCTCGTGCGCGAGCTCATCAAGGATGGTGCGGTGGCCTACTGCCGCAAGGGGCTCGATCAGGATGCTCTCGCCGCGCTGCTGCTGGACGCGGTCGCCGTCCGGGCCAAGGAGCGCGCCCGCGCGCGTTCCGCGCCCGTGCCGATGCGTTAGTGCCGTCTGGACTCATCGCGGCGGCGCGCGCCGAAGCTCGAGCTGCGCGCCAGCTGCACACGGTCCCGAGGTGGCTGCGTGGCCTGCCAACCGCTTCCGGGCTGATCGCGGTGGCGCTCGGCGTCGCAGTCGTGATCGGCTGGGCGACCGGCAACCGCACGCTGATCCAGATCAGTCCGTCGCTGCGGGCGGTAACCATGAACACCGCGATCGCGCTGATCGCGCTCGGCGTGTCGATGGTGCTCAAGGCGCGCGGCCACGTACCGCGGGTTGCGACGACGCTCTCACTGGCCGTGGCGATCCTGATGCTCGCGACGCTCGTGGAGTGGGTATTCGGCGTGTCGCTCGGAATCGACCAGCTGTTGGTGCGCGACCACATCGACCGGACCGTCCCCGGCCGTCTCTCGCCCTACACGGCCGTCGGCTTCTCACTGATCGCGGGCGCGCTGATCACGCGAGACTCACGCTGGCCGCGGCTCTGCGTCGGGTGCGTTTTCGGCGCGGTCTCGTGCACGCTGCTCGCGAGCATCGGGTTCGCCTACGGCGCGAGCGCGTTGCGCGGGGCGGCAAACGTGAGCGGACTGGCCCCGCCGACGCTCGCGGCGATGTTCGTGCTCTGCGCAGCGCTCGCCGTCCTGCGCCCCGAGCGTCTACCACTCGTGACGCTGCTGCGTCGCGGTACCGCCGGTGACTTCACCCGGCGGCTGCTGCCGGTCGCCGTGCTCTCGCCGCTCGCGCTTGGCGGCGCCAGCCTGGCCGGCGAGCTGGAAGGGCTCTACGACCTGCGCTACGAGGTCGCGCTGTTCGCCTGGGCGATGGTGATCGTCCTCTCGTTCTTCGTGCTCAGAACCGCGCGCGCGATCGGGGAGCGGGAGACGGCGCAGCTAGGCGCCGACGCCGAGATTGACGCGGCGCGTTCGGACATCGATGCCTTCTTCTCGCTCTCACTGGACGCGATGATCATCGCGAACGTCGACGGCTACTACCTGCGGGTGAATCCGGCGTTCGCCAGCATGCTCGGGTTCACCGTCGACGAGCTCCTTGCGAACCCGATCAACGAGCTCGTCCATCCCGAGGACGCGGCGCTGAGCCGGGAGCGATTCGCGAGCCTCGTGTCGGGCACCGACGTTGCGCAGCGCGAGAATCGCTACCGCTGCAAGGACGGCTCGTACCGCTGGATGCTGTGGACCGCCAGTGGGTCTGACGAGCGCGGACGGATCTATGCGAGCGGCAAGGACGTCGCGCACCGCCACGAGATGGAGGAGCGTCTGCGCGAGAGCGAAGGACAGGCGCTCGAAGCCGCACGCCTCAAGTCGGAGTTCGTCGCGAGCATGAGCCACGAGCTACGCACCCCGCTGAATGGCGTCGTCGGGATGACGGACCTGCTGCGCGACACCGCGCTCGATCGCCGCCAGCGCAACTACGTGGACGCCCTCGCACTGTCCAGCGAGGCACTGCTCGCCGTGATCAGCGACGTGCTCGACTTCTCGAAGATGGAGGCGGGACACCTCGATCTCGACCTGACCGAGTTCGACCTGCGCAACCTCGTCGAGGAGGCCACGCTGATGCTCGCCGCCCAGGCACACGGCAAGGGCCTCGAGATCAGTCACTGGGTCGAGCTCGAGCTGCCCGAGATCGTCCTCGGAGATCGCGCGCGGCTGCGCCAGATCCTGCTCAACCTGCTGTCGAACGCCGTCAAGTTCACCGGAGCCGGTGAGGTGGCGCTGCGTGTCACGCGCTCCGGCGGCGACGAGCTGCGCTTCGCGGTGGATGACACCGGGATCGGGATCGAGGAGGACAAGATCGCGGCCCTTTTCGCGGCCTTCTCGCAGGCCGACCAGTCGACGACCAGGGAGTACGGCGGCACGGGTCTCGGGCTCGCGATCTCGCGCCGCCTCGTGGAGCTGATGGGCGGCGCGATCGGCGTCGAACCCCGCACCAGTGGCGGCAGCCGGTTCTGGTTCTCGGTCGCGCTGCCGGCTGTCGCGGGGCCGACGACGCGCGCCCGGTCGCGCGACGATCTTCGCGGCCGCAGGATTCTCGCTGTCGATGACAACGCGACGAACCGGACGATCCTCGACCACTACCTGCAGAGTTGGGGCGCGACGAGCGAAAGCCACGAGCTCCCGATCGCCGCACTCGACGCATTGGCGGCGGCGGCCCACGAGGGGGAGCCATTCGAGTTGGCGGTGCTCGATTTCAACATGCCGCAGATGGATGGCATCGCGCTGGCCCGCGCGATCCGCGAGCTTCCGGCGCTGCGCGCTCTGCCCCTCGTGATTCTGAGCTCGGGCCCGATCGACCCCGCCGATTGCGAGGGTCTCGAGATCTCGTCCATTCTCTCCAAGCCGACCCGGCAGGCGGAGCTGTACGTCGCGCTGTCGGACGCCATCGCCGGTCGCAACAACTCCCAGCCGGCCGACGCGCCGACCGCGGCGCCGG
>Ga0181537_10004302_pt1 | contig 11843 bp, 12 predicted proteins | sample PEATcosm2014_Bin_39_FD_119765 | JGI IMG/M metagenome (GOLD analysis project Ga0181537, IMG submission 119765) | Peatland microbial communities from MTU Mesocosm Facility, Houghton, MI, USA - PEATcosm2014_Bin23_10_metaG | ecosystem: Environmental > Terrestrial > Soil > Wetlands > Peat | place... | reverse complement strand
TGTCGGCGCTGCAGCAGTTTCCGATCGGCACGCTTAAGATCGATCGCTCCTTCGTTGCCGGGCTTGCCGATGATCCGGCCAATGAGACGCTGGTGCGAACCATCATCGACATGGGACATGGGCTTGGCATGAAAGTAGTCGGTGAAGGCGTGGAGACGCCCGTGCAACTGAATTTTCTGCGCCAGCACGGCTGTGATCAGGCGCAGGGGATGCTGTTCGGGCAGCCGCTGATGATTCAGGAGCTGCTGGACATGATGATTGCGCAGCAGGCCGGCGTGCAGGCCTTCGGTGCGCTGTTTCCGCCGAAAGCTGCCGCCCGCCCGCGCCTGGCCTGAAACTCGCGCGGGCCGAAGGCCCCCGGCTGATGCGCCGCCGCACGGCCTGCCTGTCGGGCCTGCAATTGCCTGGAGTATGATCCCGAGCCGCCGCACGGGTGTTTTATGACGCGGAGATCACAATGAAAAAGCTGTGGTGGTTAGTCGCAATAACCGCGACCGGGCTGGGTCTGGCGCAGGCACAGGAGCCGGCACGGTCGGCCGCGCCGGCCAACGCCGAGGCATACATCATTGCGCCGGCCGATGGCGCGACGGTGAAAAATCCGGTGGTGGTGCGCTTTGGGCTCAAAGGCATGGGTATCGCGCCGGCCGGCATCCAGATGGAAAACACCGGGCATCATCACCTGTTCGTCGACACCGAACTGCCCACTGACCTTGGCAAACCTATCCCGGCAGTGGAAGGCAAGGTCATCCATTTTGGCAAAGGGCAGACCGAAACCTCGCTCACCTTAACGCCCGGACGCCACACGCTGCAGCTGCTGCTCGGCGATTACCTGCACGTGCCGCACAACCCGCCGGTCGAGTCCAAGCAGATCACGATTACGGTCAGCCCGTAATCGCGCCGGCCGGTTGGCCGGCGATTCAGGCCGGCGGGCGATAGAGCGCCGGTGCCTCGCTAAGCCCGCTGAGGTAATCGCGCCGGCCGGCGGCGCTCAGCGCCGACCAGTCAATCTTCTCGCTCGCCACGGCGCGCAGCTGCTCATCGCTGACCCACACCGTAGCCGGTCGGATAACCGGCACCCGCGGACTTAAGCGCTGCGTGGTCTCGCCGCGCAGCAGGTCAATAACGGCCCGCGCCACGCGCTCGCTGCGCGCTAATTCGCTGTGCTCGCAGGCCAGGCAGTAGGTGAGCGCGGCGCCGGCGCTGGCGCTCGCCAGCGGCACCGTGCCATCGCCCAGGGAACTGACCTGGTAAGCAAATTGCTGCTCCTGCCGCAAAAGATCCGTGACCGTGCGCTGCCGTGTGCCGGCGATGGCGACGCAGCGCGGATCAGGCTCACCGGCGCCGAAGGTCTGGCTCTCCCGCAGCAAACCCGGGTCAGGTCCTGGTCCTTCCTGCGGCCAGCTGGCGGGGTCGAACAGATCCAGCTGCGTGAGCCGGCCCGGATGCGGCAGCATCTGATACAGGCTCGGGAAACTGCTGAACACGTCGCGCGCGAGCGTTTCGGCATCATGGTGCTGATCCAGCGCGGCGAGGCGCCGCACCACCGGATAGCTGCCGCGCAGCGCCTGCACCACCGCAAAGGAGCCGGCGAACGGCGTACCCAGCGCAATCAGGCGTTGCACGTGTTCAAGGCCCGGCAGGGCGAGCGCGGCGCGCGCCACCAGGCCACCCATGCTGTGCGCGACCAGGCTTACGGGGCGGTCCGTTTCGGCACGAAGACGCGCCGCCAGCTCCGCTGCCACGGTCTGAAGATTTTGCCGCCAGTCGAAGTCGTACAGGCACACGTCAAAGCCCGCGGCCTGCAGGCGTAGCTTCAGGCCGAGGTAGGAATACGGCAGCGCGCCAAAGGGCTTCAGATCGTCGTGGCGCGGCAGCGTCAGCTCCTCGAGCCGGCCATTGATAATATCGAGCGGATCAATCCACAGCAGATCCGCCGGCCACGGCGCGGGCCGGGCGCGTACCAGCTGCGAACCCATGATGCCCGGCACCAGATAGACGCGGGCGCCTGGCGGCGCGCGCCGGCGCTGCACGCGCCGCGCCAGCGCGCTCAGCAGCTGGAAATCGCCGTCGCCAAACAGCGCACGCAGCTCGCGGCGCTGCCGGCCTTCGGCCAGCAGCTGCTGCAGCTGCTCCGGCGTGTGCGCCAGCCGGTCATAGACGGACAGATCCGGCGGTGCGCTGCTCTCCATCGCGCTCAACTCAATCCGCAGTGACGCGTAATCAGCGCGCAGACGGCCTCGATGGCCTGGGTGCGGGCGCTGCTGTTGCGCCAGATCGCGCCGATCTGCCGCTGCGGCGCCGGCCGGGCAAACGGCACGATGGCGACACCCTTGGCGGCCCCGTAAGCGCCGCGACTGGCGAGCTCCGGCAGCAGCGTGATGCCGATGCCGGCGGCGACCATCTGCCGCAAGGTCTCGATGCTGGTGGCGCGAAAATCCTGGCGCTCCTGCATGGCGGTGCGGTTGCAGACCGCGAGGGCCTGCTCGCGCAGACAATGCCCGTCCTCCAGCAGCAGCAGGGTATCGCCTGCCAGATCGGCGACCCGCAGCGAAGTGCGGCCCGCCAGCGGGTGATCGGCGGGCAACGCGACCATGAACGGCTCGGCATATAACACCCGGGTCTGCATGCCATCGTGAGGCTCCGGCAGCGCCAGAATGCCCACGTCCAGCTCGCCGTTGTGCAACCGCTCGAGCATCGTGGCGGTCTGGTATTCGTACAGCATCAGCTCGAGGCGCGGCAGCGCGCGGTGGATTTTCAGCACGACGTGCGGCAGCAGGTAGGGCCCGACGGTCGGCAGCAGCGCCACCCGCAGGCGGCCCGCCAGCGGATCGCGCCAGGTATGCGCGAGCGTCACAATCTCGTCGCTGGTTTCCAGGATCCGGCGCGCGCGCTGCGCGACGGCCGCCCCGGCTTCGGTCAGCACCACGCGCTTGGGCTGTCGTTCCACCAGCTGCACGCCGAGATACGCCTCGAGCTTCCGCAGCTGCGCCGACAGTGTTGGCTGGCTGACAAAACAGCGGGCGGCGGCGCGACCGAAATGTCCCGTGTCGGCCAGTGCCGTCAGGTACCGCAGATCCTTGATCTTGATGTCCGCCATGCGCCCTGTGCCGATATACAGAATCTATCGCGATTATAAATTCAATTGATTGGAATAATACAACCGGCTACCCGAACATGGCGTCACGCACCGTCGTATCGGCGGCGCCCCGAGCAGGCTAAGGAGTACCGATCATGTTAGGCATAGGCCAGAGATTTCCAGAATATTCCCTGACCGGTGTGGTCAGCAGCGATGCCGCGAAGGCCTTTGAAGTCATCGACAGCGAGCACTACGCGGGCAAGTGGCGCGTCGTGTTCTTCTGGCCGATGGATTTTACCTTCGTCTGCCCGACCGAAATCGCCGCCTTTGGCGCGCTCAATCGTGAATTCGCCGACCGCGAGGCGCAGCTACTCGGTGTCAGCACCGACAGCGAGTACGTGCATCTGGCCTGGCGCAACGACAAAACCGAACTGCGCGAGCTGCCGTTCCCGATGCTGGCCGACAACCGCCGCGCACTGTCCTCGGCCCTCGGCATCCTTGATCCGCAGGCCGGCGTCGCACAGCGGGCCACCTATATTGTCGATCCGCAGGGCGTCATCCGCTTCGTCTACGTCACCGACCTGAGCGTCGGGCGCAGCCCCGCCGAAGTGCTGCGCGTGCTCGATGCGCTGCAGACCGATGAACTGTGCCCATGCAACTGGCGCAAGGGCGAGGAAACGCTCAAGGCCGCATGAACCCGGACCGCGATGGCGCGGCCCAATGGCCGCGCCATCGCATTTGACAGTCAATGCAGGAGAAATCCGTTATGTCACTCGACGCCGTTCGCGATGCCATCCCCGATTTTGCGCGGGACCTGAAGCTCAATCTTGGTTCGGTGCTGACGGTCGAGGGTGCGCCGGGCCTTAACGAGCAGCAGATCTGGTCGGTGGCGCTGGCGGCCGCGCTCGCGGCCCGCAACACCGCCTTTGCCCGCCAGATCGAGCAGCTGGCCAGTACCCGGATCGACGCTGCGCACCTGAAGGCCGCGCACGCGGCCGCCGCCATCATGGGCATGAACAACGTCTACTACCGCTTCCTGCATCTGGTCGAGGATGCCGAGTACCGGCAGCTTCCGGCGCAGCTGCGGATGAATGTGCTGGCCAACCCGGGCATCGACAAACTCGATTTTGAGCTGCTGTCGCTGGCGGTCTCCGCGGTCAACGCCTGCGGCCTGTGCATTACGGCGCACGAGCAGCAGCTGCGCCGCCACGGTTTCGCGCGCGAAGCGATCCAGAGCGCGGTGCGCATCACCGCCGTCGTGCACGCCGTCGCCGGGATCCTCGAGTACCGCCAGGCCGCCTGAGCGGAAGCGCCGCAGCCTTAAATAGCGAATCGGCCCACAGACCGGTACGATCAGGCTAATCCATGCGCTCGAGGAGCCCCGCGGCGTGCAGATCTTGCTGGTCGACGATGACACCGACGCGGCCGGCCACATCGCCAAGGGCCTGCGCGATGCCGGTTACACCGTGGAGCACAGCGCCGATGGCCAGGAGGGCCTGAAGCTCGCCAGCACCACGCACTTTGATCTGCTGATCCTCGACCGGATGCTGCCGCACGTCGACGGCCTGTCGATCGTCAGTCAGCTGCGCCAGCAAGGCGTCAAGGCACCGGTGCTGATCCTGAGCGCGCTCGGCACGGTCGACAATCGCATCGAAGGCCTGCGCGCCGGCGGCGATGACTACCTGGTCAAGCCGTTTGCGCTGGCCGAGCTGCTGGCGCGTATCGAGGCGCTGGCGCGCCGCGCCTCGGGCGACGCGCAAAGCGCCGGCATCCTGCGGCTGGCCGATCTGGAGCTCAATCTGCTGGCACGGCGCGCGACGCGCGCCGGTCGGGAAATAGAACTGACCGCCAAGGAATACCAGCTGCTGGAATTCATGATGCGCCGGGTCGGCCAGGTGGTCACGCGCACGATGCTGCTCGAAAGCGTCTGGAATCTGCATTTCGATCCGCAGACGAATCTCATCGACGTGCATATCAGCCGCCTGCGTCACGCGATCGATCGCGGCTACGACCGGCCGCTGTTGCACACCATCCGCGGCGCCGGCTACACGCTCGCGCTGCAGGCTTAAACCTTGCGCCGGCCGCTCATCAGCTCCTCGGCCGCGCGACTGGCGATGCTGTATGTCTGCAGCATCGTCGTCGGTGTCGGCTTACTGCTGTGGTCGGTCTACGCGCTGACCGAGCGCTCAATAGCGAACGAAGTGGATCTGGTAATCGAGGACGAGCTCGATTCGCTGTGGGATGAATACGATGACGGTGGCGCAACGCGGCTCACCGAGGTGGTCAACCGGCGCAAGGAAGACTGGGGTCGCACCGGCGCGGTCTATCTGCTGGTGGACGGAGCGGGCAACCGGCTTGCGGGGAACCTGTCGGCGTGGCCGAGCGCGGCGCGCGCGGACGGGGACTGGCTTAATTTCTTTGTCACGGCGCACGAGGGCGATGACGTAGTCGATCACCCGGTCCGTGCCAAGGTTCTGGTGCTTGGCACGCACCGGCTGCTGGTGGGCTCGGACGTATCGGAACGCCAGCCGTTGCTGCCGCGCCTGCGCCAGGCGGCGCTGTGGGGAACCGGCCTGACGGCGCTGCTGACGGCGGTGATCGGCTGGTACTTCAGCCGGCGCGTGGGTTCGCGCGTGCGCGGCGTGGCCGAGGCCTGCGAGAACATCATCTCCGGCGATCTGGCGCAGCGCCTGCCGCGCGATTATTCGCAGGACGAGTTCGACCAGCTGGCCGTGGCCGTCAATCACATGCTCGATCGCATCGAACAGCAGACCGCTGCGGTGCGCACCACCTTTGACAGTGCCGCCCACGATCTGCGCGCGCCGCTGCACCGGATCCGCACGCGGCTCGAATCGGCCCTGCATGCGGACAAGATCGAAAGCGGGGCGCGCCGCTCGATCACCGACTCGGTCGAGGATGTCGAGAGGCTGCAGCGCATGCTGGGCACGCTGCTGCAGATCGCCCAGACCGAATCCGGTCACTTAAGCGGCACCGAGGAGTCCGTCGATCTGGCGCAGCTGAGCGCCGAGATCGGTGATCTTTACGCGCCGGAGGCGCGCGAGCGCAATCTCCATCTGACCGTGGACGCGCCGGACGAGCCGGTCATCGTGCGCGGCAATCGCCAGCTGCTGGCGCAGTTGCTGACCAACCTGCTTGAAAATGCCTTTAAATATGTACCGGCCGGTGGTCGCATCAACGTCAAGGTCACAACCCAGGCCGGGCGCGCCGCGCTGATCGTGCGCGATAACGGTCCCGGCATCCCGCCCGCTTCCCGTGAACCGGTGCTGCTGCCGTTTCGGCGTCTGGATCGGGATGCCGGCAAGCCCGGCAGCGGCCTGGGCCTGAGCCTGGTCGCCGCGGTGACGCGGTTGCACCACGGCACCGTGGCGCTGGAGGACAACAATCCAGGACTTGTGGTGCGCTGCGAGTTTCCGCGGCCGGCGGGCGCCGCGGGGAACAAGGCGGCCTGAGTCGGCGCTAAGGGTGTCGCGGCGCCGCGAGGCCAGTGCGTATCAGCCGCTCTTCATGCAGTTGGACATGTAGCTGCGGCGATCGGCGCCGGAGAGGCCGTTGGCCTTGGCATCGTGGCTGCATTTGCCGAGCTTACTGGTGGGCGGCGCTGCCGGCTTGCTGCTCAGGCAGTCCTTCATGAAGGCTTTGCGATCATCGCCGGTCTTGCCGGCGGCCTGCGAATTGCAGGTAGCCATCTTGCTTTGCTGTGAATTTTCCGTCTTGACGTCGGCCTGCGTTGGCGGGCTGGCGGTGACTGCATCGCCGGCTGCACACATCGCGGCAGCCTGGGCTAATACCAGCAGCGCCGTCAGCGCAAATCTCGCACGCATCATTTGGCTCTCCGAATAATGGGCTTGCATGGCCTGCGGCGCGCCGCGAAACAGCCGCCCGTGGATGGCAAGATAATCTGCCGTGGCCGGCCTGTAACCGGCGGCCGGATTAAGAATAATTAACGTCAAGGTGCGGTGCTCCATATCCGGCTGCCGCCGCGCTGTTCATTCGCCGGACGCAAATCGGCGATATAGTCAGCGCCCCATTAGCCAGCGAGTTGGCATAGTTTAGATGCTCAAAGGTTTGCTGATCTTCAGTCTGCTCGTGCGCTGCGGCGCAGCGTGCGCAGCGCTGCAGGTTCAGGATGATGAAGGCCGGTCGCTGACGCTGCCGGCGCCGGCGTTGCGCATCGTGTCACTCGCTCCGGGAGCGACCGCCATGTTGTTTGCTGCCGGTGCCGGTGCGCGCGTGGTCGGTACTGCTGAGTATTCCGATGAACCCGAGGCCGCGCGGCGCATTCCGCGCGTCGGCGACAGCCAGGGCTTTGACACCGAGCGGATTTTGAATCTGCATCCGGATGTGGTCGTCGCCTGGAGCCAGGGCACTTCCGAAGCGCAGATTGAAAAACTCGAACGGCTCGGACTGCGCGTGTACCGTCACCGCATCAATCGCCTCGATGAATTGCCGCCGGCGCTGCGGCGACTGGCGCACCTGACGGCCACCGAAGCGGTTGCCGAGCCGCTGGCACGTTCGCTCGAACTGCAACTGAGCGTGCTGCGTCAGGCGCACCAGAAGGATCCGGCGCCCAGTGTGCTGATCCAGGTCTGGGATCAGCCGCTGTTCACGGTCGGCGACCAGCAGCTGCTGAGCGATGCGCTCGCCGCCTGCGGTTACCGCAATCTGTACGCGGATCTCGGCGCTGCGGCCGGCGCGATCGGGCTCGAATCGGTGCTGGCACGCGGCCCGCAGCTGATCGTGGCCGTCGCGCCCGATGCCGGTGCCGCGGCCGAATGGCTTAAGCGCTGGCGGCAGTATCCGTCGCTCCCGGCGGTGGCCAGCGGCCGGCTGGTGCCGGTCATCGATCAGCGCTTCAGCCGGATGGGGCCCTCGACGGTCGCCGCCACGGCGGACCTGTGTGCGCAGCTTGACGGGGGCTCCTGAGGCCGGCTGAGCCCTGATGGCGGTGCGTGCGCCGCTCCCCGACTAGGGCCAGATACATCCTGCACTCCTCAGTGGAGGGTGTGGGGGCAAGATTTATTGGCCCAGTGCACTCCCTTGACGCTCGGCTTGCCGACTGGCCATACTCCGGCGGCATGTCGACCTACGCCTCATACCCGGCAGCCTGCTGGTGGTGGCCCCGCTCCTGACCGGAGTGGGCGCTGGGCGTTTGTCGAAAATTCCTTAAGCAGATTCAAACGTGAACCAGACCCAGCTCCGGGAAATTCCCGGGTCGGGTCTGTTGTCGTTGATTGCCGGAGTGAAACGAGTTGAAGCCGCCGTTTGATATTGCAGGTGATCTGGACACGCCGGTCTCGGCGTTCGCGAAGCTGGCGCCGTTTCAGCCGCGCTTTCTGCTCGAGAGCGTCGAAGGCGGCGAACGGCTGGGCCGTTACTCGTTCATTGGCTTTGGCGAGGCCCTCGAGGTATGCCTGGATAGCCGCGGCCTGCGCATCGGCTCGCGCACCCTGCCAAGCCCGGCGAACGGGGCCGCGTTGCTGGCGGCGCTGCGCGAGGCGCTCGCGGCCGCGCCGCGGCCGCAGCCGGAATTTGCGCAGGTGCCACTCGCCGGGGGCCTGGTTGGCTACACCGCTTACGACATGGTGCGGTTCTTCGAGCGGCTGCCGACCATCGCCGCGCCGCTCGCGAATGCGCCGCCGCTGCTGCATTACGCCGCGCCGCGATCGCTGCTGGTTTTTGACCATCTGACGCGCGGCATCGCACTGCTCCATGCCGGCTCGGACAGCGAGCGCGCCAGCCTGCGCCGCGACGTGGTGGCCGCGCTGCGCGGACCCATGCCGACGCCTCGGCCGCGCGCGTGCAGCTGGTCGCCGCCGGTTGCGGCGCTCGGCCGCGAGCAGTACATGGCCGGCGTGCGCCGCATTCAGCAATGCATCGCCGCCGGCGAGGTCTACCAGCTGGTACTGTCATCGCGCTTCTCGGGGCGGCACGATCTGGATCCCTTCCAGGTGTACCGCGCGCTGCGACTCATCAATCCCTCGCCCTACATGTTTTATTGCCGCCTCGGCGAGCTGACAGTGGTCGGCTCCTCGCCGGAAGCGCTCGTCAAGCTGCAGCATGGCCAGGCGGAACTTCGGCCGATTGCGGGCACGCGGCCACGGGACGACGATCCGGCCATTGACCTGCAGCGCGAGGCGGAGCTGCGCGCCGACCCGAAGGAAAATGCCGAGCACGTGATGCTGGTGGACCTGGCGCGCAACGATCTCGGTCGCGTGGCCCGCGCCGGCTCGGTGCGGGTCGAACCGTACCGTGCGATCGAGCGTTACAGCCATGTGATGCACATGGTCAGCGGCGTGCAGGGCGTGCTGGCAGCCGGCCAGGATGCCTTTGACCTGTTCGCGGCCGCATTTCCGGCCGGCACGCTGGTCGGCGCGCCTAAAATCCGGGCGATGCAATTGATCGAGGAGCTCGAGCCGGTGCGGCGCGGGCTGTATGGCGGCACGGTCGGATATTTCGGCGCGCGCGGCGACATGGACCAGGCCATCACCATCCGCACGCTGGTGTTTCATGGCGACGAATACAGCTATCAGGCCGGCGCCGGCATCGTGGCCGACAGCCGGCCGGAGGCTGAGCACGCCGAGGTGCTGGCCAAGAGCGCTTCAGCCGTGCGCGCGCTGCATTTAGCGGAGGCCGGGCTGTGACGCCGAAACTGCTGCTGATCGACAATTACGACTCCTTTACCTACAACCTGGTGCAGGCGTTCCTGGTGCTCGGCGCGGAGGTCGAGGTCCATCGCAACGATGCGATCAGCGTCGCGCAGGCCGAGGCGCTGGCGCCGACCCATCTGTGCGTCTCACCAGGTCCCGGCACTCCGGAGCGTGCCGGCGTGTCGATCGAGATGATCCGCGTCTTTGCCGGCCGCATCCCGGTGCTCGGCGTGTGCCTCGGCCACCAGGCGATCGCGGTCGCGATGGGTGGCCAGGTAGTGCGGGCCCAGCGGCTGATGCATGGCAAGACCTCGATGATCACCCATGATGCGCACGGAGTGTTTGCCGGCCTGCCGAATCCCTGTGAAGTCGGCCGCTACCACTCGCTGATCGCCGAGCCGGCGACGCTTCCCGCTACGCTCGCCGTCACCGCGAAAACGGCCGAAGGGGAGATCATGGGACTGCGCCACCGCTCGCTGTGCATCGAGGGTGTGCAGTTTCATCCCGAGAGCGTGCTGACGCCTGTGGGTCCGGAGATGCTGCAGAATTTCCTGGCGCTGCGCGAGACGGCGGCGACATGAGCGCACCGGCGCAACCGCTGAGCGCGGTGCTGGATCAGCTGCTCGCAGGGGTGAGCCTGTCCGCAGCCGGTGCGCAGCAACTGCTGATCAGCCTGACCGATCCGCAGCTCGCCCCGGCACTGGCCGGCGCGCTGCTCGCGGCGCTGCAGGCCAAGGGCCTGACCGCCGAGGAGTTGCGCGGCCTGGCCGAAGGCATGCGCGCGCTGGCGCGGCGGCCGCAGCTGCCGGCCGGGCCGCCGGCCGTGGATATCGTCGGCACCGGCGGGGACCGCTCCGGGAGCCTGAATCTGTCCACCGGCGCGGCATTGCTGACCGCGGCTTGCGGCGCGCGCGTCATCAAGCATGGCAACCGCTCGGTCTCAAGCCGCGCCGGCAGCGCCGATGTGCTCGAGGCGCTTGGCCTGCGGCTGCCACTGGATGAGCAGGCCGCCGGCCAGTGCCTCGCCGCCACCGGTTTTACGTTCCTTTTTGCACCCCACTACCACCCCGCCATGAAAAGCATTGCGCCGGTGCGGCAGGCCCTCGGCGTGCGAACCGTGTTCAACATCCTGGGCCCACTCAGCAATCCGGCCGAGCCCGAATTCCATGTCATCGGTGCCTACGACCTGGCCACCGCCGAGCTGATGGCCAATGCGCTGTCCGGCATGAGCATCAAGCGCGCCTTTGTCATTCACGGTGCCGCGGGCTGGGACGAGCCCACGCCGATCGGGCCGTTCGAGCTGTTCGACGTGCGTCCAGGCCAAGTGCGGCGCGAACTTCGGCAGCCGGCCGACTACGGATTAGGTGCCTGCCAGGCCACCGACCTCGCGGGCGCCGACGCGGCGCATAACGCCGCGGCGCTGCGGGCGGTACTCGAGGGTCGGGACCGGGGCGCGCACCGTGACGCGCTGCTGCTCAGCGCGGCGCTGGCGCTCGAGGTCATGACGCCGCAGATGAGCCCGCGCGCGGCACTGGCCCGCGCGGCCTATGCCATCGACCATGGTGCCGCGGCCGGGCTGCTGGCGGCGCTCGCCCGCTTCGGGATGCGCCGCGCATGAACGGGCCGGATTTTCTTGCCGGCATGGCGGTGGCGAGCCGCGCGCGGCTTGAAGCGCAACGCACCGCTGAATCTGAAGCCGCGCTGCTGGCCCGCGCGCGCGCCGCTCCGACGGCGCCGGCCCTTAAGCTCTCGCCACTCGGCTTTGATCTGATCGCCGAGGTCAAGCTGCGCTCGCCCGCCGCCGGCACGCTCGCGGACGCGGCGACCGATGTCGCGGCCTGTGCCCGTCGCTACGCGGCCGCCGGCGCCGCGGCGGTCTCGGTGCTCACCGAACCGCAGCGCTTTGACGGCTCGCTGGCGCACCTTGAACAGGTCACTGCAGCGCTTGGCGGACAGCTGCCGGCGCTGCGCAAGGATTTTCTCGTCGATCCCTACCAGGTGGCCGAGGCGCGCGCCGCCGGAGCCGGCGGCGTGCTGCTGATCCTGCGCATGCTGCCGCACGCGCAGCTCGAAGCGCTGCTTGGCCGTGCGGCAGAGCT
>Ga0181537_10004301_pt1 | contig 11844 bp, 7 predicted proteins | sample PEATcosm2014_Bin_39_FD_119765 | JGI IMG/M metagenome (GOLD analysis project Ga0181537, IMG submission 119765) | Peatland microbial communities from MTU Mesocosm Facility, Houghton, MI, USA - PEATcosm2014_Bin23_10_metaG | ecosystem: Environmental > Terrestrial > Soil > Wetlands > Peat | place... | reverse complement strand
TGACCAGCACGGAGGTATGCATGGGGTACTTCTCACTGACTGTTCGGACGCATCGCTGCCTGGAAATCATGTGGGTCAGTAAAGCACCGCTACCTTGCGCGAAGCTTGCGCCGGACGACGATCAGGTGCAGTGCTTGCCAGGTCCGGACGAAGTTGTGAACTGTGTCGTGATTATCCGCCCCTGGCGCGGCGGCGGAATGTGAACCAGCGCGCGTAATCAGGCCGACGGCATCAGACCGGGAGCGTCTCTTCGCGCGCCGCGCGCTTGCGTTCCTGTTCCTTCAGGTAGCGCTTGCGCAGGCGGATGCTCTGCGGGGTGACCTCGACCAGTTCGTCCTCGGCGATGAACTCGACCGCGTACTCCAGCGTCAATGGAATCGGCGGTGTCAGCACGATGGCCTCGTCCTTGCCGGCAGCGCGGATGTTGGTGAGCTTCTTGGTCTTGATCGGGTTGACGACCAGGTCGTTTTCGCGGCTGTGAATACCGATGATCATGCCTTCGTAGAGCTTTTCACCGGGGCTGACGAACATGCGGCCGCGCTCCTGCAGTGCAAATAGCGCGTAGGCGACCGCCTCGCCGTCCTCGTTGCTGATCAGCACGCCGTTGCGCCGGTCGGGGATTTCGCCCTTGACGGCCGAGTAGCCGTCGAAGATGTGGCTCATCAGGCCGTTGCCGCGCGTCAGTGTCATGAACTCGCCGACGAAGCCGATCAGGCCGCGTGCCGGGACGCGGTATTCGAGCCGCGCGCGCGCGTTGCCGTCGATCGCCATGTCGGTGAGTTCGGCGCGTCGCGCGCCCAGTGCCTCCATGACGCCGCCCTGATGCACTTCGTCGATATCGACCGTCAGCGCCTCGAACGGCTCGAGCACCTGGCCGTCGACGATCTTCCTTAACACCTGCGGCTTGCCCACGGCGAGTTCATAGCCCTCGCGGCGCATGTTTTCGATCAGGATGGTCAGATGCAGCTCGCCGCGGCCCAGCACGCGAAAGGCGTCGGCGTCGGCGGTATCCTCGACCCGTAGCGCTACATTGCTCTGCAGTTCGCGATACAGCCGGTCGCGGATCTGGCGGCTGGTGACGAACTTGCCCTCGCGCCCGGCCAGCGGCGAGGTGTTCACCTGGAAGGTCATCGCCAGCGTCGGCTCGTCCACCTGGATCGGCGGCAGGCCTTCCGGCTGCAGCGGATCGCAGATCGTGATGCCGATATTGATGTCCTCGATGCCGGTGATCGCGACAATATCGCCGGCCGCGGCTTCTTCCACCGAGGTGCGCTGCAGTCCGGTGAACGTCAGCACCTGGGCGATCTTTGCGCTGCCACGGTCCTCCTCGCCATAGCGCAGCACGACATTGCGCCCGGCGCGCAGGGTGCCGCGACGGATGCGGCCGATACCGATGCGGCCAACATAGGAGTTGTAGTCCAGCGTGGAGATCTGCAGTTGCAGCGGCGCATCGATCTCGGTCGGCGGCGGCGGCACGTACTGCAGCACGGCTTCGAACAGCGCCGACATATCCGGGTCGCGGCGCGTCATGTCGGTGCTGGCCCAGCCCTGCAGCGCCGAGGCGTAGATCACCGGGAAATCCAGCTGCGCATCGGTGGCGCCAAGCTTGTCGAACAGCTCGAAGGTCTGGTCCACGACCCAGCCGGGGCGCGCGCCCGGGCGGTCGATCTTGTTGACCACGACAATCGCGTTGTGCCCGAGCGCCAGCGCCTTGCGGGTGACGAATCGGGTCTGCGGCATCGGTCCTTCGACCGCATCGACCAGCAGCAGCACGCCGTCGACCATCGACAGTACGCGCTCGACTTCGCCGCCGAAATCGGCGTGGCCGGGAGTGTCCACGATATTGATGCGCGTGCCGCCGTACTCGATGGCGCAGTTCTTGGCCAGGATGGTGATGCCGCGCTCACGCTCGATCGCGTTCGAATCCATGATTCGCTCGCCCATCTTCTCGTGCGCGGCGAAGGTTCCGGATTGCTTCAGCAGGCAGTCAACCAGCGTGGTCTTGCCGTGGTCGACGTGGGCAATGATGGCGATGTTTCGAATGGGGCGTTGCATGGGCTTGGGGGTAGCGTGACCTAAGTCTCGAATCTGAATGCCAAAAGGCCGTCGAGGGTAGCAGAAGGGCTTCGGCGCTGTTACAATATTTTAGCTTATATAAAGATATATTTATATGTTTAAGGAATATGTTTAAAGGCTCGACAGCCAGTGAGGATCTCGGGGAAGTCGTGCAGGCGCTCAAGAGTGCCGCCGAACCGACCCGCTTGCGCCTGCTGTTTCTGCTGAGCCAGGCGGAATACACCGTCGGCGAACTTGCCGCGGTGCTCAATCAGAGCCAGCCTCGCATATCACGCCACCTGCGTCTGCTAACTGAGGCCGGTTTTCTCAACCGCCTGCGCGAGCAGCAGTGCGTTTATTACCGCGCGTCGGGCAACGGCCGCTATCTGGCGTGGCTGCGGCAATTGCTGGCGATGGCCGATCCGGATGCCCCGGTGCTCAGGCGCGACCGCGAGCGTGCGGTCAAGGTGGTCGGCGACCGGGCGCGCGTCGCCGCGCAGCTGCTGGGGGGAGCCGAGACGCCGGCGATCGACGCCAGCGCGGCTGGCGCTGGCCTTGCGGCGGCGGCCGACGCGCCGGAATGGTCGCGCCTTCTGCTCGAGGAGCTTGGCCCGGTGCCGGTCGGGGAGCTGCTCGATATCGGTACCGGGTCCGGGCTGATGCTGCAGATTCTCGGTCCGCGCGCGCGCCGGGCGGTCGGCCTGGACATTTCGGCGCCGGCGCTGCGGCTGGCGCGCACCCGGGTGCACGGCGCAGGGCTGGCGCATTGCGAATTCCGACGCGGCGACATGTACAGCCTGCCATTCGACGATGCCAGCTTCGACACGGTGTCGATCGATCGCGTGCTGGCCGCCGCGGAGCAGCCCGCGGCCGCGATCGCCGAGGCAGCACGCACCCTGCGGGCGGATGGCCGGCTGATCGTCGTCGAGGACTTCGATCAGATCGATGCGCGTGCCGCGGATAACCCGCTGTCGCAGCTGCGGCGCTGGTTTGCGGCGGCCGGCCTGAGCGCCGACCGGCTGCGACCGTGCGACCTTGGCGGCCGGCACTTCATCGTCGCGCTGGCGCACCACCGCCATCGCCCCCCGAATCTCATCGACTCACCACAGCTGGCAGTTCTGGCATGACTAGCGCATCCCTTGTTGGCCGCATCGGCGACAGCCTCAGCATGATCGCCCATCCGGTGCAGGTATCGTTCGAATTCTTCCCGCCCGGCGACGCGACCATGGAGCAGACGCTGTGGCAGTCGATCCAGCGGCTGGCGCCATTGCGGCCGCGGTTCGTCTCGGTCACCTACGGCGCCGACGGTTCGACCCGCGAACGCACGCACAACGTGGTCACGCGCATCGTCAAGGAGACGCTGCTGACCCCGGCGGCGCACCTGACCTGCGTCGGCATGGATCGCGCGAACGTGCTGGAAATCGCGCGCAGCTACTGGCACACCGGCGTGCGCCACATCGTAGCGCTGCGCGGCGATGCGCCGCAGGGCAGCACCGGCTACAAGCCATACCCGGGTGGATTTGCCTACGCGGTGGACCTGGTGCGCGGCCTGCGCAGCGTGGCTGATTTCGAGATCTCGGTGGCGGCCTATCCGGAGGGGCACCCGGAGGCGCCCAGTGCCGCATTCGACCTGGACAACCTGAAGGCCAAGCTCGACGCCGGCGCCGATCGCGCGATCTCGCAGTTCTTCTTCGAGCCGGGCGTGTTCCTGCGCTTTCGCGATCGCTGCGCGGCTGCGGGCATCACGGCCAGCCTGGTGCCCGGCATCCTGCCGATCACGCGCTTTCCGCACATGCTGCGCTTCGCCGAGCGCTGTGGCGCCACGGTACCGGACTGGCTGCGGCTGCGCTTCAACGGCCTGGACGACGACGCCGACACGCGGCGCATGATCGCCGCGGCGTTCGCGATCGAGCAGGTGGAGGCGTTGTCGCGCGAGGGCGTCGATGAGTTTCATTTCTACACGCTCAACCGCGCCGACCTCACCTATGCAATCTGCCACGCGCTCGGAGTGCGCCCGGCGCCGACCGAGATGCCGGCCGCACCGCTGGAGCAAAGCGCATGAGCCGCGAACAACGCGTACACGAATTCAAGCGCCTGCTGACCGAGCGCATCCTGGTGCTGGACGGGGCCATGGGCACGATGATCCAGGGCTATGCGCCGGATGAGGCGGCTTACCGCGGACAGCGCTTCCACGACTGGCCGACCGACCTGAAGGGCAACAACGATCTGCTGACGCTGACGCAGCCGGCGCTGATCCGCGAAATACACGGCAAGTACCTGGAAGCGGGCGCCGATATCATCGAGACCAACACCTTCAATTCCAGCGCGCCGGCGCAGGGCGACTACCAGATGGAAGGCATCGTGGTCGAGCTGAATCGCAGCGCGGCGCGCCTGGCGCGCGAGGTCGCCGACCAGTATGCCGAGCGCACCGGGCGGCCGCGCTTCGTGGCCGGAGCGATCGGTCCGACCAATCGCACCGCCTCGTTGTCGCCGCGCGTCAATGATCCGGGATTTCGCAACATCAATTTCGACCAGCTGGTTGCAACCTACAGCGAGGCGGCCGCCGCGCTGATCGAAGGTGGTGCCGACCTGATCCTGCTGGAGACCATATTCGATACGCTCAATGCCAAGGCGGCGCTGTTCGCCGTGCGTCGCACCATGCGCGAATTGTCGCTCGATCTGCCGATCATGATCTCGGGCACGATCACCGACGCCTCCGGACGCACGCTGTCGGGCCAGACGGTGGAGGCCTTCTGGAACTCGATTCGCCACTCCGGACCCAGCGTAGTCGGCCTGAACTGCGCACTCGGGGCAAAGCAGCTGCGGCCGTACGTCGAGGACTTCTCGCGCATCGCCGATGTCGCGGTGTGCGCCTATCCGAACGCCGGCCTGCCCAACGCCTTTGGCGAGTATGACGAGCAGGCCTGCGACACCGCATCGTTCGTGCGCGAGTTCGCCGAGGCGGGACTGGTCAATATCGTCGGTGGCTGCTGCGGCACCACCGCCGATCACATAGCGCACATTCGCGAGGCGGTCGCCAGCCTGCCGACGCGGGTGCCGCCGCGCCTTGCCGCACGCTGCCGGTTGTCGGGACTCGAGCCGCTGGACATCGGACCCGACAGCCTGTTCGTCAATGTCGGTGAACGCACCAACGTCACCGGTTCGGCCAAGTTCCGCCGCCTGATCGAAGCCGACGACTATGACGGTGCGCTCGATGTGGCGCGCACCCAGGTCACCAGCGGCGCGCAGATCATCGACGTCAACATGGACGAAGGCATGCTGGACTCGGAAGCAGCCATGGTGCGGTTCCTGAACCTGATCGCCTCCGAGCCGGATATCGCCCGGGTGCCGGTGATGATCGATTCGTCAAAGTGGTCGGTAATCGAAGCCGGCCTGAAGTGCCTGCAGGGCAAGGGCATCGTCAATTCGATCAGCATGAAGGAAGGCGAGGCGGCGTTCCTCGAGCATGCGCGCAAGGTGCGCGCCTATGGCGCCGCCGTGGTGGTGATGGCATTCGATGAGCAGGGCCAGGCCGACACCGTGGAACGCAAGGTGTCGATCTGCGAGCGCTCCTACAAGCTGCTGACCGAAGAGGTTGGTTTTCCGCCGGAAGATATCATCTTCGATCCGAACATCTTCGCGGTCGCGACCGGCATCGAGCAGCACAACGGCTACGCGCGCGATTTCATCGAAGCCACGGCGCTGATCCGCGAGCGCTGCCCGCACGCACTGGTCAGCGGCGGCGTCAGCAATGTGTCGTTTTCGTTCCGCGGCAATGAGCCGGTGCGCGAGGCGATGCACTCGGTGTTCCTGTACCACGCAATCCGTGCCGGCATGAGCATGGGCATCGTCAATGCCGGTCAGTTGGCGATCTACGAGGAGATCGAGCCGGAGCTGCGCGAGCGGGTCGAGGACGTGATCCTCAATCGGCGCGAGGATGCCACCGAGCGGCTGCTGGAGATCGCGGCGCGCTATCACGGCGAGGCTGGCACCAAGCGCGCCGAGGACCTGGCGTGGCGCAACTGGCCGGTGACCAAGCGTCTCGAGCACGCGCTGGTGCGCGGCATCGACGAGTTTGTGATTACCGATACCGAAGAGGCGCGCAGCCAGTTCGAGCGGCCGCTGCAGGTGATCGAGGGGCCGCTGATGGACGGCATGAACGTGGTCGGGGACCTGTTCGGCGCCGGCAAGATGTTCCTGCCGCAGGTGGTCAAGTCGGCGCGCGTGATGAAGAAGGCGGTCGCGCACCTGATCCCCTATATAGAGAAGGAAAAGGCCGCCGGCGGCGGCGTGCACCGCAGCAATGGGCTGATCGTGATGGCGACCGTCAAGGGCGATGTGCATGACATCGGCAAGAACATCGTCGGCGTGGTGCTCCAGTGCAATAATTTCGACGTGATCGACCTGGGCGTGATGGTGTCGTGCGAGAAGATCCTGTCGACCGCGCGCGACAAGGGTGCCGACATGATCGGACTGTCGGGGCTGATCACACCGTCGCTGGATGAGATGGTGCATGTCGCGAAGGAGATGCAGCGCCAGGGTTTCAAGCTGCCGCTGCTGATCGGTGGCGCCACCACCTCGCCGGCGCATACCTCGGTGCGCATTGATCCGCAGTACGAGGGCCCGGTGGTGTACGTCAAGGATGCCTCGCGCTCGGTCGGCGTGTGCCAGCAACTGGTGACGCCCGCAACGCGCGAGGCCTACACTGCGCGCATCAAGTCGGAACACGTGCTGCGGCGCAGCCAGCATGGCGCACGCCGCACCAAGTCACCGCAGTTCACGCTGCAGCAGGCGCGCGCCAACCGCACGCGCATCGACTGGCCGGCGTATCAGCCGCCGGTCCCGCGCATGCTCGGGGTACGCAGCTTCGAGCACTATTCGATCGAGGAGCTGGCGCGCTACATCGACTGGACACCGTTCTTCAACGCCTGGGAACTGCGCGGCAAGTTTCCCGACATCCTCACCGACGCGCAGTTCGGCGAACAGGCCAGCAGCCTGTACGCCGATGCTCGCAAGATGCTGCGCACCGTGATCCGCGAACAGTGGCTGCAGGCGCGGGCGGTCATCGGCTTGTTTGCGGCCAACGCGGTCGACGACGACGTCGAGCTGTACACGGACGAGGCGCGCGACCAGGTGCTGGCGCGCGTGCATTTCCTGCGCCAGCAGAAGGACCTGCCGGAAGGCAAGCCGCACGGAGCGCTGGCGGATTTCATCGCCCCCAAGGGCAGCGGGCTGCGCGATTACTTCGGCGCGTTCGCACTCACCACCGGCATCGGCATCGAGCTGCACCTGCAGCGCTTCGAGGCGGCGCACGACGATTATTCGAGCATCATGCTCAAGGTGATCGCCGACCGGCTGGCGGAAGCTTTCGCCGAGCGGCTGCATGAGCGCGTGCGGCGAGAATTCTGGGGCTACGCGGCGGACGAAAAGCTCGGCAACGAGCAGCTGATCCGCGAGGAATACCGCGGCATCCGGCCGGCGCCCGGCTATCCGGCCTGCCCGGATCACACCGAGAAGGCGACGCTGTGGCGGCTGCTCGACGTCGATCGCAACGCCGGCATCGCGCTCACCGAGTCGTACGCGATGTATCCGACCGCGGCGGTCAGCGGCTGGTATTTTTCCCATCCGCAGTCGCGCTACCTGGCGGTCGGCCGCATCGACCGCGACCAGGTCGAGGACTACGCACTGCGTAAGGGCATGAGCGTGGAGGAAGTCGAGCGCTGGCTGGCCCCGAATCTCGGCTACGAGCCGGAACCGCTGGTGACGCTATTGACGGCATGAAGCCGCATGCGGCGCGCGTGGCGGGACCGCCTGCGGCCCCGGCGCCCAATCGCGACGTGCTGCTCGGCTTCTTTGGTGTGTTCCGCTACAGCCAGCGTGCGATAGGGCTGGTCTGGGACACCAATCGGACGCTGCTGGTAGCGATGGGACTGCTGACGCTGGTCGCAGGTCTTACCCCGGCGGGCCTTGCATGGACCGGCGCGCTGATCGTCGATGCCGTGGTCTACGCGCGCAATGCCGAAGGCCACAACATCGCCCGCGTGATGCAACTGGTTGCGCTACAGGGCGTCATCGTGGTGGCGATGGCCGGCGCACAGCGCGGACTTTCATTGTGCCAGTCGCTGCTGCGCGCACAGCTCGGCCAGCGCGTCAACGTGATGATTCTGGAGAAGGCGCTGACGCTGGATCTTGCGCACTTCGAGGATTCCGAGTTCTACGACAAGCTCACGCGCGCGCGGCGCGAGGCTTCCAGCCGCCCCTTGAGCCTGGTGATACGCACCTTCGGCCTGATGCAGAATTCGATCTCGCTGCTCAGCTATGCGGTGCTGCTGATCCGCTTTTCGCCCTGGACCATGGTGGTACTGCTGGTGGCGGGCATGCCGGCGTTCATCGCCGAGGCGAAGTTCTCCGGCGACGCATTCCGGCTGTTTCGCTGGCGCTCGCCCGAGACGCGCATGCAGGTCTATCTCGAGACGGTGCTGGCGCGCGAGGACCACGTCAAGGAGGTCAAGCTGTTCGGGCTAGGGCCGCGGCTGCTGCAGCGCTACCGCGACATATTCACGCGCCTGTACACCGAGGATCGGGCATTGTCGATCCGGCGCGACAGCTGGGGTTTTGGACTGAGCCTGCTGGCGACGGTGACGCTCTACGGCGCCTACGCCTGGATCGCGCTGTCCACCGTGCGCGCCATTATTACGCTGGGGCAGATGACGATGTACCTGCTGCTGATCCGGCAGGGGCAGTCTTCGGTGTCGGCGATCCTGAATTCGGTCGGCGGCATGTACGAGGACAATCTGTATCTGTCGACGCTGTACGAGTACCTGGAAACGCCGGTTACCCCGTCCGGCGGCAATGCACAGCGCGGGCCGAACCCGCAGGATGGCGTGCGTTTCGAACACGTGAACTTCAGCTATCCGGGTGCGACCGAGCCGGCGCTGGTCGATATCGACATGCATCTGCTGCCGGGCAGCAGCCTGGCGCTGGTGGGGGAAAATGGTTCCGGCAAGACCACGCTGATCAAGCTGTTGACGCGGCTCTACAATCCGGATTCGGGCCGCATCCTGGTGGACGGACTGCCGCTGCCGGAATGGAGCGAGGCTGCGCTGCGCGCGCGCATCGGTGTGATCTTCCAGGACTTCACCCGTTACCAGATGCTGGTCGGAGAAAACGTCGGCGCCGGCGACGAGCGCTACTTCGAAGACCAGGAGCGCTGGCAGCAGGCGGCCGAAAAAGGCCGGGCCGCGGCGTTCATCGAGCAATTATCGGGCGGCTATCGCACGCAGCTGGGCAAATGGTTCAAGGACGGCCAGGAGCTTTCCGGCGGTCAGTGGCAGAAGATCGCCCTGGCGCGTGCGTTCATGCGCACTGACGCGGATATTCTGGTGCTCGATGAGCCGACCGCGGCCATGGATGCGCGCGCCGAGGCGGAAGTGTTCGAACATTTTAGTGCGCTGGCGCATGGGCGCATCGCCATCCTGATATCGCATCGCTTTTCAACCGTGCGCATGGCCGACCAGATCGCGGTGCTCGATCGCGGCCGCATCATCGAGAAGGGCAGCCACGAACAGCTGATGGCCGCTGCCGGTCATTATGCTCAACTGTTTGCCCTGCAGGCGCGCGGCTATCGCTGAACGGCGGACGCGGTACAATAGGGCACTTATGGAAGAAGCCGCTGACATATTTGACGCCGCGTTCTCCAAGGCAGTCGATCTCGGCAATCGGCTCGCGGGCAAGGACAAGGAAGCCGACCTGTGGGACATCGCCGACGGATTGCTGGCTGGAGCGGTGCAGTACTGGCTGTATTCACGCCAGCCGTGCGGTGATCCGCGCTGCGAGGACTGCGTGCCGATCAGCACAGCCGAGGCGCGCATGAGCGAACTGAAACGGCTGATCGACCAGCTGGCGGCGGAGAGCGAATACTTTCACGCGCCGACCGACGCCAACGCCGGCAGAGCGTAGCAGCAGATTCGACTCGAGAGCTGGCGCCTCAGGCGGTGGCGGCGATCGGTGCGCGCGTGACTTCTGCGAGCGCGTCATCCAGTCGATCCAGGCCCTCCCCAAGCAGCGCGTCGCTGATGGTCAGCGGTGCGAGGAAGCGAATCACGTTGCCATAGACGCCGCACGACAGGATGATCAGCCCCTGGCGCGCGGCGGCCTGCACCAGCGCGCGTGTCAGGTCGGCATCGGGCTGTTCGGCGCTGCCGTTCTTCACCAATTCGATCGCGACCATCGCGCCCTGTCCGCGTACCTCGCCGATCGCAGCGTACCTCGACTGCAGCGTTTTCAGGCGCGCAGCGAGCCTGGCCCCGAGCTGCTGCGCACGCTCGATGAGTCGCTCATCGGCGATCACATCGAGCACCGCCAGTGCCGCGGCGCACGCCAGCGGCGAGCCCGCGTAAGTGCCGCCCAGTCCGCCCGGCGGCGGCGCATCCATGATCTCGGCCTTGCCGACCACCGCCGATAGCGGCAGTCCGCCCGCGATGCTCTTGGCGACAGTCATCAGGTCCGGTTCCACACCAGAGTGTTCGATCGCGAACATGCGCCCGGTGCGCGCGATGCCGGACTGGATTTCATCGGCGATCAGCAGCATGCCATGCCGGTCGCACAGCGCACGCAGGCTGCGCAGGAATTCCGGCGGCGCTGCATAGAAGCCGCCTTCACCCAGCACCGGCTCGATGATGATTGCCGCGACGCGCGCCGGGTCGACATCGGCCTTGAACAGCTGCTCGATCGCGGCCAGGCTGTGCTGCGATGTGACGCCGTGATAGGCCATCGGAAACGGCACGTGAAACACCTCCGGCAGCAGCGGGCCAAAACCGGCCTTGTACGGCTGCACCTTGCCGGTCAGCGTCATGGTAGCGAGCGTGCGGCCATGAAAGGCGCCGCTGAAGGCGATCACGGCGGAGCGACGCGTGTGGTAGCGCGCGATCTTCAGTGCGTTTTCCACAGCCTCGGCACCCGTGGAGAACAGGATCGACTTCTTGGGCGTGGAGCCGGGGGCGAGGGCGTTGAGACGCTCCGCCAGCGCAACATAATTCTCGTACGGGGTTACCTGGAAGCAGGCATGCGCCACCTGCTGCATCTGCTGCTGTACGGCCGCGACTACGCGCGGATGCAGGTGGCCGATATTGAGCACCGAGATGCCGCTGGCGAAGTCGATGTAGCGCCGCCCCTCGACGTCCCATAGCTCGGCGTTGCTCGCATGGTCCACGTACACGCCAAGCGAGTTGGCTACCCCTCGCGGCACCGCGGCCGTGCGCCGGCGCTGCAGATCGCTATTGCTGCCCATATCCGGATCTCCTCCAGTTTGGCAGACTATAAGCCTTAGACGGCGCAGCCGCATCGCTAGAATTTCGCGGCCAAATCCAATCTGTGAGCGTATCCCATTGAGTGACAACGACATCACCACGGAAGTGGTCATCATCGGCGCCGGTCCGGCCGGCCTGTTCCAGGTGTTCGAACTCGGTTTGCTGGGCATCAAGTCGCACGTGATCGACACGCTCAAGCAGCCCGGCGGCCAGTGCACCGAGCTGTATCCGGACAAGCCGATCTACGACATACCGGCGCTGCCGATCTGCGGTGCCCAGGAGCTGATCGACCGCCTGCTGCAGCAGATCTCGCCCTTTGGTGCCGGCTTGCACCTGGGCGAGGAGGCGGTGCAGCTGAAGCGGCAGGACAACGGGCGCTTCCGGGTGGTGACCGCCGCCGGCACGGTGTTCGACGCCGGCGCGGTGGTGATCGCCGCCGGTGTCGGCTCGTTCCAGCCGCGCCGCCTGGCCGTCGAGGGGG
>Ga0181537_10004300_pt1 | contig 11847 bp, 10 predicted proteins | sample PEATcosm2014_Bin_39_FD_119765 | JGI IMG/M metagenome (GOLD analysis project Ga0181537, IMG submission 119765) | Peatland microbial communities from MTU Mesocosm Facility, Houghton, MI, USA - PEATcosm2014_Bin23_10_metaG | ecosystem: Environmental > Terrestrial > Soil > Wetlands > Peat | place... | reverse complement strand
GCGTTTTTCCCCGTCCGGCGTCTGTTTCTTCAGGATCGCAGCAAATTTGTCCTCGGTCATGCCTGACCGCTCGAACGTCCGCTGGCGCTGGATTTCGTGCGGCGCAGTGACAACGACGACGGCATCGCAAAGACGGTCGTTGCCAGTCTCAAACAGCAGCGGCACGTCGAGCAGGACGACGGCTGCGTCGCGGGCCTGCGCTTCGGCGAGAAATTTTTCTCGCGCGGCGAAGACGAGCGGATGAACGATGGCTTCGAGCCGCGCCAGCGCCGCCGGGTCGTCGAGCACGCGCGCGGCGAGCTTCTCCCGGTCGACTTTGCCGGCCGCGGTCGTACCGGGGAACGCTTGTTCGATCAGCGGTACGGCGTCGCCTTGGTAAAGCGCATGTACGACGGCATCGGAATCGTGCACCGGAACACCGGCTTCGGCGAAAAACCTGGCCGCGGTCGATTTGCCCATGCCGATCGAGCCGGTCAGACAAAGCACCAGCGGTTTACCGCGTTGCCTTTCGTCCGTTGCGCTCATTGCGCGAGATGTCCTTGCCGCCGCAGAAAATGCAGGGCCTGCATCAGCGGCAATCCCAGTACAGTGAAGTAGTCGCCGTCGATGCGCTCGAATAATTGCGCGCCAAGACCTTCGATCTGGTAAGCGCCAACGCTTTCGGTCGCCGCGCTGCCGACGGTATCGAGATAAGATTCGAGGAAAGAATCGGAGAACGCGCGCATGGTGAGCCGCGCAGCGCCCGCATACTCGAACAGCACCTTTCCGTTTTCGACGAAGGCGACCGCCGAATGAAGGTCGTGGGTCTTGCCGCGCAACGCCTTGAGCTGCACGCGCGCTGCCATCCGATCGGCGGGCTTATCAAAGCGTTCTGCGCCGAGTGCCAACGTCTGGTCGGCGCCCAGCGCAAGCCGGCCGGGATGAAGCTTTGCCACGGCCGATGCCTTTTCCCTTGCCAGTATTGCGGCGACCGCACCGGGCGCCGACGGCGCTGCCGCGGCCTCCAGGCCACGTTCATCGATATCGGCGGGGCGTACCTCAACCGGAATGCCGGCCGCCTCGAGCAGCATTTGCCGCGCCTTGCTCCGCGACGCCAGCACCAGCGGCCGATCAGCAAGCCAAAGCCGCATCGCTCACGACGTCCGTTGCCGGCGGCGCTCGGTGAGTAGCGCCATCACCGCGGCCGCGGTTTCCTCGATCGAGCGGCGGGTCACATCGATCGAGGGCCAACTGTGCCTGGCGCAAAGCCGCCGCGAGGCGGCGATTTCCTCGCTCACGGCCTGACGGTCGATATATTGGTCGTCGTCGCGCTCCACCTTCAGGCCCAGCAGTCGGTTCTGCCGGATTTGCACGATGCGTTCGGGCGTCGCGTAGAGCCCGACCACCAGCGGGTGGGCCAGGCTTTCGACCTGTGCCGGGAGCGGGACGCCTGGAACCAGCGGCACGTTCGCAGTTTTCACGCCGCGATTGGCGAGATAGATCGAGGTGGGTGTTTTCGACGTACGCGACACGCCGACCAGCACGATTTCAGCCTCTTCGAGATCGTCGCTCTGCTGCCCGTCATCGTGCAGCATGGTATAGTTGAGTGCGTCGATGCGGCGAAAATATTCGGCATTGAGCGTGTGCTGAGCGCCGACTTTGTGGGTCGACTCGGCGCCGAGATAAGCCTGGAACAGGTGCAGCACCGGCCCCAGGATTGACAGATAGGGCAGGCCCAACTCGCGGCATTTTCCTTCCAGGCGCTCGACCAGATTCTCCTCAAGCAGCGTGTAGAGAACGATGCCGGGCGATTCCTCGATTTCCGCCAAGACCCGGTCGAGCTGTTTTTGGGTGCGCACCAACGGGTGCACGTGCTCAACCGGGTTGACCTTCGCGTATTGCGCTGCAGCGGCGCGCGCTACCGTGATCAAGGTCTCGCCAGTCGCGTCCGAGATCAGGTGAAGATGGAAATAGCCCGCCGACTGCGCCATCTCAGCGACCGCCGTTCTCGATTGCTGTTACAAGGAACAACCTGTCGATCACTGGGGAGAAGGCCATGGCTTGCCCTGGGGTGCAAGCGGCATAGGCGGACAAACCGCTCGGTCATCCACATTGCTGCCGCGCCGGGATTAAAGACGAGCGGCCAGATCTGGCAGCGGTGAAATGTGGACAGCAGGCGTAAAGCCGTGACGGGAGTACCTGTTCTGCGCCAGTAACATTGGCTGTTTTCGAAACGCGTTAATCCGGTGTGACAGCGGGGAAATGTGGGTAAGCCGTGGATGAAATAGAAAGCTGGATGTATGAGTCCAATCAACCGACCAGACACTACAACAGATTCTAAGAATCTATTTAGTTGGGTTTAGAAGATAATGGACAACCTCGTTAGCAAACCCCTGCTTCGTGTTCTTTCGGGCGAACGTAACGTGCTTCCACCGATCTGGCTGATGCGTCAGGCGGGGCGTTATCTTCCCGAGTATCGGGCCATTCGCAGCAAAGCTAAAAGTTTTCTCGATCTATGCTTTAATCCAAAATTAGCGGCGGAAATTACGTTGCAGCCCGTTCATCGGTTCGGTTTCGATGCGGCAATCCTATTTTCCGATATTCTGGTTGTGCCGCATGCGCTCGGCCGTCATGTTCGTTTCGAGGACGAGGGTCCTCGATTCGATCCGTTGAGTGAGCCATCAGCCGTTCGACACATGGGGCGCGAGCTCGATCAGGCTATACTTGCACCGGTCTATGAAACGATTGCGCGGGTGAAAGAAGATTTACCGGAAAGCGTGGCGCTGCTCGGATTTTGCGGCGCGCCATGGACGGTTGCGACCTATATGATTGCTGGTGTGGGAACGCCGGATCAATTACCCGCGCGGGAATTTGCCTACCGGCATACTGAATCGTTTGGCGAATTGATTGACGTTCTTGTCGAAGCTTCGGCGAGTTATTTGATCAGGCAATTGGCGGCGGGTGCCGATGCAGTGCAGATTTTTGATACGTGGGCGGGAGTTTTGCCTCCCGATGAGTTCCGCAAGTGGTGCATCGAGCCTTGTGCGCGCATCGTCGCAGCAGTTCGTGCCAGCATAGCGGATGCAAAAATCATCGGGTTTCCGCGCGGCGCGGGAACCAAGCTCACGCAATATATCGCTTCCGTTCCCATTGATGCGGTGGGACTCGACTGGATGATCGAACTTGGCTTCGCGCGTGACCGAATTCAGCGGCAGAAACCGATACAGGGCAATCTCGATCCGTTAGTGCTCTTGGCCGGTGGCGCCGCACTCGATCGAGCGGTCGGTCAGATCATGGAAGCATTCGCGGACGGGCCGTTTATTTTCAATCTCGGCCATGGTGTTCTGCCGGACACACCGCTTGCGCATGTGGAGCGGCTCGTCGCACGTGTACGCGGCGTTGCCGGGCGGCACTGACGGAAGCTTTGAACAAGCAACGATGCTTTATCAGTGGATCAAGGCCTTCCATATCATCGCCGTCATCACCTGGATGGCGGGGATGCTCTATCTGCCGCGGCTGTTCGTCTATCATTGCATCGCCGAGAAAGGCTCCGCGCAGTCAAAAACCTTCGCGCTGATGGAGCGCCGGCTATTGCGGGCCATCATGAATCCGGCGATGGTCGCGACCTGGCTGCTCGGACTTTGGCTCGCCTGGAACGGCCCTGATTCTCGCCTCGGATGGTTCGCGTCGCCCTGGCTCCACGCCAAATTGGTACTGGTGATTGCACTTTCGGCAATGCACGGCCTGTTGGCTCGATGGGCTAAAGACTTTGCCAACGACCAGAACCGGCATTCGCAGAAATTCTATCGCATAATCAACGAAATACCGACGGTGTTAATGATTGGAATCGTCATTCTTGTGGTGTTGAAACCGTTTTGAAACTCACGCGTTGCTAGTGCAAAAGTGCAAGGTTTGGATCCGGTTTACGTGCCTGCCCTTGCCTGAAGGCTGATGTTTTCTTATCTTCAGGGCCATCCCACCCAACGTAGGCGGATGCAGTTGCGTTTTGGCTCCAGTGGGCTGGAGCCGACAGATGCATCGGGGTTCGGGGCCAAAACCCCTAGCAACCCGGCTTGTTGCAAGACCTGCGATCTTTCCTTCCCTACCAGCGACGCCGCCTCCGGATTTTGCCGCTGGCCCTATTTTCACAGGATATTCTGTAATGCAGGAGATGAAACTACAGGAACTTAAGGCCAAGACTCCGGCGGAGCTTGTGTCTTTTGCCGAAGAGCTTCAGGTCGAGAACGCTTCGACCATGCGCAAGCAGGAGCTGATGTTCGGCATCCTCAAACAGCTGTCGGCGCGCGAAACCGACATTGTCGGCGAAGGCGTGGTCGAGGTACTGCCCGACGGCTTCGGCTTTTTGCGGTCGCCCGAGGCCAACTATCTGCCGGGACCCGACGACATTTACGTTTCGCCGTCGCAAATCCGCCGTTTCGGATTGCGGACCGGCGATACCATCGACGGGCATATCCGCAGCCCCAAAGAGGGCGAGCGCTATTTCGCGTTGCTCAAGGTCAATTCGCTCAATTTCGAGGATCCAGAAAAAGCACGGCACAAGGTCAATTTCGACAATCTGACGCCGCTCTATCCCGACGAGTGGCTGAGGATGGAATACGAGGATCCGACCAAAAAGGATCTCTCCGCGCGGGTCATTGATATTGTCGCGCCAGTCGGCAAAGGGCAGCGCGCGCTGATCGTGTCACCGCCGCGCACCGGCAAGACCGTGCTCCTCCAAAACATCGCGCACTCGATCACGCACAATCACCCGGAATGCTATCTGATCGTGCTTCTGATCGACGAGCGGCCGGAGGAAGTCACCGACATGCAGCGCTCTGTGAAGGGCGAGGTCGTGTCCTCGACCTTTGACGAACCGGCGGTGCGCCACGTTCAGGTCGCCGAGATGGTGATCGAGAAAGCGAAGCGTTTGGTTGAGCACGGCCGCGACGTCGTGATCCTGCTCGATTCGATCACCCGGCTCGGCCGCGCCTACAACACCGTGGTGCCCTCTTCGGGCAAGGTGCTCACCGGCGGTGTCGACGCCAATGCTTTGCAGCGCCCGAAGCGGTTCTTCGGTGCCGCGCGTAATATCGAAGAAGGTGGCTCGCTGACCATCATCGCAACCGCGCTGATCGATACCGGCAGCCGCATGGACGAAGTGATCTTCGAAGAGTTCAAGGGCACCGGCAATTCGGAACTGATCCTCGATCGCAAGGTCGCCGACAAGCGCACCTTCCCGGCGATGGACATCACCCGCTCCGGTACGCGCAAGGAAGAGCTCCTGGTGCCGCCCGATCAGCTCAAGAAGATGTACGTGCTCCGCCGCATCCTCAATCCGATGGGAACGATGGACGCCATCGACTTCCTGCTCGACAAGCTGCGCAACACCAAGAACAACAGCGAATTTTTCGACTCGATGAATACGTAAGGCCTCAGCCGGCGGCCGCACTTGGTTGCCGCGCGTCGGCGAGCGTGCGCATCAGGCCGGTGGCGTCGGTCACCGGCAACGAACAAGTCTCCCCGACGCAGACGAAGGCTTGCGGCCCGGCCGCCGCGACGATTTTGTCGCGCGCCGGGTGAGTCGCGGGAAGTGTGTCGGCCTTGCCGGCATGCAGCACAATGTGGTCGAGCGCCGGGAGCTTTCGGGCAGCGTCGAGGAGCGCGTGGGCGCCGGGCCCCTCCCCGGTGACCACGATTTGCGTGGCGCGCAGCCGCAGATCGATGGCGTTCAAAAGCGCCATGTGCATGTAGAGGTTTTCTGCCGCCAATGGTGCGATGGCTCCAATGAGCCGGTCGGCCTTTTGCCGCCAGGTATCGTCGCCGGCAAGCACCGCCAGCCGGATGAGGTTTTGGGCGGCAACCGCATTGTGGTTGGGCGTCGCCTCGTCGGCGGTCGATGCCGGGCGGATGACGAGCCCTTCGGCATCGGCGGCCGTCAGATAATAGGTTCCGGGCTCGGCATTGGCGTAATCGCGATCGAGGGCTTGTTGCCAGACGAGCGCGCGCTCGAGATAGGCGCGTTGTCCGGTCGCTTCGTAGAGTGCCAGCGCGGCGCGGATCATGGCGGCGAAATCTGACGCGAGGCCAGGAAATTTCAACTTGCGTTCGCGCCACGAATGACCGAGCCGGTCGCCGCGGGTCATCGCGCTGCCGACAAAGTCGAAGGCGCGGATCGCCATCTCAATCCAGGACAGTTCACCAAAGATGAGGCCGGCATTGACGAGCGCGGCGATCATGAGCCCGTTCCAATCGGCCAGCACTTTGTCATCGAGGCCAGGCCGCACGCGCGTCCCGCGCACGGGGAGGAGTTTTGCCCGTAATACTCCGAGCCGAGTTTCATCGGCATCCGTGCGCGGCAGGGGCTTGAGCCGATTGAGGATGTTGTGGTCTTCGAAATTGCCCGCCGGCGTGACGTCGTAGTGGCGGGTGAAGAACTCGCCGTCGTCGATGCCGAGCTGCCCGATCACTTCGTCATAGGACCAGACGTAGAATTTTCCTTCCTCGCCTTCGGAATCGGCATCGAGCGAAGCCGAGAACGCGCCCTCCGGCGTGGTCATTTCGCGCCTGAGCCAGGCCACGGTTTCCGCGGCGCGCTGGCGGTAAAGCGCCTTGCTGGTGTGCTGGTAGGCGATCGCCAACAGTTCGAGCAGTTGCGCGTTGTCGTAGAGCATTTTCTCGAAATGCGGCACCAGCCAGCGCTCGTCGACCGAGTAGCGGGAGAAACCGCCGCCGAGATGATCGTAGATGCCACCCTCGCAGATGTGGTGCAGCGAGATGTCGACGGCGGCGAAGTAGCGCGCCTCGCCGGTGCGCAGGCCGCCGCGCCAAAGTAATTCGAACAGCGCGGCTTGCGGAAATTTCGGCGCGCCACGGGTGCCGCCATTGACCGGATCGATGATGCCGCCGAGCTGCCGCGCGGCAGCATCGAGCTCGGTGATGCCGATTGTTGGACCGACGCTACGCGCCGTCGCGGCAAGTTGCGCCATCAGCGCCGCGCGGTTTTGCTCGATCTTCTCCGGCTCGTCGCGGAACAGCCGCGCGATCTCGCGCAAGACGTCGACAAAGGCGGGTTTGCCGTAGCGCGAGGTACTGGGAAAATAGGTGCCGCCCCAGATCGGTTCGCCGCTCGGCGTGAGAAACATGGTCAGCGGCCAGCCGCCATGCTCGCCCAAGTGATGCAGCGCCGCCATGTATATCTGGTCGATATCCGGCCTTTCCTCGCGATCGACTTTGATGTTGACGAACAGCTCGTTCATCACGGCCGCGGTGGCGTCATCCTCAAAACTCTCGTGCGCCATGACGTGGCACCAGTGGCAGGCGGCATAGCCTACCGACAGGAGGATCGGCTTGTCGGCACGCTTCGCCTCCGCCAGCGCTTCCGGTCCCCAGGCCCACCAGTCAACCGGATTATTCTGATGCTGCAGCAGATAGGGGCTCGTCTCGTTGGCGAGACGATTGAGGTGGGACGTAGAGGGCTGCGGCGACGTTGACATGAAGATCAATCCGACAAGCCGAGGAATGTTGCGATGGCGCGATCAAGCCGCTTGAGGTCCTGTTCGCTGAGGTGCCCGATCCGGTAGCCGAGTCTGTTTTTTCGAATAGTGAGAACCTTATCCACCATGATGCGCGATGGCGATTGCAGTCCGTTGCGCGCCGTAGGCTCAATGGGAATGCGGAACAGCGGCAGATCCGTCGGGTCGCTGGTGAAACCGCAGATAGTCACGGAATCGAGCGTATCGAAGCGTTCGTTTTGAACGATAACGACGGGCCGCGGCTTGCGCGCATATTCGGCGTCACCGGAAGCGGTCCAGATTTCGCCGCGCTTCAATCGGCGGTCCGATCCGCCATGGCGTCAACCCAAGCCTGGTCTTCGGCTGCGTGCGGGCTGCGCTTGGCCAAGAGCGATTGCCGCCTGGCTTCCTTTGCAAATTGCACGGTTCGGGTATCGGGGACCCACAGTTGGATGAGGCGCATGCCCTTGGCCCTCATGCGCTTCCGATAGGTCCGAACCTTCTCGCGGGACGATTTCGGCCGAGCGCGTTGCGGCTTGGCGCGGGACCTGGCGCGGCGGGTGGAAGGCGTGGATGCCATGATTGGCCTCGATCGGTTACATGTAACCTATGATGGTAGGGCCTTGTCGGCAATGGCTGCATAAGGCGAGTGTAAAATATGATCGTTTTCTCGAGATCAACGATTTTCGCCCTTTCCTCCGGTCGGCCGCCGGCGGCGATTGCGGTAGTACGCCTGTCCGGCTCGCGGGCTGGTGCGGCGCTGGAAAAGTTGATCGGGCGAATTCCGGAACCGAGGAAGGCTAAGCTCGCGCGGGTGCGCGATCCGGCAAACGGTGAGACGATCGACGAAGCGCTGGCGCTGTGGTTCCCGGCGCCGCACAGCGAGACCGGCGAGGACGTGGCCGAGCTCCAGCTCCACGGCGGGCAAGCGGTGATCGGAGCCGTGCTCGATGCGCTGGGCAAGATCGAAGGTTGTCGTCTCGCTGAGCCTGGCGAATTCACCCGGCGGGCGTTTGAGAACGGCCGGCTCGATCTCACCGGGGTCGAAGGTCTCGCCGACCTCATAGCCGCGGAGACGCCGGCGCAGCGGCGCCAGGCGTTCCGCCAGCTTAAGGGCTTGATCGGCGATCGCGCCGAGGCCTGGCGGCGCCGGCTGATTGAGGCGTTGGCGCTGGTGGAAGCTCGGATCGATTTTTCCGACGAGGCCGACGTGCCCGAAGATCTGATCGGTCCCGCTATGGATGCCGCGCGGCAATTGCGCGACGAAATCGCAGCGGCGCTTGCCGACAAGGGGCGGGGAGAACGATTGCGCGATGGATTAGTGGTTGCCATCGCCGGGCCGCCGAACGCCGGTAAATCGACGCTGTTCAACCGGCTGGCGCGGCGTGAGGCGGCGATCGTTTCGCCTCATGCCGGCACCACGCGGGACGTGATCGAGGTGCATCTCGATCTCGCCGGCTATCCGGTGACATTGCTCGACACCGCGGGGATTCGCGACAGTGGTGATCCGGTTGAGCAGGAAGGCGTGCGCCGCGCCCGTACGCGGGCGTCGGAAGCGGATTTGGTGCTCTGGGTCACTGACGCATCGGCCCGTGGCGCAGCGAGGGATCAGACAAACGAGCAATTTCCGGGTTCGGAGGTTTGGCTGATCGAAAACAAGGCGGATCTTGCGGATCAAATATGCGGCGCGCCAAGCCGACAGAAAGGTGAACACAGGTTCATTTCATCAATCTCAGCAGCAACCGGGCAGAACATCGACTTATTGATCGCGGCGCTGTCAGCTTTCGCCAAAGAATACTTCGCTTCGACCGATTCGGCGATCGTCACCCGCGCCCGGCATCGCCGTGCGTTTGAAGAAACTGTGGGGGCGCTCGACCGCGCTTTGGAGCAAGCGGCCAAGTCCGGCGCGCACGAGGAGCTGATCGCCGAGGAACTGCGAGCCGCGGCGAACGCACTTGGGCGGCTGACCGGGCGCGTCGATGTCGAAGATATTTTGGACGTGATCTTTCGCGACTTCTGTATTGGCAAGTGAACTCTTAACGGCGGATACCTAATCTGTTTCACGTGAAACACCCGGCGTTTTGACCGCGATATCGCCGTTGGCTAAAAGGGCGTTCCCTCCCTGGAGATTGCGATGGACGGCCGCTTCGATGTGATCGTCGTTGGCGGTGGTCATGCCGGCTGTGAGGCTGCCGCGGCCGCGGCACGGATGGGCGCGCGCACGGCGCTGGTGACCCAGCGCTTCGCCACTATCGGCGCAATGTCGTGCAATCCTTCCATCGGCGGGCTCGGCAAGGGCCATCTGGTTCGCGAGATTGATGCGCTCGACGGCCTGATGGGCCGGGTGGCCGATGCTGGTGGTATCCAGTTTCGTCTGCTCAATCGGCGGAAGGGACCGGCGGTGCGCGGTCCGCGCGCGCAGGCCGACCGCAAGCTCTACGCAGCGGCAATGCAGGATGCGGTTCGGCAGACAGCGAATTTGACTGTCATCGAGGGCGAGGCCGAAGACCTCCTGGGCGAGGTGCAAGTGAGCGGCGTGCGGCTTGCTGAGGGCCGCGTATTGGCAACGAGCGCTGTGGTTCTGACTACCGGCACGTTCCTGCGCGGGCTGATCCATATTGGGGAGAAGCAGATTCCAGCGGGCCGTGCCGGCGAGGCGCCATCGTTTGGTCTGTCAGGCACACTGGAGCGCGCAGGCTTCGCGCTTGGACGACTCAAGACCGGTACACCGCCGCGGCTCGACGGCACCACGATCGACTGGAAGGCGCTGGAGATGCAGCCCGGCGACGATCCGCCTGAGCCGTTCTCCGTGCTTACCGAGCGGATTGCCAATCCGCAGATCCAGTGCGCCATCACCCGCACCACGCCGGCAACACACGACATCATCCGCGACAACGTCCACCGTTCGCCGATGTATTCGGGGCAGATCAAAAGCCGGGGTCCGCGCTATTGCCCGTCGATCGAGGACAAGATCGTCCGCTTCGGCGAACGCGACGGGCATCGGGTTTTCCTCGAGCCGGAAGGCCTCGACGACAGCACCGTTTATCCGAACGGCATTTCAACCTCGCTGCCGGAGGACGTGCAGGCGGCGCTGGTTGCTTCCATTCCTGGCCTCGAGTACGCCCGCATCACGCGGCCTGGCTATGCCATCGAATACGACCATGTCGATCCGCGCGAACTGACGCCAGCGCTCGAAACCAAGCGGTTGGCGGGGCTTTTCCTGGCCGGGCAGATCAACGGTACCACGGGCTATGAAGAGGCTGCGGCGCAGGGAGTTGTGGCCGGGCTCAACGCCGCGGCACGCGCTGGCGGGGCCGCGCCGATCATCTTCGATCGTGCCGAGGGCTATCTCGGCGTCATGATCGACGATCTGGTTACGCGCGGGGTCAGCGAGCCCTATCGCATGTTCACGTCGCGCGCGGAATATCGGCTCACACTGCGCGCCGATAATGCTGATCAGCGGCTGACGGGCAGCGGGATCGCGCTCGGCTGCGTCGGCGCCGAGCGCGCGCGTAAGCATCAGGCGAAAATAATTGCGCTCGATGCGGCGCGCGCCATGGCGCACGCGCTGACGCTGACGCCGAGCGAAGCCGCCAAGCATGGTCTGGCGCTGCGCAAGGACGGTCAGCGCCGCTCCGCCTTCGAACTGTTGTCCTATCCCGACATCGCTGTTGTGGATCTGGCGCGCATTTGGAGCGCTTTCGGCGCGCTCGACGGCAAGATTGCCGAGCAGCTCGAGATCGACGCCAAATACCGCGTCTATCTGAGCCGGCAGGCGGCGGACGTGGAATCCTATCACCGCGACGAAGGCGTCGTGCTGGCTGACGACATCGATTACGCGACGCTGCCGGGGCTATCGAACGAAGTCCGCCACAGGCTGCAAACGCACCGGCCCCGCACCATAGGCCAGGCCGGCCGTATCGATGGCATCACGCCCGCGGCTTTGACGCTGCTCGCCGCCCATGTCCGGCGGCAGCATCGCAAGCCCAGCAAGTCGGCCAGTGGCGCAGCCTGATCCTTCTGATCGCGCCGGCGCGCTCACTTTGACCCCTGTTTCACGTGAAACAGCCGCACGCCTCGACCGATTTGTCGCCGTTTTGTTGGATTGGCAGCAGCACACCAATCTGATCGCACCCTCTACGGTGCCGAACCTCTGGACCCGGCACATTGCCGATTCCCTGCAGCTCCTCGCGCTGGCACCCGAAGCGCAGATCTGGGTAGATCTCGGCTCCGGCGGCGGATTTCCCGGACTGGTCATTGCCTGCGCGCTTGCCGACACGCCGGGAGCACAAATCCACCTCGTCGAGAGCACGCAGAAAAAGGCGGCCTTCCTGCGCGAAGCGACGCAGGCCACACG
>Ga0181537_10004299_pt1 | contig 11848 bp, 11 predicted proteins | sample PEATcosm2014_Bin_39_FD_119765 | JGI IMG/M metagenome (GOLD analysis project Ga0181537, IMG submission 119765) | Peatland microbial communities from MTU Mesocosm Facility, Houghton, MI, USA - PEATcosm2014_Bin23_10_metaG | ecosystem: Environmental > Terrestrial > Soil > Wetlands > Peat | place... | reverse complement strand
TGCGATTCCTGACGCGATCACGGCTCTACACCGATGACGAGGTACGCCTGCTGGAGTCGCAGCCGCCGCGCACCGGGTCAGCCACGGCGCAGCTTTAGCGGCCCGCCACGGCGCAGCTATAGCGGCGCGAACTGCGGGCGTCGCGCTGCCGGCTTGGTGAGCAGCATCTGCACGTCGCCGGTGGCGCGCTCCAGGAACCCGCCTTCGCAATAGGCGAGGTAGTAGTCCCACATGCGCACCAGGCGCTCGGGGTAGCCGAGCGCACGCACCTGATCGCGCCGGCCGAGGAAGCGCTCGCGCCAGGCGCGCAACGTCAGCGCGTAACTCGGTCCGATATCCTCCAGGTTGAACAGCTTCAGGTCGCTGACGCGACCGAGCGCGCCGAGCATGGCGCTGATCGAGGGAATGAAGCTGCCGGGGAACACATGGCGCTTGATGAAATCCACCGAGCGCAGAGCCTGCTGGTAACGATGATCCTCGATCGTGATCGCCTGGATCAGCGCCATGCCGTCGTCCTCCAGCAGCGCACCGACCTTGCGGAAATAGGTATCGAGGTACTGATGCCCGATCGCCTCGATCATTTCGATCGACACCAGCCGGTCATAGCGCCCGCTCAGGGTGCGATAATCGGCCAGCAGCACCTCGACCCGCCCGGCAAGTCCCGCGGCGGCCACCCGCTCCAACGCCAGCTGGTACTGTTCCTGCGAGATCGTGGTCGTGGTCACATGGCAGCCGAACTGGCGCGCCGCGTACAACGCGAAGCCGCCCCAGCCGCTGCCGATCTCCACCACGCGTGTGTCCGCCGACAGCTGCAGCTTCTGGCAGATGCGCTCGAGCTTGCGCGCCGAGGCGACTTCCAGCGCTTCGTGCTCGCCGGCGAAAAATGCCGACGAGTACATCAGGTTGTCGTCGAGGAACAGGCGGAAGAAGTCGTTGCCCAGGTCGTAGTGCGCGGCAATATTGCGGCGGCTGCCGGCGTGGGTATTGCGCTGCAGGGCTGACCAGGCGCGCATCAGCGCGCCACCGAGCCGCGCCGGACCGCGCTCCATCGCATCCAGGCGATCGCGGTTGCGCACCAGCATGCGCACCAGCGCGACCAGCTCGTCGCAATCCCACAGGCCGTCCATGTAGGCCTCGGCGGCGCCGACGCTGCCGTTGAGCGCGACGTGGCGGTAGAACTCCGGATCGTGAATGCGCACGCAGGCGCGCAGTGTCTGCGCGGCTCCCGCCGCGGGTGCCGGTCCCGCCACAGCCATCGATTGGCCGCCCTCACGCACCAGCAGCGCGCAATCGCGCAACCCGCGCAGCTGCCCGAGTACCCGCTCGCGCAGCATCCGCTCGACCCAGGTCGTGCGGCGCGGCGGACGCGCCAGCTCGACGACACTGGCGTCGGTCACGGCAGGCCGCCTTCCAGGTCAGGCCCGGGCAGATCCGGCCCCGGCGCGCTGCGCAGGTTGACCGGAAACGGCCGCAGGTCGTGCACCAGGCCGAGCCACGACAGCACGCTCAGGCCGTAATAGGTCATGTCGAATTCCCACCAGTGCAGCCCCTGGCGCGCCGCGCCCGGGAAGCGGTGGTGATTGTTGTGCCAGCCCTCGCCGAAGGTGATCAGTGCCAGCAGCCAGTTGTTGCGGCTGGCATCATGCGTGCCGAAGCGGCGTGAACCGAAACGGTGCGCCAGCGAGTTGATCATGAAGGTGGCGTGGAACAGCACCACGGTGGAGATGCAGAAGCCCCACACCACCAGCTGCATGCCGCTGGTTGCCAGCTGCGGGTAGGCTCGCCCCAGGTAGTGCCCGAGTCCATACAGTGCGACGGCCAGCACCACCGGCATCAGGATGTCGAAGCGATCGAGCAGCCGCAACTCCGGATAACGTGCCAGGTCGCGGATCATGCTCCAGTCGGTGCGAAATCCGCGCGGCGTCAGGAACCAGCCCACATGGCTCCACAGGAAGCCGCGGCGTACCGGCGAATGCGGATCGAGTTCGCCGTCGGCATGGCGATGGTGGTTGCGGTGATGCGCCGCCCACCACAGCGGGCCGCGCTGCACGCTGCTGGCGCCGATCGCGGCAAACACGAACTGCACCGTGCGCGAAGCACGGAACGCCCGATGCGAGAAATAGCGGTGATAAAACCCGGTAATCGCAAACATCCGGACGACATAAAGCAGCACCGCGGTGGCGACCGCAAAACCGGATACGCCGACCCAGATCACCGCGACGCACGCCAGATGCAGCGCGATAAACGGCAGCGTGCGCAGCCAGTCGATGCGCCGGTCGTCGTTATCGAGCGCAGCGCCGGCGCTGGAATCCAGCCAGCGTGCCAGGGCGGTACCGATTCGCCGCGGCAGCGGGGGTGTCGTCTGTGTCATCGCTTCCCTGAACTTGGTTCTTGATTCTGGTGCACTTTCGGTCGTGCACAGCTTCGAATTGCCGGCGCGGGAACCCGCCGCCATCGGCCGGCTCATGGCAACAGGCAGCGACCGGTCAGCGGCTGGCGCGCCGCCAGGTCGACCTCGGCCTCGCTCACGTCGGCACGCCGCTCGGACGGCGGAAACTGGATTATCACGCTCAGATTGCGGCCGTCGCCGCGACGAATATGGCTCACACCCCGATATTCGCGCAACTGGTGTGTTTGTTTGTCATAGACGATGTCGATGTGCGGCAGGGCGAAACCGTGGTAGGACTGCCCGGCCAGACGGCCGCTGGCGACGCCGACGGCGGTCAGTCCGGCAACATGGCTGCGGGTGTGCTGCATATGTTGCTGCATATGTTTGATAGTACGTCGGTCGCATGCCAGCGGATGCACACCGCAGGTCCACTCAGCCGTCGAACGGATGGCGCAGCACGATGGTCTCGTCACGCTCCGGCCCGGTGGAGATCAGGTCCAGCGGCACACCCACCAGAGCCTCGATGCGCGCAAGGTACCGGCGCGCATTGGCCGGCAGCGCGCTGTGCTCGGTGAGCCCGACCGTGCTCTGCTTCCAGCCCGGCAATTCCTCGTACACCGGTTCGATCTGGCCGTAGGCGTCGGCAAACAGCGGCGTTTCGGTGGTAATCTCCCCGCGCACCCGGTAGCCGACGCACACTCGGATCGTATCCAGCCCGTCGAGCACGTCGAGCTTGGTCATGCACAGCCCCGAGACGCTCGAGTGCAGGATCGAGCGGCGCAGTGCAATGGCGTCGAACCAGCCGCAGCGCCGGCGCCGGCCGGTCACCGAACCAAACTCGTGTCCGACCCGCGACAGGTGCTCGCCATATTCATCGAACAGCTCGGTGGGGAATGGCCCGGCCCCGACCCGCGTGGTGTAGGCCTTCACGATGCCGAGCACGCCATCAAACATGCACGGGCCGACGCCGGTGCCGGTAGCCGCACCGCCGGCAGTGGTGTTGGAAGAGGTGACGAACGGATAGGTGCCCACGTCAACGTCGAGCATTGCGCCCTGCGCCCCTTCGAACATCACATTGGCGCCGGCGGCCTTGAGCCGCGCCAGCGCTTCGGTGACATCGGTCAGCAGTGGCCGCAGTCGCTCCGCATACCCGAGCTGTTCATCCAGTGTGCGCTGGAAATCCACCGGCGGCTGGGCGAAATAGCGCTGCAGCACGAAATTGTGGAAGTCGAGCACCTCGCCGAGCTTGGCGGCAAAGCGATCGCGCTGGAACAGGTCGGCGACGCGCACCGCGCGCCGCGCCACCTTGTCTTCGTACGCCGGGCCAATGCCGCGTCCGGTGGTACCGATCGCGTTGACGCCGCGGGCACATTCGCGCGCGCGGTCGAGCGCGACGTGCGAGGGCAGGATCAGTGGGCAGGCGGGCGAGATGCGCAGGCGTTCGAACACCGGCACGCCCTGGTCGATCAGCATCCGGGATTCCTCAAACAGCGCCGGCAGCGACAGCACCACGCCATTGCCGATGAAGCAGCGCACGCCGTCGCGCAGGATGCCGGAGGGAATCAGTGACAGGACGGTCTTGCGGCCGTCGATCACCAGCGTGTGGCCGGCGTTGTGGCCGCCCTGGAAGCGCGCCACTGCTGCGGCGCGCTCGGTCAGCAGATCGACGATCTTGCCCTTGCCCTCATCGCCCCATTGCGTGCCGATCACGATGACGAAGCGGCCCATCAGGAGCGCACCAGGTACAGGATGGCTACGCCCACCAGCATGCTGGCCAGGCCAGCGATGCGCATCTCACGCTCTTCCATGGAGGACATCCTGGTGAGCAGGCGCCTCATGGCCGACGGATTGCTGAACGGCACGATGCCTTCGATGATGCACACGATTGCCAGCGCAGCCAACAAGTCGGTCCAGTCCAACCGCACGAGTCACCCAGAGGTAAATCAGTGCCCGCTGGCGCTGTGCAGGTACTTGAAGAACTCGCCTTCCGGCGCGATCACCAGGATATCGCCGTCGCGACCCAGGGTATTGCGGTAGGCCTGCATGCTGCGGTAGAAGGCTGCGAATTCCGGATTGTGTGCGTAGGCCCTGGCGTATGCGGCGTTGGCGCGCGCATCGGCTTCGCCACGGATGCGCTGCGCTTCGCGGGTGGCATCGGCCAGGATCTCCGCCCGCTTGCGCTCGGCATCGGCGCGGATCTTCTCGCCATCGGCCACCCCGCTGGCGCGCTGCTGCTGCGCCTGCGCAATCTGGCTCTGCTGCATGCGCTGGTAGACGGCGCTGGCGACGTCATCGGTCAGGTCGATGCGCTGCAGCTGCACATCGATCAATTGCACGCCCAGTTCCAGTGCCGCGGCGCCGATGTCGTGGTAGCCGGCATCGCTCAGCGTGCCGCGCTCAGCGGCAATCACCGAGGTCAGCGGTTGGGCGGCGACCGCGCTCTTGAGCCGGTCACGGATGATGTCGGCAAGGCGCTGCCCGGCCATGTCCTCATCGCCGCCGGTGGCCTGGAAGAAACGCTCGGCATCGAGCAGCTGCCACTTGACGTAGAAATCGACACTGAGCGACTTCTGGTCGCGGGTCAGGAAGTTCTCGCCCGGATAGGCGCGCGTCACGATGCGCCGATCCAGCACGTGCACCTCGTCCCAGGGCGATTTCAGGTGCAGTCCGGGGCTGTACTGTGCGCCCTCGATGTGGCCGAAGCGCGTGCGCAGCGCGACCTCGCCCTCGCTGAGGATATAAGCCGTTCGCCACAGCAGCAGCACGGCGGCAACAATGCCCAGCGCCAGCAGCACGCGCACGACCATCAGCGGTCCACCCGGTCGCGGCTGCGATCAATCAGATCCGGCCGATCGCCGCTCGCCGGCGCGCCGCTCGCCGCTGCAGTGCTGGCGCCAGGCGCGGCGGCCGCGGCGGCGTTGGCGGCGCTGGCCGTGCCGGTCTGGCTTGATGCGCCGAGGGCGCCGGCGCTGGTGCCTGGGGCGACGCCGCGCACCGCTTCGGCCAGCTTGTCGAGCGGCAGGTAGATCATGCTGCCGTTGCCGTTCTTGGCGTCGATGACGATCTTGCGCGAGCGCGTCAGCACGGTCTCCATGGTGTCGATGTAGAGCCGGCTGCGCGTGACCTCCGGCGCCTGCGCATAGGCACCGGCCAGCTGCGTGAAGCGCTCGGCCTCCCCGTCCGCGGTCGCCACCGTCTGCGCGGCATATACCTGGGCGTCGGCCAGCTGGCGCTGCGCGGCGGCCTGCGCCTTGGGTACGATATCGTTGGCGAACGCCTGCGCGTCGGCAATCGCGCGCTGGCGATCCTCGCCGGCCTTCTCGGCATCGCGCTGTGTGGCCAGGATCGCATCCGGCAGCTGCACGTCGGTCATGCTGACGCTCACGATGCCGATGCCGGCGCTGTAGCCGTCCACCATCTGCTGTATGCGCACGCGCGCATCGGCGGTAACCCTGGCGCGAGCATCGCCCGCCAACAGCGACGCCATGTCGTGCTGCGCCACCAGTTCGCGCAGCGCCGTCTCGCCGCTCTGACCCAGGGTGAGCTGCGGGTCGCGCAGCTTGAACAGGTACTGCACCGGGTCGTTGATCCGATACTGCACCGACCAGCTGATATCGACCAGGCTCTGATCGGCGGTCAGCATCAGCGCCTTGGAGTCCAGGCCCTGGATGCTGGCGACGTTGAGCTTCTGCATGGTCTCGATCGGCCACGGCCAGTGCCAGCCATGTCCGGGCTGTTCGATCTCGTGGTAGGCGCCAAAGCGCAGCACCACGCCGCGTTCGGCGGCATCGATCTGGTAGTAGCCGCTCGCCAGCCAGACCGCGACCACCAGCAGCAGCAACGCCAGCGCGGCACTACCGCCGCTGCTGCCAGGCCGCCACAACTGCCGCACGCGCTGCTGCCAGCGCCGCAGGATGTCGTCCAGCGACGAATCGCCCGGCGCGCCGCGCGGCGGCGGCCGTTGTTTATCGTCGGGCTGGTTCCATGCCATATCGACAGTTTGCTTAAGGCAGCGTCGCGGCCAGCGGCACTGCCGGCGATTCTAGGTACGGCCCCTGTGCGGAACAAGCTGCCGGTGCGGGCAGCGGCTGCGCTTCCAGCAGCTGCACGCCCGGCTGCGCCGCCCAGGCGGCCAGTTCGGCCGCCGGCAGGTCCACCAGCAATTCGATCGCGCCGTCATCCAGCGCGCGCTCATCGCGCACCACGCCGGCGGCGTACAGGCGCGCGCGCAGCGCTCCCGAGGCCGGCGGCAGGTGCATCCACAGGCGCTGCACCGCCAGGTCGAGGCGCTCGCCGATCGCCTCGCGCAGCAGCGCAAGTCCCAGGCCCGCAACCGCGCTGATCCAGACCGCGACCGGCCTGCCATCGGCGCCGCGCTCCAGCCTGGCATCGAGCCCCAGCCGATCGATCTTGTTGTACACCCGCAGCTGCGGAATCGCGCCGGCGCCAATTTCCGCGAGCACGGCGTCGACCTGCTGCTGGTGTTCATCCCGCCGCGGGTCGCTGGCATCTACCACGTGCAGCAGCAGATGCGCTGCGCGCGCTTCCTGCAGCGTCGACTGGAACGCAGCCACCAGTTCGTGCGGCAGCTCGCGTATGAATCCAACCGTGTCCGCCACTACCACCGCCGCGCCGCCGGGCAGGCGCAGACGGCGCACCGTCGGGTCGAGCGTGGCGAACAGCTGATCGGCGATGTAGACCTCGCTGCCGGTGAGCGCATTGAACAGCGTGGACTTGCCGGCATTGGTGTATCCGACCAGCGCCACCGAGGGCACCGGAATCTGCGCGCGTGCCTCGCGGCCGGTGTCGCGCTGTTGCTTCAGGCGTTGCAGCCGCTGCGTCACCGAGCGCATGCGCGCGTTCAGCAGCCGCCGGTCGGTCTCGAGCTGCGTTTCGCCGGGACCGCCGCGCATGCCGATGCCGCCCTTCTGGCGCTCAAGGTGAGTCCAGCCACGCACCAGGCGGCTGGCCTGGTGCTTCAATTGCGCCAGCTCGACTTCCAGCTTGCCCTCGAAGCTGCGCGCACGGCGCGCGAAGATATCCAGGATCAGCCCACTGCGATCAAGCACACGCACGCCGCTCAGGCGCTCGAGGTTGCGTTGCTGGCTGGGCGAGAGCGGATGGTCGAACAGGATCAGTGCGGCATTCTCGGCGCGCGCGCTGGCGGCGATCTCCTGCGCCTTGCCGCTGCCGACGAAGTAGCGCGAGTCGGGCCGCTGGCGCCGGCCGGTGATGGTCGCCACCGGCTCAGCGCCCGCGGAACGCGCCAGCTGCTCGAATTCCTCCAGATCCTCGCGCTTGACCGGCGTGCCAAGCCCGAGGCGCACGAGTACGGCGCGCTCAGCAGCGCGCGGTTGTTCGAACATGCCTGTGCCTGTTACAGCCCGTCATTCGGCGGCGGGCTCGGTGACGCTGCCTTCTTCCACCGGCAGGCGCACAGCGCGCGCGGGCACCACGGTGGAAATCGCGTGTTTGTAGACCATCTGGCTCACCGTATTCTTCAGCAGCACTACAAACTGATCGAACGAGTCGATCTGTCCTTGGAGCTTGATGCCGTTGACCAGGTAGATCGACACTGGGACGTGTTCTTTTCGTAATGCATTCAGAAACGGGTCTTGTAATGATTGGCCTTTGGCCATGGGTTTCTCCTTATTTTTCAACAATCTTTGCTTATCTTGGCGGTCAGTCTGCGAGCGGGAGTCTGCGTCAGAGTGCTCGATCCGACGAATCCCGCGGGGAGGAATAGCTTTCGTTCTTATTCTATCACCGCACTCACAGCCGGTCATGCGCGCGCAGACGCTTGTATGCTGTGCGCGACAATTGCCGCAAGTCCTACAGCGTGCGCGGGCAGCAGCGTCAATGCGCTCTCGCGCCGTAACCAGGTCAGCTGCCGCTTGGCGAGCTGGCGCGTAGCGGTAATGGCCTGCTGCGTCGCCTGCTCAAGGCTGTCGCTGCCCTCGCAGTAACGCCACAGCTGGCGGTAGCCCACCGCGCGCACGGCAGCGTGCTGCTCTCCCAGATCGCCGCGCGCATGCAGCGCACGCACTTCATCCAGCAGGCCAGCGTCGAGCATCGCCTGGAAGCGCTCGGCCAGCCGCCGGCGCAAGTCCGCCGGCGCCGCTGGCAGCAGCGCAAAGCGCAACCAGCGAAATTGCTGGCGCGCGCCCGGACTGCGTCGCTGCCATTGCGAAATCGGCACGCCGGTGAGCCGATACACTTCCAGTGCGCGCTGGATGCGCTGCGCGTCATTGCGCGCGATGCGAGCTGCGGCTGGCGCATCGACCCGCGCCAGCTGGGCATGCAGCGCCGGCCAGCCGGCCAGCGCCGCCTCGGTATCCAGTTCGCGCCGCAGCGCCGGTGAGGCTGGCGGCAACAGCGCAAGTCCTTCATGCAGCGCACGCAGGTACAGCATCGTGCCGCCGACCAGCAGCGGTAACCTGCCGCGCCGCTGGATGTCCGCAATCGCCGCAGCGGCATCGCGCACGAACTCGCCGGCCGAATAGCTGTGGGCCGGATCGCGGATGTCGATCAGGTGGTGCGCTACGCGCGCGCGCGCCTGCAGGTCCGGTTTCGCACTGCCGATGTCCATGCCGCGATACACCTGCACCGAATCGGCGCTGATGATTTCCAGTGGCAGCCGCGCCTGCAGCGCGTCGGCCAGCTGCAGCGCCAGCTCGCTCTTGCCGCTGCCGGTAGGCCCGGTGAGCACCAGCACCAGCGGCGCTGCAGCGCCGGAGCCGTCCTGCGCTGCCACGACCTGATGCCGGTCCACGCTCAGCGTCCCCGCAGGAACAGCTGGTCGATCTCCTGCAGCGACAGCCGCATCCAGGTCGGACGGCCGTGATTACACTGGCTGGCGCGCTCGGTGTGCTCCATCTGCCGCAGCAGTGCATCCATCTCGCCCAGGCTCAAGGCGCGCTGGCCGCGGATGGCCGCGCGACAGGCCATGCTGCCAAGGATGCGATTCGCGGCACCGTCGAGGTGATGCGAACCCGCCTCCCCGGTCAGCTCGCGCCCGAGCTGCGCCATCAGTGCGGCGATATCGCTGCGCGCCAGCAGCGCCGGGACGCGCCGCACCGCCAGGCGTTCGGGTCCATGGCGCTCGATCTGGAATCCGACGCGATCGAATTCGGCGCTCTCGGCCAGCAGCGCCTCGATCTCGTGTTCGCCCGCGGCAACGCTCAGTGGCTCGAGCAGCAGCTGCGACGCTGGGGTGCCAGCGTGGTATTGCGCCTTCAGCTGCTCGTACAGCACGCGCTCGTGCGCAGCGTGGGTATCGACCAGGATCAGCCCCTCGGGGCTTTGCGCCAGGATATACAGCCCGTGCAGCTGCGCGATCGCGATGCCCAGCGGTTGCTGCAGCGTCTGCGGCTCGGCCGCCGCCAGTGCCTGCGCGGCGCTGAAGCCGCTGCGCGCCAGGTAGTCGGCGCTCGCGCCGTGCAGGCCCCCGGCATCGAGGTCCAACGCGGCACTGGCCTGCAGCAGCGGCGGTTGCTGCGGGGAAAAGGCCGGTGGCGGCGCCGGCCTGGTGCCAGCGAGCGCACGCTCAACGCTGCGAAACACTCGATCGTGCACCGCGCGACTGTCGCGAAATCGCAGCTCGAGCTTGGTGGGATGGGCGTTGACGTCGACCTGGCGCGGATCGAGCCTCAGGTACAACAGGTAGGTCGGATGCCGGCCGTGGTAGAGCACGTCGCGATAGCCCAGACGCACGGCGTTGGCCAGCACCCGGTCGCGCACTGCGCGCGCATTGACGAACCAGAATTGCCGATCCGCCTGGGCACGTGCGGCGGTTGGCAGGCCAAGCCATCCGGACAGCTTCAGTGCGCCGCCACTGTCATCGATCGCCAGCGCCTGGCTGCGAAATTCCGCGCCGACGATGCGATCGACGCGCTGCTCGAACGCCGAGCGCTCATCGGCCGCAGGCAGCTCGAGGATCTCACGACCGTTGTGGCGCAGGCGCAAGGCGATCCCCGGCTCGGACAGCGCCAGGCGTTCGACCTGGCGCAGGATATGGCCGAACTCGGTGCTCTCGCTGCGCACGAACCGCCGGCGCGCCGGCACGTTGTAGAACAGGTCGCGCACTTCAACGCTGGTGCCCACCGGATGCGCTGCCGGCGCCAGTGGCGCACGCACTCCGCCCTCGACTCTCATTTCATTGCCCTGAGCGCTATCGCGCTGGCGCGACAGCAGCCGCAGGCGCGCCACCGAGCCGATCGAAGGCAGCGCCTCGCCGCGAAAGCCAAAACTTGCGATGCCCTCGAGGTCGTCCAGGGTCGCAATCTTGCTGGTCGCGTGACGCTCGATCGCCAGCGCCATATCCGGCGCATCCATGCCGCAGCCATCGTCGCGTACCCGGATCAGCGCCAGGCCGGCGCGCTCGATGTCGATGTCGATGCGGCGCGCGCCGGCATCGAAGGCGTTCTCGATCAGTTCCTTGACCACCGAGGCCGGACGCTCGATGACTTCGCCGGCCGCGATCTGGTCGATCAGATTGGGAGACAGGACGCGGATCGGCATGCGATGAAAGCCCGACAGGTGGCCGCGGTGCGGCGCTGCGCCGCAGTGTACACACTGCAACCGCGGCGGCTGAAGCTGCTGGATTGTTGGGCTCTACAGGCCGCTGCGGGCGAGTTCGGGGCCGTTGTCCGACCCGTCTGCGTGCGTACGGGCGTATTGACTGCCGTCGGGTGGGTACTTGCGGAAATAGCTGTCGATGCCGCTGAAAATCGCGTCCGCCAGTCGCACCTGCTCGGCCGGCGCGCGCAGCTTGCGCTCCTCGCCGGCGTTGGAGATGTAGGCCGTCTCTACCAGCAGCGACGGAATATCGGGCGACTTGAGCACCACGAACGCCGCCTGCTGCACTTCGCGCTTGCGCACCGCGCCGACGCGATCGAGCGCGCCGAGCACGCGGTTGGCTGCCTCGACGCTCTGACCGATATTGGCGCTCTGGGTCAGATCCAGCACCACCGAACGCACGTCCGGACGCTGCTGGGACAGCGAAATGCCGCCCTTCAGGTCGGCCGCGTTCTCATGCTCCGCCAGCGTTTTCGCCGCCTCGCTCGAGGCACCGCGCTCGGACAGGATGTAGACCGATGCGCCCGATACCCCTCGATCGAGCACGGCATCGGCGTGGATCGAGATGAACATGTCGGCGTTGGCCGCGTGCGCCCGTTTCATGCGATCGTCAAGCTGGACGAAGTAATCGCCATCGCGCGTCAGTACCGCGCGCATCCCGGGCTCGCGATCGATGCGCGCGGCCAGTGCGCGTGCAATCGCCAGCGTCACGACCTTTTCATGGGTGCCGGACAACCCGGTGGCGCCCGGATCGTCACCGCCGTGGCCGGCATCAACGGCAATAATGATGTTGTGCTCACCATGGGGTGCATGTGCAGCGCGCACGCTGCGTGCGGCTGGTGGCGCTGACGGCGCGGATAGCGCTGATGGCGCTGATGGCGC
>Ga0181537_10004298_pt1 | contig 11850 bp, 7 predicted proteins | sample PEATcosm2014_Bin_39_FD_119765 | JGI IMG/M metagenome (GOLD analysis project Ga0181537, IMG submission 119765) | Peatland microbial communities from MTU Mesocosm Facility, Houghton, MI, USA - PEATcosm2014_Bin23_10_metaG | ecosystem: Environmental > Terrestrial > Soil > Wetlands > Peat | place... | reverse complement strand
CTGGCCGCTGTGGTGACGTTCATCGGATTCAACTTCACGTTCTTCCCGCAATTCATTCTGGGTATGCTGGGGATGCCGCGGCGGTATGCGGCGTATCCACCGGAGTTCCAGGTGCTGAACGTGTTCTCGACGGCGGGCGCGACGATTCTGGGAGTGGGCTACCTGCTTCCGATTCTTTACCTGACGTGGTCATTGAAGTACGGCGAGATAGCAGGGGACAATCCGTGGCAGGCGACGGGTCTGGAGTGGCAAACGCAGTCGCCGCCGCTGACGGAGAATTTTGTGGTGACGCCGATTATGGATCACGAAGCCTACGACTACGAGTGGCTGGATCAACAGAAAGCAAAAGAGGTAGCCAGTGTCGGATAGCACAGCGATTGCCCACGAGGCCCATCACGAGCATCCGCCGTACCAGCGACACCACTTTGAGACGGTGGAGCAGCAAGCGGACGCCACGAATTTTGCGATGTGGCTTTTCCTGCTGACAGAAATCATGTTCTTCGGCGGGCTGTTTACCGCGTACCTGATTTACCGCAACTGGTATTATCCGGCGTTTGTGGCGGCATCGCACCAGTTGGATATTCGCTGGGGCACGGCGAATACGGCGGTGCTGATCAGCTCAAGCTTTACGATGGCGATGGGCGTTTGGTGCTCGGAGACGCGGCGCAAGAGCGGGCTGGTGCTGTGCCTGGTGCTGACGTTTCTGCTGGGCCTGGTGTTTCTGGGCATCAAGACGATTGAGTACTCGGAGAAGATTGAGAAGCATCACGTTCCGGGATTTCACTACAGCTTGAACTCGTTTTTGAACCCGGATTCAGATGAGGCGGCGAAAGCCGCGGGCGACAAGCCGCTGCCGCTGGATATGGCGCGGCACACGGAACTGTATTTCTTTCTCTATTTCGCGATGACGGGGATGCACGCGCTGCACATGATTATCGGCATTGCGATTCTGGGATACATGATCTTCAGGGCGCGAGCCGGAGCGTACACGACGGGGCACGTGACGTTTGTGGAGAACTTCGGGCTGTATTGGCACTTTGTCGATATTGTTTGGATCTTCCTGTTTCCGCTGCTGTATTTGATCAGCAGGCACGCCAATTAGCACGCCAATTAGGGGATATGACGGCATGAGCGAACCAATCAAGCATGGGGATGAACACGAGACGCACGATGGGGTGGAACACGCAGCGAAGCACGGCGAACACGAGCATCACGTTACGCCTCCCATTGTTTACATCGTCATTTTCGGCTGCCTGCTGGTGCTGACAGCGGCGACTGTGGGCGCATCTTATATCGAAATGGGTGTCTTCAACCCGATCATTGCCATTGCCATTGGCGTGGTGAAGGCTACGCTGGTGGTGCTGTTCTTCATGGGAGTGAAGTACTCGACGAGGCTGACAAAGCTGACGGTGGGGGCTGGGCTTTTTACGTTCCTGGTGCTGATTGGGATGACGCTGTCGGACTATATCAGCCGGGCTTGGGGTAGGTGGTAGAGAGGCAGTGAAGAAGTGAAATGCTGTTCGCTTTTTGGATTCGTGACATGGGCTGCCTTTGGGTGGCCCTTGTTGTTTGTGAGGTGAGGCCGGCCTGAGAGGCTTGGAGGATTGCTATGGGGCGTGAGGCTGTTTGCGATTGCGATTGGGGAGGGACGGTTGTTGAGGTGAAGGCGCTGCTGGAGACTGGCGAGATTATTTTCCGGGGTGGGATCACGAGGCGGGTCGCGTTTGGTGGATTGAGCGATGTGAAGTTGGAAGAGGATCGGCTTTGCTTCAAGGTCGGATCGGAGCGGGTGCGGCTTGCGCTTGGAGCTGCGGTGGCGGAGAAGTGGGCTGCGGCGATTACTGGCCCGCCGACTGCGCTTTCAAAAAAGCTGGGGATTACGAAGACTAGTGTGGTGCGCGTGATTGGTGCGGTGCCGGATGAGGCGCTTGAGGAGGCGCTGGCGGAGGCTGGGCGCGTTTCAGTGAAGGACGCTGATTTAATTGTGGCTTGCGTGGATTCGGTGGAGTCGCTGCATGGAGCGTTGCGGGATGGGAGGGCGCAGGTTTTGAAGGGCGTGCCGATTTGGATGGTTTATGCGAAGGGTAAGGGACATGCTGTTGATGAGACGGCGATTCGGGCGCTGCTGCGGGAGAATGGACTTATGGATACTAAGGTGGCTTCCGTGTCATCGAAGTTTACTGCGCTGCGGTTTAACTATCGCAATACAGTCTAAAGACTCCAACAAGCCTGCTGTGAAACCATCCGAAGAATGAACTCGCCCGTCTCTCTCGCTCCACGAGAACTTGAGCAATTAGCCAATCAAATACGCGTGGTGGTGCGGCGGGGTGGGGCGGTGCGTGCGGGGGCGAAGTGTGTTGTTTACTGGATGCAGCGGGCGGTGCGGATATTGGATAATCCGGCGCTGGATTTGGCGATTGAGGCGGGGAATCTGCTGGGGCTGCCGGTGGTGGTGTTCTTCTCCGTGATTCCGAATTACCCGAATGCGAATTTGCGGCACTACTACTTTCTGCAACAGGGATTGCGGGACGCGGCCGTGGATGCTGCGGAACTCGGGGTGGGGTTGGTGGTGCGGCGGTATCCGGATAACTCACTGGACGCGTTTCTAGAGGAGGTTGAGGCGGCGCTGGTTGTTGGCGATGAGAATCCTTGCCGTGAGCCGGAGCGGTGGCGGAGGGTGCTGGCGAAACGATTGAAGATTCCATTCTGGACGGTGGATGCGGATGTGGTTGTGCCATCTCGGGTGTTTGACCGGAGTTATGTGCTGCTGCATCATTTTCGGCCGCATTTAAAGCGAGAGTTGGAGAAGTACCTTGTGGCGCAGGCGGGAATTGCACCGCTTTGTGCGTGGAGACCTTCGAGGCGGATTGAGGGATGGAATCTGATGGGAGACATTACGGAGGGGTTTTCGAAGCTCGACCGGACGGTGAGGCCGGTGGATAGCTTTACTGGCGGGACGCACGCGGCGTTGAAGAGACTGCGGGAGTTTGTAAGCCAGGAAATCCAGGATTATGAGGTGCAGCGGAATCATCCGGAGGTGAAGGGGACGAGCCGGTTGTCGCCTTATCTGCACTTTGGGAATATTGGACCGTTGACGATTGCGCTGGCCGTGCAGGAGGCAGTGAAGGAGGGGAAGGTTCCAGAGAGCGCGGGAGAAAGGTTTCTGGACGAGCTGATTGGATGGCGGGAGCTGGCGGTGTTGTTTGTGCGTCATGAGCCGAATTACGACAACTGGGAGTGCGCTGCGCCGTGGGCTCGGAAGACGCTGGTTGAGCACGCTGGCGATGCGCGGGCGCACCGCTACACGCTGGAGGAACTGGAGCGCGGGGAGACGGGGGACGAGCTTTGGAATGCGGCGCAGCGCGAGATGGTGGACACGGGCTGGATGCACAACTATATGCGGATGTACTGGGGAAAGAAGATTCTGGAGTGGGCGCCGGACCCGGCTCGGGCGTTTGAGTGGGCGGTGATGCTGAACGATAAATATGAGCTGGATGGGCGCGATCCGAACGGGTATGCGGGGATTGCGTGGGCAATTGTGGGGCGGCATGACCGGCCGTGGTTCGAGCGGCCGGTTTTTGGGCTGGTACGGACGATGACCGGGGCCTCGACGGCGAAGAAGTTCAATGCGGAGCTATATATAGAGCAGCATGGCGGTCGGGATGGGCGGCTGGAACTGCAATAGAGGCAGTGGGGCGTAACGGAGATCACATTCTTTCGCCTTATGGCCAGTCCTATAATGGGCGGCAGTTCCAATCCCGGAAACTGTCTGTTTCGCACGAGGTAATTCGTTGGATTTCGCTTAATCCCCCTTGGAGGATGAAAGAGGGGAGATCGGAATCTGATCTCGGACGAGTGCGAATATGTGGAAATACAAATGGTTCATTGATTTGCCTGACTCGGCGTGCGGGGTGGGGCGGAGTGTTTTTCCGGGGTGGTGGGGCGGATGGCGCGGTGGTCTGGCCGTTGTGGTTCTGGGGCTGTTGACTGGGATCGGGGGGGCAGGTACGGTGCTGGCGCAGAGCGCAAACTCTGGGCAACCTCCAAGCCAAACGGTGAAGACGGCTCTGTCCGGCGCGAAACTGCCTCCCCGGGTGGTTCAGGCGCGGAGGTTCCTGGCGGAGCGGGGCAGGAAGGCTGGAGGAAGCTGGACGGGTGCGGCGCGTGGGGGTGGGGCGCGGGCAGAAGCGGAGACCAGCTCAGCGATGAGTTCGACCGCGACCTGGCAACCGCTGGGGCCGATGGCGGTGCTTACACCGAATTATGGTCTTGTGTCGGGGAGGGTGTCAGCGGTGGCGCTTGATCCTTCCGACTCAACCGGGAACCGGCTATTCGTGGGCACGACGGGGGGCGGGGTTTGGGTGTCGCAGAATGCGGCCACGTCGAACGCGGCGAATGTGGAGTTTACTCCGCTGACGGATACGCCGGCGGTGTTGAGTGGGATAACGGACGCATCGATCAGTATTGGGGCTTTGACAGTTCAGCCGGGTGGCACAGGGGTGATTCTGGCGGGGACCGGCGACCCGAACGATGCGCTCGACTCTTATTATGGGGCGGGCATTCTGCGCTCGATGGATGGGGGAAATACATGGAGCCTGATCCAGACGACAGCGGATACGAAGTGGAGCTTTGCGGGGGAAGGCTTTGCGGGATTCGCGTGGAGCACGGCTAGCCCGCAGGTGGTGGTGGCCGCGGTTTCGCAAGCGTATGAAGGGACGCTGGTGAATGCCGACCGGCCCAATTTGAGTTACGAGGGTCTTTACTATTCGACCGACAACGGGGCGACCTGGGCGCTGGCGACGATTACGGATGGGGTTGGGACTGGTGGGGCGGGGGCGGATGTGCAGGGGCCGGCGGATGCGTTTGCGGAGCCGGATGGGAATGCGGCGACGTCCGTGGTTTGGAACCCGGTAAGGCAGTTGTTTGTGGCGGCGGTGCGGTTCCACGGGTATTACCAGTCGGCGGACGGCGAGACGTGGACGCGGATGGCCGCGCAGCCAGGAGCGGGACTGACCGCGGAGATGTGTCCGACGAATGCTGGGGCGACAGGGTCGATTGACTGCCCGATTTTTCGCGGGACGCTGGCGGTGAATCCCGAGACCGGCGATACGTTTGCGTGGACGGTGGACCTGAACAACCAGGACCAGGGGCTTTGGCAGGACCAGTGCGCATTGAGCGGAGGCGCGTGCGGAAACTCTACGATCAGCTTTGGGCAGCAATGGACGACGGCGGCGCTGGAGACCAACGATCCTGACCAGGGGCCGGCGACGATAGAGAACGGCGACTACACGCTGGCGCTGGCGGCCGTGCCTTACGCGCTTGAGGGTGGGGCGGACACAATTCTGCTGGCGGGAGATGGAGATCTGTGGAAGTGCAGCCTGGCGGCGGGTTGCGAGTGGCGGGATACGACAAACGCGGAGACGTGCATGAGCGCGCAGGTGGCGCCTTACCAGCATGTGCTGGAATGGAGCGCGGCGAATTCGGCGGAGATTTTTGTGGGCAACGACAGCGGGCTGTGGCGATCGCTGGACCAGATTGGCGAGACGGGACCGGTGTGCGCGGCTACCGATGCGGGCCATTTTCAGAATCTGAATGGGGGCTTGGGATCGTTAGCGGAGGTTGTGAGTCTTTCGCAGGGGACGACTGCGCAATACACGATGATGGCGGGGCTGGGGGTGAATGGGACCGCGGGAGTGAAAGGCGACGCGGCGACAGCGGACTGGCCGCAGATTCTGGGAGGAAATGGCGGGCCCGTGGCGATTGATCCGGCCAACAACCAGAACTGGTATGTGAACGCAGAAGAGGGGGTCTCGATTTATCTGTGCAGCGAGGCAGGCAAATGCTCGCCGGCGGCGTTTGGGACGAGCCCGGTGATAAACGATGCGGATGTGGGCGGGGATGGGCTGACGATGACGACCGCTGCGCCGTTTGTTATAGATCCGCTGGACGCGACGCAATTTCTGATTGGGACGTGCAGGGTGTGGCGCGGGCCGGCCAGCGGAGTTGGGTGGAGCGCTGGGAATGCTATCAGCCCGATTCTGGACAGCGGAACGACCAACGGTTCCTGTAGCGGCGACGCGCTGATTCGTTCGATTACGGCGATGGTGCTGGCTGGTGGGAGCGAAGTGATTTATGTGGGTACCTACGGATCGGCGAACGGAGGAACACTGCTGCCGGGACATGTCCTGACGGCGACGGTGACTCCTACCAGTAGTTCGGCGCCTGTTTGGCGGGATTTGACATTGAATCCGGTGACTAACGATGCGCATGCGATGAACGCTTACGGACTGGACATTTCGAGCATCTTCATCGATCCGCACGATGCGACGGGGAACACGATATATGTGACTGTAGAGGGGACTCAGAGCCACACCGAACAAGTGCGGGTGTTGTACCGATCGACCGACGGCGGGGCGCATTGGGTAGCGCTGGATGCGAATCTGCCATTGGCTCCGGCGAGCTCGGCGGTGGTTGATCCGCAGAACGCGAACACGGTGTATATTGCGACGGACGTGGGGGTTTATTTCACGACGCAGGTGGGAAGTTGCGGGAATTCGCCGTCGACTTGCTGGTCGGCATTCGGAACGGGGCTGCCGGAGGCGCCGGTGGTTGGGCTGACAGCGGATGCAGAAGCGCAAGTTCTGGTTGCGGCGACCTACGGCCGGGGAGTCTGGCAGACGCCTTTATGGTCGGCGAGCACGGGATGGACCAGCGCGACGGCCAACCCAGGCGCGCTGACATTTGGGAGCCAGATGTTCGGGACCGCGAGCAGCGCGCAGACGTTGACAGTGGAGAATACGGGCAATCTTCCGTTGGGGGTCACCTCCATTGCGATGAGCGGAGATTTCAGCGAGACGGATAACTGCCAGAATGCCACAGAAGCAGTGGGAGGGAGTTGCAGCATCCGGGTAACATTTACTCCCACGACTACGGGAAGCCGGACCGGGGCCATGACGATCTACGCTAACGTTCTGGGTGGGCAGTTGACGGCGGAACTGAGCGGAACGGGGACGCCCTCCGGCGTAGTGAGCCTGACGCCCGCAACTGTGAGTTTCAGCGCGGTTGGGTTGGGGACGACTTCCGCGCCGCTGCAGATCGAGGCGAGCAACAGCGGCACGATCGCTGTGCCGATTACGAGCCTGACGGTTAGTCCGCCGTTCACGATCTTGAGCAATGCGTGCGGAATGAGCTCGCTGGCTGCGGATACAGAATGCCAGATCATGGTGGAGTTTACGCCGAGCCAGACAGGCGTGGCGACGGGAACGCTGACGCTGATCGACGCCGCCGGACCGCAGACGGTAACCCTGAGCGGGACGGGAGCGGAGCCGGCTACGGATACGCTGGGGGCCACGTCGGCCGACTTTCCTGGGACGGTGGTTGGACAGCTGTCATCAGCGCAGACGGTGACGTTGACCAATAGTGGAGGGCTGCCGCTGACGTCGATTGCGGTGTTGGTGAGCGGGGCGTTTCAGCAATCGAACAATTGCGGGACGCAACTGTCGGGGCCGGCAAGCTGCGCGATTGCGGTGACGTTTGCGCCGACTCAGACAGGGGGACAAACGGGAACGCTGACGGTTTCCGACTTGCTTCGGACACAGACTGTCGCGTTGAGCGGGACGGGACTGCAACCTCCGGCGATCGGTGTGAGCCCGGCGAGTCTGAATTTTGCGCCGGAGCAGGTGGGTGTGGCGGGAGCGCCCGCGACGCTGGCGGTGACGAATACTGGCGGAGTCCCGATGGCGAATGTTGGGTTTCAAATCGCGGGACTGGGAGCGGGGAGCTTTGCGACGGGTGCAACGACATGCGGGGCGGTGTTGACGAATGGAAGCAGTTGCACGGTGCAGGTGAGCTTTACTCCGGCGACGTCCGGCGGGAACGCGGCAACGCTGGTGATTTCGTCATCCACGCTGGGTGTCTCGGCGGTGAGCGTGGGGCTGAACGGCACGGGGACCACCACGACCGGGCTGAGCGTGAGTCCAACGCAATTCGCATTCCCGGTGGTGATTCCGGGGCAGTTGAGCGCGGCGCAGACGGTGACGGTGAGTAACACGGGGAGCTTTGCCGCGACATCTCTTACTCTCGGCGTGAGCGCGCAGTTCGGGCTGACTCAGAACACATGCGCGGGCAGCCTGGCGGCGGGAGCGAGTTGTACCGCAGGGGTGGTTTTTCAGCCGACGGCGAGCGGGCCAGTGACAGGCGCGTTGACTATCTCTTCGGGGGCTGTGGCGACGCCGGCCGGAGTGGCTTTGAGCGGGACCGGTGGCGGACTGGGAGCGATTCAGGCGACGCCGGCGGTGATCAGTTTTGGGAATGTGGGCGTGGCTACAACGAGCGGCGCGACGACTTTGACGGTGACGAATCCTTCGACGAACGTTGCGTTTAGCAATTTGGCGTTGGCGGTTCCGGCGGGGTTTCAACTGGTGGGCAACGGGTGTCTGGCGACGCTGGGGCCGGGAGCGAGTTGCACGACGGGAGTGGTATTTGCGCCGACGAGTGCGGGAGCGAGCACGGGGAATCTCAACATTACCAGCAGTACGGCGGCAGCATCGGGGTCGGTTCTGCTGAGCGGGATGGGGGCCGATTTCACATTGGCGACGACGGGGTCGGTTACCCAGACGGTGTCGAGCGGGCAGACGGCCAACTATACGCTGGTGATTACACCGCTGGACGGATCGCAGGGAACCTTCACATTCCAGTGCGGAACACTTCCGACGAATGCAATTTGCACGTTTAATCCGGCGGGCGAAACGCTGAATGCAGGAGTCACCGGCAACGTTACGGTGGCGATTTCGACCGGGCAGGCGGGATCTTCGGCGCGTCTGAATGAGCCGGTTGGGTGGGGCGCTGTTCCGCTGGTTTGCGTGCTGGTGTTGCTGCCGATTGGATGGCGGCGGCGCAAGTATGGCTTGCTGTGGTTAGGATTGCTGGCGGTTCTGGCGGGCGGTGTTTCCAGTTGCGTGAGCTCGGGCGGAGGGTCGGGCGGGTCAGGCGGGTCTGGAGGATCGGGAGGGAGCTCAAGTTCCGGCGCAACGCCTGCTGGGACGTATTCGATTCCCGTGAACGTGAGTTCGACCGGTGTGCAGCACAGCTTGACGCTGACGCTGACGGTGGATTGAGGTGGTGAGGCGGCTTGGAGGGCGGGCTATACTTTAGCTTTTGGGAGTGAAAGAGAGCGCGCCTGGCGAGGATAAGCCGGAGATGGAGAAGAGTAAGGAATGAGTGCCAATGTAACGGCTGAGGATGTGGAGCGCGTGGCTGAACTGGCGCACCTTCAATTGACTCGAGCAGAGTCGGGGCACATGGTTCATGATCTGAACGCCATTCTTGATTATGTTGCCGAGCTTAATGAACTGGATACGGGCGGAGTGGAACCGCTGGCCCAGATGAGCGAATTGTTCAGCGCGGCGGGCGCGGATGGGCTGCGTGCGGATGTAATGCAGTCGTCACTGGAAAGGACTACCGTATTGGCGCAGGCGCCGGAGACGGATGGTGCGTTTTTCAAGGTGCCGAAGGTGATTGAGAGGCAGTGAACAGTGGACAGTGAACAGTGACGAGGGGGCAAAGCGCGATTGGCTATTGAGAATATAACTGCCGAGACATTTGTGGAACAGCCGAGGACGCTGGCGGAGTTGCGCGCGGAGATTGCCGCGGGCACGACGAAGGCGACGGATTTGGCGGTCAGCTATTACGACCGGATTGCGCAGGTGAATCCGCGGCTGAATGTGTATTTGAGTCTGACCAAAGAGCGAGCGCTCGAACAGGCGGAGCGGGTGGACCGTCTGGCTGCGAAGGGTGATCCTCTGCCAACCCTGGCGGGGATTCCGGTGGGCATCAAGGACGTGCTGTTGATGCGCGGGGCACCGGCTACGGCGGGGTCGAAGATTCTTGAAGGCTACAGGCCGCCGTATGACGCGACGGTTGTAGAGAAGCTGGAAGCCGCGGGCGCGGTTCTGCTGGGGAAGCTGAACTGCGACGAGTTTGCCATGGGTTCGTCGAATGAGAACTCGGCGTATGGGCCGGTGCGGAATCCGGTGGATACGGAACGGGTTCCGGGTGGGTCAAGCGGGGGCTCGGCGGCGGCGGTTGCGGCAAATCTGGCCGTGGCAACATTAGGTTCCGATACGGGCGGATCGATTCGGCAGCCGGCGAGCTTTTGCGGAGTGGTGGGTGTGCTGCCGACGTATGGGCGGGTTTCGCGGTATGGGTTGATTGCATTTGCTTCGTCGCTGGACCGGGTCGGGCCGTTTGCGGCGCATGTGCGGGACGCGGCGACGATTCTGGGCGTGATTGCGGGAGAAGATCCGAAGGATGCGACGAGTTCGGCGGCGCCCGTGACGGATTATGCGGCGGAGAGCGATAAGCCCGCGGAGGGATTGCGGATTGGGGTTCCACAGGAGTACTTCGGCGAGGGTTTAGACCCGGAAGTCAGGGCGGCGATCGAGAAGGGGATTGACTGGCTGAAGGCGTCTGGGTACACGGTGAAGCCGATTTCGCTGCCACATACCAAATATGCGATTCCGACGTATTATCTGGTGGCTACGGCGGAAGCGAGCGCGAACCTGGCGCGATTTGACGGGGTGCGGTACGGGTACCGGTCGCCGGCTTCAGAGAATTTGAACGCGATGTACAGCAACTCGCGGGATGAGGGGTTTGGCGCTGAGGTGAAGCGGCGGATATTGCTGGGCACGTATGCGCTGAGCGCGGGCTATTACGATGCCTATTATTTGAAGGCGCAACAGGTGAGGCGGCTGCTGGCTGAGGAGTTTCTACGGGCGTTTGCCGAGGTCGATGCAATTGTGACGCCAACCGCGCCTACGGCCGCGTTCAAGCTGGGGGAGAAGACGGGCGATCCCCTGGCGATGTATCTGGCGGACATTTATACGGTTACGGCGAGTTTGGCGGGGATTTGCGGGGTGACTGTGCCCTGCGGCGCAACGTCAACGGGATTGCCTGTGGGGATGCAGGTGTTGGCGGCGCATTTGAAGGAAGGAACGGCATTTCGCGTGGCGCGGGCCGTGGAAAGAAGCCAGGGACCAGGGAATAGGGACTAGGGAATAGGCGGCCGGAAGGGATGCATTGATTCTCACCTTTGCGAAGGGGACAAGAGCATCGCAGGGATGGGGCACCCAGAGCAAAGACAGGAGTAAGACCGTCATGGAAGTTCGACGGATTTGGGTAGTGGCGGGGATTGTGGTCGCGGTTGGCCTGGGGTGCGCTTTGGCGGCCTCGGGAGCGCCACGCAAGGTGCATACGGTATTTCTGGGAGCGGCGAAGAAAGTGCCGTATTCAAAGGCTGGGGACCCGGCCGGCGCGGTGGCGGGCGAGGATGCGCTGAAGACTCGGGCTCTGCTGGTGGACGGGGTGCTGAAGGAGTGGACCACCGGGGATGCGCACGACGTGACAGACCGAAGCTTCGTGGTGCGAAGAGCGATTCGGCTGAACGATGAGCTGCCAGGCGACAAGCCGGGACACTGGGTTTGGCAGCGGGGACCGTGGCTGCTGGTAGACCGCGTGACGGGGCATTTAGTGGCCCTGAAACTGCCGGACTACGATCCGGGCGTGAGCCAGGTGAGCTGGTTTCGCGATTACGGGGCCTATTGTGGGGTTACCGCGAGCGGAAAGAACCTTTATGCCGTGGTGGCGCAGGTGGCGGGGCGTAAGCCGGTGCTGGCGAAGAAGCTGACTGGGTTCGACGCAGAGAACCATGCGGACCCGGTGTGCGGGGCAGCGGAATGGCAGCGGGAACCGCTGAAAATCACGTTTCATCCAACCGGTAAGGACGGGGTAAGCTTCGATGTTGTGCCGGGGTCGGCGGTGCTGGTTGAGGAGTCGGGAGACGATGAAGCTACG
>Ga0181537_10004297_pt1 | contig 11853 bp, 13 predicted proteins | sample PEATcosm2014_Bin_39_FD_119765 | JGI IMG/M metagenome (GOLD analysis project Ga0181537, IMG submission 119765) | Peatland microbial communities from MTU Mesocosm Facility, Houghton, MI, USA - PEATcosm2014_Bin23_10_metaG | ecosystem: Environmental > Terrestrial > Soil > Wetlands > Peat | place... | reverse complement strand
TCCGGCCTGGCTCTGCACCCGAATCACGGCAATTGTTTCCGGCGCGTGCCAGTGCCGTCATCTTCATAGCGGACAAGGTTGTCCAGCTTGTCGAAGACGGCTGACTCTTCGGCGGTCGCGGCCCAAGTTGGACGGCGGCGTGCCGGGCAAGGACGGATTGGACGAAGACGGCAAAGTCTGAGCGGATAGGAGCCCGGCCAGCGCCGAGCAGAACAGTAGAGGGAGAGATAAAGGCAACCAGTGCAGATCTCCTCGACTTCGACTTCGTTCAGACTCTTGAGTCTGGCATTGTACCTCGAGAATGAAAAATCCGTGGTTGGACCGCGGCAACACTGATTAAGACGCCATCCATCCTCCATCCTCTCCATCCTCCCGGCCGGTTGACGCATCTCAATTTTGGCGCTTATCATCTTGGTTTGGCCTTATTGACAGGGACGCCTCCGGGAGGATGCGTCCCAACAAGTTTGAAGTGGACTTAATTTCGGGTGATGCAGTTTCAGCCCAGTTTTGAAGTGACCTATGGACAAGAAAAAGCTGGAAGGTTTCAAGAAGCGGCTGGAGACGCGGCAGCAGGATTTGAGCCGCACCGTGAACCGCACGCAAAAAGACGGGCGTTCGGCGGACGAGGATACGGCGCAGGACATTGCCGACCGCGCCGCCAGCTCCTACACCAAGGAATTTCTGTTCAGCCAGAGCAACAACGATCGGCAGCTTCTGCAGATGGTGGAGAAGGCGCTGCTCCGCATTCGCGAAGGCAGCTTCGGAGAGTGCATCCACTGCGGCAAGGAAATCAACGCCAAGCGGTTGGAGGCTGTGCCGTGGACGCGTCACTGCATCGAGTGTCAGGAAAAGCTCGAGCAGGGATTGCTCGAGGAAGCTCCGCGCTAGGGGGGAGAAATTAGGCGCGATGATTGCACTGCTGCTGGGGATAGTGATTGCAGCCTACGGGATTTGGTATGGCCTCTTCGCTACGGAATCTGGGGCAGTCCACCCTTGGACCGGAAGAACAAAGTATCGGTTCAAATTCGAGCCATACCTGCGCGCTATGGTGGTTGTGTCGAGCACTTGCGATCCTAATTGCTGGATGCGCTCGTTAGGATATGGAAAGCGCGCTGACCCCACCGCCCCCAGCCGCCCCCAGCCGCCCCGCACTTTGACGCCTCCATTTTTTCCCTGTTAGACTAGTAGTTTGTCATCTTAATTCCACCCGCCATCGTCAGTAGAAGGGAAGTCCGTGCGCGCAGAAACCCGCCATCAACTTAAACAGGACGCCTTCAGCCGCGTCACGATCGCCACCGCCGAAAAGACCGCTCATTGGACGGTGGAACATCGGTCCACGCTGCTCATCGCCGGCGTCGCCGTTGCCTTGGTTCTGGGCGCGGTGCTGGGCGGCTGGTATTACCTGACTACTCAGGACGAAAAAGCCAGCTTCGATTTCGCCCAGGCCGTACGAACCATGAACACCCCGTTGCGGCCGGCCGGATCTCCGCCGCAGCCGGATGTGCCTTCGTTCACTTCCTCGAAAGAACGCGCGGAAGCCGCCCACAAGGAGTTTCAGGCGATCGCCGACAAGTATCCCCATACCCGCACCGCCGATATGTCTCACTACTTTCTGGGAGTGACTGCCGTGGATGCGGGTGACAACGCAGCCGCGGAGCGCGATCTGAAGCAAGTGGCTTCGGGCGGGAACGGCGAACTGGCTTCCATGGCCAAGCTTGCGTTGGCGTCGCTTTACGGCGACACCAACCGCGTCAAAGAAGCGGTGGCCCTATATCAGGAGTTGATGAAGAAGCCCACCAAGACGGTGAGTAAGGTCACGGCCCAGTTGCAGCTTGCCGATCTTTACGAAGCTTCGAACCAGCCTCTCGACGCCAAGCGAACCTACGAAGAGCTCAAGAAGGAAAATCCGGCGGGCGAAGCCGCGCAGCTGGCTACACAGAAATTGGCGGAATTGAAGTAGCAAAAACCTTCAACCGCTAAGGCAAAAAGATTCCGTGATTTCTTCGCTTCTTTGCCGGATCCTCAAATCCAGTTGCTAGTGGCTATTGGCCAGTAAAACCAGCATGGGCAGCGGTCTTCGCTATCCACTGGCCACTAGTCACGAGCCCCTGTTTTTGACGGAGAGATACATGAAACTCAGATGGATCGGCCTTCTGCTTTTTATACTCCTGCCGTCGGCGTTCGCACAGAACACAGCCCAACTCTCGTCCGTTCCCGCCGCGCGCCTCGCTCACATTCGCCACGGCATCAATCTCAGCGAATGGTTCGCGCAGGTCTACGATCCCAAAGGTTACACGAAAGAACATTTCCAGAACTGGACCACGGCCTCCGACATCGCGCTGATCACGTCCATGGGTTTCGACCACGTACGCCTCAGCGTGAACCCGCAACCCATAATGGACGCGAGCCGGCACTCAGGAGGCGCTGCCGAATATTTCGGCTCGCTCGATGTTGCGATAAAAATGATTCTCGACGCCGGCCTTGCCGTGGAACTCGACATGCATCCCGACTCCGATTTCAAAGCCCGCCTCAAGGAAGACGACTTCGTGGCGCGCTTTGCCGATTTCTGGCGAACCGTGGCGCGGCACTATTCGTCGTGGGATCAGGATCGCTTGTTCTTCGAAATCCTGAACGAACCGGAAATGCGCGACCCCTACCGCTGGTATGGAGTGGAGGCGAAGTTAGCCACGGCGATCCGCCAGGGAGCGCCCACGCACACCATCATCGCTGCCGGAGCGCGATGGGACGATGACGACGATATGGTTTTCCTCGAGCCTCTTCGCGATCCCAACGTAATCTACGTTTTTCATTTCTACGAGCCGCATATTTTCACGCATCAAGGTGCGACCTGGGGCGCGTTTTACTGGCACTGGCTCAAGGGTCTGCACTATCCTTCCTCTCCGGAAAACGCGGCGCAGGTCGCGGCCGCCGTTCCCGACGCTCCCGAGCGTCTGCAGGTGATTCGTTATGGGGAAGATCATTGGGATGCATCCCGCATCGAAGCCGAGATCAATCAGGCCGCCGACTGGGCGAAGCAACGCAATGTACCGTTGATTTGTAATGAATTCGGCGTGTTCCGCTCCTACTCCGATCCGCACGACCGCGAAGCCTGGCTCAAAGACGTCCGCATGGCACTCGAGCGCTACGGCATCGGCTGGACCATGTGGGATTATTCCGGAAGCTTCGGCGTCGTCACGAAAAAAGACGGGCAGGCCACGCCGGATGAAGTCACCATCCGCGCCCTGGGCTTGAACTCACCAGCAAAATAATTTTCACGAGACCGCACTCGTGGAACCTCGACATCGCTGCTGGTGTCTAAATCAGTGTCTTACTAGCAGCTTCGTGTGCGCGTGACTCTATCGATCGCATCCCGTTGGCATAGTCTCGCAGTCGAGGTCCGCAACTTTTCACTTCCACGGAGGTAAGCGATGCTTGAAGCGCTGCACCTCACGAAACGTTATGCGTCCCTGCCGGCCGCGCAGGACGTGTGTTTCACGCTGCGCCCCGGGCAGGTTCTGGGATGTCTCGGCCCCAACGGTTCCGGAAAAAGCACAACGGTAAAAATGCTCACCGGCCTGCTGGAACCGACGCGCGGCGAAGTTCTGTTCAACGGCCAGAACATCCGCGACAATTTGTCGGCTTATCGAAAACGCCTGGGCTATGTTCCGGAGGAAGCGCATCTTTATCCTTATCTCACGGGCTGGGAATATCTGGAGCTCATCGGAACTTTGCGCGGAATGCCTCGCCCCGAACTGGAAAATAAAATCGACTCGCTGTTAAGTCTGTTCTCGCTGCAGGCGCACCGGCACGCCGGCGTCGGTTCTTACTCCAAAGGGATGCGCCAACGCATTCTGTTGATCGCTGCGCTCATGGACAATCCAGACATTTTTATTTTTGACGAGCCGCTCTCCGGGCTGGACGTGACTTCCGCGCTGATCTTCAAGAATCTGGTGCAGGTGCTCGGACAGCAGGGCAAGCTCGTATTTTATTGTTCGCACGTGCTCGAGGTGGTCGAGAAAGTTTGCTCCGACGTTTTGATTTTGCGCAAAGGAGTCGTGATCGCGCAGGACTCGGTGGCAAACATCGGCCAGATTCTCGGCCAGTCGCTGGAAAATACTTTCCTCCACCTGGTCGATGATGTCGACACGGTCAGCGTGGCGCGCGACATCCAGTCCGTAATAAGCGCCGCATGAACTTTCCGCTTGCAACGTCGATCACACACCGCTGGGAGAGTTTTCGCCAGCGCCCGTTCGCGCGACTGGTGCGCCTGTTTGCCGCGCGTATTTTCCACGGCGGCGGCGATGACGATTCCGAAGGCCTCGATCTGAGCATTGGCCTGGTTCTAACGCTGCTGGCCCTTCCCGGCGGATTCGTTTCGGTGCTCCTGTTCGAAAAATATGGATCACTGCTGCAATGGATGCGCGGAGTAGCCGACTTTAATCCTCTCGCCGCCGCGCTGCCCGACGAATATTTCTTCATGGTGCTTTCCATGGTCGTCACCGGAGCGGTCGCCGTTTGGCGTTGGGACAGCATCTTCCCCGACCGCCGCGACTACTTCAATCTGGTCCCACTTCCTATCCCGACGCGAAGCATCTTTTTCGCCAACCTCATCGCCATGCTGTATCTCGTTGCCCTGCTGGCGATCGACGTGAACGCCGCATCGTCCGTTTTGTTCCCGCTCGTGGTCTGCGCCTCCCAGGAGCATATCGCCTTCTTCGTGCGCTTCGCCGCCGTGCATGCGACGTGCGTGCTAACGGCGAGCATTTTCACATTTTTCGCCGTATTCTCGCTGCTCGGTTTTTCGATGGCGGTTTTGCCGAACTCCGTTTTCAAAACGCTTTCGCCGTACCTGCGGGCACTCCTCGTCATCTTTTTTGTCGCCTTGCTCTGCACCAGCTTCGCGCTGCCAAATTTTTTGCAGCGATTGCCCGCAACTCCGCCGTGGTGGACGCGCCTTTTACCCTCCACCTGGTTTCTCGGTCTCGGTCAAGTGCTGCGAGGCGAGGCCAGTCCGGCATTAGCCGCGCTCGGCGCGTTCGCACTGCCGGCGCTGGCGTCCGTCATCGTGATTGCCAGCGGCGTCTACGGGCTGAGTTACCGCAGATATTTCACCCGCGTTCCGGAGATGACGGAAATCGCCGCCAGCCGCGGCAGCTCCAGGCAGTCTTTTTTTGTCAGTCTGTTCGACCGGGTCGTGCTGCGCACTCCAATGCAGCGCGGCTGTTTCCATTTTGTGTGGAAGACGCTTTTGCGCAGCGAGTCTCATCGACTGATTCTGTCAGCAGTCGCCGGACTAGGCTTGGTTCTGGCGTGCCAGGCGCTAATGAGTGCATTCGCCAGCCACTCTGCCGCGGCCAAAGTAGCCGTCTCCGCCGACGCGCTTTCCGTTCCCTTCATCCTCGCATTCTGCATCATCGTGGGATTGCGGCTGGGGTTCGAAATGCCCGTCGAAATGCGTTCCAACTGGATCTTCCGCCTTTTGCTCGACGAAGAAAATCACGAGTGCGAAGCCATGGCCTGCAGGGTTATGCTCGTCTCAATTTTGCCTTGGGTTTTCCTTGTGGTTCTTCCTGTCTACGCCTACGCCGGAGGTTTCCTTCCGGGCATTCTGCACGCGGCGTTGGTGGCCGCATGGTCGGTATTGTTAATCAACGCAATCCTGCTGCGCTTCCGCAAGCTTCCGTTTACTTGCTCGTTTCCGCCTTTTCGCCAGCACTCCATCGTGACCCTGCTCGCGGGCGTGATGGCATTTTTCCTCTTCGCCGTAGTGACGCCAGAGATTGAATCGTCAGCCTTAGCCAATCCCATATGGATGGCCGTCTTCATCCCGATCGCGGCGGTCGCGTGGTACATCCCACACCGCATCCGCCGCGAAACCATGGACCACGAACGAATCCTGATCTTCGAAGAAGCCCCGACCCGGGCCGTGGAAGTGTTACAACTCGGAGATTAAAGCGGCACACGCGGCGGAGACGGAGAATACCGAACCAACTCGGCGTAACCCAGAAGGTTCAAGCCGAGAAGCCCAGCTCAGAAAGCACCCAACCACTTCACCGGAAATCGCGCCGCCAGAGCATTGGCCAGTCGCTCGTCGGCGGTGATCAAATCTGACTTGTACTGCGATGCCAGGGCGACATAGATACTGTCATACACAGTCCGGTCGTGAATTACGGCCAAATCCAAAGCCTTGGGAACAAGATCAAAAGAGGGGATCGTAGGAATGCCGAGGTCGGTGACGAGAGAATAGCCGCGCTCCGCTCGATTGCGATCGATTTTCTGTCTGCGAACGGCTTTCCAGAGAGCGTTCGCCAGCTCCAGCCAAAACAGATCCGGCACCAGGAACGCAATCTCTCCGGCGCGGTAGGAGGCCAGGAGTTCCTCCGCCTCTGGGACCAACTGTTCGTCCTCCACCGGCAGACACCATTTCACCGCGACGCTCGCGTCGAGGACAACGGCGATCACCGTTCGCGGTCCTCACGAATCATTTCTTCGGCGGAAGGAAATGGGCCAGGAGTCAGGGGTGGCATGGCGCGAAGCTTAGCCAACTCGTCAAAAACCTTACGGCGCCGCTTCAGATCCTCTTCGGTTGGAATAAATTGCTTCAATAGCGTAATAACCTCTGCCGCCATCGATGTGCGATTCTCGCGCGCGCGTTTGCGCAGCGCCTTGTAGACATCGTCGGGAACATTCTCCACGTAAAGGGTCGCCATAGGGAACTCCTAGGGATATTCTAGCATTCCCAATGGCACCAATCCATCCGCTTTTCTTGACACTCTCTCACCCCACCCTTTATCCTAAGTCTTGCTCCTTGCGGTACTTACGCCTCTTGGCGAGCTTCCGCGGGCCTGGTGCACCAACGTTGGGGGCGCGGAGGTTTCTCATGTTCCTCGACATTCACGAATTGCAACTCCATCCCCTTGATTTCAAGGAGGAGTTTCAGCCCGATGTCATCGACCTGGGGGAAGACATCCACCAGCGCACCCCGCTCAAGACCAGCGGACGGGCCGAATTGGTCGAGGAGCAGCACGGCAAGCATAAGGTCGTCATCGACATTCGCCTGAGAGGTAGTCTCAACGCGGGGCTGGAATTAAGTTGTGCGCGGTGCCTCGAACCTGTCACCCAGAACGTCGCGCGCGATTTTGACCTGCTCTACCGGCCGCTCGGCGCCGACGCCGGCCGCGACGAGCTTTCCGTGACCGACGCCGAGGCCGAAATCGGCTACTATGAAGGGGACGGCCTGCTGCTCGAAGATGTTCTGCGCGAGCAGGTGCTGCTGGCTTTGCCGCTGAAAGTGACTTGCAGCGAAGAATGCCGCGGCCTCTGTCTGCACTGCGGCAAGAATCTGAACCAGGAGAAATGCTCCTGCGCGGCCCCGATGGAAGATCCGCGGTGGCTGGCGTTGAAAGAGATTCGCGGGCGACTCGAGAATTAATTCTTGCGAGAATTCGTTCCGCGAAATCAGTTCAACGAAATTAAGTTTGCGAAATTAGAAAAACGAAGGAATTTATCTACCATGCCTAATCCAAAGCGGCGACACTCCCAAAAACGCACCTCCACCCGGCGCGCTCACGACGCCCTGAAGAGCCATTCACTCTCTGAATGCCCCAACTGTCACGAAAAGAAAATGCCGCACCGCGCCTGCTCCAAATGCGGCTACTATAAAGGACGAGAAGTTCTCGACGTTAAGGAAGCCAGCTAACTCTGCCCGCGAATACGGAGTCGCTCTCGCCAACCATGCCTAGCGTCATCGCGCTGGATGCGATGGGTTCGGAACGCGCGCCCAAGCCAGAGATCGAGGGCGCCATCCAGGCCGCGCGTCAATACGGCGTGCGCGTATTGCTCATCGGTCCGGAAGCCACGGTGAAAGCGGAGTTGGACCGCCATCGCGCCGCGCTCCGTCTGCCCATTGAGATCGTCCACGCCAGCGAATACATCACCATGGACGATAAAGTGGAGGCCGTGCGCGCCAAGCGCGACTCCTCGATGCGCGTGGGCTTACGCATGGTGCGCGAAGGCCAGGCCGCCGGCTTCGTCACCGCCGGCAACACCGGGGCCGCCATGGCCACCGCCAAAGTCGTGCTGGGCACGGTAGCTGGAGTCGATCGTCCCGCACTGGCCGCGGTTTTTCCGACTGCGCCCGGTCCTGCGGCCATGCTGCTCGACGTTGGCGCGAACGTCGATTGCGAGCCTCACAACCTCGAACAATTCGCCGTGATGGGGGAAATTTATTTCCGCGCCATGTTTGGAGATATGTTCGGGAAAAGATCTGGGACGCCCGGCCCGCGCGTCGGCCTGCTCTCGATCGGCGAAGAAGAAGCCAAGGGCAACCAGCTCACGCGTGAAGCCTTTCAGCTGCTCAAACAGCTTCCCTTAAACTTTATCGGCAACGTCGAGGGCGGCGATTTGTATAACGGAAAAGTCGACGTCATCGTCGCCGACGGTTTCGTCGGGAACGTCGCGCTGAAAATTTCCGAAGGGGTCGCGAATCTAGTCCGCGCGGCATTGAAGGAATCGCTCAAGGCCACCATCACCAGCCAGGTCGGGGCCTTGCTCTCGCGCAGTGCCTTCATCGATTTCAAAAAGCGCCTCGACCACACCGAATACGGCGGGGCTCCATTGCTTGGGCTGAAAGGCGTCTGCATCATCACGCACGGCTCGTCGAACGCCAACGCCATGAAGAACGCGGTGCGCGTCGCGGCCGAGTTCGCCAAGCGCGGGATCAACGATTCGATCGAGCGCGGCTTAGCCGCGCTGAAGCCAGCGGCGGTAGAACCCGAAGTCGCGCGAGCCACCTAGAGTATGCGAGCCTTTGCCCTGATCCTTACCACGGTTGTGCTGCTGTGCACAGCGCCAGCCCACGCACAGGAGACCGTTTCTTTTCCGACTCCAGACGGCTATCGCCTTCACGCCGACTTGTATGGAACGGGCAGCCGCGGTCTCATACTGGCTCATGGAGGACGCTTCAACAAGGAGAGTTGGCACAAGCAGGCGGAAGTTTTCGCGCAAGCAGGCTTCCGCGTGTTGGCCATTGATTTTCGCGGCTACGGCCAGTCGCAGGCCGGATCACAAACCACCGACGACAAGCATTACCCTGACGTGCTAACCGCGGTTCGATATCTGCACAACGCCGGCGTGAAATCTGTTTCCATTGTGGGAGCGAGCATGGGAGGGGACGCCGCTGGCGATGCGGCAGCCGAGTCCGACCTGGGGGAGATTGATCGAATCGTTCTGCTGGGATCTGAAGGAGGTGACTCACCTGAGCGGATGAAAGGCCGAAAGTTGTTCATCGTGACCCGGGACGACCGCAGTGGCTACGGTCCGCGACTGCCCGGCATCACCGAGCACTATCGGAAAGCTCCTGACCCGAAGAAACTGGTCATTCTCGAAGGGTCAGCCCATGCTCAATTTATTTTCGACACCGATCAAGGCCCGCGGCTCATGCAAGAATTGCTGAGTTTTCTTTCCGAGCCATCGCCGTAGCCGGAAAAACGATGCCGCCTGATTTGTCATCAGCAGCGGCTCGACATTGATCTAGCCACTCCATGACCCTCATGACAGACGTCAACCGTACCATCGCGCTTCTCTTCCCCGGCCAGGGTTCGCAGTCCGTCGGCATGGGAAAAGATCTGTTCGAGAAATTTCCCATCGCTCGCCAAACTTTCGAAGAAGCCGACGACGCCCTCGGCTACAAACTTTCGCAACTCTGCTTCGACGGCCCCGAAGACCAGCTTCGCCTCACCGAGATCACGCAACCGGCGATCCTGACCGTTTCGATCGCGGCTCTGCGAGTGCTCGAAACCCGCATCCCGAAACCCGCCTTCGTCGCGGGCCACAGCCTCGGCGAATATTCCGCGCACGTCTCCGCCGGAACCTTCGCTTTTGCCGACGCCGTTCGCGTGGTCCGCAACCGCGGAAAATATATGCAGGAAGCAGTCCCGGTCGGTGTCGGCGCGATGGCCGCAATCCTCGGCATGGACCTCGACAAGGTCAGTGCTCTCTGCCGCGACGCTTCCGAGAATGAGGTCTGCGCCCCCGCCAACATCAACTCACCGGAGCAGATTGTAATCTCCGGCAACACCGCCGCCGTCGAGCGCGCCGCCAAACTCGCCGACGAGCGCGGCGCTAAGCGCGCCAAACTGCTGCCCGTGAGCGCGCCCTTCCACTGTTCCTTGATGAAGCCCGCGCAAGACCGCCTGGAATCCGACCTGACCGCGTTGCAGATGCAAAAGCCGGACTACCCGGTCGCCTGCAACGTAGAAGCCGCCTTCGTCACCGACGACCTCCGCGCCCGCGATACTCTCGTCCGCCAGGTCACCGGTTCCGTAAAGTGGGAGCAGTGCATGCGCCTGCTGATAGCCGAACATGTGGACACATTCATCGAAGTCGGCCCCGGTAAAGTCCTCTGCGGCCTGATGCGCCAGATCGATCGTTCGAAAACCTGCCTGAATGTAGGAGACGAAACGTCTCTGACAAAAACGCTCGAACAACTCGCCGCCGCCTGAAGAAGTGGGGCTCTCAATCCGTCCACCAACCACTAGAATCGTTGAGTGACTAGAATCGTTGAGTGTTGATTTCCGAATGCGACAGAAGGAAGCTGCAAGGTAGGAGCCAAAAGCCCAGAGCTAAAAGCGAAAAAACAATTAGTACGGCGAAAATGTCATCGTCTTATCCGACTTCTGCACCCACACCCGCGCCGGTTCCGTTCGGTCGTTCACCGTCATGTCGATGATCACGCCGCTTCCTCCACCCGGAGGCGACCCGGCCGCATAAATCTTGTGCGACTTGATCCGTCCCCACTCCCCGCCGGGGCCCCAATCCTGATAAAAATCTTTGTAAGAATATTTAGGGTAACGTTCCGGATGCTGCTTCCATTGCGGGTCCTGAAACCAAATGCCATAAGCCGCTTCGTAGTTCTGATTCTGCAGTGCATCAAAGAAGCGATTCGCGACGTGCTCCTCCGGCCAGAACCGAAACCACCAGCCCAGAAAAAGTACCAGCAAAATAAAAACGACGACAGAGATAATTATCCTCTTCCGCCTATGCTCTTTTCTCGGATCGTATTCCTTGGCGTCCAGCAGCGTCATACCCTCTAGCATAATGGACGCACGGGCCCAGTGAAAAGTTCCCAGAAACAAAAAACGCATAGGCGATCGGGTGGCTAGGATTGGGTGGCGCTGGGCACTTTTGCCCGGAAAATGGCGCGAGGCATTGATTTCCTCGGCGCCATCGGCGATCTCGGCGCTGAGTTCTTCTCTACAGTGTCCTCTTGAACAACGGAATCGCAATTCCCAGCGTGATCGCTGCAAACACCGAAAGAAACAGCATGTCGCCCCACACCGCCGCCAGCGTGGTCTCTTTCAACAGCAGGCATTTAAAACCATCCACGGCATAAGTGAACGGATCCACTTTCGCTATGGCCTTCAGCCACCGCGGGAATGCCTGAATCGGATAAATCGACCCGCTCGGAAAAAATAGCAGCGTATTAAGAATGCCGAACATGGCCCGCGGCACCAGCGGATCCTCGATCCGTACCATCAGCAAAAACATCATCGTGTTAAATGCCAACGAAGTCAGCACAATCATCACCAGCAACCCCAAAATCGTCTGCAGATTAAAAATCGTGCCCACGCCGGCCAGCAGCGACCCGATCACGCAGATAATCACGCCCGTCATCACCGCCTTGATCGCGCCCGCCAGGTTGAGTCCCAGCACCAGCTCCAGCTTCGTGATCGGCGTCACCAGATAGCCTTCATGCACCCCGCGCGCCTTGTCGTCGATGTAGAGCATGCCGCCGCCGATCATCACCGAGACAAACATCGCCAGCGCTAGCGACCCGGGCAGCAGATATTTCAT
>Ga0181537_10004296_pt1 | contig 11857 bp, 11 predicted proteins | sample PEATcosm2014_Bin_39_FD_119765 | JGI IMG/M metagenome (GOLD analysis project Ga0181537, IMG submission 119765) | Peatland microbial communities from MTU Mesocosm Facility, Houghton, MI, USA - PEATcosm2014_Bin23_10_metaG | ecosystem: Environmental > Terrestrial > Soil > Wetlands > Peat | place... | reverse complement strand
TGATCCAAACCAGGGTTCAACGGACATGAAACTCTTCCTCATCCTTCTCATCTGGGCCTTCCTCGCGGTTGTTTGGTTCCCGATGGCCATACTGGTGCTGCTCCTCTGGCCCATCCTTTGGATGCTTTCGATCCCGTTCCGCATCGTGGGGATCGCGACGCATGCACTCCTGGCATTCGTAAAGGCCCTCCTGTTCCTGCCCGCTCGGGTGCTCGGATACCGCGAGGGCACCTAGCTCGCGCCGCTTGGGCACCCTCGAATCCCCCTCCTCAGCCGAAGGGTGGCTTCGCGACAAACCGCCACGGCTTTCTTGACCAAACGGGGCCCGCATAGTCGACGCCGATCCTGGGCGTCGCGCCGATGCGGCCGCGGGGAACGACGATTCCCAGGTCCTCCAGGTGGAGCCCCGTCCTCGGGGCCACGGGACGGCGGTTGAATCCCATGTCGATGCCAAGCTCCCTCGTCAGGCGCCCCGGGCCCGTTATCGTATCCAGCCCGCGAATGAGCACGGCGGCGGGTGTTCCCTCGGGACCGGTGACGAGGTTCAACATGTGATACATTCCGTATATAAGGTACACGTACCATACCCCCCCGAGGGAGTAGAGCACCCGCGTGCGAGGGGTCTTCCCGCGGCTCGCATGGGAAGCGAGGTCGAGCTCCGTATGATAGGCCTCCACCTCGGTGACGATGCCGACCTCGCGTTTGCCTCCCTTCGTTCGGACAAGCGCCTTTCCCAGGAGCCACTTGGCCAGGCCCACGGTGTCCGTCGACTGCATTTCGGAGGCCTTTATCACGCGTCCCCTCACAGATCCGTTCGCCATGACGTGCGCAGATTCGGTTTTTTTCCAGGGCCAGTCGAGAGCCAATCCCTGTTCCCATCGGCATTTGAAATCGCCACCGCCTCGGGGCCGGGACACAGAGCGCTTTGCACAACGAAAGGCACGCGGTGAAGGCGGCCGGAGGACGTCGTGGAGCTGGCGGACGTGACCGATGGCGTTCCCTCTGAACATGTGTCCTGTCATGCCGCGGTCAGATTCGGCATAATCCTGAGGGATAGGCACCTGGACGACGGGCCGGAGCAGACAATGGAACGCTTGCAAGACGCTAAGGTTTGCAAATTGCCCCGAATTGCTCCGGATTGGCAGTTCGTGGAACATCCGGGCTACATCCGCGACCGCAGGGGCATCCCCACCTGCGCCATGACGGCTCGCGTCGAATTCTGACGAACCCTGCGCACCCCATTGGAGACCCAGACAAAGCCACCGCTCACCCCGACCGGCAGATTCGAGGTTTGGATCGACAACTCGTGGCAGGGCCTCCTGTCCAAGAAGGACGTTGTTCACCGCCGGCTCCTGATCGCCACCACCTTCGCGCTTATCCTGATGATCGGCGTGGTCGACTACATCACGGGATACGAGTTCTCGCTCCAGGTCTTCTACCTGATGCCGATCTGCCTGGCCGTCGCCACCGCGGGCTGGCGTTTCGGCGTCGAGGCGTCCGTCGCAAGCACGGCGACGTGGCTCGCAAGCGACCTCGCCGCGGGCGCCCACTATTCCGGACCCATCGTGTCGGTGTGGAACGCGCTGATCGCGCTCAGCACCTACCTCATGGTGGTATGGCTCCTATCGAGCCTCATAGCCGCTCAAACCGAGATGGAGAACCGCGTGCGCCAGCGCACTTCTGCCCTCACCGACGAGATCGCGGAACGCGAGCGCCTCGAGAAGGCCATCCTTGAGATCAGCGAGCGCGAGCGCCGCAGCATCGGCCACGACCTCCACGACGGCCTGAGCCAGCACCTCACGGGGACGGCGCTCGTGGCGCAGGCGCTCGGGTCCATGATGGCCGCCCGGCACGCGGAGGGATCCGCCGAAATGAAGAAGATCATCTCCCTCATCGAGGAGGGGATCGAGCAGACCCGCAACCTGGCCAAGGGGCTCCTGCTCGCCGAGATCGAGCGCGAGGGCCTCGCGTTCGCCCTGCAGGAATTCGCGTCCTCCGCGTCCCAGCATTTTCATCTCGCCTGCGCCTGCCGCTGCGACGTCGAGGTCGAGCTGGAGGCCAATGGCACGGCGACGCACCTCTACCGGATTGCCCAGGAGGCCGTACGCAACGGCGCGCGCCACGGGCATGCGAAACGGATCGAGATCGATCTGGCGAGCAGGGACGGCAGCCTCACCCTCAGCATCCGCGACGACGGGATCGGGCTTCCCCCCGAGGGGGTGCGCGGCGAGGGCCTCGGGCTGCGGATCATGACCCACCGCGCCGAGATCATCGGCGCAACGCTCTCCGTCTCGGCCCCGCCGGGCGGGGGAACGCTTGTCGTCTGCCGTCTTCCCCATCCATGATGCAGGCCATGACGGAATCGACCCTAGCCGCCGTGAATCCACCCGCCGTCCGCCACCTTGTTTTCCTGGTGGACGACCACCCGCTCGTTCGGGAGGGGCTCCAGAAGCTGATCGAGTTCGAGGGCGACATGAGCGTCTGCGGCGAGGCCGAGGACGCGGGACGTGCCTACGAGCGGATCGAGCAGGCCAAGCCGGACGTGGTGATCGTCGACCTGTCGCTCAAGGGCTCCTCCGGCCTCGACCTCATCAAGCGCCTTCCCCAGCTGGAGAGGCCGCCGCGGGCGCTCGTCCTATCGATGCACGACGAGAGCCATTATGCCGAGCGGGCGCTCCGGGCGGGCGCGGTCGGCTACGTGATGAAGCGGGAAACCTCGAGCAACATCATAACCGCGATTCGGCATGTCCTGGCCGGCGGGATCTTTGTCAGCGAGGCGATATCGACGAAGATGGCGGCGAGATCCGCCGAGAAGGGCGCACACGATGCGCGTCCCCCCGTCGACAGGCTCAGCGACCGCGAGCTCGAGGTGTTCCTGCGGATAGGACAGGGCCAGGAGACCCGCCGGATCGCCGAGGAGCTTCACCTGAGCCTGAAGACCATCCAGACGCACTGCGCACACATCAAGGAGAAGCTGGACCTTGAAAACGCGACCGCGCTCATGCTGGCGGCCGTGCGCTGGGTCGAGGCCGGGCGCCCGAGCTAGGGGCGGCGGGCCTGGCCCGCCATCCCGACGATCCGCTCAAATTCCTCGCGGGTAAGGGGGATTACCGAGAGCCTTGAATTCCGGATCAGGAGGATGTCGGCAAGGGCCGGCTCGGCCTTGATCTCGGCCAGCGACACCGGGCGGGCGACGGGGCCCACCGCCTCCAGCTCGACCGAGACCCAGCCCGGCTCGTCGGCGGTGGGATCCGGGTAGGCGGCCTTCGCGACTCTCGCGAGACCCTGCACCGACTTCGGATCGCCGCTCGCGTAGAAAAGGACGGGGTCGCCGGCGCGCATCGCCTTGAGGTTGTTCCTCGCCTGGAAGTTGCGGACGCCGTCCCAGGAGGTGCGGCGGTCCCGCACGAACGCATCCCAGGAGTAGCTCTCCGGCTCCTGCTTCACGAGCCAATGCGCCGGCCTCGAGCGCGGAGTCGGCACGGCCGCCGCGGCCTTGGTGTTCTTTTTCATCGGCGGCGAGCGTGGACCCAGACGGCGCGCGTTCGCAAAGGGAATCTGGGGAGCCCAAAACCCGACCCGCCGCGATTTTGCATTGCAGCGCCGGCCACGCAAGGGGGACACTCCGGCGTCGGTCCGCAGCCATGGCATTCGTCCTCTTCCCCACAGCCTTTGGAACCTGCGGACTCGCGTGGAAGGGCGCCGCGCTCACCCGCTTCCAGCTGCCCGAGGAAAACGAGACCGTCTCCCTGGCGCGGCTTTCGCGCGCGGGAGGGGAAAGGCTCGGGGAGGAGGCGGTTCCCGAATGGGTGGGGCGCATCGTCGAGCGCGTGCGCCTGCACCTGGCCGGCGAGGCGCAGGACTTCTCCGACGCCCCCTATGACTGGGCGCTCGTGAGCGACTTCCAGCGGGCGGTCTACCTGCAGGCCCTGCGGATCAGGCCCGGCCTGAAGGAGAGCTACGGCGCGATAGCAAAGGCATTGGCCCTCGGCCCAGAGTCCGCCCGCGCCGTGGGCGTGGCCCTCGCGACCAACCCGTGGCCGCTCCTCGTGCCCTGCCACAGGGTGGTCTCGGCGGGGGACAAGATGACCGGCTTCTCGGGGCCGGGCGGCGTCCGCACGAAGACCCGGCTCCTGGCGCTCGAGGGCGCTGAGCTCCTCTCGGAATGATCCGACCCATTTTGTAACCATGCCCTGGATACAAAGCACGGCACCGATCGGCGGCGGGATCGCGGCCTCGGCCGCCGTGGCGGCCCTGCCGCTCGCGGTCATATTCGTGTGCCTCGCCGTCGCGAGGATGAGCGTGCTCAGGTCCGCGGCGCTGGCCTTCGCCTCCTCGCTCCTTATCGCCGTCGCGCTCTGGGGGATGCCGGCAAGGCTCGCGGCGCTCGCGGCGGCCCAGGGAGCCGCCTTCGGCCTGTTCCCGGTCTTCTTCATCGTCCTCGCCACGCTTTTCCTCTACAACGTCACGGTCAAAGGAGGGCAGTTCGAGATCATCCGCGCCTCGATCGCCTCGATCACGCCGGACCGCCGGCTGCAGGCCCTCCTCATCGCCTTCTGCTTCGGCGCGTTCATCGAGGGCGCCGCCGGTTTCGGGGCGCCGGTCGCGATCGCGAGCGCCACCCTCGTCGGCCTCGGCTTCCGTCCCCTCTACGCGGCGGGCATATGCCTCGTCGCCAACACGGCCCCGGTCGCGTTTGGGACGCTGGGGATCCCGATCGTCGCCATGGGCGGCGTCGTGGGACTAGACGACAGGGGGCTCTTGAGGCTCTCCGCCATGGTGGGCCACCAGCTGCCCTTCATCTCGGTCATCCTCCCCTTCTACCTCGTCGTGATCATGGTCGGGTTTTTGAAGGCCCTCGAGGTTCTCCCCGCGGCCGCCGCCTGCGGCGCGGTGTTCGCCGCGTGCCAGTGGTCCACGGCGACGTACCTCGGACCCTATCTTCCGGACATCCTCTCTTCGCTGTCGGCGATGGGGGCGCTGGTCGTGCTCCTGAAGGTCTGGCGGCCCAGGTCGATCTACCGGTTCGAGCACGACCCGAAGACGGAGGCGGATACCGCGGCCTACACGTCCCTCCAGGTCGCCCGCGCCTGGGTGCCCTACATCGCGCTGACCGCGATGGTCCTGCTGTGGGGCCAGCCCACGGTGAAGGCGGCCCTCGGAAGGACCACCGTCATGGTCACCGTCCCCGGCCTGGACAATGCCATCGCAAGGTTGCCCGCCGCGCCGGCCGGAGCCGCCGCCCCGGTCCCGGTCGCAGCCAAATTCAAGTTCGACTACCTCGCGAGCGGCGGCTCGGCCGTCCTCATCGCCGCGGTGTTCTCGGTGTTCGCCTGCGGGGTCGGCGCGACGGAGGGCGCACGGATCTTCGGCAGGACGCTCCACTCGATGCGCTGCCCCGCAGCGACCATCGCGAGCGTCCTTGCCCTCGCCTACGTGATGAACGCGTCGGGGATGACGGCCTGCCTGGGCGTCTGGTTCACGAAGTCGGGAAGGATGTTTGCGTTCATCTCCCCCATCCTGGGCTGGCTCGGCGTGTTCCTGACGGGCTCGGACACCTCGAGCAACGTGCTCTTCGGCGGGCTCCAGAAGACGGCGGCCGAGCAGCTCGGCATCAGCCCCGTCCTCACAGCTGCGGCGAACACGAGCGGGGGCGTCATGGGAAAGATGATTTCCCCGCAGTCGCTCGCGGTGGCGTGTGCCGCGACCGGGATGGTCGGCGACGAGGGCACCCTGATGCGCTTCACGATCCGACATTCCCTTTTCCTCCTGCTACTCGTCTGCATCATCGTCTACCTTCAGGCCACCTGCATGGGATGGATGATCCCTGCGTGATTTCCCACCCTTTGGGGCCGTGCACCGCCAAGGGGGTTAAAAATCTATGAACCAAGGCCTTCGGTGCCGCCAGCAGCTGGGATACCGTGGGTTTGGTGTTGCGCAACCTCGTTTCGGGCTGTGAGGATATTGGGCTCAGTCCATCCAGCCGAGACGTTCCACACACCGTGCCCACCATGCCCCCCGAACTTGTCCTGATCGTGCCCGTCTACAACGAGGAGGACGCGATCGTGCCCGTGCTGGAGGAATGGCGCGCGGAGCTCAAGCGGACGGTCGGCGAAGGTCGCTTCGGCATCCTCGTCGTCGACGACGGATCGAAGGATGGAACCCCGGCCCGGCTGGCCGCGCTGGACTGGCCCGAGCTGCGGGTGCACCGGCACACCAACCGGGGCCACGGCCAGAGTTGCCTGGTCGGTTACATCGAGGTGAACAAGATGGGCTCGCCCTACGTCTTCCAGATCGATTCGGACGGGCAGTGCGATCCGGTGTGGTTCAAGAGCGTGTGGGAGAAGCGAGGAAAGACCTGCGCGGTCTACGGCAGGCGCCGCAGCCGCGACGACGGCTTCGCCCGCCGGGTGATCAGCACCATCCTGCGCGTCTCGCTCAAGATCACGCGGCGCACGAAGCTGAACGACACCAACGTCCCCTACCGCCTCTACCGCGCGCCGAGCGCCGCAGCCGCCGCGCAGAGGATTCCCGCCGACTTCAACCTGGCCAACATCGCGATGGCCCTGCTCCTCGAGCCGGAGGGATTCGAGGAGGTGCCGATCCATTTCAGGGACCGCATGGGCGGCCACCCGACCGTGCGCATGTGGGGCTTCGCGCCGAAGGCGCTGCGCCTCCACCGCGACCTCTACAGGCTGGGACACTAAGGGGATGCGCGACAGCTACGACTACCTGATCGTCGGCGCCGGCCTTTCCGGACTGGTCCTCGCGGAGCGCCTGGGCTCGCTTGGCCGCAGCTGCCTCGTCGTCGAGAAGCGAAACCACATCGGGGGCAACTGCCACGACCGCAAGGACCGCAACGGGCTGTTCTTCCACGTCTACGGTCCCCACTACTTCCGCACGAACTCCGAGCTCGTCCGGACCTACCTGAGCCGGTTCACGGAATGGCACGACGCGAAGTACCGGGTGAACGTTTTCACCAAGGGCCAGTTCTGGAGCTTCCCGATCAACCTCGGTACCTACCGCCAGTTCTCCGTCAATCCCTCCGCCACCGAGGAGGACTTCAAGGGCTACCTTGCGCGCAGCGCCCTGCCCATCGCCAACCCCGCCAATTCGAAGGAGGCGATCCTCGCGGCCGTGGGGGTCGAGCTCTACGAGCTCTTCTACAGGGGCTACACCGAGAAGCAGTGGGCCCGGCCCGCCGAGGCGCTGGACGCCTCCGTCTGCCGCAGGATCCCGATCCACTCGGGACTCGACGAGCGTTACTTCAAGGATGAGTTCCAGGCGCTCCCGAAGTACGGCTACGACGCCATGTTCCAGCGGATCGTCGAGGCCTCCAAGGCGGACGTCCGGCTGGAGACCGATTACCGGGAGATCCTCCCGAAGGTCCGCCACCGCCACCTGATCTACACCGGGCCGGTGGACGAGTACTTCAACTGCCGCTTCGGCGCCCTGCCCTACCGCACCGCGAGGTACCAGCTCGAGGAGCTGGACGCCAAGGATGTGCCGGCGTCGGGTTTCATGCAGCCCGTGCTGCAGGTGAACTACCCGGGACCCGAGGCCTTCACGAGGACCGTCGAGCTGAAGCACGTCACCGGTCAGGCGAGCCGCTGCTCCAACATCGTGCGGGAATTCTCCTCGGAGTACAAACCGGGCGAGAGCGACCCCAACTATCCGATCCCCGGCCCCGAAAGCGATTCGCTCGCGACCCGCTACCGCGAGCTCGCCGAGCGCGAGCCCGGCGTGACCTTCATCGGCCGCCTCGCGCAGTACCGCTACCTCAACATGGACCAGGTGGTCGGGGCCGCCCTCCACACCTTCGAGAAGCTGCGGGTCGCGGCGCCCTGACCCCCGGGGCTCAGCGGGCCGTCCCGGGCGCCCGCCGCCAGAAGCCGACCTTGCGGCCGTCCTCGTGCTCGGTCTGGTAGGTGAGGATGTCGACCCACATGTATTCCGGGCTGACCGACTTGTTCACCTTCTCCCAGAGGGGTGGCGTGTCGCCGGGCCTGTACCACAGGACGTAGTCGATCCCCTGCGCGCTCAGCCATTTGCCGGCATTGGGCAGGTCGCCGTTGAAAAGGCTCACCAGCCGGTCGTGGCGCCGGCGGATATCCTCCCGGAATTCGCGCCAGAGGAGCTCGTGGCCGTACCATCCGAGCCACATCCGCTGGCCGGCGAAGAGCGGGATGACCGCCGAGTTCGTGAAGCCGCCCTCGGCCTCGGGGCGCTCCGCCACGACCCCGGGCTTCTCGACCTTCATCCTCCCCAGCATGAGCCGGGGAAACTCGTCCTTAGTAAGGTAGGTCGTGCCCTCGATCTTCCCGATGGAGGTCTTGGGCCCCCCGAGGAAGGGCCTCCACAGGTCGAGCACGAAGAAGCAGGGGTAGAAGCAGAAGAGGAAGCCGACGACCGGGACCCACCTCCGCCTGGCCTGCTCCAGGACGCAGGGTCCGAGCGTCATCAGCGTGCCCGCGGCGACCCACGGCCACCACTTGAGGGTCGTGTTGAACCGGTCGTACATCCCCGAGTAGATGTCGTCCACGTAGAAGTATTCCGTGAAGAGCAGGAGTATCAGCCAGAGGGTGCCGAGGCGGCGCCCCCTGGGGTTCCCGGAGACGAGCGAAAGGACGATGAGGGCGACCGTCGGGAGCATGAATATCAGGAAGAGGAGCGGCGGCGAATGCTCCTTCCACGGCACCATCCGCAGCGCGGCGCCGTAGCCCGCGGCCGAGGCGGTGAAGACGGAGAGGTAGACCCAGGCCAGCAACCAGATCGCCGCGGCGCCGCCGAAGACGGCCGGCAGGAGGCGACGCCAGTCCCGGTAGCTGACCGCGAGCCATGCGAAGACGGCGATGCCCTGGAGCGGGAGCACCCACGTGTTTGCAAGGAGCGTCCACGTGAGCGTGCATCCCACGATGACCGCGTATCGCTTCTGGCGATACCGCTCCCAGAGGAGCATAGCCATCGCGCCCAGCCCCATCAGGTAGTATCCGGAGAGCGGGGCATGGTAGTCGCCGAGGTAGATGGAGTAGGAGAACGGCTCCCCAGGGAGCTCGAGGTGCTCGTACTTGTCCTGGTAGGCCTTGACCCAGGGCCCGACCGGGGGCTTGTCCAGCGGGGCGCTCCCGATGTAGCGCATGCTGGTCCAAGGCAGCACGTCCTTGCTGGTCAGGTGGACGAAGAGCGTCGTCCCCATCCCGCCGATGACAAAGCCCGCGATGACCAGGGCCCGCACCCAGGCCTTGCGGGCCGCCATGAACACCGCGCCGGAGAACGCCGCCCCGCAGAGCGAGATCAGGAGGCAGAGCCCGATGTTGTAGCAGGTGCCCGTGGGAAGCGACAGGATCCTCCCCATGAGCGCCGCGCCGTAGTGCTGGAAGCTGTAGTACTGGGTCGAGGGATACGGGTAGAACCAGGCGTCCGGCACGGGTATCGTCGCACCCGTGTAGTAGCTGCAGATGTAGGAGAAGTCCGCGATCTTCTCGGACGAGCCGTCGATGTCCGGTGAGGTGAACCGCCACAGGAATGCGTAGAGGAAGATCGCGGTCATCACCCCGAAGCAGCCGACGAGCCCCCGCGGTGCGAACTCGGAGCGCCATGCCCGGAGGAGCACCCTGGCCCGCTCCCCCAGCATCGACGGCTCCCAGGCCGCCATGCTGAAGGCGATCAGGGCGACCGAGAAGACCGTCGAGAACTGTCCGAGGCCCATGAGGGAGGGCCCCAGGCCGTGGTGGCACTCGATGGCGTAAAAGGCGGTGACCGCGAGGATCGGGCCGCTCGCCAGGGCGAACCAGCGATCCCTGAAATAGAGGCCCGCCACCAACATAAGTCCCCAAAGGTTAATTGCTAAAACGGTCAGCGTGAACAGGAGTCCCAGGTGTTGCATGCGTGGTGCGGTCGCTACGTATTACGATTGTTTGACGTTGAATTGCGTTGAAACGCCCTCTCTGTTGCAATGCAATTACGAGAGGAAGAGCTAGGTCGGTCCGGCAGAAACTTAACTGTGCATCATATCGAATCCGCATTGAGGCAAGAACCCCCGGTGGGCCTGCGCCGAGGTAGCCGTGCACGTGGATTTACGCTGGTCGAGGTCATGGTCGCGACCGTGCTTCTCTCGATGATCATCCTCGGCATCCTGTCGGTCATGATCGGGGCCTACCGCGTGGCGGCCAAGGCCCGTTATGCCGACCATGCACGCTACGTGATCAAGTCGATGGCGGACCAGTTTGTCACGCAGCAGTACTATGACTCCAACACCGGGTCGACGCTGCCGATGTTCCAGATCACGACCGATGCGAACGGCAACGCGGCTCCCGTGGGAACTGGGATGAGCTGGACGAACAGCGACGGTTCCGTTGGCTATGCGTCGTCCGGTCCGATACCCGCCTACTTCTATGTGCTGTTGGGCGACAATTCCGGGGCCCCGATCGTGGCCCAGGTGACCCGGCAGGTCTGGTATCTCTATCCCAGCTCGGGGCAGCCCACCCTGGTCACGCAAAATGCGCCCGCGGGGTACATGCTTCGGGCCGACTTCGTCATCACGTATCCCTATCAGGGGGTCCAGATGAGCCAGACGATCACCGCGGTCCGGTCGATACCATGATTTCCCCCGGCGACAATTCCGGCCGCAATGAGGAGGGTCCCCGCAGGAACCCGCCCCAGGTCGGGTTTACCATGGTGGAGACGGTCGTCACGCTCGGCGTGGCCTGCATCCTGATGGTGGCGGTCGTCGCGTTCCTGGTGAACGGCATGGTGAGCACCGCGAAGACGACGGCGATCAACGACACGACGAGGAAGGGCCGGTACGTGTTCGAGCACCTGTCGCGGGAGATGAACCGGTCGACCGACCTCTCCGACGCCAATTTCTCGGGGCCAAACCCCCAATACACGCCCCCGGCCGTCCCCACGCCCGGCAATCCCGGCATACCCTACTCCACCTTCAACTACCGGATCAACGTCGGCGGCCAGGCGACCACGGTCGACACCCCGGTCACGTCGAGCACCATTACGCTGAACCTCCAGGCTGCGGCGCCGCCGGACTACCTCGTTCCCCAGCCGGGCGACTACCTGATGAAGCTGCCCGGAATTTCCGCGTGGCCGGCCTCGGGCGCCCAGATTGTCAATGCCACGGGTCCCGGGGCCGCGGCCGGCCCGTGGACCATCACGCTCGCCGCACCGCTCTATACGATCGCCGGGATCTCCTCAACTTCAGCCGATATCCCCGCGTATGCGGTCGCCCAGATCCAGCGCGTGCGCACCTACACGGTGCAGGCCAATACCGCCAACGGGGACAACGAGCTCTGGTGGTACCCCGCGACGACGAACATGCCGACGACCATGGTCATCGCGAAGCAGCTTCCCTCCACGTCGCTCTACCCGTTCTTCGCGCAGCCCAAGGTCGTAAACGCGAACGGGACGCTGGCGGACAATACGGTCTACGTCGCCGTGAACATGGCCCTCAACAAGGACGCGAGCGAAGGCGTCCAGGTCCAGGCGGGCCAGTCGAGCTTCTACTCAAACAACTCGATCAACGCCGTGTTCGCCAACAGGTCCGGCAAGGGCTTTGCCCTGGTCTACCTGCCGACGCCGACTCCCACCCCCTCGCCGACACCGACGCCCTCGCCGACCGCCACCCCGACCCCGTCGCCGACCCCGTCGCCCACGCCTGCGCCCACCCCCCCGCCTTCGCCGACACCGACCCCGTCGGCGACTCCGACGCCCTCGCCGACGCCGACCGCCACCCCGCCTCCGCCCACGCCCACGCCGTCGCCGACACCGACCCCGTCGCCCACGCCGACACCTACCCCGTCGCCGACGCCCACCCCGTCGCCCACACCCACGCCGTCGCCCACACCGA
>Ga0181537_10004295_pt1 | contig 11861 bp, 8 predicted proteins | sample PEATcosm2014_Bin_39_FD_119765 | JGI IMG/M metagenome (GOLD analysis project Ga0181537, IMG submission 119765) | Peatland microbial communities from MTU Mesocosm Facility, Houghton, MI, USA - PEATcosm2014_Bin23_10_metaG | ecosystem: Environmental > Terrestrial > Soil > Wetlands > Peat | place... | reverse complement strand
TGCGTTCTGGGGCGGAAGTTTGGCCATTTTCACCATGCTTCGCCGGCGATCGAGTGCGCTTTTCGCTGTTATTGGCGTGCTTCTCTTCTGGAGCACGGCGTACTTCCCCTATGCCGCGGAGGCGCGTCCTTACGGGCTCTTGTTGGGACTAACGGCCATTCTGCTCGCCGCATGGGACGCTACGGTGGCGGCACGGTCCAGGGCCGGTTTGGCGACGGTGTTTCTTGCGGGTGTTTTGCTGCTTCTAGCCCACATTTTCGGCACGCTTTCCCTCGGCGCGATCTGGGTTGGCGAGGCAATTCGTACCTGGGAACGCCGCAGAATCGACTGGCCAATGACCGCCGTTCTGCTGCTTCCCCTGGCCGCAACCATCACTTACGCGCCCATGTTTCACTCTTACAGCACCACGATTTTCCCGGCCGAAATCCACGCCACATGGGGCAAACTCTGGTTCCTGTATTACGCGGTTTTCCGCTGGATGTGGCGCCCATTACTGGCAATCGGCGTAATCGCATTGCTGCTGCGCTCGCAAAATTCTGTAACTGATAAGCAGAAATCGTCGCCGGAAATGAGCGTCACGCTCGCGCTTTTATTTCTGATTCCGGTAGCGCTGACGATCCTGTTCATGCGCTCGCACGGCGCTTTCTACGACCGCTACGGCATGGCTGCGGTGCTTCCCATCGTGCTCGTTGCGCCGTTGCTGCTCCGGCGTTGGACGCGCGCGAGCGTCTCGGCCGCATTCGCGTCTTTCTGGTCGGTGGCGTTTCTGTTACTGCTTTCAACCGCGCTGCGTGCGCCGCTAGACCGCGCCATCGCCGCAGTTTTTCCGCCACGAGCGGCGACCAAGGTCACGGGTATTCTGACGACTTCGGTACACGGGCCATTTCGCCCGTGGTGGACGAAGCTGCCGGTACCCGCGGATTTGCAGGCCGAACGCGAGCAGGCACCGCAGACCTCGTCGCTCGCGAATTTCCATCCCGACCTACCGCTAGTCGCAGCTAGTGAGCTGACGTTCCTCGAAATGGACAATCGCGAGCCCGCCGAACTAACGCATCGCTTGTTTTATCTTTACGACCGCAATGCGGAAATCCAGATCGCGCACCGCTCCATTGCCGACGGGATGCTGAACACCTGCGAATTTTTCCCGCTCCGCGGCGCCATCGTGCCTTACGAGTCCTTCGTGCCTGAACACAGTCAGTTCCTGATGATCGGGCTGTACGAGCATCCCGGCGATTGGCTCTTACGCAAAGCGGAAGCCGACGGCGCAACCTTGCAGGTGATCGCTCGCTACAACGGCTACACCGATACCGATATCTACCTCGTCACCTACCCGCCGATCCTGCATTAGAAAAGGCGAGACCGCAGTCTCGCCTCGTGCACAGCGATGGACAATCTTTCTAGTTGCCGGCGGACGGGAACTTCATTCCAGCCCACGCCGGAGCGCCTTTTTTGTCGCGCAGGGTCATATCGTTGCTGCCGCTCACGACTTCACGAGCCAAAATTTCAGGCCCAAATTCGCCGGTGATCTTGCATCCCGTAACTTCCAGGGTGTCACCTTTGGCGACGGCGAAATCGACCATCTTCAGGAAGCCCTCGGGAGCAAGGTGCACGAGGATCGTCTCCGTCGAGGTCTTCAGCATTACGTGGACGCCCTCGAACGGACCCGGGACCATCTTGATGTCGTCCACCACACCCTTGATCTTCACCTCATTGGCGAAGTCATACTTTGGGCCAGTGTTTTGTGCAAGTAGAGAAGATGTTCCGAGAAGCATGCATCCGGCCAGGAGGGCCAGGATTGCGAAAGTGTGTCTTGATTTCATGGTGCGTGCCTCCTTCCAACCAGGACCTGGTCGTCGAGCAAAGGCGCGGTGGGATCAGGGGCGGGAGTTCGCAAGAATGGACCCGAGCGCGTGCTTGCGAAGAACTCTGCCTCACATTGCCATCGACGGGTTTGCCGGCTGAACTCATACTTTGCCGCGGGAGAGCATCGCCGGAGCAACTGTATTGGCGAACTTCCCGGTTCTGGCTAATTCAGCGTACGTAAGATTGGCACATTTCGCAGTGAGTGGAATCACAAATTTCTGTGATCCCGGAAAGAAAATACCTCGCTGGCTACCCCCGCTACGCTGTCGCCGGGTTGCGATTAGCCCCTGACTGCCAGATAATTTGACCTGTTGCTGGCTCTATCTTTCAGACATCGATTTCTTCGGCGGCTCAGCCCTGGCTTCTCGCGCGCTGAAGAGCACCGAATTGAGCGGGCGTTGTCGACCGCCCGTGTCATCGTCGCGCTCACTTCCATGGTCGCGGTGCACGTCGATCCCACTAACCCTTCCCGATACCGCGACGCAGCTTATATTGTGCTGCTTGGCTACACCGCGTGGAGTGCAGCGATCTCCGCGGGCTTGCGCTGGAAGCCTGCCAACGCTCATTTCGTCCGTCTCATTCATCTCGGCGACATCGTCTGGCCGTCGTTGCTTTGCCTTTTCACGGACGGAGCCGACAGCCCGTTTTTTACTCTCTATTTGTTCGCCTTGCTAGCCGCCGCCTTTCGTTGGGGGCTGTGGGAGACCGCGGCTACCTCGGTTGCCAGCGTCGCGGTCCTAGGTTTCGAATCATTTATGTTGATCCGGGGGCCGATGGCCTGGCGCGCTCTCGAGTACGAAGTCCTCGAAGTCAACAAATTCATCATCCGTTGCGTGTACCTCCTGCTGGCAGGATTGATGATTGGCTACCTAGCCGAGAGTGAAAAGGAACTTCGTGCCGAAAACGCGTTGATTACACGCATGTTAAGCAGAATCCGGGTAGATTTTGGCCTTTCTGCCAGCCTGACTTCAGTAATCACGGGGATTGCCGAAGTCTTTCGAGGTGAACGCGCGGTCATGATCGCGCGCGACATTAATTCCGGACGCGTGTTCTTATGGCAGACTACCCGCGATTCCGGCGAGCCCCGCGCGCATGTGCGCGAAGTGCCAGCGTCGGAGTTGGCTCGCTATATGCCCCCCGGGGCGCCGCCGGCATTTTACCTGGCACGCCGCGACGACAAGCTCTCGGGGCTCCAATACGCCGCGCTGGACGCGGGAGGAATTCGATTGAAGGGGGAGCCGCAGGAGGACATTGCAATTACGGACACCAACGCCAACGCGATGCTGAGCCTGGCATTCAATTTCGGCGAAGACTGGGCCGGACGGATGGTAGTGCTCAATCCCAAGCTCGGTGGCGATATTGAAACCGAGCTGCGCTTTGCGCAGACGGTGGTCCGGCAGGTGGGCCCGGCGCTCTACAGCGTGTATCTCTTGCGCCGGCTCCGCACCCGCGCAGGTGCGATCGAGCGCGCAAGAGTGGCACGCGAGCTCCACGACGGCGCCATCCAGTCGCTGATCGCCGTGGAGATGCAAGTGGATGTACTTCGCCGCCAGGCCGCTGGAGATTCCGCCCGATTGGCCGCCGAGTTGGCGCGGGTGCAGCACTTACTGCAGCAGGAGGTCATCAACCTGCGCGAGTTGATGCAGCAGATGCGGCCGCTCGACACCGGGCCGCAACAGTTTCTGGATTACCTGGCCGATTACGTGGACCGCTTCCGTCGCGATACCGGGATCTCTGTGAGATTTGTTACGGACCTGCAAGAGGTTACACTATCTCCCAGGGCCTGCCGCGAGCTCACCAGGGTGGTGCAAGAAGGTCTAATTAACATACGGAAACACAGCGGGGCCCGCAATGCGATGGTTCGATTCGCCTCCGAGAACGGGCACTGGCTGTTGATGATCGACGATGATGGCAAGGGATTCGATTTCGCTGGGCGGCATAATATGGCGGAGCTCGACCATATTCGTCGTGGGCCCGCCACCATCAAAGAGAGAGTACGCTCGATCGGCGGAGAGTTAGTTATCCAATCCGTCCCCGGCGAAGGCTCAAGATTAGAGATCACGCTCCCCAAGAAAGGACATGCAATTTATGGATAAGAAAACGACGACCGATACCGTTCGCATCCTGATCGCTGACGATCACACGATTTTTCGCGATGGCTTGCGACGACTGCTCGAGTCCGAGCCGGAATTCGAAGTGGTCGGCGAAGCGTCGGACGGCGCCGAAGCAGCATCGCATGCGCGCCGGTTGAAGCCCGACGTATTGCTGCTCGATCTCGCCATGCCCCGGGTGCCGGGGATGGATGCGCTGCGCGACCTGACTACGGATGGCGGAACGACCAAGATCATCATCCTCACCGCGGCGATCGAGAAGAACCAGATTGTGGAAGCGCTTCAGATCGGCGCGCGCGGAATCATCCTGAAAGAGTCGGCAACACAGCTCCTGCTCAAGGGCATCCGCAGCGTGATGGCCGGCCAATACTGGGTTGGGCGCGAGAGCGTGAACGACATCGTCGAGTACTTGAAATCGACCGCGGCCGGCGCGCAGGCCGATGCCCAAGCCAAGAACTTCGGACTCACTAAGCGCGAGATGGAGATCCTCGGAACCATCGTTGCAGGCTTCACAAACAAGGAGATTGCGAAGAAGTTCAATCTGAGCGAAGACACCGTGAAGCATCACCTGACGAACATCTTCGACAAGGTCGGCGTTTCAAGCCGGCTTGAGCTGGCGCTGTTCGCCATCAATCATCGGCTCGCGGAGCCGGTAAGCTAGGCGTCCACTGCACGAAAGATCGCGGCTTCAGCTCTGGCGCGGTGCACTCGCCTCAGCCGCTGAAGCCGCATTGTTTTGTTCTCAATCGCCCTGCCAAATCGGGTAATCGAGCCCGCACAAGCGTCACAGCCGTTTGTGAGATGAATCACCGCACCGGGGTTGGAAAGCGGTCAGAATCTGTCCGGCGCTCAAATCGGCTCCGCCCGGTTTTGCCGAGGTTCTCCTATGTCCGATGATTCCCGCGACGTTCTGGAAGTATTGCGTTACGAACTGAATTTCCTGGAGCACGGCGGTTACCGGGCGCAAAAGAACGCGCTGGTGCCGGTTTCGGTATTCCAGGATTCGCTCTCATGCATCAACCACGGCATGCCCCGTCGCCCCAACCCTTGTCATAAATGCCTGCTCTGGGACTTCGTTCCCGAGCAGTATCGGCGCGAGGATGTGCCTTGCCACTTCATTCCGCTGACCCCAACCGGAGTGACGATTGAAACCCGGCAGGACGAAGCCGAGTTGGATACCAACCTCAAAACCTGGCTCCGCGACACGATCTCGAAGCTCGAACAGGAACGTGCGAACGGCAAGATCTAGCTCGATTCCCGTTCTAGGCCCTAAGAGCAGAATTGCTTGCCGCGTCCCTTGCGAATGGCGATGAGTCGGCACATACTGCGCAAGATGAAAAGAAGTTTCAATTCGCTGACCGATCAAGAGGCGCTGCACGCGGCGGTGTTTGTCGAAGAGCGCAATGCCGAGATCTACCACCGCTTCGCCGAGATGTTCGTGGAGTTCCGCGACGACGATTCCCTGGCCATCGCCAGCGTGTTCTGGGACATGGCCGCCGAAGAGCGCCACCACAGCACGCTGCTCCAGAACCGCTACCAGGAACTGTTCGGCTCGCAACCTTGTGCCCTGACGGACGATGACATTTACGAGTTTATCGAGATCCCGCGCCTGGAGGATGCTGACGTGTTCAGCGGCGCGACCGCCCAGGACCATCGAACTCCAAAAGAACGTGCCCTACAGGTCGGCTTGACGGCCGAGTTGGGCGCTCGCAAGTTCTACAACGACCTGATCGCGAATTCAAAAGACCCGAAGCAGAAGCGTCTATTCAACGAGCTCGCTGAGTTTGAAAGTGAGCATGTAGCGTTCCTGGAACGCAAACTCGCAGATGCTTCGAGACAAGGCACGGAGTCCAGCTAGCACTTCGTACCTCATCAGAAAGGGCGTACTGCTCGAGCAGCACGCCCTTTCGCTTTTCAAATCAGATTCGCCGCGATCTACATACCTTGCGGGAATGATGTGAACTCGACCTGGCTCGCCAGCGGCGTCGGCTTTCCGTTCACGCCTTCTTTCACTGAAGTCAGCGTGCCGCGTATTACGAAATAGCCTTCGTCATCGCGACTGGTGGCCTTGCCACGCTGTACGTGACCCTTGAACTCAAACCACTCGCCGTGCACTTTCTTCGTTTTGAACTCAAAGAGATCGCCATTGAGCGAAGCCCTTTCGAACATCGCGTCGACCAATTGGCCGCTGCCATCATCGGACAGGCGCGAAACGTAGCCAGTCACCGAATGGTCGGGCTGCACGCTGACTTGAAGCGTCTCGCCGCTGCGCACGAAGGAATAAAGTCCGGAAATGTCTTCTGATTTCGCAGCCTGCGCGATACCTAGGATCGAAGTAAGCAAGAACACTGAGAGAATGAAATATCGCATGAGAAGGTTCCTCGATGAGTGTACGGGGTCAGCCGTAATCCCGCTATTTGTTTGGAGGGGCGAAGCGTTCCGGATCGCCGTCCGTCAATATTTTTGCGGGTATAATCGAGCTAATCGCACTCCCTTCTAGGATTCCATGGCATTCGGCACCGGCACGCAACTGCAATTGAATAGTCCGCCAGAGCCGAGCCCTGAAGTCCTCGGCCAGCCGGGACCTGCTCTTGCGCTGCTACCGGCAATCGAACCGTGGCGTGCGGTTTTCTTCCGCAATCTCAAGGACTTCCTGCTCTTCCGTGATCTGCCGCGGCCGCTCGACAATCGCAGCTACGAAGGTTGGCGGACCGCCTACGTTTTTACCAACCCGCCGTGGACGCGCATCCGCGAATCCTGGTGGGGACACGCGCTGATCGCCGCCGCGACGTTTGCGATCTGCAGTTCACCATTTTTCTTCCGTCCGCTGAAGACGGTCAGTCCATTCGAGCACGCGCACCTCGAGTACTACCCGGTTTCGGATTATCTGCCCCCTATCAACAACAAAGCGCCACGTCCGCGTACCGCGAAGAAGGCCGACCCGGTATTTGCGAAGCAGGAAATCATTTCGGTGCGGCCCGAGGCCGACAACCATACCCAGACCGTCATCACGCCACCCAAGGTGAAGTTGCAGCACGATGTGTCGCTGCCGAACATGGCGGTGTGGACCGCGGACCCGGTTGCGCCGACGGTAGTCGCGCCCGCTGTACAGCCGAAGATGGTCTTCCCGCTGGCCGCCCAGGTCGTCGAGCCGACGCCCGACATGAGCAAGTTACGCGACAAGCGAAGCGTGACTCTACAAAGCTCGGCGGTTGAGCCAATCGCCAACGATCAGAGCCTTCGGCGCGCAGGACCGCTCAACATCGGCAACCTGAAGCCCGACGTCGTCCCGCCCGCACCTGCGTTACCGATGCAAGCGCAGCGAGCCAGTGGCGTGGCGCTGGCTGAGGCTGTCCCGCCGGCACCCGCATTGCCGTCGGGAGCCAAGCGCAACGCCGCTTCTGCCGCGCTGCAGCCACAAGTCGTTCCGCCCCAAGCGGCAGCTCCAGCGATGGCACAACGTGGAACGGCGACCAATGCGCTCCAACCGCAGGTTGTGCCCCCGCAGCCGACCGTCGGCAGCGTGCCGGGATCGAGTGGCAAAGCGACCGGGCAGATCATTGCGCTCAGCGTTCGCCCGGCGGATATCCACGGGCCGATCAGCGCTCCAGTCGGAAACCGGAACGGAGAATTCGCCGCCGGACCGAACGGTAAAGCAGGTGCCACGGGACAGCCCGATTCATCTCCTGACGCAAGGTCTTCCGGCAACGGTGCCGGTGGTCACGAGAACTCCGGCCCGGCTGGCGTTTACGTTGGCGCACCGCCGCCTGGAGCAGCGACAGCACCTGTAGTCGGAACCAAGCCGCAGCCTGCGCCGAATACTTCTGCGCCGAAGGAAATGGCAAAGTTGCAGTTCCCCAAGATGCACGCCAGCGTGGCAGAACTCGCTAAAGAGACCAGGCCCTCCGACATTTCACCGGAGGACCGCAGCGCGATGGCCGACAATGTTTTCGGCAGCAAGCGTTACTACGCGCTCACCCTCAACATGCCGAACCTGAACTCCGCAAGCGGAAGCTGGGTGGTTCGTTTTGCCGAGCTCAACGACAAGCACGACGGCATTCCGGTTCTCGCCCCGGCCGCAACCAGCAAGTTGGACCCTATCTATCCGATTGAGTTGGTGCATGAACGCGTGCAAGGTACGGTCACGCTCTATGCGGTGATCCATCGCGATGGCACGGTAGGTGAGATTCGCGTTCTGCGCAGCGTTGACAAGCTTCTTGACTACAGCGCGATGCGCGCCCTGGCGGGCTGGCGCTTCCAACCGGGGATGAAGAATGGTGCTGCGGTGGATCTCGAGGCGATCGTCGACATTCCGTTCCACCTCAAGTCCGATACATTCTGACGATTATCGATTTGCGCTGGAGGCGTTTTCTGTCGTCGGCGCTTCGAAGAAGTCGTAGACCATCCCGCTGGTGCAGACCTCGTAGTAATGCGCATCCGTCCACGATTTCAGCTCGAGCGTGCGCGCATCCACGCGCGGCACCATGCCCTCGCGCACGATGATCTTGTGGAATGACCCCGAGGCGAGCGGGACCAGACCCGCATAAAGCGTCACCAGTTCGTGCTCCCATAACATTGGAAGCTCCAGGTGCCGTTGCTCGAGCGAAAGCTCCTGCTGCAGCTTGGCAAAGGCTGAATGGCCGAGGTGAATGCCACCGATGTTGTAGCGCAACTGCATCGCTTCGCCCTGGCCGCCCTCATCCGTCTCGAACGCATAAACACTGAAGATGCCTGGCGCGGTAAGCAGCTTGCGAGTCAAACGGCTGCACGACGAAAGCCGGTCGCTATCGTTCAGCGCCTGGGAGATCATGATGCGCGTGCCGCCGTCCACCAGGTAAAGGGGCGCGCCCTCCTGGTAGCAAATCCCGATCCCCAACTCCAGCGTCGGCAGCCCTTCGGTCTCAAGCTTCGTGTTGTATCCCCGAACGACCTCCATGATTTCCCGGCCCAGCGCGCATGCTCTCGCTACTGTGGCGCCGGAATCGTGTTCGCGTCCGAAAATGCAGAGGATGATCGCGTCGCCTTCGATGAAGACTTTCGTGGCGCCGTAACTGGGCAGCAACTTATTCACCGGATCGAAGAAGTTCAAGCCGAAGTGGGATGCCGGATTCAACCCGCGCTGCACAAGGTTCTGCGTAACCGTCGTGGAATCGCGCAGGTCCGCCTTCAGAATTACGTGATGCGTGATCTTGTCCTCTACCGGTTTTTGTTCCTCCGGCAGCAGGAATTCATAGAGCGTGTTATTGATCGCCGAAAGCTCGCGCAATTTTTCATTGCCGATCACGCTGACCATATCGAGCGAGGAGTCCAGGGCCTCCAACCGACGCAAGTCGCGGTGATAGAGCATGAAGTCGTGCAGGAACCTGCCCGCGATCTTGAGCCGCTCTGCGCCCCTGTACGAACCGACTCGCTTGCGCGCGGCATTCAATTTGTCCGAGGAGATCTTGCCGTGCTCACGCAGCAACTGCTCCACTCGCTCCCGCTCCGGTTTTGAGATAAGTGCGTTCTTCAGTTGTTGCGGATTGATCAAAGGCGAGTACTCGCTGAGCAGGGTTACCACCTCATACGATGCAATGACATGCTCCATCACATCGTAGCGCTCCAGCATATTCATCCACGCCACGAGCAGCGATTTCTGCACCTCGCCCGGTTTCGCGGTTTCGTCCGGGTTGCCACCGGCCACCAGGCGCTCCGCATTTTCCGGATCGTTGAGCCATCCACTCACGACGTAATCCGTGTCCCCTTCCATCGGAAGGTTGAGCGCGACGAGAAACTCGGTCGCCACGTCCAGCATGGTCTGAAAGCGGTCCGGATCGCGGTCGAAGTTTCCGAGCATGACGTAATGCTCGGCGTTGATGTAATCGTCTCGCCCGTCGTCGGTAAATACGAGTCGGTTAGTGAAGAGCTCGTAGCTGCCGATGTCGGCCCCGCCAAACAGGGACCTTCGCAAACGCGAGAGCGACTCTTTCTCGACCGTACGCATGGTCAGGAACATGTCCTGCCCGGCAAGCCGCAGGATAATTTTCTTCCGGAATTGCAGGTTCAGGAAGCGGTCGCGCAGTGCGATACCGAGCCCCGGATTGACGTGCCGCGGATTTTCATACTGCTTCAAGCGGGCGCGGCAGCGCTCCAGCACGTGGTCGAACTGGCTGCTGAGTTCGTTGCGCAGGTACTTGATGACGGCAAGCCGCCCGATGAGGTCGACCGAGATGTTGCCAACAGACTTCGCTCGTTGCAGCGACGCCGTCTGCATTTCGGCAAGCAGGCGCTTGAACTCGCCGGTTTCGGCCGCACGCACCACCTGGCTCTTCGGCACTGGCGCAATCGAAGGCGGCGGAAACGCGGGCACCAGCGTGTTTGAGGTCTCAACCGCGAGGTCTTCAACGTTGCCATATTTCGTGATCAACCGCGAGATGTGCACCCGCGCTTGATCGCAAAATTTCGAGCTTAGGTAAACGTCGTGGCGAACGTTATCGACGCCGGCCGTCAGGCCTTCGAGGGTGAGTACAGGCACGTACGAAGAAAGTGCGATCTGGCGCACCTGCTCTTCGAGATTGCCGCGATTGAGGAACGGGAACACCATACCCGCGGGGTCTTTCCTTCATCGATTGAAATTTCAGTTTGCTCACCGGGAGAAAGTGAGTCGGCTTTGCGGATTCTACACCGCCTGGCCTGCCTGAAGAGACCGGGTTCTACTGGCTGCTGCTACTTCTTTTTTGTTCGCGCACTTAGAAGCTGTCGCGCCAGCAAGTCGTCCATGGTGGCTTCGTGGTAACCATTCAACCCGTTCGTAAGATTGTCCGCGCGATAGGAATCGCCGGTCTCGCGATAGGCCTGCAACAAGCGCGCCGCACTCAGCGGGTTCGCTTGGTCTTCCTCCAGGTGCGGAATGGCATCCGAATACTTCTTCTGGGCCCAAAGCACGCCACCGAGCGCGCCTTCCGACGCTTGCTGAATCACGCTGTCGCGGCTTGCGGCCGCCATTTCTGCCAGCTTCTGTAGTGAATCGTTGGCCACATCCGTCTTGCCGAACTGCGCCGCCTGCACCGCGCGCACTTTCAATACGAGCGCCATTTCCTGGTCGCGATCGCTCGCTGAAATATCCGTCTTCTCGGTCAGGGCGTGCTCGGCATCGCGCGAATGCTCGATGAAATCGTTGACGTCGCTGGCGTACTCCGAAAGGATCCGGTAGCTCATTGCTTCTGCGCGGCCAACGTGTACCGAGTGAGCTTCTTCCGCGACCTTCTCCATCTCGGCATCGACAGCTTTGTGATCGTGCGCGTAGGCGTACGTGAGAGCTGATTGGATCTGCCAAGTGAGCCGGTCGCCGACCGCAGGATTCGTCGCAATCGCTTTCGCGTACTGCACACGGGCTTGCGGCTCTTTGCCCATGAGCATGTACGTGTCGGCCATGCCCACTTGCGACCAGATGAACGTTGAATCGTAGGCCAGGGCTTTCTCGTAATGCTCAAGTGCTTGTTCATACTGCCCGGCCATGCGACAAATTTCGCCGTAGGAGTCTTCGGTATTCGGCTCGCCCGGCAGCAGCTTCACGTACTTGTCCAGTGACTCGAAGGCCTTGTCGAAGTTGCGCGTACCGGCGTACGCGTATCCAAGCTCGTTGAGCGCCGCCGGATAATTCGGATCCACGGCCACAGCGCGTTCCAGGAAGTGTTGCGCGCCTTCGTAGTTCTTCTGCTGGACCATCCAGCGGCCGGCAAGGAAGAGCAAAAATTTATCGTCGGGATAGGCGGCAACGAGATCATTGAGCGCTGAGATCGCGGGGACCATCTCGCCCTGGCGCCACCCGGCAAGCCAAGTGACCAGCAATTGCTCCGGCTTGGAGGCGTTGGCCGCGAGCACGCGGGCCTTCCCCAGCTCGAGTGC
>Ga0181537_10004294_pt1 | contig 11865 bp, 11 predicted proteins | sample PEATcosm2014_Bin_39_FD_119765 | JGI IMG/M metagenome (GOLD analysis project Ga0181537, IMG submission 119765) | Peatland microbial communities from MTU Mesocosm Facility, Houghton, MI, USA - PEATcosm2014_Bin23_10_metaG | ecosystem: Environmental > Terrestrial > Soil > Wetlands > Peat | place... | reverse complement strand
TATGCGCATCCCGTCTGGTTTGCGCGTCACGGTTACAACGTCGTCATTCAGGACGTTCGGGGCCGCGGAGATTCTGAGGGTGAGTTCTATCCCTTCCGCCACGAAGCCCGCGATGGCGCGGAAACCATCGCTTGGCTGCGCGTTCGCGGCGAGTCGAATGGGCGCGTCGGGATGTACGGTTTTTCCTATCAGGGAGCAACACAATTGCTCGCCGCCGCAGAACAGCCGGAGGGCCTGGTCTGCATCGCGCCCGGGATGACCGCCTGTGACCTCTACCACGGCTGGTTCTATCGCGGGGGAGCGCTGCGCTTGGCTTCCGCCCTCGGCTGGGGACTGCAGATGCTCAAGGCCGACGCCCGCCGCAAGAAGCTGCGGGAGGCCAGCGATCGCCTCGAACAGGCCTGGGCTAATCTCTCGACGCAAAGTTTCGCGCTGCCGTTTCGCGATCATCCTGCATTACACGGCGAAGGCCTTCCCGAATATGTGCTCGATTGGTTCGATCACGATCAGCCCGGAGATTACTGGGCGTCGTTGGATGTGAGCCAGTCACTCCACAAAATATCCGTACCGGCGCTGCACATTTCCGGATGGTATGACACGTATCTGGAAGGCAGTGTCGACGGCTTTGTTTCGCTGTGCCGCCATGCGGGTAACGATTTCGCACGTCAGCACCAGTACCTGATCGCCGGACCCTGGCAACACATCCCCTGGGGCGATCGCGTCGGCGCGACCGACTTTGGTCCAGAGGCGCTGCTCGACACCGATGCAATCCTGCTGCGCTGGTTCAACCACTGGCTGAAAGACTCGGGCGAATTTGCGGACGAACCAACAGTGCGCCATTTTGTGCTCGGCGAGAACTGTTGGCGACGAGCCGATTCTTTTCCGGAGGCTGCGAGTCATGCGTTGTACTTGCGTAGCGATGGAAGAGCGAATTCCCGCAAGGGCAATGGAGCGCTCATCGGCATGCCGCCCGCTTCAGCGGAACCACCCGACATTTTTGTTTACGATCCTGAAGTGCCCCTAATCGCGCCCGGAGGGCCCACCGCGGCGAGCGGTCAGTTTGATCAAGCTGCGTTGGAGTCAGGCAACAACCTGCTGGTCTATACGTCCGCGCCACTCTCGCATCCACTTCGTTTGTTTGGAACTCCGCGGGTTTCCCTGTTCTGCTCCACGTCATCGGCGCATGCCGACTTCACCGCAAAGTTAGTGCGCGTCCGGCCGAACGGCGCCGCGGAATTCATCAGCATTGGAATCGCTCGCTCGAGTTGGCTGTTTTCGAAAACCGGCTACAACGCCGATGAAGTTCACGAATGGAAGTTTGATCTTGCTCCCACCTCCTGCTGTTTCGCTGTGGGAGACCGCATCCGCCTGGAAGTCGCCAGCAGCGCGTTTCCCCTGTACGACCGCAATCCGGGCACCGAAGTGCCGTCCTGCCGCGCGACGTCGTGGGACTGGCGCCGCTCCACTCAAATCGTCTACCACGATGAAGCCCATCGTTCCGCCCTGTATCTTCCCGTGCACGAGGCGGTGCACGAAGCTGTGAGCGAGGGCGCTCCATGACGCAGGAAAAAGTCATTCCCCAGGTCGAATTGTCCGGCGTAAGCAAGGTCTACGGCAACGGCCGCATAGTGATCTCCGGCCTCGACCTGATCATCGCCAAGGGGGATTTCGTCACATTCCTCGGCCCCTCCGGCTGCGGCAAATCCACGGTACTGAAATTGATCTCCGGGTTGACGCCACCAACTTCGGGGACCATTCAAGTCGACGGCATGACTCCAAAGAACGCACGCGAAACCGTCTCTTACATTTTTCAGGATGCGACCCTGCTGCCCTGGCGCACGGTTCGAAATAACGTTGGTCTCGGCCTGGAGTTGGAGGGGGTGAACAGCGGCCGGCGCCGGGAAAGAACGGCAGCCCTCCTGCAGTTGGTCGGGCTGGGCGAAGTCGGAGACGCCTATCCGCGAGAGTTGTCCGGCGGGATGAAAATGCGCGTCTCCATCGCGCGCGCGTTGGCAACGAACCCGCGGCTGCTGCTGATGGACGAACCCTTCGCCGCGCTCGACGAGATGTCCCGCGACCATCTGAACGAAGAACTCCTGCGCTTGCGCGAAGAACAGAAATGGACGGCCGTCTTCGTAACGCATTCTGTAGCCGAGGCCGTCTTTCTCTCGACGCGAATCGTGGTGCTTGCCTCCAGTCCGGGACGCATCCACACCGTCGTACCGATCGAGCTCGGCTTTCCAAGAACCGCCGCCCTCAGAGCTTCGCCGGAGTTCGGCGCGCTCGTCCTGCAGATTTCGCGCACCTTGCGGGAGGCGGCGCAGCCATGAAACGGCGACTACTTCCGCTGGCGAACGCGGTCGCCGTGTTTGCGGCCTTGCTGCTCTTGTGGCAGTCCGTGCTGTGGATATTCCCAGTCCCGTCGATCATGCTGCCTTCGCCCTGGGCCGTGGCCCGCGCCGTAGTGAGGCGATTCCCGGCTCTGATGACATCCTTGACGATTACCGCGGAAGAAGCCGGCGGCGGATTAATCGCCAGCGTCTTAGTGGGCGTGCTCATCGCCCTGGTCTTCGCTCAGTCGCGCTGGGTGCGAGGCATGCTTTATCCCTACACGATTCTGCTGCAGACCGTTCCCATCGTCGCCATCGCCCCGCTGATTCTGATGTGGGTGGGCGCCGGGACAGCGTCCGTGGCCCTGATCGCATTCATCATTTCGGTGGCGCCCATCATTGCCAACACCACGCAGGGCATGGTCAGCGTGGACGAAAATCTGGTTCATCTTTTCCTCATGCACAACGCATCCTCCCGGCAATTGCTCTTCAAGCTCCGTTTACCCTATGCCGTGCCATCTCTGTTCGTCGGCATTCGTATCGCCAGTGGCATTGCCGTGATCGGCGCCATTACAGGCGAGCTCTATGCCGGCTCGACCCGCGTCGGCGAAGGCGGACTTGGCTATTCCATCCTGTACGCATCCTCGCAGCTGCAGACCGACTATCTCTTTGCGCTGGTCTTGGCCGCCACCGTTCTCGGCTTCGCATTCTTTTTCATCGTGATGTTTCTGGAGTGGTACTTCCTGCATCGCTGGCACGAGTCCGCGCGAACGCCGGAAACCGAATGATTTGACAAACCCTTGAGGAGGCAATCATGTTACGGCTGGAAACGGAAACGGGGTGGTGGCTGGTCACGCATCCTGACCATGCGCGCCTGGCTGGAGCCTTCGCCGAACGCTGGGGCAATGAACGTTTCTTGCCGCCGGAACCACGCGCTCATGTGCTGCGCGGGATCGCCTGCCACGACGACGGCTGGGCCGCGCGCGACGCCGCACCACAAATTACCCGCCAGGGAAAGCCCAGCGCGTTCTCGATTGAACTCGTGGGGAAGTATTCCGCTTTCGAGGAAATTAATCTCGCGGATTATCTCGCGGTGCGCGACCGTGCCGTGCGTCTGATCGCCGCCGAAGACCCCTACGCTGCCGTGCTGATCTCGATGCACACCTACAGCCTGTTGTCGGAGCACGCCGATCGGTCAACCATCGCGCCCGAACAGTTGCCGCTGCTCGATGAATTTCTTGATCAGCAGAAAAGTCTGCAGCAGTCGCTGGTTCACCAGATCGCGGCGGACCAGCAGTTCTCCGCAGGCCAAACCAGTGAATCTGCCATCCGCGATCATTTCCGTTTGCTCCAGGCGACCGACAATCTGTCTCTGCTCACTTGCGTGGACTTCCGCGCGCCCGCTCACCTGCTCCACCCCTTGCCCCTGCGCGATGGAGGGTACAGCCGCGTCGCGGTGACGGCCGCCAGTTCGCGCCACTATGTACTCGATCCCTACCCGTTCGGCGAGCCGTCAATCACGTTCACATTTCCCGCCAAACACGTCACGGGGAAACTATTTTCGTCAACGGCGGAACTGCGGGAGAGATATGATGCGGCGCAGCCGGCGATGCTTTCCGTCACGGTCAGTGCAAACTGAGTGGAGTGTTAGCGGGCGTGATAGAACACAACGCGACTTAGGGAAGCAACGACACATGCGCCGCGACGATCCGCCAGCCCTCAGGCAACCTCGCCCACACCTGGCTCTGCCGCCCGCGCACCAATTTTCCGTCTACGGTCCGCTCGAACTCCAGCGTGATGCTCCCGAAGTCGCGCCCGAACGTGACAATGTCAATCCGCCGGATCGATCGTGCCAGGTTCAGCGGGGAACGCCCCTTGCGAAAAGCGGAGATCTCTTCGATGCCATGCAGATTCTCAGCCAGTCCCATGCGCACGGCATGCGGGGAACTCCAGAACATGCCGGTCAGCGTTTCGACGTCATTCCCCACCAGAGCCGCTTCGTAGCGCGGATAAAGCGCCTGCAGCTCCGCTACAATCTCAGGATCGTTAACGCGAAGCTCGTCGACCTTACGCTCATTAGTCTGAGGCTCGTTGATCTTAATGTCGTTAATGGCCAAGGCTAAAACATCCTCCTGACCGGCAGGACCCGTTTCGGCATCGCAGCGCTGACCGTGTTCATCGGTTCGTTCACCACCTGGCTCAAGCGCAGATTCATGGCAACGCTGCATAGCAGGTAAGCGTGAACGTCGGAAAATCCCCACCGCGCGACCAAAAAATCAATCATGCGCGAGGTCGCTGCCCGGGCCGCCGCGATCGCATCCATCGCGGATTCCACCACGATCCATGCCTCAGTCTCCTGGGTCTCCACCGCGCCAGACTGAACCACCGGCCCGGCCAGCCGTTTCTGTTTATGCAGTTCGAATCGCAGCGTCACCCCCGCAGCACATTCGATCCCGTTGATGCACACCTCGCCGTCGCCCTGCGCCGCGTGTGCATCGCCCGCCGAGAACAACGCTCCTGCATTCAGCACCGGAAGATATAACTTGGAGCCCTCACAGAGTTCCCGCACATCCATGTTCCCGCCGAAAATTCCCGGCGGCCGGGTTCGAAATTCGCCGTCTTCCGCTGGCGCAACACCCATCACACCGCAAAACGGCCGCAACGGAACCACCGCCGGCGCCAGCGATCGCGTGACCGCGCCATCGAGCTGCCAGTGAAACAAATAAGGTTCACAGAAGCGGTCTTTCAGAAACCCCAATCCGGTTATTACACTCGACCAGCCCCAGCCGCGGTGCGCGACTTCGAGCACATCCACCTGCAGAACGTCGCCGGGTTCAGCGCCGTGTACGAAAATTGGTCCCGTCAGCGCGTGTATCCGCCCGCGATCAATCTTCAGGAACTCGTCCACCGTCATGCCCGGCTTTACTTGCGCGCCACTCGAGTCCACGCATTCGAGATGCACGGTATCGCCCGGCGCGATTACCAGCCGCGGAGGCAACGCCCGGTTCCATCGCGAATGCGTCGGATCGGCCGATAAAACATGCTCCGCCATGCGCTCTATACCTCGACCGTCATCTGCACTTCGACGAGCGCATACTTTGGCAGCGCAGAAACCCCAATCGCGGCCCGCACATGCCGGCCTGCCTCACCCAGTACCTCGACCAGAAGATCAGACGCGCCATTAATAACTTTCGGCGAGTCCTCGAATCCCGCGACGGCATTCACATATCCGTTCAAGCTGATCACGCTACGCACCACGTCGAGCGACCCTAAGTACTTCTTGAGCACCGCCAGTTGCATCAGAGCGCAAGTCCGCGCGGCAGCGTAACCCTCCTCTATAGTGCGATCCGCGCCCAGCATTCCCGTAATGATTCGGCCGTTTTCCATCGAGACCACTCCCGACAGATAAACGACCTGCCCCACCGTCTTGGCGGGCACATAGTTTCCGCCAGCCGCCGGCGGGTCCGGCAGATGAATCCCTAACTCCTGTAGCCTCGCCTCGATTCCGCTCCCCATTCCTTTGCCAGCCTCCATGCCCTGAAACCTGCCCGCCAAGTGGAGTCACTTTACCACAGCGAACTTCGGTTCTTGCCTGCCTCTCGCCGCTTCGATACTATGTGCGATGCGAAAGGTGCCATGCGAAAGCGATTCACGGCCGTTCTCTGCGCGAGTATCGTTACCGCCGCACTCGCGCTGCATTTTTCGTTTGCGGCTGCGTCGTCCCCCAGACCCAGCCTGATCTCGAAGGCGCACAGCCAGCGTCTCTCTGCCACCGATCTTGCTATTAGTGGAGACCTCGCCGGTCTCCCGGCCGGGAGCGTGCGCTACCTCAGCCGCGAAGACCTGCTCGCGTTGCCCCAGGTTACCTACACCGTTGCCGACGATCACAACTTCACCAAACCGACAGAAATCGGCGGCGTCCTGCTGGACGAACTCCGCCGCGCCCTCGCCCGCGAACCCGGCGCGGATCTCGTCATCGCCGTCTGCGACGACCAGTACCACGCGCACTACCCACGCGCCTATCTAGCAGAGCATCATCCTCTGCTGGTTCTTAAAGTGAACGGCCAGCTTTCCGAGCACTGGCCGAAAGACGCAGAGGGCCACGCTCTGGATATGGGACCCTACATGATCTCTCATCGTCAATTCACTCCCGGCTTCAAGATCCTTGCCCATGAAGACGAAGCACAAATTCCCTGGGGAGTCGTGGGGATCGAATTTCGTGACGAGAAGAAATTCTTCGGCGCGATAGCGCCGCCTCGCGATGCCTCCTCCGCCGACGTTCAGGCCGGCTATCGGATCGCTCAACAGAATTGCCTCCGCTGTCACAATCTGGGCGACGTGGGGGGAGATAAGGCGCAGCATCCGTGGATGGTGCTTTCCGCCTGGGCGGCAGCTTCTCCGCAGCATTTCGCCGCTTACGTTCGCCATCCGCAGTCAGAGAATCCGCGCTCCGAAATGCCCGCCAACCCGAACTACGACGACGCCACGCTCCGGGCCCTCGTCGAGTATTTCCGAACCTTTCAATCGCCGGAGAAACCATGACACTGCGCCTCTCCAAGCTGATGTCGGTTTTCGCGGTGGCCTTGTTTTACACGGTCGTAGTCTTCAACAACATTACGGACTACAACGCCAACTTCCAGTTCGTCCGTCACGTGCTGATGATGGATTCGAACTCCATGGGCAACCACGAGATGTGGCGTGCTCTGAACTCGCCAGCGTGGCACACCGCGTTCTACGTCTCTATTATTTCCTGGGAGTTCCTCGTGATGGCACTGTGCTGGTGGGGCGGAGTGCGTTTGGCGCGCTCCCTGGCAGCGCCGGCGGCCATGTTCATGCAGGCCAAACGGGTTTCGCTGGCAGCCCTTACGCTGGCCTTGCTGATGTGGCTGGTGGCATTTTTGACGGTTGGCGGCGAATGGTTTCTGATGTGGCAGTCAAAGACCTGGAACGGCCAGGATGCCGCCTTCCGGATGTTCACTGTGATCGGCATCGTACTCCTGCTCCTGGCTCAACCGGATGCCGACAACCAGCCATAACCACAGTTCAAATAGACCCTGCCGCTACATCGCCTAAACCATGTAATACAAGGGCATCGGGTCCACTCCCGCGAATTCGCTCTGCAAACAGTGGTCGCAAGAATTGTCTTCGAGCAGTTCGTAAACGCGTCGAACCGCTTTGAGAGTGGAAGAAAACTTCTCTGCCTCTTCCGGAAAGACGCGAGCGACCGGAAGCCACTCGTGAAAGCGCAGATTCGCCATGGCCTTCACCAGAGAGGGACGAACGCCGCACAGCAACACGGTCACTCCCCGGGTCTCCATCTCACGCAGGAAATGGTCAAAGCGTTCCATGCACACCATGTCGGGATTGCGGGTGCGCTTCAGGCGCAACACGACGAAGCGAATGTTCTCATCCTCGGTGCGGTGCTTCAGGTGGTTAAAGCAGCGGTCCAGTTCCGGGCCTGCACCGAAGAACAATTCGCCTTCCAGGTCGTAAAGCATCATCGCCGTGCAAGGCGGGTCATCGGACAGCCGTTCACGAATTACGCGGTCGCTGCTGACCACCAACTCGGTCCAGCGCAGCAGCGCGGCGCGCGGAACAAACAGCAGAATCGACAAGGCTACCCCGATCAGGATGGAGAATTCAACGCTGATGAAGATCGCCGAAAAGGCAGTAACCAAAACTAACGCGGCATCATAGCGTGACGCCCGCATGGCATAGCTCAGCCGTTTCCAATCCACCAGGCGGACGGCCGTGACCAGCAACAGCCCCGCCAGCGCGGATTTTGGAATGTAGCGGGCGAAGGGAGCAAACGCAACCAGGACAAGCGCGACCGTTCCCGCCGCGAACACGCCGGACATGCGGCTCACCGCCCCGGCTTGAAAGTTAATGGCGGACCGCGTCAACGAGCCGGAGCCCGGCAGGCATTGGAAAAATCCGCCAGTGAGATTGGCCAGACCCTCAGCCATACACTGCCGGTTGTAGTCGAGTTTCTGGCGAGTCGTGTTGGCAATCGATTTTGCGATCGCCAAGGCCTCCAGCAGCCCGAGAAAAGCGATGGCCAATGCGCTGCCTGACAGTTCCTTCACCCACCAGAACTGAATCTGCGGAATGTGCGGCATGGGCAGGCTTCGCGGGACACTGCCCACGACCGAGATAGCGGTGGCACCGTTGAGCGCGGGCTTGGACCAGCCGAATGCGGCGGCCACCAGCGCCGCAACGATCAGGGCGGTCAGCATGTCGAATTGCGGCAGGCGATATTTGCGCGCCAATTTTCTGAGCACGACGACCAGGACAATGGTTCCGACACCTATGCCAAGAGCGCGCGGATTCACGTGGCCGCCGCTGAGCGTCAGCCAAATGCGGTACAGTACATGCTGCTGCCCCGTGCCGCGATCGCGCAACCCCGTCAGGTTACCCAGTTGCGTGATTCCCACCAGAGTGCCCGCGCCCGCCATAAAACCGATCACCACCGACTCAGAGATGTAGCGGGTCAGGTCTCCCAGCTTGAAGATCGCGATCAGGATCTGGATACAACCGATCATGATCCCGAGCAGGAACATGGCCTGGTAGGCATCCAGACGCGCGTCGGAACTGAAGAACCCGAGGGCGCTGAAAACCACCAGCGAAATCGCATTCGTAGGACCGTTAATTAAGTGCGAGGACGAACCGAAGACCGAGGCCACGAGTGTGACCACAATGGCAGAATAAAGCCCGAAGCGCGGGTCAACGCCCGCGATCAGAGCATAAGCCATGGCTTGCGGCAACGAAATGGCCGCGACGGTCACGCCGGCCAGCAAATCGTAGCGTGTTTTTCCCCAGGAGTAGTTGAACTTCATTTTCGATTTACCTCGCCCTTCGTGTGAGAACTACGCACTCCGCGGACCGACGGCTGTACTCGCTTATCGCGCGTATCCACGGCACTGGTACTAGGGGAGGAACAGATCGAACTCGTGCTTTATTTTAATCAGCTGCTTTTCCGATTGCGCTGGCGCCTTCCGCTTTCAATCGGTCTTTTTGTCTCAGATAAATTGGCGGTTCGTGGTTCCCGAGGGAACCTCTTTTAGGGCCACAGGGGCTTCTTCTTTGGCCGAATCGGCTTCTTCGAGATCCTTTTCGCCAGCGCGCGGCGAAGACAACTGGAACCAGCGCAAAATCACCAGGGTCGCTAAGAGCCACCAAAAGAACCAGGTCTTCTGAAGGAAACGAATCACGGGGGTCCTCCACAGTCTGTTGCCCACCGCCACGCAAGCGGCGCTTCATCCAACGTCCCGGCAGTATACTATATAGCCGATTGTAATGATAGACATTAGATGAATGGTTGGCGAATTCTCTCCGCAGATTGACCCCGGTTTCGGGATGAGATTTCAACTTTCCCTGACGGGATGGGCAAAGATTCGAAAGGCTGACCCGCTGCCGAAGACCCCTCAACCAGTTGCGTGATTGGTGAGAATTACCTTGAGCGCGCCCTCTTTTGCCGCGTTTCCAAACGTCTCATAGGCCTTCAGGATGTCGTCCATAGCGAAGCGATGAGTCACCAGCTTAGCCGGCTGTAAGTTGCCCGAGCGCACGACCTTCAACAACATCGGCGTGGTCACCGTGTCCACCAGCCGCGTAGTAAGTGCGATGTTGCGATCCCACAATTTCTCCATGTGCAGTTCGACCGGCTTGCCGTGGACGCCCACATTGGCGATGCGTCCACCGGGCGCGACAATCGACTGGCAAATGTCAAAGGTAGCTGGAAGCCCGACTGCCTCGATCGCCACATCGACGCCCGCACCCTCCGTCAGTTCCATTACCCGATGAGCGGCGTGACCGTCCGAGCTGTTGATCAGATTCGTCGCGCCCAACTTCTTGGCGACGGCGAGGCGCTTATCGTCTAGGTCGATCATGAAGATCGCCGCCGGCGAATAGAATTGTGCCGTCAATAGAACGGCAAGCCCGACCGGTCCCGCGCCTACGATCGCGACCGCGTCTCCCGGCTTCACTTGCCCATTCAGGACGCCACACTCAAATCCAGTCGGCAAAATGTCGCTCAGCATTACCATCGATTCTTCATCGGCGCCCGCCGGAAGGTGGTAGAGACTTCCATCGGCTTGCGGAATGCGCACATACTCAGCCTGCGTTCCGTCGAGGGTATATCCCAGAATCCATCCGCCATGCCGGCAGTGGGAGTACATGCTCCGCTTGCAGAAGTCGCACTTCAGGCACGCCGTCACGCACGAGACAATGACTTTGTCCCCAACGTGAAACTCGGAAACGCCGTCTCCGATCTGCTCCACGATGCCGATGGCCTCATGGCCGAGAATGCGTCCATCGGTCACTGCGGGAAGATCGCCTCTCAAAATGTGAAGATCGGTTCCGCAGATAGTCGAGGTGGTGACGCGCACGATGGCGTCTGCGGATTTTTGAATGGCAGGGCGTGGCTTGTTCTCCCAGGCAAACTTACCCGGACCGTGATAGACCAGCGCCTTCATAGAGGCGCTGCCCAGGGTTACGGCGCTGGTGACTGGACGTTCGAGTTCGGCGGTCGTCATGGGTTGTGTCTCTCTTCTCTTGTTCTTAGTTATTTCTCGGAAATTGGGCCTGACTACCCCGAACCTAACAACGATGCTCCCGTTCTTCTGAGCAAGAGTGCTCACTCTGGACGGCTCGCCGCCACCGAAGCCGCAAGAAACATGTCGCCGCAAACGCTCAACACGCGTCGCGCATCAAATACGCCCGAAAAAGAACGATGGGCCAGTTTAAGCTCGCCTTGAAAGGGCGCGGCTTCAGCCGCGCCGTAAGTATGGCGATTGATCGCGGTTTTAGCCGCCGCGGACATTGTTTTTGGAAACGGACCGACTACATACGAAGGACTTCCGTCGCTCAAATCCCATTGTGGGAAAGAAAAGTAGCCCGAGGACGAAGTTTCCTGTCAGTTTTTAAAAGTGTGCAAAATTGAACAGCGGCAGCATCCTGCGTTGCTGTATCTCTTTATTCTTCAATCTGAATTTCAATGCCCACCGGCCACTACGACTCCCGCGCAGTCCGAGTCCTGCTGCCGGTGCTATTTCTTCTCGTCGTCGGTTTTGCTTCCGCCCAGACTAGTCCGCCTCCGCCGACTAAGCCAGGCGCGAGTAAGAGTGTTCAGCCCGCCCCAGCACCGGTGGCCGCTGCACCCTCCTCCGAACCGTCCAAGTATGTGGGAGCCGAGACCTGCAAGACCTGTCACGAAGAGATCTACAACAACTGGGAAAAAACGCCGCACTGGAAGACCACCTTGAACCAGGACCCGGCGCACCAGGGTTGCGAAGGCTGTCACGGTCCCGGCGCGGAACACGTGGCGGGCGGCGGCGACATAACCAAGATATTCAATCCCGCGAAGCACTCGGCCAAAGAGGTTGACGCCAAGTGCCTGACCTGTCACGCGGGAACGCACCCGAACTTTGACCGCTCGCCCCACGCCAAGGCGAACGTCGGCTGTACCAGCTGCCACAGCGTTCATCAGAACAAAGAAGAAGACAAGCTGCTGAAGGTAGCGCAGCCTGAGCTCTGC
>Ga0181537_10004293_pt1 | contig 11867 bp, 11 predicted proteins | sample PEATcosm2014_Bin_39_FD_119765 | JGI IMG/M metagenome (GOLD analysis project Ga0181537, IMG submission 119765) | Peatland microbial communities from MTU Mesocosm Facility, Houghton, MI, USA - PEATcosm2014_Bin23_10_metaG | ecosystem: Environmental > Terrestrial > Soil > Wetlands > Peat | place... | reverse complement strand
TACTTCGTGTTCATGGTGCTCGGCTTTGCGCTGTATTGCGCGGTGCCCTATACCGGCTCGGTCGGCAGCGTCGCCGGATTCGTACTGTGCTTCCTCGTGATCATCAGCATGTATGGCGGCGGCTTCGCCACCGTGCCGGCATATCTCAGGGACATGTTCGGCACGCGCTATGTCGGCGCCATCCACGGGCTGCTGATCACCGCCTGGTCGATGGCCGGCATCTTCGGACCGGTTCTCGTGAACTATATCCGCGAGTACAACATCACCCACGGCGTACCGAAGGCGCAGGCCTATAACGTGACCATGTACATCATGGCCGGGCTGTTCGTGATCGGCTTCATCTGCAACCTCTTCATCAAGGCGGTTCACGAGCGCCATCACATGCAGTCCGACGGCGCATTGGGCGCGGCAGCCGAAGCCGGCGCGGCCAAGGCGGGCCGTCTCACCGGCCAACCGGCCAACGCATAGGAAACCGACATGGCAAACGATCCGGCAAACGCGAATCAAAACGGCACGACCGCTTGGCAGCTTGTGCTGGCCTGGGGATTCGTCGGCATTCCGCTGCTGTGGGGCGTCTCGCAAACGATCGCGAACGCGATGAAGCTGTTCCAGTAGAACCGGCTTCAGATACAAAGGATGCGGCGGCTTCGGCCGCCGTCTTTTTTCAGGCGTCCGCTGCCGCGCGGAACACGCCCCTTGACGAAGGACGGGGTTCGGGGTGACTCCTGGCTTAAGCCTCCTCCCGGAATCGAAGCGGCATGACCGAAACGCATCTTTCCATCCGTATCGATCTGGCGTCGGGGGACCGCATCGGCCCCGGCAAGATTGCGCTTTTGGAAGCCATTCGCTCGACCGGGTCGATCTCGGCCGCGGCGCGGTCGATCGGAATGTCCTACCGGCGCGCTTGGCTTCTGGTCGAAGAGATCAATCAGGCCTTGCGCGAGCCGGCGGTGAAGGCCGAAACGGGCGGAGCCGGCGGCGGCGGCGCGGTCGTGACCCCGGTCGGGGAACGGATCGTCGATCTCTACCGGGCTATCGAAACGCTGGCGCGGACGGCCGCGGGCGGAGAATTTCGCGCCATGGGAAAGCTCATTCGCCAGAACAAAGGCTGATGGCGCCTCTCCTGCGGTGCATGGCAATCGCGACGCGGCTGGTACGTTTGGGGCGCGATCAATACTATCGCGTCTGAAATACCGCGGCAGACGTATCGCGTTAGATTTGGGGAGATACCTTTGAGTGATGCTATCGCGGTGACGGATGACGGCGCGGTGCGCATCATCCGGATAAATCGGCCGGAAAAGAAAAACGCTCTCACGGTTGCCATGTATGCCGAGATGGCCCGCGCGCTGCGCGACGCCGCGCAAAGCGACGCGACCCGCTGCGTGATGTTTGCCGGCGCGCCCGGAGTATTTTCCGCCGGCAACGACATCGCCGATTTTCTCAGCGCGGGCAATACCGGCCTTAATTCACCGGTGCTTGCGTTTCTTCACGCCTTGGCGGATAGCCCAAAGCCGATGGTCGCCGCGGTCGGCGGCGTCGCCATCGGCGTCGGCACGACCATGCTGTTCCATTGCGATCACGTGGTCGCCGCGCGCGATGCCGTGCTCTCGACACCGTTTCTCAAGCTCGCGCTCATTCCCGAAGCCGCCTCGACCCTGCTGGCGCCGATGCGGATGGGCTATGCGCGCGCATTCTCGATGCTGGTCATGGGCCGCCGCCTTTCCGCCGCGGACGCCTTGGAAGCCGGCCTCGTCAACACCGTGGTCGATGCCGCCGAGGTCGACACTGTCGCGCTACAGGCGGCCCGAGAGATCGCGGCGCTGCCGCCGAAAGCCGTCGCGGTGGCACGCTCCCTGATGCGAAGCCGCCTCGGTGAAGTGCAAGAGCGGATCGATGGCGAAGCCGAGCACTTCGCGGAGCTTCTGCAATCCGACGAAGCGCGCGCCGCGTTTCAGGCATTCTTTGCCCGCAAAAAGTGAGGTCGACCATGTCGCTTGCTGGAAAAACCCTGTTCATCACCGGCGCCTCGCGCGGCATAGGGCTGGCGATCGGGCTGCGCGCCGCCCGCGACGGCGCCAATATCGCCATCGCCGCGAAGACCGCGGAGCCGCATCCGAAACTTTCCGGAACGATCTATACCGCCGCGGAAGAGATCGAACGCGCCGGCGGCAAAGCTTTGCCCCTCGTGGTCGATGTCCGCGATGAAGCAATGGTCAAGGAGGCGCTCGACAAGACGGCGGCACATTTCGGCGGCATCGACATCGTGGTCAACAACGCCAGCGCGATCTCGCTGACGCCCGTGACCGCAACCGACATGAAACGGTTCGACCTCATGCATCAGATCAACGCGCGCGGAACCTTCGTCGTGTCGAAATGGGCAATCCGGCATCTCGAAAAGGCGGCTAACCCGCACATTTTGATGATCTCGCCGCCGCTCGACATGAAAGAGAAGTGGTTTGCCGCGCATACCGGCTACAGCATGGCGAAGTTCGGCATGAGCCTCGTCGTGCTCGGGCTCGCGGGCGAGCTCCGTCCCAAGAAGATCGCGGTGAATGCCCTGTGGCCGCGCACGGTGATCGCCACGGCAGCAGTGCAGAACCTTCTTGGCGGCGACGCCGTGATCCGCCAATCACGCAAGCCGGAGATCATGGCGGAGGCGGCTTATACCGTGTTCTCGCGTCCCTCGAGCGAATTGACCGGCCGCTTCCTCATCGACGACAACTTCCTGGCCGAGAACGGCGTGACCGATTTCGATCAATATCGCGTCGATCCGACGCAAGGCCTGGCCCAGGACTTCTTCGTACCGTCCGAGATCGCGCCGCCGACGAATGTCAGCCTCGGGCCGCTGGTTCGCTGAGCCGTGCAATCATCAAGCCGGCGCTAACCGGATGGAAATCCAATGCAAACGATCCTGATTACTGGCACGTTTTCGGGCTATGGGCTCGAGACCGCTCGTCACTTCTTGGCCAATGGCTGGAACGTCATCGCCGCCATGCGCACGCCGAGCCCCGACGTTCTGCCGCGTTCCGAACACCTGCGGATCCTGCCGCTGGACGTCACGAGCGATAAAAGCATCGCTGCGGCCGTCGAAGCCGCTGGGCCGATCGATGTTCTCGTGAACAATGCGGGCATCGGCGTCGTCGGCGCTTTTGAGGCGACTCCGATGTCGTACGTCCGCAAGGTGTTCGACACCAATACTCTAGGCGTGATGGCGATGGCGCAGGCCGTGATCCCGCAGATGCGCGAACGCCGCTCTGGTGCGTTCATTAATGTGACGTCCAGCGTCACCCTGGCGCCGATGCCGTTGGCGGCTGCCTACACGGCCAGCAAGCAGGCCATCGAGGGCTTCACCGGCTCGCTGGCCCACGAACTCGCCTACTTCAACATCCGCGCGAAGCTCGTCGAGCGTGGCCATGCCCCGACCACGCGTTTCTCTCAGAACACTTCGGTTCGTATCGAAGACCTGATCCCGGCGGCCTATGCCGACTTCGCGAAGCCCATCTTCGAGGCGTTCGCTAAGCCCGCCATGACCACGAAGGAATCGGACGTCGCCGAAGCGGTCTGGGCTGCGGTGCACGACACGGCCGGCCAGCTCCGTTTCCCTGCTGGCCCCGACGCGGTCGCCCTGTATAGGCATGCTGTATAGCTGACAGTCAGTAACCCTTTAATCTGTCGCAGCAAGCATGTCTGTTCTGGCTCAGAATCGACCGATGCAATGGGTTTTGCCTGTGCCGAAACAAGCCCGGTCGCGATGGGTCAGTCAGATGACAGCAAGCGCGCTCACGCGAGCCAGCGCTTGCGCCGCTTATAGTGCTTGCCGTCGCGGAACGATTTGCGTTTGCCTTCGGCAACGCCGAGATAGAATTCCTTGACGTCCTCGTTCTCGGCAAGCGTGGCGGCGGCGCCGTCGAGCACGACGCGGCCGTTCTCGAGCACGTAGCCATAGCTGGAATACTTCAGCGCCAGGTTGGCGTTCTGCTCGGCGAGCAGAAAGGAGACGCCTTCGTTGTCGTTGAGCGTCTTCATGATGGTGAAAATCTCTTCCACAATCTGCGGCGCCAGTCCCATCGACGGTTCATCGAGCAGGATCATCTTTGGATGCGACATCAGAGCGCGGCCGATCGCGCACATCTGCTGTTCGCCGCCGGAGGTGTAGCCCGCCAGCGATTGCCGCCGCTCGCGCAGCCGCGGAAAATAGGTATAGACCTTGTCGAGGTGGGCGCGAATCGCCGCGCCGCCGTCGCGGCGGGTAAACGCACCGGTCATGAGATTCTCTTCGACGGTCAGATGGCCGAAGCAGAAACGGCCCTGCATCACCTGGATGCAGCCGCGGCGGACAACTTCGTTTGGCGGAAGCCCCTGCACCTCGCCGCCATCGAACAGGATCGCGCCCTTGGTCACTTCGCCGCGCTCGGAATGGAGCAGATTGGAGATCGCCTTGAGTGTCGTGGTCTTGCCGGCGCCATTCGCCCCGAGGAGCGCCACGATGCCGCCGTCGGGCACCGTCAACGACACGCCCTTGAGCACGAGGATCACGCGGTCGTAGACCACTTCGATATTGTTGAGCGAAAGAATCGCCGCGGTAGTGGGCGCCGCTGTCGGCGCGGCATTTATCGACGTGACCGCAACCATGCTTGTGGTTCCCGCGAGAGAGGCGAGTGATGGATGAGGGACCCCGACCCAACGAGGTCCCTCATCGACAGCGAAGCGTCAGCTCACGAAGACTTGTCGCAAGCCTCGGTGCGCTTGGGCCAGCCGGCGTTGGCTTTGACGTAATCCTCCGACGCGCTTTGGATCAGAGGCAACACCTTGTCCTTGATGGGCTGGATTGAGGGGACGACGATCGCCCATTTCGTTCCATCCCACTCGGCAAGCGAGATGCCGCTGTGCCCGTTGTGATCGGAGCAGCTCAACTTGACGGGCGAGGCGAAGCCCTCGAGCCCGATCTCCTTCAGCCGCGCGGGGCTGATATCGAGCGACTCGAAGCCGCGACGCACGTCCTCGCCGCTCACGACTTTCTTGTTGGTCAGCTTCTGCGCCGTACGGATCGCTTCGGCCATGATGACCGAATTGAAGACCGCGCGATTATAGAAGTTTTCGCCGACCCTGTCCTTCGAGGAAACCTGGCTCTTCCCCTTGTCGACCACGTATTTGAGGATGTCCTGGATCGCCGGAAAGTTCGTGCCGACGGCATTGAGGTCGAGCGAGGTGTAGCCTTTGGCATCGGCGCCGGTCGGACGCGCATCGTCGTCATTGCCGGCCCACCAATTGCCGACGAGCCGGTTCATCGGATAGCCGATCTTGCTCGCTTCCTTGATCGCGGTCGGATTCATCGCGCCGAAGCCCTGCATGTAAATCCAGTCGGGCCGGTCACGCCGGATGCCGAGCCAAAGCGAAGTCTGGTTCTGCATTTCCGCGACCGGCACGGGATAGAGCTTGAGTTCAAAGCCGTAATCGGCGGCAAGTGCCTGCAACAGGGGGATCGGCTCCTTGCCGAACGGCGCGTCGAGGTGGACGAGCGCGATCTTCTTACCCTTAAGCTTGTCGAAGCCGCCCTCCACATCGGCGACATGCCTGACGAACGCGGAAGCGCCGTCCCAATAGGTCGCCGGGGGATTGAAGATCCACGGGAAGTTGCCGCCGTCGGCGGAGGCCGAGAGGCCGTAAGCCATCGACAGGATCGGAATCTTGTCGACCGCCGCTCTCGGGATCAGCTGCAATGTGATGCCGGTCGAATACGGATTGACGATGACCGGGTTCTTACCCTTCACCGACTCGTAGCATTCGACGCCTTTCTTGGTGTCGTAGCCGGTCTCGCATTCCTCGACGATGATTTTGACGCCGCCGATGCCGCCGTCCCGCTCGTTGAGCATGTTGAGATAATCCGCCATGCCGTTGGCGATCGGAATGCCCGAGCCGGCAAACGCACCGGTCCGGTAGGTGAACAGAGGAATGTATATCGCGTCCTCCGCCTGCGCCGCCGTGATGGCGGCGGGGGCGGCGATCACGGCCGCCAAACTGAGCGCAAGAAGCTTCAGGCGCATGGCAGTTCTCTCCCTTGTTTGCGCCGGTCTTTGGCCGGCACGCTCTATGGACCTCGGTCTTTCACCGCCGGAACGAGGCATCCCCGCCAACGGTCGGTTGGCCGCGGGAATTGGCCGGATTGTGCACCATCAGTAAGGAAAGGGCCACACCCTCAGCTTCTGTTTGCCAATCTGCCACAGGCGGGCAAGACCACTTGGTTCAACGATTAGAAAGACGATAATCAGGGCTCCAACGATCACAAAGCTGAGTTGCTCGGCGGCGGCCGGGCGGATCGGCAAGCCGAACGCCGCGGGCACCGCACGTATAGCGATCGGCAGAATGTAGATCAGGCCGGCGCCGAAAAACGATCCAATGAGCGTGCCCAGGCCGCCGATAATGACCATGAACAGCACGAGAAAACTCTGATCGATGGCGAAGACATCCGCCTCGGCGCCGCCGTACCACAAGAACACCATCATGGCGCCGGCGACGCCGCAATAGAACGAAGACACGGCAAAGGCGAGCAGCTTGGTGCGCAGGAGCCTGATCCCGATCAGCTCGGCGGCAAGGTCCATATCGCGCACCGCCATCCACATCCGGCCGACGCGGCCATGAACGAGGTTCGACGCCACCCAGGTCATGGCGACGACAATACTCAACACCGCCAGGTAACGCGTCAGCGCCGTCGCGGTCGGGCCGGTGACCGGTATGCCGTAAAGCGTGCGCAGCGGAACCTGGATCGCTCCCGATGTGCTGTAATTGTAGAGCCACGGAATGCGGATGAAGCACCACTCGAGAAAGAACTGTGCCGCCAGCGTCGCCACCGCCAGATAGAAGCCCTTGATACGCAGCGACGGCAGCCCGAACAACACGCCGACGGCAGCAGAGAAAAATCCCGAGGCAATAATCCAGATAATGATGTCAACCTGGGGAAAGTACGTCGTCAGCTTCAGGCACGCGTAGGCGCCGACCCCCATGAAGCCGCCGGTGCCGAGCGAGAGGAGCCCGGTATAGCCGGTGAGCAAATTGAGGCCCATCGCGGCGAGAGCGAAGATGAGAAAGGGTATCATCACCGCGTTGAGCACGAAGTCGTTGCCCGTCAGCGGAAACACGACGAAGGCGACCAGCAGAATGACGGCGATGCCGATCCGGTCTTGCAGGATCGGGAATACCGCCATGTCGGCGGCGTAGGTCGTCTTGTACTGGCCCGCTTCGCGATAAAGCATCGGTCAAATCCGCTCGATGATTTTTTCGCCGAACAGGCCTTGCGGCCGAAACACCAGAAATCCGAGCGCGATCACGTAGGCAAGCCAGCTCTCGATTCCGCCGCCAAGAAGCGGCCCCCAATAAAACTCGCCGAGTTTCTCGCCAATGCCGATGATCAGCCCGCCGACGATGGCGCCGGGAATCGATGTCAGACCGCCGAGGATAAGCACCGGCAGCGCCTTGAGCGCGATGATCTGCAGCGAAAACGAAACCTCGGAACGCGCGCCCCACATAATGCCGGTGGCGATGGCCACCACGCCCGCGGCGAACCATACGATCACCCAAATCTGCTCAAGCGATATACCGACCGATAATGCCGCCTGATGACTGTCGGCAACCGCGCGCAACGCCCGGCCGATGCGGGTGCGCTGAAAAAACACCGCCAAAACCGCGACCATGATGGAGGCGATGATGACGGCGGCGATATCGATCTTCTGCAGCGAAACGAAACCGCCGAATTTCTTGAATTCGATCGCTCCGCTCGGCAGGTAGAGATCGGAGGTGATCATCACCTTGGGATTGCCACCGAACACCAGCTGGCCGAGGCCGATGAGAAAATAGGTGAGCCCGAACGTGGCCATGAACAAAATGATGTCCGATTGATTGACCAGCGGCCGCAGCATGAGGCGTTCCACCCCGACCGCCAGCACGAACATCACGACGATGGTAAGCCCCAGCGCGACAAAGGCCGGCACGCCGTGCTCATGCAAGCCCACGAGCGTGAGGGCTGCGAACACCACCATGATTCCTTGGGCAAAATTGAACACACCCGATGCCTTAAAGATCAGCACGAAGCCGAGCGCGATCAGGGCGTAGAGCACGCCGGCGACGAGGCCATCCCACAGCGTCTGCACCAAAAGATCCGGCGCCGCGCCCATTTGCACGAACGGATCGACGAAGATTTGGTAGAGGATGTGCATGCGCGCTCTATTGCGGCTCGCCGAGATAGGCGCGGATCACGTCTTTGTCGCGCTTGACTTCATCGGGGGTGCCGTCCGCGATTTTGCGGCCATAATCGAGCACAACCACGCGATCGGACAGGTCCATTACGACGCCCATGTCATGCTCGATCAAAGCGATCGTCGTGCCGTATTGCTGATTGACGTCGATGATGAACCGCGACATGTCCTCTTTCTCTTCGAGATTCATGCCGGCCATCGGCTCGTCGAGCAGCAGCAAATCGGGCTCCATGGCAAGCGCGCGGCCGAGCTCCACGCGTTTTTGCAAGCCATAGGGCAACCGCCCCACCTGAATTTTGCGGATCGCCGCGATTTCAAGAAAATCGATGATCTCTTCCACGCGCCGCCGATGCTCGACCTCTTCGCGTAGCGCCGGCCCGCAACGAAACAATTGCCAGAAGAACCCGCAATGCATTTTCAGCGTGCGGCCGGCCAGGATATTGTCCAGCGTGGTCATGCCGCGAAACAGCGCCAAATTCTGGAACGTGCGGGCGATGCCGCCGCGCGCGGCGGCGTATGGCCGCATGGAGGTACGCACCTCGCCCTTGAACGTGATGCGGCCCGATTGCGGCTGGTAGAAGCCGTTGACGACGTTGAGCATCGAGGTCTTGCCCGCGCCGTTGGGGCCGATAATGGCGCGGACCTCACCCTTGCGGATGTCGAACGAGACGCCGGTGAGCGCTCGCACCCCGCCGAAGGTCAACGAAACGTCCTCTACCGCGAGTAACACCTCGCCGAGCGCCGCCTCGTTCGAGGACGGCGCTCTCATGCCGCGCGCTCCAGCTTTGCCGCCGGCGCCGGATAGGGCCGCACGTCGCGGATCGCCAACCGCGCCGTGATCGTCCCCTTGCGGCCGTCGTCGAAGGTCACCTCGGTCGCGATTTGCGCAGTCGTCGAGCTGTTATAGAACGCGTCGACCAGCGGACTGTAGCGATCGGTGATGTGCGCGCGGCGGAGCTTTTGCGTGCGCGTGAGTTCGCCGTCATCCGCATCCAATTCCTTGTGCAAAACGAGGAAGCGCCGGATTTGCGCGCCCGCCATGACCTCTTCCTCGGCCAGCGAGCGATTAACCTCGTCGACGTGCTGCGCGATCATATCGTAGACCTGCGGATGAGCGGCAAGCTCCTGATAGGAGGCATAGACCACGCCGTTACGCTCGGCCCAGCTGCCGACCGCCGTCAGGTCGATGTTGATCATGGCGCAGACAAATTCGCGACCAGCACCGACGGCTACGGCCTCGCGAATGTTGGGATAGAATTTGAGCTTGTTCTCGATGTATTTCGGCGCGAACAGCGTGCCGTCCTTAAGCCGGCCGACATCCTTCGCGCGATCAATGATCTTGAGATGGCCGGTCTTCGGATCGAAGAAGCCGGCGTCGCCGCTATGCACCCAGCCGTCGGGCGTCAGCACCTCGGCGGTTTTTTCGGGATCCTTGTAATAGCCGAGGAACACGCCGGGCGAGCGGTACAGCACTTCGCCGGCCTCGGAAATCTTGACTTCGACATCGGGCGACGGTCGTCCCACGGTTTCGGCATCAATCTCTCCGTCCGGCTGCGCGGTGACGTAGACCGACGCCTCGGTCTGGCCGTAGAGCTGTTTCAGGTTAAGCCCGACGCCCCGCCAGAAACGGAAGATTTCCGGACCGATCGCCTCACCCGCCGTATAGGCGACACGAAGGCGCGAGATTCCGAACCGGTTCTTTAGCGGCCCGTAGATCAAAAGATCGCCGATACCGTAAAGCAAGCGGGCGTAGAGCGGTACCTTTTCGCCGTTGAGGATTTTCTCGCCCCAACGCCGCGCCACGCCCATGAAAAAGTCGAACAGCTTGCGTTTGACCGCGCCGGCATCCGCCATGCGCACCATCGTCAGCGTCAGATTATTCTCGTATACGCGCGGCGGCGCGAGCGCGTAGGTGGTGCCGATCTCGCGGCGGTCCTCGACCACGGTATCGAGCGTTTCCGGGCAATTGACGCAAAAACCTCCGACATAGGACTGCACGTAAGAAAGAATATGATCGCCGACCCACGCCAGCGGCAGATAAGCGATGACATCGTCGTGCGGGCCGAGGCCGTCAAAGGCGTTGCCGTTGCGCGAGGAGACAATCGCGTTCCGGTGACTCAGCATGACGCCCTTGGGATGACCCGTGGTTCCCGAGGTATACAGAATGACGGCAAGATCGCTGCCCTTGCCCTCGGCGACGCCGGCTTCCCATTGCTTGAGGGATTCGGGATTGCTCGCGAGTTTTTTGCGGCCGATGCTTTGCACGTCCGAGAAAGCCGTCAAGCGCCCGTGGTCGTAGTCCTTCAGCCCGCGCGGCTCGTCGTAAATGACCTGGTGAAGCTTCGGCAGCCGGTCAGCGATGGCGATGAGCTTGTCGACCTGTTCCTGGTCCTCGACCACGGCAAGCGTGACTTCGGCGTGCGCCAGCACGTAGGCCATCTCGTCGGCGACGGCATCGGCGTAAACCGGCACCGGCACCGCACCAAGCGCTTGGCCCGCGCACATCGCCCAATAGAGCCGCGGCCGATTGCTGCCGATGATGGCGAACTTGTCGCCGCGCTTCACGCCGAGTTCAGCAAGCCCGATCGAGAAGGCTCGGATCTCTTCCAGCATCTGCGCCCAGGTCCAGGCTTGCCAGATGCCGAGATCCTTGTGCCGCATGGCCGGACGCGAACCGATCGCGCCGGCATTGCGGATCAGAAGCTTAGGAACCGTATCCAGGTCAGGGCCGCTCGACTGCACGCGTTTCCTCCGCCCGCTATAACCGCATGGGGCGCCGCCCATCGGCGCCGCGCCGGGGCAAAGCGTTTCCTTCCCACAAGGCGAGGCCGCCGCCGAACCACCAAAATCGGCACACGACCGCCCCGCGTAGCGGAAACCGCAGATCCCCCAAATCCATGGTCACCGGCGTATCGCTGTTTTGCTCGTTATTCGGGTGAACTCTCGCATTGCTGGGCGAAAACGACAATGCTATTTCACGCTGAGGCTCAGGCATTTTGACGCAAAATCGCTTGGGACTCCAAGCCCCTGACCCCCTCTAACCGGCAGGCTGGGCAACGGCTTCATGCTCGATCCATCCGCAGGCGCCTCGTCACCGCAGTTTTCTCTCGGTGAAGACCAGATCGCGGTACGCGACATGGCGCGCGCTTTTGCCACGGAGGTATTTGCTCCCAACGCCGTGGCCTGGGATGAAGCCAAGCACTTTCCCATCGCGGAAATGCGCAAGGCCGCCGAACTCGGCATGGGCGGCGTTTACATCGCAGCCGACGTCGGCGGATCGGCGCTGTCGCGGCTCGACGCCACATTGATCTTCGAGGCGCTCGCCACCGGCTGCCCGACCGTCGCGGCCTATATGTCGATCCACAACATGACCGCATGGATGATCGATGCGTACGGATCAGAGGCGCAGCGCAAAACATGGCTACCGAAACTGTCCACGATGGAGCTCTTGGCGAGCTATTGCCTCACTGAGCCGGGTGCAGGCTCGGATGCCGCCGCGTTAATGACGCGCGCGGTTCGCGACGGCGATCATTACGTGCTCAATGGCCAGAAGCAGTTCATCTCAGGCGCCGGCGCGGGCGACGTCTACGTCGTCATGGCGCGCACCGGCGGGCCGGG
>Ga0181537_10004292_pt1 | contig 11867 bp, 14 predicted proteins | sample PEATcosm2014_Bin_39_FD_119765 | JGI IMG/M metagenome (GOLD analysis project Ga0181537, IMG submission 119765) | Peatland microbial communities from MTU Mesocosm Facility, Houghton, MI, USA - PEATcosm2014_Bin23_10_metaG | ecosystem: Environmental > Terrestrial > Soil > Wetlands > Peat | place... | reverse complement strand
TGCAGCTCACGCCGCTGAAGCTGTACGAGGCGCTGAATGACTCGTGCATCGGAGCGGCGGCATGAACGACACCATCGACACGACACGCTTGACGCTGCTGCTGAACGAGCTGCGCCTTCCGGCCATCAAACACCTGTGGCCGCAGTTTGCCGAGCGCTCCGACAAGGAAGGCTGGACGGCTGCCCGCTTGCTGATGGCGCTTGCCGAACACGAGATCGCCGAACGCGACCGGCGACGCATCGAACGCCATCTCGGGGAAGCGAAGCTTCTGCCTGGAAAGACGCTCGAGAACTACGACTTCGAGGCGGTACCGATGATCTCCAAGGCGCAGGTCTCGGCGCTGTGCGCCGGCGATGGCTGGCTCGAGAAGGGTGCCAATCTGCTGCTGTTTGGGCCACCCGGTGGCGGCAAATCACATCTGGGCTCGGCAATCGGGCTCGCGCTGGTGGAGAAGGGATGGCGGGTGCTGTTCACCCGCACCTCGGATCTGGTGCAAAAGATGCAGCGCGCCCGCCGCGATCTCGTCCTCGAGGCGCTCATCCAGAGTCTGGATCGATATCACTTGGTGATCTTGGACGATCTCGTATACGTCGCCAAGGACCAGGCGGAAACATCCGTGCTGTTCGAGTTGATCAGCACTCGATACGAGCGCCGATCTTTACTCATCACGGCAAATCAGCCGTTCGGCGAATGGGGGAAAATCTTTCAAGATCCCGCCATGACACTCGCTGCGGTTGATCGACTCGTGCATCACGCGACGATCTTTGAAATGAACGTGGAGAGCTATCGGCGGCGCGAGGCGCTCGGTCGAAAGAAACGAAGCGGCGCAGGACGGCCCGCAAACTACGCGACGGTCAAGAATGTGGCGGCGGTGACGCCGAGCGACAATCAACCGGCGACATAGCAATCCAGGGGGATACCAAGCCCAGGGGTCACGACAGATCGTGGCTCCTGGAGCTTTACACTCGGTCGCCGCAAAGACAAAACAAGAAAAACATTGGAACTTCTGCCGCCTGCGGCGGCAGACCGCGCCTGTATGCAAGGTTAGAGAAAGCTCAAAGAGCGGAACGCAGAGCTTGCCAGCGACAATCAACTACAGCATGATCCAAACGCCGCGTGATCCCTTACCAGCTTGATTGACGCGAGCCTACCATCCAGATTGACGTGCGATAGCCGTAGTCCGTCGGCGCTCTGGGACGAAGTCGCGCGTCCGATAGGAGAGGCTCACGTGTCGAGCGACCACGTGCACTGCGATCGACCGAAGCCGAGAGGCGTTCGAGTCCTCCTTCGACAAGCGTTCGTTCCGCGAGGAACGCGGATCAAATCCGCGTCGAGTTCCGGCGTTGCTCCCTTCGTCTGATAATCCGTACTCAGATCACCCAGTGCACTATAGGCACTCTCGCCCGTGTCTCGGATCTCGCCGATAACGGCACCGGCTCGAGCGCGGGAACGGCCGTGAATAACTAACACTGGCGCCCTCTGAGGCGAGAGCACGAGCAATGCCTGCTCCTATTCCAGAAGTGCTGCCCGTCACTAACGCGTATCTTCCCTCAAGTTTTAAATCCACGAGACATCCCTCCCATCAGGAAGAGAAACAAAACCCAGCACGGTCAGACCCCCCCGGGAGTGACTTTCTCCGGAACGGTCGCGGCTCGAAGCCCCTCGGCAGCGATCGCCGCCCCATACGCACCTTTTGCCGAGCTGAGCAACGCCGCTCCAACCAGTGCCGAGACCGAAGTGACGATCGACATCGCAAGCCCGAGCTTTGCGTGGTCATGGAACAGGTGCTGCGTCATTCCCGCCACGGACAAGGGACCGAGTCCCGCGCCGATCATATTGGTGCAGAGAAGATAAAGGCCAGAGACCCGCCCCCGTAAGTATGCGGGCGTAAGCAATTGAAGGGAGGTCGCGCCCATGTTCAGTGAAAGTGCGGAGGCAAAATACAGGGCAAAGGCACATCCGAGGAACAACGCCGGGCTGGTCGAATGAAAGCCGATGATCCCAAAGGGTGCCGCGATAGCGAGCGCCGCGGAGGCAAGCACGAAGTGCGCGCCGCGCACTCCTCGGGTCGTAAGCCGATCGGCCAATAAGCCGCTACCCATTGTGGCCAACGCACCACTAATTCCGAAGACAAGCGCAAGGGAGGGCCCGATCGCACTCAAACGCCAGCCGTACTGACGGCCCATGAACGCTGGGGTCCAAGCCATGAGCGAGTAACCCATGAAGGCGTTCATGGAGAAGCCAGCGAATTGCGTCAAGATCACGCGCGGATGACGTCGATACAGCTCTCTCAGCGGTGCAACGAGATTCGGCGTACGCCCGAGAGACGCCAAATGAGTGCCTTCCGGGAGGGTCAGAGCAAGTGTACTGGCCGCCAGTGCCGGAATTCCTGCCAACATAAAGGCAATCTGCCAGGGCTCAAAGCGCCCCAGGGGAGTCAGATACGAACTGGAGTTCGATAACACACCGAGCAAAAACCCGCCGAAAGCGAGTGATAGCGCGATCCCAAGACACGCGCCAAAGGAGAATACGCCCAACGCGGTGGCCAATCGATCGCGAGGAAATACCTCACTGAGCAGCGCATACGCCGCGGGCACGAGAGTTGCTTCCCCGATGCCGACTCCCATGCGCGCAATAAACAACCAGGTGAAGGATCTGGCGAATCCACAGGCTATGCAGCTGACGGACCAAGCGAGAGTACCGAGAAAGATGACGATTCGCTTTGGATATAAATCCGCGACCAAGCCGAAAAAAACCCCGCCCAGCGTGAACAAAAGGGTAAAGGCAAATCCGATCAATAGCCCAATCTGAACCTCGGTGAGACCCAAGCTTCTCTCGATGGGGTCAACCATGAGCGAGATAATCTGCCGACCGAAGAATGACAGCACGAACAGGGTTACCAGCACACCGGCGGCATACCAGGCTCTCGATGAGACGCAGTCTTTGGAAGTCATTGCGGCCAATTTGTTGTCCCCCGCTCAATATCAACAACCCGCCTGCCCGTCTTCAGCAGTCCGGCCACAGTGGTTGATGCGATCCGATCAAGCGCTCCGCGCGGCTGGTAACTGCAACCAATAGCCCATAATGGTAACGTATTCCCATAGAAGAATGCTACACCCTCAGTTGTTCGATGTGCGATTTGTCGCGCTGCGAGGCGAAACGAGTGAGATTGGTGCCTTATTGGGAATATGCGGCATCGGCTTCGGCTTCTTTCAGGCGCCCAATAATCGGGCAATCATATCCTCCGCCCCAGTTCGGACATATAGCCCAATACCGCAAGGCGCCGGCGGATTCACCTAGCGGTGCGCGAACGAATTCCTTTTATGGGTTTACATTCCCATCGTGGTAATGATATTCTCATAGATGACTGGCTGGCACGGTGATCGTCGGGTATTTGGGGGAACCGCGCATGACTAGAAAAATGGCTTCTTCCTGCATTGCAGTGATTCTCATCGTTCCGAGCGTTGGCGCCTTAGGGCAGGCGACCACCTCCGCGGCTTCTGACGCATGCTAGCTGGAAAGACTGTCTTCATCACCGGCGCCAGCCGAGGAATTGGTCTGGCGATTGCTTGTCGGGCTGCGCGCGACGGGGCCAATATCGCCTTGGCGGCGAAAACGTCGGAGCCCAATGCGCGGTTGCCGGGCACCATCTACAGTGCGGCCAAGGCGGTCGAGGAGACGGGGGGGCGAGCGCTGCCGCTCGTTGTCGATGTTCGGGATGAGGTCGCGGTTGGCGCGGCGATTGAGGCCACCGTGAAGCGATTCGGTGGGATCGACGTGCTCATCAACAACGCAAGTGCGATCTCCCTCACCGATACGCCCGCGACCGACATGAAGCGCTATGATCTCATGCAGCAGATCAATGCCCGTGGCGTTTATCTCTGTACGCGGCTTGCGCTCCCGTACTTGCGGAAAAGCGCTAACGCGCACATTCTCAACATCTCACCGCCACTCGACCTAAATCCCCGTTGGTTCGGGCCTCATGTGGCCTATAGCATTGCCAAATTCGGTATGAGTCTTTGCACGCTGGGTCACGCCGCCGAATTTAAATCATTCAACGTCGCGGTCAATTCTCTGTGGCCGGTCACGACCATTGATACGGCGGCGGTGCGCGCTCATCTTAAGGAATTCTCAAGCGCGAGCCGCACACCGGAAATCATGGCCGACGCCGCGCATGTCGTCCTGTCAAGACCGTCCGGCGATGCCAGCGGCAGGTTCTTTTTGGATGAGGAAGTACTCCGATCAGCAGGAGTCGCCGACTTCTCGCGCTACGCCGTCAATCCATCGGCTTCGTTGATGGCCGATTACTTCGTAGACGACTCCATCTTGGAGCGCCTTCCCACTCGATTCTCTCGTCTCGAGTGACCTGTCTTCGTGGGTCTCATGTCCAACACGGTTTGGCTCGGGTGAGATTGCCCTCACAGATGAAGGTCTATTACGGAGGTGCCTGGCACCAACCGCACGGCGGGTATGCGCCCACCTTCAATCCGGCGACCAATCAGCCGCTCGTCGACGCTCCGATCGCCGACGCCATCGACGTCGATCGGGCGGTGGACGCGGCCTCCACGGCGTTTCGCACGTGGCGCGCCACGACGCCTGAGACGAGAAGCGCGGCGCTTCGGCGAGTCGCCGCGATCATTCGAGACAATATTCCCGAGTTGGCGCTCATGGATGCAGCCAATAACGGCAACCCCGTCAGCTTAATCGCCAAGAATCTGGATTACGGTGTGGCTCTCGTCGAGTACTTTGCCACGCTCGCGCTCGAGGCGAAGGGCTCCACTTACCCGGGTCCCCGACATAATCTGCGGTTTAGCGTACGGGAGCCCTACGGCGTGTGCGCTAGATTGGTGGCTTATAACCATCCGACGCTGTTTCTCGCCGCCAAAGCGGCGCCTGTCATTGCCACTGGCAATTGCGTCATCATGAAGGCGCCCGATCAGGCCCCGTTGTCGTCCATGCTGTTGATCGAGTTGATACAAGCCGGTTGCATCGGCGTAAACAGCATTGCATTTCATTCTCTGGGCTCTCCGTTCGGCGGCTACAAGCAGTCTGGCATCGGTCGCGAGGAGTGCATCGAAGAGCTGTATGAGTTCACTCAGATGAAGACCTATAGCGTATCTCTCGGAGCCGCGAACTAATGTCGGATTTAGCGCGCGTATCCTTATCGGTCCGCGACGACGTGGCCAGGATCACACTGTCGGGATCGGTGGACTCCTGCGCCATCGATCTGCAATTCGCCCGTGAATTTCTTCACGTCGTTAGCTCCGTGGAGGACTCCGCCGCGCGTGCGATCGTGCTGGGAGCGGACGGACCGCATTTCTGTTTCGGTGGCGATCTAAAAGCGATGGCAGCGGCTGGCGATCAGCTCCCAAACCTGCTCCAGGATCTGGCCACCAATCTGCATGCGGGGATATGTCGGTTGGCGAATGGCAAAATTCCGGTGATCACGGGGGTGGTCGGCGTAGCCGCCGGAGCCGGTTTTGGCCTCGTCCTCGCATCGGATATCGTAATCGCCGGTCGTAGTGCCAAATTCTCGCCTGCGTACGGAGCCGTGGGTTTGACGCCGGACGCCGGGTGCTCGTATTTTCTGCCCCGGATCATCAGCCGCACGAGAACGATGGAGCTCCTGCTCCTCAACCGAGTGTTGGATGCGGCGACGGCGCTAGATTGGGGGATCGTCAACAGTGTGGTCGATGACGACACCGTGTCGCGGCGAACAGCCGAGACTGCGGCCAGAATCGCTCAGGGACCAAGGTGCGCGTACGAATCTATGAAGCGTCTTATCATGGCCGCTGATTTGGAATGTCATCTGGAGAAAGAGAGCGAGTGCATTGTGCAGCAGGGCGGCCTGCGCGAGAGTCACGAAGGTATCAGAGCTTTCATCGAGAAGCGACCGGCGAATTTTAAGGCGATCTGACCAGGAGTATCGAGCGTGCTCACCCCAAAAACGGTGCGGTCCCTCCATTGGGCCGAAGGTCTTGAAGCCGACGGACTAACCCATGTCATTCGCGCAGCCAAAGCTGGCCGCTGCAGGCAACCCATCTTCGGCGACGCGCATCGCAGAGTGAGCCGTACCGTGGCCGCCGCCCTATGTCGAGGCAAATTGTCACGCCTCAGCACGGAGCTACGGGCCAGCGCGATCGGGAGCCGACCTGCTCACCTCGACATGCGTGGTCTCGCAATTACCAATCGACTGATCGAATGGCTAAATGAGGTGCAATCCAGTTGCGCGATTCCGTGGTGAGCGAATTTGCGGGGCGCGACGGACCGTGCCCGACGGATGCGGCATGAGCGCCGCCGGGGAACGAGATGAGCCGATCGAGAAAGATCCCGCGGTGCTCGCGCGATTGGACCAGTGGATGCAGGACAACGTCGAGGACTATCGCGGGCCGCCGGAGGTCGCACGCTTTGCCGGGGGCCAGTCCAATCCGACTTATAAACTGACGACGCCAGACCGAGGGTATGTGGTTCGCCGAAAGCCCTCGGGGCAGTTGCTGAAGGGCGCGCATGCGATCGACCGCGAGGTCAGGATTTTGCGCGCGCTGCGAACAGTCGGCTTTCCTGTCCCCGATGTCTTTGCCCTTTGCACCGACGAAAGCGTTATCGGTACCTGGTTCTACGTCATGGAGTTGATCGAAGGACGAGTCTTCTGGGACACCTCATTTCCCCAAGTAAGCCGCGGGGATAGACCCCGTTATTTCGACGCCATGAATTCGACGCTGGCCGAATTGCATGGTATCGATTATGCCGCCATCGGATTGGGAGATTTTGGCGCTCGATCAAACTACATCGAGCGGGAGATCGCGCGATGGACCAATCAATACTTGCGGGACTCCGGTGCTGGGCGCGATATCAACACGGATCGAGTGTCGGCGTGGCTCCTCCAAAACATTCCTCCCGCGGATCTCACTGCGATCGTCCACGGCGACTTTCGCTGCGACAATCTAATATTTCACCCGACCGAACCGCACGTCATAGCGGTGCTCGATTGGGAGCTCTCGACCCTCGGCGATCCACTCGCGGATTTCGCGTATCATTTGATGATTTATCGCCTGCTGCCTCGCGGTATCGCGGGCTTGGTCGGGTGCGACCTACCGTCGCTCAATATACCTTCCGAGATTGACTATGTGAGTGCCTATTGCGCGCGAACCGGCCGATCTCAGATCTCCAACCTCAACTTTTATTTGGCATTCAACGTCTTTAGGCTTGCCGCGATCGTTCACGGTATCAAGGGACGAACATTGCGCGGCACGGCGTCGTCGCAGCGTTCCAGCGAACTCATTCGTGCATTGCCGTATTTCGCGGAAATTGCATGGAATCTGGCAACTGCTGAATCGTGACGTTCGGTTCTCGGGACGGTGCTGGCTAAGGCGGCTTTGCTGAACGGACACGCGTTGCGCCCACTGCGTCGCGTCGCGGGCGAGCAACGGGTTTCGGCAGGCGGCGCAAGCCCTACGCGCGGTTCACCAGAATTGGCCGCCTCGGCCTAGACCGTGGGCGTCGCGCCGCCATCCAGCCTAATCGTGGACCCGGTCATAAAGTCGCTACGTGGGCTGGCGATGAAGCACACAAGGCCCCCAACTTTATAAGTAATTCTGTCCATCTCATCGATCCTCGGAGTCATATAAAAAGTGGTTGCGAGGAATACCACCTCGACGCGCCAGTCAAGCTACCGCGGATGGGCGTTTATCGCCGCGGCCTCGAAATTGCTTCGTCTGCGCGGTCGAACGTTTTAGACTCCTCGGCGCTTCGGAGTTCCCCAGGGATGATGGAAATTTCAGCGCCCAGAAGGCGGGTCACCGGAATCGTCAACTTATAGACGGATTGGTTCGTCAGCCATTCTGCCCTACACGATCACTCGAAGTTCAAGCGTTATAGTGGCCTCAACCTCGCAATCCTTTTCGCGTTAGCCGCGGTACTTCATGCTTCATCCACCACCGAAATGACGAGTCATCACCTCCCAATCGCGTGAATGTCCTTGGCCTCTCGCGTTCACGCCTGCTTATAATGGCTGCCCCGTGACTGGAGGAACCCATGACGCTGCAGTTGTATTACACCCCCGTCGCCTGTTCGATGGTTCCCTATATCAACCTCAACGAGGCCGGAGCCGATTTCGAGGTGATGCCGCTTAATTTCAGTAAGGGCGAGCACATGAGCCCCGAGTATCTGCGACTGAACCCCAAACACCGGGTGCCGGTACTAATGATCGACGGCGAGCCACTCACCGAAAACGTCGCTATCAACCTGTGGATCGCCCGTACCTTCCCGCAGGCGAAATTACTGCCGATCGATCCCAAGCAAGAGATCAGGGCGATTTCCCTGATGGCCTGGTGTGCCTCCGGCATCCACCCAGCACTCACCCCGAACGCTCTCCCCAAGCGTTTCTGTGATGCGCCTGACTCTGAGGAAAGCGTGAAACAGTGCGCGCAGAAACTGCTCGCGGAACACTTTGGTATTGCCGACACCCTACTGGCGGGCCGCGAGTGGTTTTTCGATCACTACACCGCACCCGACGCCTACTTCTTCTGGACCTTCCTACGTGCACTACGCTTCGACATCAAATATCTCGACCTTTCAAAATTCCAGAATTGCCACGCGCATCTTAATCGCATGAAGCAACGCGCGAGCGTCCAGAAGTTGCTAGCGTTCGAAAAACAGATTCAAGAAGCGTTTGCTAAGGCAGCCTGAATGGGCGAACAGTTGCACCAATGGGAATTCTCCATCCGCCCAGCCGCCTGCGGCTTCTGCCCCGTCAAGGTCACAAACCATGGCGGTCGGTCGCGAAAGCCTGGTTGCTGCGGGATTGGCATTGCCAGACTCAAGCTGTGGAGCGCATTCAGCTTCCTTCTCGGCGGCCGTCGCGCCGTCTTTTGCAGGCATAACGTCCCGCCGATCGACTCACGCAGACGAATTCGAGGCCGACATGGCGACGCTTTTCCAGTTGTTGCGCGCTAATGTCCTTCATCCGGTCGTTATCGACCGACTGCCGCTCGCGGCTGCCGAGGTCCACGCGCGTATCGACAGGGGCAGACTTGGCGGCAAGATTGTGCGGCTGCCCTGGTCGGCATAATGCGCCCCCTTCAGTGTGCCAAAACCTGCAATAGCCTACATCAGGCAGCATCCGGCAAAACCCGCGGAGTACTTCCTTGGCATGCGCAAGAACTTCCTGCCCAACCTGCGCCAGAATGGTTGCCTATTGCTTAGCTTCCCAAGGGTTCACGACCTCAGCGGTTAGGTCTGCAAAATGCTTGACGTTTCTGGTTGCCAGCGTCGCCCGGCGGGCGACCACAATCCCGGCGATCTGCGTGTCACGCATATCGACGGTTCTGCCATCGCGTTGCCTTTCGGCCGCGAGGTCCGCCGCGGCTTCGGCTGCGGAGCGGTCAAAATCCAATACGCGCTCTTCCAAATCCTCGGCGAGTAGTTGGTCGAACGCCAACGCGAGTGCTTGCCGACGTCGACCATTCGGCAGCAGCGCTATGCCGAGACGCGCTTCGAAGAGAGTAATGCTCGTTATCCAAACAGACTCGGCCGGCTGTTGATCCAGCCATTTGACAACCGAGGGATCCGGAACCTTCTGCATCAACTCCGAGAGAACGTTAGTATCTAGGATGATCAAGTTTTGAATTCAGCGGATCGCGGTGCTTGGCCGCGTAGCTCGGGCAGGTCGGTGGACAAACCGGAGCCTGAAAATCGTGCGGCAATTCGCGAGCCGAGAGAAGTAATCGGCCGGCCCGACTCCTTGACGGCGTTTCGCAGGATGTGCCGGATTTCCTCCTCCATGCTGCGGCCATGACGCTCTGCGCGCCGCTTCAGCCGCGCCTTGACCTGCTCTTCTAAGTCACGAACAACGAATTGCGCCATCGGGGTATTCTCTGCGCCAAGTTGATGATATCACGATATCAATTGTTTGCGGACTTTGCAACGGGCCGATAGGCAGGGCCGCCACACCGGATGAAGTCGCAGGCGTCATTGCATTTCTCGCAAGTGAGGAGGCCCGTTTTATCAATGGGGTGAACCTGCCGATAGACGGCCCAGTAGAGGTCCTTGAAGAAAAAATATAGGAAAATCAGTGGTCGGGGTGAAGGGATTTGTTCTGTACCTGCGGGGCAGGTCAGGGTCTGTGTGAAGGCGGCGAAGCTGGCAAAATAGCGCTGCGCTACAGTCTCGCGTCACCATAAACGCGCGAGGCCCCGGCATTGCCCGACACGATTAGCAAACGCGTTGCACCTGCCCCTACGAACGCCGTGCCAATGCCCAATTCGCCACCCCTCTGGACCGCAGAGCGACGAAAGATATTGGACCATGCGAAGGCTGCCGCCATGCCGATCGCTGCCGTAAATGCCTGGCGTGCGCCGCCTTGGGGCTATTCGTGAACACCGGCAGGCTCAGTGCCTACGCGCCCCGGCAGCCGGAGCGGCGGATCTATGAGCGGCTGTACGGGGCTAGAATGTCCCGGTGATTGAGGTACGTCCAGCGACAGCCGACGAAATGATCTTGGCCTTTCTGCGGGCAGAGATCGACGCCCCACGCTGGCAGAACGTGCATGTGGCTGCTTTAGCGCACCTCCGGGCAAATAGGAGCCGGCTAATTGATCGCGCAGATCTGGGCGATGCGCAGCAAAATCGCGAACGTCTTGCCGGCCTTCGTGACTCTCGGGGATACGGACAAAACAAATACCTGTTTTTTAGATTTCCACCGGATGCCACCTGGCGACTAGTCGTTGTATCTCCAACTGAGATCAAGACGTTCAAATACATAAACGACAGCTCTGACCCGCGCTGGAGCCGACTCTCGGCAGGGACTCGTTTGGTCGGCGATGGAATCCAAAATCTGGATGAGGCACAAAACGCCGAGGTCAACGGCAACGTCACCAGCATTGCCACCCGATTGCGCCAAGGCGAAAGATTTCCGGCCCTGATTGCGGCTCAGCGCTCCGGAAGTGCTGAACTCGTCCTGATCGAAGGCCACAATCGCGCCACCGCCTACGCTTTGACCGGCATCCCCAAAGAAATCGAGGTATTCATCGGAACGTCGCCAGACATGGCCGACTGGCCATTCTATTGACTGGTTGTCCGTAATCACCTGCACGTGAGTCGACTAAGCCGCTTAGCGGTCGTCGGACACAATTTTGAAGCTATCGAACGCGACGCGGGTCTTGGTGACCTTCACAGTGTGAGAAAAACCGGAAACCAGACGCTGCGCCTCGGTCATCGGCAAGTGACAGCGCGCTCCAAGGATGACTTCCCTAAGCACGATGCTATCGGAGAACTCCGCGAAATAGAGCCCGTCTTGCTTCTCGCTGTGATCGAGCTTGAAGGACGCGCGCACCTCGTCCTCGTATTTCCAATCCACGAATTTCGTGAACAGCCACTTTTGTGTGACTGCCTTGTCGATTTTCGGCCTAACTCCTGTTCGCTCCTGTTCGAGCGTGAAGGGCTTATCGATGTAACCAATCGGCTCCATGCAGTCGTCGGCGATGTCAAATCCAAGTGCTACGCCGAAATGCTTCTCCGCATAATGGGCCCAGAGCACCGGATTCGACCAAGATTTCGAAAAGCAAATGCAACCATGGTCTCGGTCAATAATCGCTTTGCTTCGCATTTGAGTCTCACGAATTTCAGGGTCAGATGCATCGATCGCGGCCAACTCGAAGGGATCGTTCATGTCCTCGATTCGGGAAATTTTTAGTCGGCGACGCTCAATGTTGCTGACAGCAAATTTGACGCCCGAGAGGTGATAAGCCGTAAGCGTGTGGCCTAGGCCCATTGAGCAGCGCCGGCCAGCATGTTACCGGGCTCGGCGCCGTTTGATCTCCGGCAGCACCTCGTCGACAACGGCATTTTCCGCGAGCGCCTTGCCCAGGG
>Ga0181537_10004291_pt1 | contig 11867 bp, 10 predicted proteins | sample PEATcosm2014_Bin_39_FD_119765 | JGI IMG/M metagenome (GOLD analysis project Ga0181537, IMG submission 119765) | Peatland microbial communities from MTU Mesocosm Facility, Houghton, MI, USA - PEATcosm2014_Bin23_10_metaG | ecosystem: Environmental > Terrestrial > Soil > Wetlands > Peat | place... | reverse complement strand
TCCGGCGGCCAGCGCCAGCGCGTGGCGATGGGCCGGGCGATCGTGCGGGAGCCGCAGGCTTTCCTCATGGACGAACCGCTGTCGAACCTCGACGCCAAGCTCCGGGTGGGCATGCGGGCCTCGCTGGCGGAGCTGCATGAGCGGCTCCATGTGACCACTGTGTACGTCACGCACGATCAGGTCGAGGCGATGACGCTCGGACAGCGCGTCTGCGTGCTCCGCGACGGGATGCTGCAGCAGGTCGACACACCGCAGAACCTGTACGACCACCCGGTCAACCTGTTCGTCGGCGGATTTATCGGCTCACCGTCGATGAATCTTGTCACCGCCAGGATGACCAGCGGCGACGACGGCGCAGCGGTCACGTTCGCCGGACACCGGCTGGTTATCCCGCAGAGCGTGGTGCACGCCAAGCCGGAGATCAAGGCGTACTTCGGCCGCGACGTGATCCTCGGAATCCGGCCGTCCGACTTCGAGGATGCGAGCCTGACCGAACGACCTTGGCCGACGATACCCGCCGTAGCCCACGTGATCGAAGCGCTCGGCAGCGAGATCCACGTGATCTTTTTCATCGACGCGCCGCCCGTCGAGCACAAGGACGTCGCCGACCTTGGCCCGCAAGGGGAGGAAGACGAATCGGCGATGCCGCTTCACGAAGGCAAGTCGCTGTGGACGGCGCGGGTCAACGCGCGCAGCGGCGTCCGCGCCGGCGACCAGATCGAGCTCGGGGTGGATACCGGCAACATGCACTTCTTCGACCCCGACAGCGGGCTCGCGATCGGCGGCGATAAGGTGGCGGGCTCGCGATCGGTGACGAGCAGGCAGCGGAGCCGGGACGCTGAGAACCCGGCTTCCCCCCGGCTGGCCTCATAGCCACACCTTGTTCCTCCCCCGATGCGGACAGGGCGCGTGCGCCTTACGGGCCGGGCCGGGGCGGCGCGGGCCGGGGCGGCGCGGGCCGGACTCCGGGGAGGGGCTGCATGGTGCCGGGGCGGCTGGTCCGCGGGCTGCCGACTGGGCCGGGCAAGGCCTGGGTGCCTTCGACGAAGGCGCGGGCCAGGTCGGACAGGCGCTGGTTGCGGTTGCGGGCCTGGTCGCGCAGGATGGTGAATGCCTGGTCGACGTCGATGCCGAGGCGCTCGGCGAGTTTACCCTTGGCCTGCTCGATGATGACCCGGCTGTTCAGTGCGGTCTGCAGCTGCTCGTTGAGGGTATCGCTGTGGCGCATGCTGCGCTCGTGCAGGAGGCTGATGGTGGCAACGTCGGCCAGCGCCTGGCCGACGCGGATGCTGTCGGCGTCGAAGGCGCCGGGGGTGGCGCGGAAGAGGTTGAGCGCGCCGATGATCTGGTCGCGCAGCCGCATCGGCAGGGCCTGCACGGCGGAGAAGCCGGCCTGCCCGGCAGCGGCGACGAACCGGGGCCAGCGCTGGTCCGCGCTCAGGTCGGTGACTGCCACCGGCTGGCCGGACCGGAAGCATTCCAGGCAGGGTCCCTGGTCACTTTGCAGCTGGAACAGCTCGAGCACCCGGGCGGCCTCGCTGGAGGCGGCCACCACGCGCAGTTCCCCGCGCGGGTCGGCCAGCAGCAGCCCGGCGGCGGAAACGTTCAGCAGCTCGGCGCTGCGGCTGGTCAGCACGTGCAGGAAGTCGATAACGTCGAAATCGGCGACCATGGTGTCGGTCAGCTCGACAAAGGTCTCCGACAGCAGCTGTCCGTCCATCTGCTCACCCTCTCCACTACATTAGCGGGGCCCGCAGCGGCCCGGCGTGCGCACGAGAAGACGCCCCACGTCTCCTCATTCCGGGGACAGATCACGATTCTTCCGGGGACAGATCACGATCGGGAGCCAGCCTCAGGCGGCGCGCTACGATGTCGCGGGCGACGTCCGTTAGCCCTCGGTCGCTGGCATAAGCATAGGCGCGCAGCCGAGCGAACGCATCAGTGATGCTGACGCTGAGCTGCTCGGTGAGCATACCGGTGGCCTGGTCGATCTCCGCCCGGTGCGAAGCCAGGCCCGCGGGCTGCCCGGCGGCTCCGCCGGCCTGGGCGTCGAGAAGCAGCATGGTGGCGGCATCGGCGAAAACCAGCGCGTCCCCCAGCTGGAAGTCGCTCAGCGGGCCGGGCCGGTCCCGGTACAGGCCCAGCACCCCGGCCCGGATCGCCCCGACCGCCAGCGGGAACGTGAAGACCGCTGCGGCCCCGGCCCGGCATGCCGCCGGCGTGAACGCCGGCCAGCGGGACGCGGATTCCGGGCTGGCCAGGTCCGAGGCCAGCGCCGGGCCGCCGGAGGCGGACGCATCGAGCAAGGGCCCTTCCCCGAGGGTCAGCTGCAACTCGGCGAGCTGCCTGCTGACCTCGTCGGTCACCTGCATCAGGTGACCTGCCTGCGCGTCCCGCGCGGCGCTCAGCCAGGCGCCGGTGACCTGGACCCCGGGAATCACCGCCGCGCACACGTCCGCGGACGATATCGGTCCGCCCCGCGCGGCCGCGTGCTCCGCGACCAGTCCCCAGACCCTGCCAAGCCGCCGGGCATCCGTCACCCGCGCCGCCGGCGCGGCCAGCCGGCCGCGGAACCACGCCGGAACCGGCGAACCCAGGGCCGCGCGGGTCCTGCTCCCGGTGTGGCGCGACCACGGCCTGGCCGGCGCGTGCGCGGGTACTGCGATACGCGCTTCGGCATGAACCCGCCCTTCCCTCTCAGCCGCAAGGCGCGATCCGGGCCCAGCGGCTCATTCCCCAGCTTCTGCTCTGAACACTACGCTGGTCGGCAGGTCATGTCCCGCCGCATCATCGGCTGGAGCCGGGGTAGGGCCGGTCAAGTGGCTGGCGCTAACCGGCCCGGCCCGGGGAGGTAAAGCCGGTGCGCGCCGTTTCCCTACGCCCTGTTCAGCGCGCCGTCGTGACGTGGCCGACGACCGCGGGCCGGGCGGTCGAGGTGACCGCCGGCCCGCCGGCGGCGACGCCGGCGATCAGCGTGAGCACGCCGACCGCCATGGCGATCCTGGTCGTCCAGCGAATCCGCATCCGCATCCCCTTCGCTTGAGCGCGCTGACCCTGACCCGTTGGCCCCGGCGGGGGAAATCCCGTCCTGCCGGAGCCAGTCCCACCCTGACGCTAACCGGTAACCGCCGGAAAACCCGGCAGGCGCGCCCATGCCGGACAAAAGCCGTCGTGAATCAGTAGCGCATGCCCATCGCGTCGCGCACCTCCTCCAAGGTGGCCGCGGCGACCGCGCGGGCCCGGGCGCAGCCGTCGCGCAGCACCTGCCGGGCGTAGCCCGGGTCGGCGGCCAGCTCGGCCCGCCGCGCCCGCAGCGGCGCGAGCCGCTCGTTCACCGCCTCGGTCACCATCCGCTTGAGCGCCGCCGCGCCGCCGTCGCCGATCTCCTCGGCGACGGCCGCCGGGTCGCGGTCCAGGCACAGCGCGGCCAGCAGCACCAGCGACGACACCTCCGGCCTCGTGGCTGGGTCGTAGCTGATGCGCCGCTCCCCGTCCGTCTTCGCCCCGCGGATGAGGCGGGCCGTCTCGTCCGCGGTGGCGCGCAGCGCGATCGCGTTGCCGCGGGACTTGGACATTTTCCCGCCGTCCGTGCCGAGCAGCAGCGGCGCGGCGGACAGCAGCGCGTCCGGCTCGGGGAAGACCGGGCCGGCCGCGCCTGGGTACCGCTCGTTGAAGCGGCGGGCGACCAGCCGGGTCACCTCCAGGTGCGGCAGCTGGTCCTGGCCGACCGGGACCAGGTTCCCCTTGCAGAACAGGATGTCCGCGGCCTGGTGTACCGGGTAGGTGAACATCAGCCCGTTCACTGACCCCCCGGGAGATCGCTGCCGCGAGTGGGCGATCTCGTCCTTCACCGTCGGGTTCCGGGCCAGCTCGCCCGTGCTGACCAGGCTCAGGAACGGCAGCAGCAGCTGGTTGAGCTCAGGGACGGCGCTGTGCGCGAAGATCGTCGCCCGCGCCGGGTCGATCCCGGTCGCCAGGTAGTCGAGCACCAGCCCGAGCACGTGCTCGCCGAGCGCGCCGGCGGCGTCCCGGTCGGTGAGCACCTGGTAGTCGGCGACCAGGACGAACAGCTCCGCGCCCGCGTCCTGCAACCGCACCCGGTTGCGCAGGGTGCCGAAGTAATGCCCCAGGTGCAGGTCACCGGTCGGCCGGTCGCCGGTGAGGATACGGAACGAGCGGGGCTCTTCCCCGATCCGCCGCTCGATCTCCGCCGAGCGCCGCAACGCCGCGGCGAGCGATCCGCGAACCGTCGCGGAAAGTCCCGGCTCCGCCGCGGGCCCGGCGGCGGCGCCGTCCCGGCGGCCGGCCGTGGATTCAATGAGTGTGCTTGTCACGGGTGTCTCCTTGCCTAGGTTCTCGATGAGGCGAGGGGACGAGCCCGGTCAGCGGTGCCGAAGGCACAGAAAAGGCCGTCCCCTGTCGGCGGACGGCCGTTGATCGTTTGCGCGCGCAGCGAGGCAGCCGTCCCTATACGGGACGCCACCAGCCCTGGAACACCGATACGCGCATGCCCCGATGGTAGCACGAGAGCCCCGCCCCCGTTCGGGACCGAGATAACAGCAACAAGCAAGCATTACGCCTGGTAGCGAAATCTGCCGGCCGTCGGCGAACCCGCCTCGGCCGGGCCTGCCGGCTGCGGACGGCGTCCGGGCATACAGCACTATTGTGCTTGTGACGGACTCCGACCGCGCTACGCACCAATCGGGGACAGCCCGGGTAGATGAGCCGGCCATCAGGCCGCAGGACCTGTTCACGGACGCGAATCTGGCCGAGCGGCTGGCCGCGACCCTGGACGCGCAGCGGGCGGCGACCGGGCCGCGCGCGCGCAACTGGGAGGAGTACCTCGACCAGTGCGCCGGACGGATCGGGCAGCCGTTGCTGCGGTTCGCGCTCGGGCTCCCGCAGTCGCCGCCAGCCGGCCGCGCGGGCGGACTGGACGCCGGCCAGGGCTCGGGCCACGCGAGCGAGGGCGGCGCCGGCGTCCCTGAGCAGGTGCAAGCCCGGTACCGGCGGTGGGCGGCCACGATGGCGGCACTCAGCCAGGGGCTGCCGATCGCCGAGCGGCTGCTCGCCATCCAGGCCGTGCTGTGCGTGGTCGGCCAAGGCTGGTGGGAAGGCGACGACCAGGCCTGGTACTCCCTGCTGGCCGAGGCGGTCCGCGGGCTTTCCGACGGTGACCTGCCCGCCGAGGCAGAAGCAGCCGCCGGAAGCCTCGCGGCGGTCGCGCTGAGCGTCCTGCGCGCGAGTGCCCCCCGTTACTGGCAGACCCGCGAGACGCGCGACTACGCCGAGGCCCTGAGCGCCGTGGGGCACCTCCTGCTAGCCGCCGACCCGGACCGGATCGCGGAGTATGTCGGCTGGCTCGGCACCGCGTTCGGCTCCGCGGCGCTGCCCGCGGCCGTCCTCGACGTGGTCGCGGAGGTCATCGACCCCGACCCGGTCGCGGACGTGATCAGCGGACTGGCCGAAATTGGCCGTGACGCGCACGCGCACGGGCCGAAGCTGCTGCACCTGACCGGCAAGTTCGGCAACCCGGTGCTCGCGGCGCTTGAAGGCGTGGGCGCCGTCCAGGACATGGACTTCGTCGGCGTCTGGGCGACCTCGGTCAGCGGCCCGTGGGCGCTCATTATCTGGCGCAACCCCGACATGGTGATCGTCGACGGGCGTTCGGCCGTGCCGCTCTGGCAGCACAGGCGGCTGAGCCCACGGCAACGGCCGAAGGCCCTGGCCGCGGGCAAGAACCTGACCAGTGCGCCGCTGGTGTCGCACGGCCCGCAGAACCGCGCGTTCCCCGAGGCGGGAGCGCTGCTGCACCTGCTGGGGCTCTCCTCGCCGAACCCCCCGACGGAATGCGGTCCGTAGCGGGGCTTACTCGTCCTCTTCCTCGGTGTCCATGACGACGCTGACCGAGTCGTTGGACAGCAGGAACGAGATGTCCTCCAGGGACTTGGCGATCGAGAACAGCAGGTACGGGACCGCCGCCGATGCGTCGCCGCTGAGCATGCCCGCGGCGACGCGCAGCTGCGGGCTGTAGTCGGAGCCGAGGTCTTCCTGTAGTTCGTCGAGCAGGCTGTCGTCTTCCATCGGGGCCCTTCCGTGGTGGCGCGACTGTTACGCGCGGCTCGCCCGAATGTAGGCGGCTTGGGAATCCTAGTGCAGTAAGCGGGCGCGGGTGCGACCGCAGTACCAGGGAAAAACTCGGGAGTGACCGGGGAACGACAAATGCGCCGGACCCGGCGGGAGGTCGGGTCCGGCGCACTGGCGCCGCCGTCACAGCGGTGAAGTAGGAAGGCCCCTGGTCGGGAGGCCCCGTGGTTAAGAGGCGAAGTCGAGCAGCGGCTGCGCCCGCGACGGGTGCCGCAGCTTGGACAGCGACTGCTTCTCAAGCTGGCGGATCCGCTCCCTGGTCAGCCCGAGCGCGCGCCCGATCTCGTCCAGGGTGTGCGGGTTGCCGTCGTACAGGCCGAACCGCATCGCCATGATCGTCGCCTCGCGCGGGGTGAGCGCGTCAAGCGCCGACCGCAGCTGCTCGGCCATGAGCTGCCGGTCGACAAGCTCCGACGCCTCCGGCGCGTCGACGTCCTCGATGAGGTCGCCGATCGACGTCTCGCCGTCCTCGCCGATCGTGGAGTCAAGGCTGATCGGCTGCCGCGAGGTGCGCAGCAGCTCCTCGATCTGGTCCGGGGTCCGGTCCAGCTCGACGGCCAGCTCCTCCGGGGTAGGCTCGCGGCCGAGGCGCTGGTGCATGTCACGCTCGACGCGCGACAGCTTGGACAGCATCTCGAGCACGTGCACCGGCAGCCGGATCGTCCGCGCGGAGTCCGCGAACCCGCGCTGGATCGCCTGCCTGATCCACCACATGGCGTAGGTGGAGAACTTGTAGCCCTTCGTGTAGTCGAACTTCTCGACCGCCCGGATAAGGCCGAGGTTCCCCTCCTGGACGACGTCGAGCAGGGAAAGCCCGCGGTCGCTGTACTTCTTGGCAACCGACACGACAAGCCGCAGGTTGGCCTCGAGCATGTGCGCCTTGGCGCGCCGCCCGTCCTCGGCCACCAGCTCAAGGTCATGCCGGAGCTCCGGCGACAGGTCGAGGTCGGTGTCCAGCTTGTGCTCGGCGAACAGGCCGGCCTCGATCCGCTTGGCCAGGTCAACCTCCTGCTCGGCGGTGAGCAGGCTGGTCCGGCCGATCGACTTGAGGTAAGTGTGCACCGAGTCGCCCATGGCGGGCGTCTGGTCGTCCAGGTCAACCCCGTCCGCGAACGCCGCGACATCGGCCTCGATCGACGCCATGTCATCGCCGTCGAAGTCCCCGTCGCCGTTGGCGTCAGCGGGCGCGGCCGTCGCGGTCCCCGCGGGAGCGGCGGCGGGCGCCTGGTCCGCGGCCTTGCGCGTGCGCGCGCGCTTCGCGCCCGCCTCGGGCGCGGCCGCCGTGGCCGTCGTGGCCGTCGCCTTGCCGGGCGCGGCCTTGGCGCGCGGCGCCTTCAGCTCTGTCTCCTCGTCGGCCAGCCGCACGCCGGCCTCGCTCAGCTCGCGGAGGATGGAGCGGCCCTCGCCGGGCGTGAGCCCGGCCTGCTCGAACGCCGTCCGCAGGTCCGAAAGGGACAGGTGGCCCTGGCTGCGACCGCGCTGAATCAGGTCGTCAACTCGTGACGAGCTGGCCTCCTCGTCCGCTGAGGCGGCAGTTGCGATCCGCGGCATGAGGCACCTCCGTCCTTCTTATAACGTGCGCATGCCATGCGCCGTTCACTACCAACACGACTTAGTACGATCCCCGATGACATTCAGCAGGCCCCGCTCCGTTGACCGGCTATCGCGGTTGACCGGCTATCGCGGGGGGGCACTCATGAATAACGCTCCGCGGCCGAGATTGTTCCCGTTGGCGTCACGTTCTTGCCATCTTGAGAGCGGCCAGGTCCGGTTTGCCGCTGGGAAGCACGGGGATAGCCTCCGTCAGCACGACCTCGCTTGGGCAAGCGTAACGCGGAAGACGCGCGCTTACTTGCGTACGTAGCAATTCTAGGCCAGGCGGATGTTCCGGGTCCGCCGGGACTACCACGGCGATGACCCGTTCGCCCCATTCCGGGTCAGGCCGGCCGACCACCACGACCTCCCGAACCCCAGGGCACGCCGCGAGCACCGCCGCGACCTCCCCGGGTACCACCTTGTGCCCGCCGGTATTGATCACGTCGTCGGCCCGGCCGCGGACCGTGACCCGCCCGTCCGGCATGAGGCGGCCGAGGTCGGACGTGACGAACTCCCGGTCACCGCCGGCGGAGTGGTCAAGCACGGCCGCGGTGAGGTCAGGCCGGCCGTGGTAGCGGTTCATCAGCACCGGACCGGAGATCCGCAGCCTGCCGTCCTCGCCTGCCCTGACGGTCACGCCGTCGAGCGGCACGCCGTCGTAGACGCAGCCGCCGCAGGTCTCGCTCATCCCGTAGGTGGTGACCGCGGTGACGCCGGCCGCACGCGCCTGCGCGAGGACCGCCGCGCCGGCCGCCGCGCCGCCGACCAGCACGCACCGGTACCGGGCCAGGGCCCGCGCGCCGCCGTCGGCGCCGAGCAGCCGCACCAGTTGCGTGGGCACGACCGACAGGTGCGCGCATCCCGCGTCCGCGGCGTCGCGGACGGCCTCCGCGGTCGCCCGCGCCGCGACCGCCGGCTCGGTCTCGCTCACCAGGGACCGGACAAGCACCTGCAGCCCGGCGACGTGCGACGCGGGCAGGCAGGCCAGCCACCGCTCGCCCGGCCGCGCGCCGGCCCGCGCGAGCGACGCCCGCGCGGAGTGGGTGAGCGCGGCCGCGCTCAGCTCGACCCCCTTGGGCTCGCCGGTGGATCCCGAGGTCCCGATGATGACGGCCGTGTCCGCGGCGACCCCCGGCTGGCCCGAACGTGCGCGTGCTTCCCCGTCCGCGTCGATGACCGCGTCCGGCGCGAACGCCTCGATGAGCTGCCTTACCTTCGCCGCGGGCAGCGACGCGTCAAGCGGCAAGATCGCGGGCCCCGTCCCGTCGAGCGCCCGCGCGAGCGGGTCAAGGAGCCGCGTCGCGCCCGCCACGCCGTCGAGCAGCACGGCGTGCAGCGGCCTGCCGCCCGCCTTGGCTCCTGGCCTGGGCGGGCTCGGGCGGCGCCGCCGGTCGCCGGCGGGAGGCAGAGTCACGAATGTACAGGGTAGACCGGGCCGCCGACCCGGCCGGCGCCGCGTCGACCGTCCGGGCGGCCGCGCGTCGCCCGGCATCGCCCGTCCCTGCGCCGCTGCGCCGCTGTCCCGCGGCACCGTCGGCTGGCCCTACGCCAGCAGGTCGACCTCGCGCCCGCGGCCGGCGGCGCGCGCCTGGTGATACGCGGCCCAGGCGAGCGCGAGGTCCTGCCAGGGCAGCCCGACCGGGGTGTACACGGTCACCTCGGCGTCGGTCAGCCGGCCGGGGACCGTCCCGCGCAGCACCTGGCTGAGCGTGCCCGCGATGTCGGCGGCCGACAGGCCGGTCCGCCACGCGGTCACCGTCGCCGAGTCGAGCAGCGCGAGCAGTTCGCCGCTGCGCGCGTCATGCAGGCAGACCACGCCGCGCAGGGCGGGCCGTGCGCCCGGGAACTTGGCGTTGACCTTCACGGTATAGGCGGGGACGCCCTCGACCAGGCCGGGGATCAGCGCGGTGGCCGTGCCGGGCCCCGGCAGGTCGGTGCGTACCCGCTGCGCGGCGATGGGCGACGGCTCGGCGAGGAAGCCCCGGCGCAGCATGGCCAGGCAGCCGCCGACGTCGAGCAGTTCCTCCAGGTCCGAGCGGGACAGCAGTAGCGTCACCCCGGCATCATCGCACCGCCAGCGCGGACAGCCGGCTGGCGCGGACAGCCGGCGCGGGCAGGTAGCCGGTGCGAACTGTTTGCGGAGCCGGGCGGCCGGCGGCGTGCTCGCGGCCGAGCGCTAGAGTTCCTGAGAGTGGCGGCGAGGCCCGGGCGACCTGATCCGCACGCCCCGTGCGGTCGAACGCGCGGTAGAGGATTACCGTGCGGGGGAGGATTTCCGTGCGGCCGAGGAGTACGAGGTGAGGCAGTGGGCGGCGGCGTGCTGAGTGACCTGCCGGAGCTGCTCGGGACCCTGCGCGCGTTCGCCATCCCGATGCGGACGCGGTTCCGCGGCATCACCGTCCGCGAGGGCGCGGTCATCCAGGGGCCGGCCGGCTGGGGTGAGTTCTCGCCGTTCGCCGAGTACGGGCCGGGCGAGTCGGCCCGCTGGCTGGCCAGCGCGATCGAGTCGGCGACCGTCCCGTGGCCCGCGCCGCTGCGGGACGCGGTCGCGGTCAACGTCACCGTCCCCGCCGTCGGCCCGGAGCGCGCCCACCAGATCGTCGCCGCGTCCGGCTGCCGTACCGCCAAGGTCAAGGTAGCCGAGCCGGGGCAGGAAAGCGGCGAGGACATCGAGCGCGTCGCCGCGGTCCGTGACGCGCTCGACGCGGCCGGACCGGGTGGCCGGATCCGGGTGGACGCCAACGGCGGCTGGTCCGTGGACGAGGCGGCCCGCATGCTGCGCGCGCTCGGCAAGTACTCACTGGAATACGCCGAGCAGCCCTGCGCGACCCTTGATGAGCTCGCCGCGCTGCGGCGGCGATGTGACCTTCCGGTCGCCGCCGACGAGTCGGTACGCAAGGCCGAGGACCCGCTGCGGGTCCGGGCCGCCGGGGCGGCCGACATCGTGATGATCAAGGTGCAGCCCCTGGGCGGGGTCCGCGCGGCGCTGCGGGTCGCCGAGGCCTGCGGGCTGCCCGCCGTCGTGTCAAGCGCCGTCGACAGCTCCGTCGGGCTCGCCGCCGGGGTCGCGCTCGCCGCCGCCCTGCCCGAGCTGCCCTACGCCTGTGGCCTGGCCACCATGTCGCTGCTGACGGGCGATATCACCGCTGAGCCGCTCGTCGAGGCCGGCGGCATGCTCCCGGTCCGTCGTCCCGCGGCCGACCCGGGCGCCCTGGCCCGCTGGGAGGCCGACCCGGAACCCTGGCGCCAGCGCGCGCTCGCCGCCGCGGCCCACCTCGAGCCTGCCCGCGTCACGAGCTGGCCATCGTGATAACAGCAACAAGCACTAAGGAAGCCATGATGGTGGACATTTGGGCACACCCGGGTGTACCCAAATGTCCACGATCAGCGCGCCGCGCCGCGCGCAGGCCACATCTTCCGTGGATAACAGCATCAAGTGCTGGACGCGCCCGGGGGACCGCGGGACGCGTCCGGGGAGCCGCGGCCGGCGCCCCGGCGAACGCGGGTGCGGGCCGGTGAACCCGTCGACGGCGTTCGGCACGGTGCTGGCCGATGAGCTCGCGCGGTGCGGGCTGCGCGAGGTGGTCATCGCGCCCGGGTCCAGGTCCACCCCGCTCGCCATGGCGTTCTGGGAGCTTGACCGGGCCGGGCGCGTCCGGCTGCACGTCCGGATCGACGAGCGGTCGGCGGCGTTCACCGCGCTCGGCCTCGCCAAGGCGTCCGGACGCCCGGTCGCGGTGCTGTGCACGTCGGGCACCGCGGCGGCGAACTTCCACCCCGCGGTCGTCGAGGCGGACGAGTCCGCCGTCCCGCTGCTCGTGCTCACCGCGGACCGGCCGCCCGAACTGCGCGGCACCGGGGCCAGCCAGACGGTCGACCAGGTCAAGCTGTACGGTTCCGCGGTCCGCTGGTACGCCGAGTCGGGCGTGCCGGAGCGCCGCCCCGGCATGGCCGGCTACTGGCGCTCGCTGGCCTGCCGCGCCTGGGCGCACGCGGCCGGCGAGCCGGGTACGCTGCCGGGCCCGGTCCACCTCAACCTCCCGTTCCGCGACCCCTTGGTCCCGGTCGCGGACGACGACTGGCCGGACTCGCTGACGGGCCGGCCCGGCGGGGAACCGTGGACC
>Ga0181537_10004290_pt1 | contig 11875 bp, 10 predicted proteins | sample PEATcosm2014_Bin_39_FD_119765 | JGI IMG/M metagenome (GOLD analysis project Ga0181537, IMG submission 119765) | Peatland microbial communities from MTU Mesocosm Facility, Houghton, MI, USA - PEATcosm2014_Bin23_10_metaG | ecosystem: Environmental > Terrestrial > Soil > Wetlands > Peat | place... | reverse complement strand
GCGCCGATCACCAGCGCCGCGGCGGCCGAGACGACCGCGGCCATTCTCCCCTTGGCGGCGTAGTGGTGGCTGCTGGTGTGAGAGGCGATCGCCCACAGGCCGGCGCCCACAAACGCACCGAGCAGCGTGATCGCCAAGGCCCAGGCGTCGGCGCCGTTGACGATCTGCTGAAGGACGTTGCTTCCGGGCAGCCCACTTGGGTCGGGCGTGGCGCTCACGGTGGCGGCGCTTGTGGCGGCGATGAAGACGGGCATCTCAGCTCTCCGAATTGGTTTGACTCAAGAACGAGCAGGGACCGTACCACTCACTTAGACTCATTTAGTAGAGTCAACTGTGCCAACTTTGTCTCAATTGGAGTTCATGATGCCCAAAACGACCGAATCACGCCCCCCGCTCGGCGCCCTCTACTCGCAGCTGGCGCCCGAGCTGGAGCGCATCGTCAGCGCCAACGTGCGCGCCTCGAGCACACTTCTGGAGGAGGCCTGCCAGACGGCTTGGGCGTGGCTGGTCGCGGAGCGGGACTCGCTGACGCCTGGGACCGAGCTCGGCTGGCTGGCGACCAGCGCCACCAGGGAGGCGCTCAGGCTGGTGCGCACGCAGCGGCGGGAGGTCTCGCTTGAGCAGGAGCAGGAAGAGGGCGGCGAGCTGCTGGAGCTCGTGCTAGCGCCGGGACCGGAACGTGTGATCGAGCTGCGCGAGCGCCTGGCCGAGGTGCGCCGGCTGCCTTTGCGTCAGCAGCGTCTGGTGATGCTGCAGGGTTTTGGTTACCGCTACTCGGAGATCTCAGCGGTCACAGGCGATTCATGCCGGACCATCGACCGCCAGCTGATCCGTGCCAGGCGCAAGCTCGCCGGTTAGGAGGCGGAGCTGCGAGACCCCGTGGCTACCAGCGTTTGCGCGGGGCGCGGCTGCGCTTACGGCGCTTGCGCTCGGCCGGCTTCAGCTTGCGAGGCTTCGGTGGAGCCTTGGAGCCCTTGCGCTTGTTGGCAAATGGGTCGTCGCTGATGTCCGGGTCGCTGGCCGTGTGATTGCGGGCGTCAACCATGACAAACACGGCGATGGCGATCAGCAGGCCGAGCACTATCACCCCGATCACGATCGCGTCGCCCCCGCTGAGCCCGGTGCCGGTTGTGGAGGTTGTGGTCGTCGCCGGGGTCGTGGTCGTGGTCGTCACGACGGTTGTGGTGTTGTTCGCGCTGCCCAGGCCAAAAGACGGCGTGCTCGCAGTGGAGGAGGTCGAACTGCTGGTCGACGAGGCGGCGGTGGTGGCGGTGGCGGATGAGCCGGCCGCGAGCGCGGGAGCGACGGCCACACCCCCCAGCGCCGCGGTCATGCAGACCGCGGCGACCAGCCTACCCAAGAAGCGACAGCGCACCGCCGGCCGCTAGTTCTCAGAGGCGAGCGGTCCGTCCATGGCCGGCGGCTCGGGATCGTGCTTGTACGGGTTCTCGGAGTCGTGCACCTCTTCGTGATACACGCTCTCGACATTGACCGACCAGATGTCGTGGCGGGCGCCGAGCGTGATGTTGTCCACGGCACGCATCGCCGTAAGCATCGAGTGATCGGAGTTGTTGTAACGATGCAGACCGTTGCGCCCGACCTGAGTCAGGTTCTTGGTGCTCGTCTCCAGCCACCCACGGATGGTCTGCACGCGCTCGGCGTACTTCTCGTCGTAGATCGGGTAGGCCTTGTGGACGCGCTCCACGAAGCCGAACTTGACGTCCGCGGCCTTGGCGAGCTTGAGCTTCTCAATCTCCTGGGAGGCCATCTTGACCAGATCATCATCCGCCATGTTCCAGAAGTCGTCGCCCTCGAAGCAGAAGTACTCCATGCCGATCGACGCGTCTTCGTCGTTGGGAACCATCCACGGACTCCAGGACTTGAAGTTCTGGATGCGCAGCACGCGCACTCCGGGCTGATGGATGTAGATCCAGTTGTCAGGGAAGAGGTCATCACCCCTGATGACCAGCAACACCGTCAGGAACTCGCGATAGCGCAGGCCGCGAGCCGCGTCGCGCACCTGTGCCGGAGCCTCGGGCTCGGCGATGCCAACCGTCGCGCGCAGCGGCAACGAGGAGATCACGTAGGAGGGCGTGAGTGTCTGATCGCCGGCGATCACCTCAGTCACTATCCCGTCGTTGCTGGTGACGAGCTTGGTGACGGGGGCGTTCAGGCGGATCTCACCGCCGTGCGCCTTAATGTCGTTGGCCATCTCCTCCCACATCTGACCCGGTCCGAAGCGTGGGTAGTTGAACTCGGAGATCAGGGACTTGATGTTGCCCCTGTTGCCTAAGAAAGCGGCCTTCGCGGCGCTGAAGAACGACAGCCCCTTGATCCGCTGGGCAGCCCACTCGGCTCGGATCTCGTTGGCCGGCACGCCCCACAGCTTCTCCGTGTAGGTCTTGAAGAAGTGGCCGTAAAGTCGCTTGCCGAAGCGGTTGGAGACCCAATCCTCAAAGGTGTCCTCGCGGCCTTTGGGCTTGACCGCAGCCCACAGGTATGAGAGGCCGCAGCGCATCAGTTCGACCGGGCCGAGCTTCCTTATCACGTCGACGCCCTGCAGCGGGTACTCGAGGAACTTGTCATTCCAGTAGATCCGGCTCTGGCGGGGACGCTTGAGGAACTCCTCCTTCATGATCTCGTGCCAGAGATCATCGACCTCCTTCACCTTCGTGAAGAAGCGGTGTCCACCCAGGTCGAAGCGGTAACCGTCACGCACGGTCGTGCGCGCGATGCCGCCAAGTTGATCACTTGACTCAACGACGATCACTGCCTTGCCCTGGCGCGCAAGCAGGTACGCCGCGGTAAGCCCCGCAGGGCCGCCACCCAACACGACGACAGGCTTCTCGGCGGTTATGTCAGCGCCTGGCTCAGGCGCGGAAACCGAAATATCAGGCACGGTCATGAAACCTTCTCGTATAGGACGGCGGCATCGGCGATGCAGCATGAGCCGCGGTAGTTGTGGGGCGCCCAGGCTTCGCGTTTGAGTTGTCTGTCAGCTGCAAGGATCGCACCCCATTGTGCCGAGCGTCGACGGATCAGGGAGGTCCATGGTGCCTCCCAGTTCGAGACGCCCTCTGTAAGCGGCCGGATATAGAGGACCTGCTGACCGGGCTTGAGTGAGTTCAGGAGCTTCGGCAGCACCTTGCTTGGCACCGACGCGCGGTAGCGCTTCATCGCGTCAACCCAGTCCATGTAGGTCGGGTCCTTGACCGGGCCGATGGTGCTCGCCCACCTCAGGCCGCCGGGCAGGTAGTAGTACGCGAGCGGCATCGACTCGGGCTGGCCGACGATCACGAGGTCACCCCTGTGCACCAGCGACTTCATCTCACCGGCGATGTCCTGCATGTCGCTCTTGTACTTCGGCTCAAAGGCGCTCGGGCGGATCATGAAGCAGATGGTGAAGAAGATCGCGATCGCGCCGATCACGCCCGCGCGTGACATGCCGATCGCGATCAGGATCAGCATCGGCGCGACCACCGGCGCGAAGTAACGCACCACCCAGGCTGGCGTGACCTGAGATCCGGCCCAGGCCAGCAGGAGCGTGAGGAAGAACAGCGTGAAGAGCATCAACGTGACCTTTGCTTCGCGTGTCGCGCGAGCGCTTCTGTTGACAAGCGGCGAATATCCAACGCCCGCCCCCAGCAGCAGGACGACCGTGATCGAGGCGCCGCCAAAGACGCTCTTGGCGATCTGAATCGGTGCGCCGAAGCGCGGCTTGCTGTCCCAGGGGGCGGCGGTGTGGATCGCTTGGAAGATGAAGTTCGGGAGCCAGGGCAGGAACACGACAATCGCGCCCACGTACGCCATCAATGCGTCCTTGATGAGCCCCTTGCGAATGTCCTCGCCGCTGATCTTCCAGAGCAGCAAAAGGCTGACGAGCGAGCCGGCCGCGAAGTAGATCGCCCAAGCGTGGGTGTAGAACATCAGCGCTTGGGCGGCGCTGAAGAGGATCACGTATGCACGCCTGCGGTAGACGAAGCCGTTGATGAAGCCGATCGTCGCAAGCAGACCGAGCAGCGCCATCAGCGAGTACATGCGGGTCTCGACGCTGTAGTAGTCGAGGAACGCGTTGAACGCGAAGAGCGTCGCGCACATCAGCGCCGCGCGCTTGCCCGCGATCGTGCGGCCTCCCCAGTAGCCGATCGGGATCGTCAGCGCCGCGAAGATCTCGGAGAGCCAGTGGGTCGCCGCCTCACCGTTGCCCACCATCTGCATCCAGAAGTGGAGCAGCAGGTAGAAGAGCGGCGGCGAGCCGTCCATGCGCAGGATGCCGGGAATCGAGCTCAGCGAGTGGGACGAGATCCCGACCGTGATGCCCTCGTCCATCCAGAACTGACCACCGATATAACGCGTGCGAATCCAGAGCGCGACCAGGCTCAGCAGCAGCAGGACGGTGGCGATCCGGAACCATTCGGGCGCGCGCTTGAGTAGCCGCGGCAGCGGGAACGTGAACTCGCGCATGATGTTCGCCGCCCGGGGCTCGGCGGCGCTGGGCGTGGCGGGGTCGGGCATCGTCATAAGCTCGGTGGTGAGGCTACTTCTCAGGCACTCAGCCGGTGACGCCGGCCGAGGTGCAGGCCTCGACCTCCGTCAGCAGCCCGTTCTGGGCCTGGTTCGGATAGACCAGGGCCGAGCCGATCGCTTCCGCTCCCTGCGCACCGCCCTGGATCTGCACGCCCTGGGCTGCGCCCGGGGTCGGCTCGAAGACGATCGTCGGCCCCGTCGGCAGCGAGCCGATCTGGATGGTTGGAAGCTTCTGTCCGGTTGCCGGGTATTCACGGAACTCCACGTGATCGCTTTTCAGGCACTGCGCTTGCAGCGTCCACGGCTCGTCGACCAAACCGTAGTAGTCGTGCGATTTGGAGATGTTCTTGGTGCCTGCCTGCGGCTTCGCAGAGATGCCGCACGCACTCAGCAGCACTGCCATCAGCCCGACGGTCACCGCTAGCTGTGCGACACGGGACATGGCGGTGAGAGTAGAGGATTGGAAAGCGGGCGGGCTTGCACCCTGAGGGTGCAAGCCCGCCCGTGGCGAACGGCTCTGACCGGCCGCCGGCCGCGCCCGCGATCACAGTGGCGTGGTGTATGCCCCGTTGATGCCTCCGTCGACAAGCAGCGACGAGGCGGTCATAAAGGAGGAGTCGTCGCTGGCCAGGAACAGCACCGCCTTCGCAAGCTCGTCAGCGTCGCCGAAGCGGCCCATCGGAACGTGAACCAGCCGGCGCGCGGCTCGCTCCGGGTCCTTTGCGAACAGCTCCATCAGCAGCGGCGTGGCGACCGGACCTGGGCAGAGCGCGTTGACGCGGACGCCGCTGCGCGCGAACTCAACCCCGAGCTCACGTGACATCGCCAGCACCGCTCCCTTCGAGGCGGTGTAGGAGATCTGTGAGGTGGCGGCGCCCATGATGGCCACAAATGAGGCCGTGTTGATGACGGAGCCGCCGCCGGACTCGAGCAGATGTGGAATCCCGTACTTGCAGCAGAAGAAGACGCTCTTCAGGTTCGCGTCCTGAACGCGCTGCCAGGCGTCGTACTCGGTGATGAGGATCGAGTCGTCATCGGTAGGTGAGATCCCGGCGTTGTTGAACAGGACGTCGATCCTCCCGAACCTGTCCAAGGTCTGCTGGTACATCTCCTTGACCGCCTGCTCATCGGTGAGGTCGACCTGGAGCGCGAGCTCGCCGACCTCATGGTGCTTGACGTCGACGCCGACGACGTGGGCGCCCTCGGCCTTGAACAGCTCGGCGGTGGCGAGCCCGATGCCGCCCGCTGCGCCGGTTATCACTGCGACTTTGTCTTGAAGACGATTCATGTGGTTGCGTAATAGATGGTTTTGAGTTCGGTGTAGGCGTCGGTCGCGTGAGGTCCGAGCTCGCGGCCGTAGCCGGATTGCTTGAAACCTCCGAACGGCGTGCTCACGCGGACAGACGAGTTGGAGTTGATCGAAAGTACGCCGGTCTCGACGGCGCGGGCGACACGCAGGGCGCGGCCGCCGTCCCGTGTCCAGATCGAGCCCGAGAGACCGTAGATGGTGTCGTTGGCAATCCGGATCGCGTCATCCTCGTCCTTGAACGGGATTACGCATACAACCGGGCCGAAGATCTCCTCGCGTGCCGGAGGGGAGTTCGAGTCGACCGGCGAGAGCACGGTCGGCGGAAACCAGAAACCCGGTCCGTCGGGCGCGGTGCCCTGGAACGCGACGTTCGCGTCGGCGCCGACAAACGAGGCCACGCGGTCGCGCTGCTTGGCGGAGATCAGTGGCCCCATCATCGACTCCGGGTCGAGCGGCTCGCCGACCTTGAAGTTCTCCACGTGGGGTTGCAGCAGGCTCAGGAACCTGTCGACCGCGCTGTACTCGACGAGGATCCGGGAGCGGGCGCAGCAGTCCTGACCGGCGTTGTCAAAGACCGCCCAAGGCGCCATCTGCGCCGCCTTCTCGAGGTCGGCGTCGGCGAAGATGATGTTCGCCGACTTGCCGCCCAGCTCGAGCGTCACCCGTTTGATCCTCGCCGCGGCTGAAGCGGCGACGAGGCGACCGACCGCGGTTGAGCCCGTGAACGCGATCTTGGCCACATCCGGGTGCTCCACCAGACGCGCTCCGGCGACCGGCCCGAGGCCGGCCACGACGTTGACGACCCCGGGCGCGATCCCCGCTTCAAGCACCAGCTGTTCAAAGCGCAGCGCGGTCAGCGGCGTCAGCTCCGCCGGCTTCAGCACCACCGTGTTGCCGGCCGCGAGCGCGGGCCCGAGCTTCCAGGCGGCGATGGTCAGCGGGAAGTTCCACGGCACGATCAGGCCCACCACCCCGAGCGGCTCGCGGATCGTGAAGGCCTGCCCACCGGCCACCGGGATCGTGTCGCCCATCAGCCGCTCCGGCACGCCCGCGTAGTAGCGGAACGTGTCCACCACCATGGCGATCTCACCGCGGGCACTGCCGATCGGCTTGCCGGTGTTGCGAGCCTCGAGTAGCGCCAGCTCCTCGAGGTGCTCCTCGACCTTGTCCGCCAGTGCCCGCAGCGCAGCTGCGCGCACCCCGGGCGCCAGCCCGCGCCACGCGGGGAGCGCCCCACGGGCCTTGGCTACTGCTTCGTCTACGTCGTCAACACCGGCAGCCGGAACCTGCTCGAGCACCGCCGCGGTGGCGGGCTCGAGCACCTCCAGAACTTCACTCATGGCGAGGATGGTCCCGGTGCGATATCCGCCAGCCCATCGAGTTCGTTGAATGTGTTGACCGGCCCGGTGAACGTCTTTCTGGCTGAGACCAGGTACCAGATCGTCACTCCTGCCATCACTGTAAGGGTCAGGATTGGCGCGTAGTTGACGTCATCCCAGCTGAAGCCCGACTTGAAGTACACGCCCTGCGGATAGACCGGGAGGCAGAAGATGATCACGCAGAGCGCGACCCAGACCACGGCGACCAGGTTCATCCACTTGTACTTCCTGCCGAGCGTCCACGGCCCTGGCTCGAACGCGTCGCCCATCCGCCAGCGCAGGAAGACCGGAATCGTGTAGGCGATGTACAGCCCGATGACCGTAATCGACGTGACCGCGAAGAACGCGACCGGGTAGCCGGCGCTGTCTGGGAAGAAGGCGGGAATCGTCACGATTGCAGCCATCGCGACCACGAACCCGACCGCATATGTCGGGGTCTTGTTGGCGTTGAGTCTGCGCCACAGGTTGTGGCCTGGAACGGCTCCATCCCGCGAGAACGCGAACGTCATCCGCGATGCGCTGGTGACACAGGCCATGCCGCAGAACAGCTGACCTATCGTGGAGATGAAGATCACGAACTTCGCCGTGCCAGTGCCGAGCGCCGAAGTGATGATCGCCAACGCTGGGAATCCCGCAGAACTGATGTCCTTCAGGTGATCAGGGGTGGCCGCGAACGTCAACGCCATGAGCACGATCCAGCCAACCACCGCCGAGTAGAACACCGAGCGCCAGATGCCCTTTGGCGCCGAGTCCGACGCGCCGTTCGTCTCCTCGGAGACGTGTGCGGACGCGTCATATCCGGTGATCGTGTACATCGTCAGCAGGAAGCCGAGCGGCAGTGTGTAGTACCAGTACATGTGCTTGCCGAAGAAGCCAAACGCACGGTGCGTGAACACGAAGGACGCGCTGGCGTGGTGGCTCGGCACCGCGAACAGGATGATCGCGATCACCGCCACGCCGATCACATGCCACCAGACCGACACGCCGTTGAACAGTGAGACCAGGTGGCTCGAGAAGACGTTGAGCAAGCCGTGTATCAGCAGGAACAGCAGGAACAACGCGAACACGACGTGCGCGTCGTAGTGGACGTTGGTCGAGCCGAAGTTGAAGATGAAGTTCAGGTTGTAGAGCCCAAGCAGGTATTGGGCGAAGCTCGCCGCCGCGTAGTCGACGGACGCAACGCAGGCGATCAGGCCAACGAGGTTGAACCAGCCCGTGAACCAGCCCCAGCCGGGTCCGCCAAGCCTTGACGCCCAGTAGTAGATGCCACCGGCCGTGGGGTACTTCGAGGCGAGCTCGGACATCGAAAATGCGACGCATAGGATCAGACACGAGATGACCGGCCACCCGATCGAGATCGCGACCGTGCCGCCGTTGAGAAACGCCTGTCCGTAGCTGGTGAAGCAACCGGCCAGCACCGAGATGATCGAGAACGAGATTGCGAAGTTGGAGAACGAGCTCCAGCCACGCTTCAGCTCCTGTTTGTAGCCCAGCTCAGCTAGTCGCTGCTCGTCTGCGGAGAGGATCTCCGTGGTCATCCTTTTTCCCCTTTGTTGAACTTCATTTCTCCTCCGATACGACTGACGTCGCCGGCGACTAAAGGTTCAGTCGCCCTTCCTTAAGCGCGGCATGCTCGCGCCTGCTTCGCTCCAAGTCAAGAGGGCGCGTGGAACTTCATACATCTGGCCCATTGCCATGGGCCGCTCGGCCGGGCTTACCCTCCGCGCGAGGGCTGCTCAATCGCGGTGTGCGCCGAGCCCTGTCAATCGCCTGGAAGCAACCCACCCAGGATGTGCTCGGTGCCGCGCAGGTGCTCGAGCATCGCCGCCGCAGCGGCCGCCTCGTCGCCGCGGGCGACCGCGCCGAGCACTCGGTGGTGGCCCTGGTTCGAGGAGATCAGCACCTCGGCGGGGTGCGCGATCAGCCTGATCAGATCGGTCATCACGCCCTGGATTTCCGTCGTCGCAGCCAGGAGGCGCGCGTTGCCGGTGGCCTCGGCCAGTTCGACGTGGAAGCGAACGTCGAGCTGGCGGTACGCCTCGAAGTCGTCGATCGACTCGTCGATCGCGTCGACGAGTCGCCGCAGCGAGGCGACCGCCTGCCGAGGTGCGCGCCTCGCGGCCAGCACCGCCACGCCGATCTCGATCGTTATCCGCTGATCACAGCTGTCGCGCCACGAGCGCAGGACCTCGGCCGACGGTGGCTTCGATGGCGGCAGCACATCGACGACGAACGTGCCGCCGCCGCGCCCACGGACCGCGTGCAGGTGGCCGCTCTGCGTCAGTGCCGTCAGCGCCTGGCGCAGGGTCGAGCGCGCGATCCCCAGCTTCGTGCAGAGCTCGCGCTCGGCCGGCAGCCTGCTGCCGGGTGGAAGCAGCCCGAGGCGGATCGCGGTGCCCAGGCGATCGACCGTCTCCTCGAATGCGGTCATCGACCGCACCGGGGCGAACACGGCTTCGAGCGAAACCCCGTTCTCAAGCGTCGCAGACGCCCGGCTCGGTTCGCTCGCCGTGGTCACAGCCGCTCGAACCCCCGGACGCGCTCCCAGTCGGTCACGGCCGCGTCAAAGGCCGCCAGCTCGACATCGGCGGCGTTGAGGTAATGGCTCACCACCTCATCGCCAAAGGCGTCGCGTGCCATCGCGCTACCGTCGAAGAGGGTGCGTGCCTCCCGCAGCGTGCCGGGCAGTTTCGGGCGATCGGTGCTCTCGTACGCGTTGCCCTCAAACGCGGCTTCCAGGGTGAGGCGCTGCTCAATGCCGGCAAGCCCGGCGGCGATCAGCGCGCTGAGCGCGAGGTACGGGTTCAGATCGGCCCCGCCGGAGCGGTTCTCAAAGCGCAGGCCGGGGCCGTGACCGACCACACGCAGGGCGCAGGTGCGGTTGTCGTGGCCCCAGGCGACGGTGGTCGGCGCGAACGAGCCGACCGCGAAGCGCTTGTAGGAGTTGATGTTGGGCGCCAGCATCAGCGTCAGCTCGCGCGCGAACGCGAGCTGACCCGCCAGGAACGAATCGAACGTCGGCTGGTCGCGGTGGAAGAGCGACCCCTGCTCGTCCGCGATCGAGAAGTGGATGTGGCAGGAGTTGCCCTCGCGCTCGTTGTACTTCGCCATGAAGCTGATCGACATGCCCTCCTGGGCGGCGATCTCCTTGGCGGCGCTCTTGTAGATCACATGGTCGTCGGCAGATCGCAGAGCGTCGGCGTAGCGGAAGTTGATCTCATGCTGACCGTAGTTGCACTCGCCCTTCGAGTTCTCGACATAGAGGCCGGCACCGCTCATCGAGTTGCGGATCCGCCGCATCAGCGGCTCGACGCGGGCCGTGCCGAGCACGGAGTAGTCGACGTTGTAATCGTTGGCGGCCCGCAGGTCGCGGTAGCCGCTGGCCCAAGCGTCCTCGTAGCTGTCGCGGAAGACGAGGAACTCAAGCTCGGTCGAGGCGTTGGCGATCCAGCCGCGCTCTGCCAGCCGCGCCAGCTGCCTGCGCAGGACCTGCCGTGGGGAGGCCACAACGTCGCTGCCGTCGGCCCAGGCCAGGTCCACCAGGCAGAGGGCCGTGGCCTCCTGCCACGGCAGGACGCGCAGGCTCGACAGGTCAGGCTTCATCACGAAGTCTCCGTAGCCCTTCTCCCAGGAGGACATCGCGAAGCCGTCGACGGTGTTCATCTCGACATCGACGGCCAGCAGGTAGTTGCACCCCTCGGCGCCGTGCGACGCCACCTCGTCAAGGAAGTACCGGGCAGTCAGGCGTTTGCCCTGAAGACGGCCCTGCATGTCCGTGAGGGCAAGCAGGACGGTGTCAATCTCGCCGGCGTCGACCATTGTTCTCAGCTCATCAAGCTCCACCTGGCACGTCCTCCCCGTGAACGTCCGCGCTCCGCTGCGCATGACGGCAAGTCAGGAAAGGTATCTCAGCGAATCCATACCTGCGCAGCTGGGTCCCCCACACGCTCTACGGCTGGACAGGGCCGGTTGCACTACGCTCCGCGCCCATGTCACTAACTGTTGTCGGTTCGATCGCGTTTGATGCGGTCAAAACTCCCTTCGGTGAGCGGTCCAAGATGCTAGGCGGGTCAGCGGTGCACTTCGGGCTGGCGGCCTCCTTCTTTGACGAGGTTCGAGTGGTCGGCCCGGTCGGGGATGACTTTGGTGAAGCGGAACTCGCGGTGCTCAAAACCCGCGGTGTCGAGACCTCCGACATTGAGCACGTCGCCGGCGGCGAGACCTTCTTCTGGAGCGGCGTCTACGGCTGGGACCTGAACGACCGTGAGACGCTCGCGACCGACCTCAATGTCTTCGCCGAATTCGAGCCGAAGCTCTCGGACGCGTCGCGTCATTGCGACGTGCTGTTCCTCGCCAACATCCAGCCGGATCTGCAGCGGCAGGTTCGTGCCCAGTGCCCGGACGCCCGCTTCGTGGCTCTCGACTCGATGAACCTCTGGATTGACATCGCCAAGGACTCGCTGATCGCAGCGATCTCTGAGGTCGACTGCCTCATCCTCAACGACGCTGAACTGCGTCAGCTGACGGAGCAGCCGAACCTCGTCCGGGCAGCCGCGAGGGTGCTGGAGCTCGGCCCGTCGGTTGTCGTCGCCAAGCAGGGTGAGTACGGGGCCGCGCTGATCACGCAGGACGGATTTTTCTCGCTGCCCGCCTTTCCGAT
>Ga0181537_10004289_pt1 | contig 11875 bp, 9 predicted proteins | sample PEATcosm2014_Bin_39_FD_119765 | JGI IMG/M metagenome (GOLD analysis project Ga0181537, IMG submission 119765) | Peatland microbial communities from MTU Mesocosm Facility, Houghton, MI, USA - PEATcosm2014_Bin23_10_metaG | ecosystem: Environmental > Terrestrial > Soil > Wetlands > Peat | place... | reverse complement strand
GCGCACGTCGGGACGACGCTTGATGAGTGCCGAGCCATCACCCACAGGAATGAGGGCGAGCAGCTGCGGGGGCGTGACGCACGCCTCCAGATCATCGGGCGCGTGTGCAGGTGTACGGCCGAGAAGCGCTGTCAATTCGAACAGAGCCGCGCGCCGTTGCCCTTCGAGCCCAGGGATACTCGAACGGGCCTGGGCCACCAAGGCTTGTGCTCGGGCGACGTCGTAGAGCGAACTGCCTCCCGCCTGTTGGCGATGGACGGTGATATCGGCCTCGTGTGATACGACATCGAGCGAGTGGTGCGCAACATCGAGTTCCTCGCCGAGCGCGCAAATCCCCGCGTAGGCGCGGGCAGTCTCCGCCGCCACCACCACCCTGACCGTATCGCGGGTCGCTGCCACGGCATCCGCGTTGGCATTGGCGACTTCAATCTCACGGTGCACGCGGCCGAACAGATCGACCTCGTACGACGCCTGAAGGATGTCTTCGAGCAGCCATATCGTCTGCGGGCGCTCACCGCCGAGCTCCAGGATCTCATCCGTCACGGCATCGCGCCCGTAGAGCCCGCCCGCAAACAACGAGGTGGATGGATAACGATTAGCGTGCACCGCCGCAAGTGCCGCCCCAGCGGCAGCGAAGTTTGCGTCGGCTGCGGCAAGGGTGCGATTCGCCTGCAGCGCCTCCTTAACCAGCGCATCGAGCCGTGAGTCGTTATAGAGCTGCCACCAGCTATCGGGTGCCGGCGCCGGCGTCTCAGCCGCCGTATTCACGGACATCAGCGGCGCCTCGGCGCCCGATGGCAGTGCAGGCGCGTGATAATTCGGTCCTACCCGGCACGCGCTGAGCGCGAAGGCGATGAGGGCGCCCATGACGAGGCTTCGGTGCGATCGAATCATAACGAGCTCGCACATCACGGCGTCGATCCGGGGACGCGAAACATCGGCGGCGCGGACGCAGGACCCTCGGGCGCCGCTCTGCGCAGTGCCATAATAAGCAACGCCACCGCAGTCAGTAAACCGAGGGTGACGAAGCAGTCGATTACCGCCTGGGTGGTTGAGGCCGCCCGCACGACATTGCCCAGCACCAGCTCGCCGCGCGCAACGGCGCCCGCGGGATCGATAACCCGCGTGGTGAGGACGCCATAGGCGCTCACGCGCTGGATCACTTGAGGATCGCCCACCTGAACGTGCTGTCCGATCAGGTTCGACGCCGCCTGGCCGCGCACTCGAGCCAGTGTGGTGACGAAGGCCGAGCCGATCTCTCCCCCCATGAGCCGCGCTGTCTGCAGCACCGCGCCGAAGGTAAGGGCATCCTGGGGTCGCAAGTGAAGAATGCCGAAGTAAATAACCCCAGAGAGCGCAAAGCTTTGCCCGAGAGACTGCAGGAAGGACGACGGCAGAAACTGATCCGACCCCCAGAGCGGGGTGAGGTTATAAGCCACCATCAGACAAGCGACGCTGACCAGGATGAAGCCGATCGAGGCTACGAGCCTTGCGTCCGTGCGCCTCAGCATCAACGCCGCCAGCGGACAGAAAATGAGCTGCGGCACCGCAATCCAGAGGAGCGTGTCGCCCACTTCCAGCGCGCGAAAGCCGCGTACCGAGCCCAGGAACAGCGGGATCAGATACGCCGTGGACTGGATCGTCAGCCGCAGAAACGCGATGAGTACAAACAGCATCGGCAGTACTGACCCAAAGGCGACTTTGAGATTCAGCAGCGGCTGCGCGGCGCGCGCTGCATGAATTACCGTCGCCACGAGCAGCAAGGCGCCGGCCGACAGCAGTCCCCACACTAATCCGGAGTTGAGCCAGTCCAGGCGATTGCCTTGATCGAGCCCCGCATAGATCAACGCAAGCCCCGAGCCGCCCGCGAGCAGACCAAATACATCGTTTGGCGGCCGTGTGGTGATGGGCTTTACGGCCATACCACGGTGAAGACACAGCGACATGATCAGCGCGAGTGGCACGTTTTGCCAGAATATCCATCGCCACGAATGATGCTCGACGTACCAGCCTTCGAGGGAAGCCGATATGTTGAGCGAGAGCTCGAGGTTCAGCGCATACAGCGCGATACCGAACGCCCAGTACTTGGGTGGCATGTTGAGCAATATAAAGCTCAGGGTAAGCGCGATGAAGAATCCCGAGGCCAGACCACCCAGGAACTGCATCGTCAATAGTTCCGGCAGCGTCGAGGAGAAGGGGGTCAGCAGGGAAATGACTGCAAATGCGATCGAGGCACCGATCAGGATGCGTCGAGGGCCATAGGCCGCGCCCAGCCAAACGGCGGGGATCGTGATGAGCATCTGGGCAGTCGTTTGTGCCGTCGTGATCCATGCTCCCTCGTCGAATCCGGCGCTCACGGCTCCGCGGATGTCGGCAAGACCGAACGAGGAGAGCCGCCCGTTCAGAGTCGATATGAACGTGCCCATGAGCACGGCGAGCAGCCCAAGCCAGGGTATGGAAGTCGGCGCCGAGGGCAGCGTCGGCTGGATCAACCCTGAAGCAGAACCCGGCACAGGGACAGTGGCGCTCATCAGCGCCGCCTGTCTCGGGCATCGATATTCGCCTCCACCGACATGCCAGGCACCAGACGATCTGCGAGGCCGTCCGCATCGTCAATGACGATCTTTACCGCAATGCGTTGCACGATCTTGGTGAAATTGCCGGTCGCATTGTCGGGCGGCAGCAGGGCGAACTCGGCGCCCGATGCCGGCGCGAATGCCTGCAGATGTCCTCGCAGTGTATGCCCCGGAAAGGTATCGACGCTGATCTGTGCCTTTTGCCCGACGGCCATGTGAGTCAGTTGAGTTTCCTTATAGTTTGCAATGACCCACACGTTCGGTAACGGTGTGAGGGTCGTGATCTGGCTGCCCACACCCACCAGCTGCCCAGGTTTGACCTGACGCTGGCCGATGACGCCGTCCTGGGTCGCGGTGATCGTGGTGTAGCCGAGATTTATTCTGGCCGCATCGAGTGCGGCGCGCTGCGCGGCGATGCTAGCCTCGCTCTGCGCGAGCTGGGCTTCAAGAACGCTCAGTTGGCGCTCGGCGGCCCGCGCCTGTGCCCGGTCTTGGTTAAGTTGCGCCTCAAGTTGAGCGCGCGCGGTTTCCAGCTTTTCGCTGGCCTCCGTGGAAGAGGAGCCCGTCTGCAGCAGCTGGTGCTGCCTGGCCAGGTCGCGACGATTCTGCTCGAATGAGGCTGTGGTGGACGCGACCACCGCACGTGCCGCCTCGACATTCGCCAGCTGCAGCTCATGCTGCGCCTTCAAGGCCTGCGCTTGCGCCAGAGCGGTCGCGACCAGAGCCTGCGCCTGTGCCACGGTGGCGCGATAGTCATCCTCGACCAATTGTGCGAGTACCTGGCCTTTGTGCACCCGCTCGAAATCCTGGATGGGAAGCTCGCGCACGTAGCCGGCGACCTTCGCGCAGATGGGCGTGAGATCCCCTTGGAGGTAGGCATCGTTCGTTCTCTGCCACCCTGCCCCTCCCTCCCATCGCGTCCAGTTCGTCGACACCACGATGATGATGCCGAGCGCCACGATGAACACGAGGCTGCGCCAGGCGAATTCAAAAACTTTGTTCCAATCGACGCTTCGAATACTCATGGATATTCGATCAATGCCATTCAGCTGCAGTGCAATTTGTTCTTGGTCACAGCATAAACGACGACCGACAGGCAGAGTAAGATTTGGCCTCGGAGCCTGCCAAAAATACCCGTGAGCTGAGGAGTCGTCCATGAGCGAACTGCCCCTTTTGACGCCGGATCGCTGCGTCCTTGCCTTGATCGATCAGCAGGCAGGCCTCGCGTTCGGCGTGAGCTCGATCGACCGGCAGGTGCTGCTAAATAACACCGTCGGCCTTGCCAAGACCGCCCAGGCTTTTGGTGTTCCGATCATCATTTCGACCTCGGCGTCGAAGGTGTATAGCGGCCCGCTGATGCCGGCAATCGCTGCCGCGCTACCGGAAAGACGCATATTCGAGCGCCGTAACATGAACCTTTGGGAAGATGAGGCGGCGCACACGGCCCTGGTCGCAACCGGGCGACGCACCTTACTGGTCTCCGGCCTGCTAACCGAGGCCTGCGTTTCTTTTCCCGTTCTCTGCGCGTTGGCCGAACAATACGAGGTGTTCGTCGTAGCCGATGCCTGCGGTGGCCTCACCCCAAGCAGTCACGAACTGGCGCTGCGTCGCATGCAGGCCGCTGGGGCTCATATGACCTCTTGGGTCCAAGTGCTGCTCGAGTTGCAGCGCGATTGGACGCGCCATGAGACCTACGATGCTGCACGCGGCATTGTTGAAGCGCATGGAGGAGGCTACGGGATCGGGCTCGCCTATGCGCGCGATATGATTCATCCGACTTAGGTTGCGCCATCTCGCACTGCCTAGCAGGAACAGCCGAGCGCGCCCCAGAAGGATCTGAGATCGTCCACGGGGAGGGTCGCAGACCCAGCACGCGCCTGATCACAGCCACAGCTTACCCTGTTGCCTTGTAAAACGGGCGTACCCTGCAGGTCGCCCCAGGCGCCATAACCGCCGAAGACTCGGACCGGTGACCAGTCCGGTAGTGCGGGCGGTGGCGGATTATCATCAAGCTGCGCAAAATCCCCCTTGCCATAGACCACGCGGCCGCCGAGCACCGTGAGGTCCGAGGTCAGGTCTGCGATCTGCGCCTCGCTGCAGGAGAAAAAGTCGCTTGAGGGTACGATCAGATCGCCAAACTGCCCGATCTCGATGCGGCCCTTCTTCCCTTCCTCATTGGAAAACCATGTGACCTTCTCGGTCCACATGCGCAGCGCCGTCTCGCGGTCGAGGCAATTTCGTCGCGGATAGATCTGCATGCCTCCCACGGTTTTGCCAGTCACGAGCCAACTCAGCGATACCCAAGGGTTGTAGGAGGCGACCCGCGTGGCGTCCGTGCCCGCCGATACCTTTACGCCTTTCTCCAGCATGCGCGCGAAGGGTGGCGTCGATTCCGCCGCGCTGGCACCGTAGCGTTCGACGAAATACTCGCCCTGGTAAGCCATGCGGTGCTGCACGGCAATGCCGCCCCCTAGCGCGGCGATGCGGTCGATGGATTGATCCGAGATGGTCTCGGCGTGATCGAAGAACCAGTTTAGTCCTTGCAGTGGAATATCGCGATTGACGCGTTCGAACACGCCGAGTGCTCGTCTGATGGTCTCCTCATAGGTTGCGTGCAATCGCCAGGGCCAGCGGTTCTGAGCCAGGATGCGAACGACGGCCTCCAGCTCACGCTCCATTTCCGGCGGCGTGTCGGGCCGCGGCTGGCGAAAATCCTCGAAGTCCGCCGCAGACCACACCAGCGCCTCGCCTGCACCGTTATGACGGAAATAGTCGTTACCTTGCTTGTATTTCGAAGTTTTCGTCCAGTTTAGAAAATCCGCCTTCTCGCCCTTCGGTTTCTGCGTAAAGAGGTTGTACGCGAGGCGGATGGTGAGCTGCTGCGCCTCGTTGAGCTTCTGGATGACTTGAAAATCTTGCGGATAGTAGAGAAAGCCGCCGCCCGCATCGATAGCGCCGGTTACTCCAAGTCGGTTCAATTCCCGCATGAAGTGACGCGTGGAATTCAACTGATAGTCGAACGGCAGCTTCGGCCCTTTGTCCAGCGTCGCGTACAGGATCCACGCGTTGGGCTTTGCGATCATCAGCCCGGTCGGGTTGCCTCTGGGATCGCGAACGATCTCGCTTGCCGGTGGGTCAGGCGTGTCTTTCGTATAACCGACCGCCCGTAGTGCGGCGCCGTTCAGAATGGCGCGGTCATAGAGATGCAGCAGAAAGACCGGGGTCTCGGGGGCCACCGCGTTGAGCTCCTCGATCGTCGGTAGGCGCTTTTCTTCGAACTGATGCGCGCTAAAGCCGCCGACGACGCGAACCCATTGCGGCGGCGGCGTGATCGCCACCTGCCGCTTCAGCATGGACATGGCGTCGGACAGGCAGCGCACGCCATCCCAACGCAGCTCCATGTTGAAACTCAGACCACCGCGAATGATATGCAGGTGATTGTCGATCAGACCCGGTAGGACACGGCGGCCCATGAGGTCGATCTTGCGTGTCGAGGGGCCTGCCAGAGGCATGATGTCCGCGTCGGATCCGACAGCGGAAAACCGGCCTGCCGTGATCGCAACGGCGCTGGCCTGTGGATTGCGCGCATCCAGTGTTGTAATGCCTCCGCGATACAGGATGAGATCGGGTGCTGCGCTCATGACTGCCGCTTCGTTGCTTTGATCATTTGACAGCGAAATCAAAAACGTCGGGTCGGGCATAGTGCCCGACTACATCGAAATCGAACTTTGCCTCGGGTAGCTCAGCGATATCGATTTGCGCTGAGACAATGGCCTCTTCACCGTACAACGGCCCCGCCAGCAGGTCCCCCATTGGCCCGACGATGCAGCTGCCGCCGCGAATCGGCACCGCTGGCAGATTCTGGGCAAACTCCAGCCATTCGGCAGGATAGGCGTCCCGGCGCAGGAACTGGCAACTGCTCAACACAAAGCACCTGCCCTCCCTGGCGATATGTTTCATCGTGGGTATCCAGGCGTCTCGGTCATCAACAGTTGGCGCGCAATAGATCTGGATGCCCTGAGCGTACATCGCCATGCGCGCCAAGGGCATATAATTCTCCCAGCAAATCAGACCACCTATCTTCCCTATGTCTGTGGAGAAAACTCCCAGGGTCGATCCATCGCCGCATCCCCAGATCAGCCTCTCAGTAGCCGTCGGGATCAATTTTCGATGTTTGCCGAGCAGCTCGCCATCTGCTCCCAGGTAGAGCGCCGTACAGTACAGCGTACCGCCGTCTCGCTCGATCACGCCCACGACAACGGCGAGCGCAGCCGATTTTGCGATATCGCCCATTGCGGCGGTCACCGGGCCCGGAACCTCGATAGCGCAATCGGCATAGGCGCGAAAGAGCTTTCGCCCGGCATCAGTTCGAATACCGAGCGAGGCGCCAAAAGTCAGCGCCTTTGGATACCCGCCGATAAATGCCTCCGGAAAAACCGCGAGTTTGATTTCCTTCCGGGCGCATTCGATGCAATACCGTTCAAACTTTTCCAGCGTGCGCCCGGTATTTCCCAGAACCGTACCTGATTGAACAACTGCTACTGCCGGCATTTCGCTATGCTCCTGGTCTCGAGCAATCTTGGAAATGGTAGTCGCTTTCGATATTGTCAGCATCGTCCGAAAGGTCAATCGAATGACCCTCTGGGTGGGAACATCGGGGTACAACTATCCGGAATGGAAGGGAAGTTTCTATCCCGAGAAATTCCCCACGACGAAGATGTTGCGCTATTACGCGGAGCGCTTTTCGACGGTCGAGATCAACTACACCTATTACCGGATGCCCACTGAGAAACTATTCGTCGGCTGGAGCAGCGAGACGCCAGATCATTTCAAGTTCACGCTAAAGGCGCCTAAGCGCATTACCCACGACGCACGGCTGCGTGACTGCGCGGACCTGGTCGGGTATTTCCTCGACACCGCGGTCACACTCGGGCCCAAGCTCGGCGCGATACTGTTTCAGCTGCCGCCCTATCTGCGCAAGGACCTGGCGCTGTTGGACGCGTTTCTGGCCAATCTGCCCGCTGGTTTGTGCGCGACCTTTGAGTTCCGGCACAGCTCCTGGTTCGAGGACGCGGTCTACGAGCGTCTGCGCGCCAGGAATCTGGCGCTGTGCATCGCGGACAACGAAGAGCGCTCGACACCGTTCGAAATCACGGCCGACTACGGCTACTTCCGTTTGCGTGACGAGGGATATCAACCGGCCGACATTGTGCGCTGGGCTCGCGACATCCGGGACAAGACGTCGTCGTGCACCGATGTCTATGTCTATTTCAAACACGAGGAGCAAGGCCAAGGCCCGGACTTTGGCCGTCGATTCGTACAGGCCTTCGGCGGCTAGCGTTCTGGCGAGCGGGCTCAGTTCGCAGACCGAGTCGACCTGGACCAGAGCTTTCGCAGCGATTCCCTTTTCTCATCGACCTCGGCAACGATTTGCGGCCAGCGCACCTTGTGCAGAGCAGAGGTGGTTCGAAATTCATCGAGTGGAACCGCCTTCAAGGGATCGATGCCATAGAGAAGGAATACCCTGACTGCGGCGATATCACTGGCGATATCGGCGATACGCTCAAGGAGTTTGAGGGCAGCCCTCTCGTTGCGAGTTGCAAGTTCCTGTCGAATGAATGCACGCGCGACGTCTACAGCGAGCCGCGCCTGGGCGATTCCAGCATCGGTGCGCTTCTCGGGTAGCAAATGCAGATTCTGGATGCGACTGTCCAGCACATCTAACGGGTGGATCACTCGCAATTGACCGATGTCCGGTATTGCCATCTCGATCGCGCGGCGAGCGAGGTCTTTAGTAGTAAGACCCACAACCCCCGAGAGGAAATCGACCTGTTTCACCGCCCCGCTCTTCGTGCGCTGAGTCACCTTGCCCGTTTGCGGTGTGAAATCGTCGAGCGCGGGTATCCAGATCTGCCAGCCGAGACGCTTGGCTAGATCCTTGGCGAGCACGGAATCGCCGATGAAATCGGCATCCGCCGTTACTCCCGAAACCAAATCCAGCGGCCGCTCGACCTGCAGATGATCGGCCCAGAAGGCGAGCGCCTGGCCACCGACGAGCAGACCGCGCGGCGAGCATATGCTCAGGATCTTGTGCACGTCTTCCGGTGTCAGAGGCGCCTGGGTTTCGAGCTCACTCATCATCGAAAGTACTCGGGCGTTTCAGCATCCGCGCAGCGCGTGCAAGCTCCGGCCGGATCATGTGCTTCTTGCCCCACTGGCCATCCTTCGACCCCGCTGCAGCCGCGCCCGACGAGGACTCGAGCCCTCGCGGGGATAGCACCACGGCGACGAGCCGACCGTGCTTCATGATATCCACACGCCCTAACGCTGCGACATCCTCGAGAAGTCCGCCGAAATTGTTCTTGGCGTCACTGGCCGATACGCTTTTTGACATTTGGCTATTTTAGCTAAAACTATTGATGCGAGCAAGCACGCCCTCACAGCCGTCCACGCCATGGGGCAGCACTCAATCAGCGCCAAGGGCGCGGGAAAAGGCGCAGCCCTGAAGGAAGTATGGATCGCAGGCTGGGGGCGTCTGGCTGTGGGTGCCAGCACGACGGCGCGCACCTGGCGGGGATTAGCCCTGGCCCGAGGAGCTGCCTCGGATCTGGGTCTGGGTGTAATTTTCCAGGCCAATACGCGCGATCAGATCGAGCTGGGTCTCGAGCCAATCGATGTGCTTTTCTTCGGATTCCAGGATGTGCTGAAACAGCTCACGTGAGACAAAGTCTGCGAGCCGCTCACAATCTGCAATGGCTGCGCCTAAATCCGTTCTTGCAGCCTGCTCGAGCTTCAGATCGCACTCCACCACCTCAAGAACGTTCTCGCCCACCAACAGCTTGCCCAAATCCTGCAGATTCGGCAGACCGTCGAGAAACAGGATCCGCTCGATCAGACGATCGGCGTGCTTCATCTCATCGATCGATTCTTGATATTCATAGCTGGCTAGATGCTGCAGCCCCCAGTGTCCGTACATGCGCGAGTGCAGGAAGTACTGGTTGATGGCGGTGAGCTCATTCTTCAGCACCGTATTCAGGTGCTGGATGATCTTCGGATCGCCTTTCATGCCGGACAATACTGACCGCAACCGCGAAGCGGAGCAAATCGGTCCAGAGGAAGGGCAGTCGGGTTGCGGGATCAGGCCGCTGCGGCGACCCGGTCACTGAGTACGCCAGAGCGCCCGTGCTGCTGTTCGGCGATCAAAGCTCGAGCGCTGTCGAGGCAGCGGCCACAGCAGCCGCCCACAGGCAGCTGCAACTGTATCTCACCCAAAGTGCTTGCACCTTGCTCCACAGCGCGGCGGATCTGGCGATCGGTTATTTGATGACAGATACAGACGTACATGGAGTTAAAATCTACATGCTAATGCGAATCATTGTCAATTAACTTAACCTCTGCAAGCCCGTAATTGTGTCGCGCCTTGACCATCTAGCGCGCAGGCCCTGACAACTAGATGAGTAAAGCTTGACATAGACATGAGAATGATTATCGTTCGTATTCGTATTAGCAACAGCGCGCAGGCCTCGAAGTGACGTTTTATCGCGGCCCTAGACCCTGCACGTCGCTAACAGGCTGATTCCAAGGGTCTCATTTCGTGGCAATAACACGGATTGCTTACCGGCTTGCTGTGTTCCTGGTGGGGCTCGCAGTGGCAATGGCGGCTCCCGCCAGGGCGGACGATTCCACCACCTCATTGTCCTATGCCGACAGCCCGTCTAACGGCAGCCAGCCACCCGGTACCGGCCTGTCTGAAGTGGTGGTCACCGCGCGCAGGGTCTCAGAGTTACTTTGGGAGAAGAACAACGCGCTGGACGAGTCGCGCAAGGATCTGCTGCCCGAACTCGGCGCTAGCGCATACAGCATCGATCAAGCAGCGCTGCAGACACTACCGCAAGGCAAGAACACGCCGCTCGACAAGGTGCTGCTCCAGGTCCCCGGTGTTTCCTACGACTCGGCGATCAGCAATCCGGATTTTCACGTGCGCAACGAGTACGCGAACGTCCAGTACCGCATCAACGGAATTCAGCTCCCGGACGGCGTGTCGGCGCTGGGGCCCGTCCTGGAAACCGGCTTCATCGGCAACCTGAACCTGCTCGACGGGGCGCTACCGGCCCAGTACGGTCTGCGAACCGCGGGCGTGATCGACATCATCACGAAGACGCAGTTCGATCCGGGCGGAAGCTTGGACCTCTACGGTGGCACCTGGGGCACGGTTGCACCGAGCATCGAGTACGGCGGCGGCGCGGGCCAGACGCAGTACTTCCTGACCGGGCGCTACCTTCGGAGCGAGCAGGGTTTGGAAAACGCCATGCCGACCCAGGACCCGATCCACGACCGCACGACACAGGAGAAGCTCTTCGGCTATGGATCGACTCTCTTTGGAGATTCCGGTCGGCTGACCTACATGAGCGGTGCCTTCCTCGGCCACTTTCAGATCCCGGATCTGGTTGGTGAGGAGCCACTGGGGGATTTCGGCTCCCCTACCTTGTCCTCGACCAGCCTCAACGAAAACGAGACTGATCGGTTCTTCTTCAGCATCCTCGCGCTGCAGACGCACTACGACAGCGTCGACACGCAGCTGTCGGTCTTCACGCGCTACGCCACCACTGATTTCGTGCCCGACGCGTACGGCGACTTGGCGTTCAACGATGTCGCCTCGAATGTCACGCGCAAGAGCCTGCTCAACGGACTTGAGTTCGACGCCTCTGATCGACTGAGCGATGCGCATACGCTGCGCGCCGGGTTGACGTTCAGTGTCGAGAAGACCCAGGTACAGGACCTGGCGACCGTCCTGCCGCTGGACGCCGATGGCAACCCATTACCGACGCCCGTGACGCTGAATGACTACACGCCCAAGACCAGCTGGATCGCGGGAGGCTACGTTCAGGATGAGTGGCGGCTGCGTCCAGATCTGACTCTCAACACGGGCCTGCGCTTCGACCAGATGAACCAATTCGTCTCGGCCAGTCAGCTCAGTCCGCGCTTTGCCCTCATCTACAAACCAGTCCCGGACACGACGCTGCATGCCGGTGTATCGCGCTATTTCACCCCGCCGATGCAGGCGCAGGCGACGCCGGACAATCTCGCCCTGTTTCAAAACACCGTACAACAGTCAGCGATCCCGCTCGATGATCCGGTCCGACCCGAGCGGGCCAGCTATTTCGACGCCGGCGTAGACCAAAAACTACTGCCCGGCCTCGCCGCCGGCCTGGATGTCTACTACAAGCGCTCCACCGATACGCTCGACGACGGACAGTTCGGGCAGGCGGTGGTGCTCAATCAGTTCAACTACGCGGACG
>Ga0181537_10004288_pt1 | contig 11876 bp, 12 predicted proteins | sample PEATcosm2014_Bin_39_FD_119765 | JGI IMG/M metagenome (GOLD analysis project Ga0181537, IMG submission 119765) | Peatland microbial communities from MTU Mesocosm Facility, Houghton, MI, USA - PEATcosm2014_Bin23_10_metaG | ecosystem: Environmental > Terrestrial > Soil > Wetlands > Peat | place... | reverse complement strand
TACGCCGACGACTGCGAGAATCCCAGTGGCAACTACCAAGATCATTGGTGAGACGATCAGGCGAATGTCGGCGGCCTCCGCATGCTTGGCGAGCGCACTGTAAAACGTAATCCTTCCGGCAAAAATTGAAACGGCATAGGACAGTATGATTCCGAGAATGCCGCCCGCAGCCGTGATGACCATCGCCTCCGCCAAAAACTGGAACAAGATATCGTGGCGTCGAGCGCCCAGCGCCTTTTCCACACCGATTTCACGGGTTCGCTGCGTTACCGACACCAGCATGATGTTCATTAAGCCAACGCCCCCAATGCCCAGCGTGACGGTGCCGATAAATGCCAACAGGACTTTCAATGCCAACGTAATGATGCCGAACTGCGAAAGTTGCTTTTGAGCGTCAAATACGAAGACGGCGCGCTGGTCGTCGGGTTTGAAGCCGTGTGCTGTCCCCAGCGTCTCCCGGACCACCTTGTCCAGTTTGTCGTGGTCCAGGCCGGCGGAGTCGAGCCAGATTCCATCGAGATAGTGGTTGTCCTTCAAGACATCCATGGAGTTGTAGGGGATATAAACCACGCGGTTATTGTCGTTGTCGCCCTCCTGCATGCGGGGCGCACCGACTCCGATTACCTCGAACGTCACGCCGTCGATGCGGATCGTTTCTCCAACCGCGGGCATACCAGAGAAAAGTTTATCTCGCGCTTCGGATGCGATCACCGCATAAAGACCGTGCTGCATGTTGTCGGCGTCGTCAAGGAAACGTCCCTCTGCGATGTCGAGATTCCATATCTCCTGGATCGAAGGATCCAAGCCCTGCACCGGGAAGGTGAAAGAGCGGTTGTCGTTCTGCACCGTGGAATCCTTGTCCAGCATCCGCACAACGTGCTTGCAGAGCGGCAGATTGTTACGCAGCAGTTCGATGTCATCGTTGGTGAAGCGAACCTGTACGCCGGCCTTGTTGCCTCCGGCTTGCTGCGAGGTGCGACCAGGAAACACGCCAACAGCCGTAGCTCCGAAGCTCTCGAAGATCGTCTCGATGGCTTTGCCAAAGCCGTTGCCATAGGAGAGCAGCAGCACCACGGTGGCAATGCCCCACGCCATTCCAGCCATGGTCAGCAGAGTGCGGCGCAGATCGTGGCGCATCGCGGAGTAGGCCTGTTTGAGAAGTTCGCTGTGCATAATGAGTCGCTACTCTTTGCGGAGAGCTTCGACGGGCTCGAGCATGGCTGCGCGGCGCGCAGGGTAGAGTCCGGCGGCAACGCCTGCGACTCCCAATGAAATGACGGCCAAGGCCGCCGTCGAAGCGACCAGCTTCGGGGGATCAAATCCTTGGCCGAGATTCACTCCCGAAAGCACAGCCATAAGTCCGGCCGCTCCGCCAATGCCGATCCCTCCGCTTAACAGGGTAAGAAATGCGCCTTCCACAAAGAATTGAAACATGATGCTGTTGTTGGTTGCGCCGATGGCTTTACGCAATCCAATCTCGCGGGTGCGATCGGCCACGGCGACCAGCATGATGTTGATGATGCCGATTGCTCCCAACGCCAGAGTAATCAAGCCCACACTGCCCAGAAACATGTTCATCGCGTCAAAGATCTTGCCGATTTGATCCACCGTTTTGATCGTGTCCCATTCGTCGAACGAATCGGGATTGCTTGGATCGAAGCCATGGTTGCGAGCGATGGTTCTATGGACTTCCTGCTGCGCAGTCTCGTGCAAGACGCGCGATCGGGGCTGGTAGTTAATCATTGAGATCACATCGGTGCCGATGCCGGCATTCAACGGGCGAAAGTAGTCCTGCATGGCGTGAAAAGGCACGAAGCTTCGCAGGTTGAGGTTCATGTTGTCGCCGTGGCCGATTTTTTGTACCGTGCCGATCACCGTGAAGCGAACGCCGTTGAGCAAAATGGTGGACCCAACGGCGGGGCGACCGGGAAAAAGTGTGCGCCGCACTTCGTCGCCGATCACGATTACCGTGCGCTTCTGCGCGTCGTCCATCTCATTGATCCAGCGCCCTTCGTTGATTGGAATGTAGCGAATTTGGTTGATGTTGGGGAGTACGCCCATGATCTGACCGCTGGCTTGGTAGAAGTCACTAACGGCACGAATGTCGTTCCGGTTAATCACCGGTGACGCAGCCGCGACACTCGGGCATTCGGTCAGGATGTCCTGGTAATCGCGGTAGGTCAGGTAATACTGGCGGAGGGCAGTAAAGCTGCCCTGCATTACGGGCGCGCGTCCTGACCAGATAAACATCACATTCTCGCCAACCGAATCGAATTGCTTGCGATTTCCTGAACGAAATCCTTCACCCAGCCCAACCAACAGCAGCAGGGAACCGACACCCCAGGCGATTCCAAACATGGTAAGGAACGAGCGCAATTTGTGCGCCCAGAGGGTCCGCAGGGTCTGCCCGAAGATGTCGAGAATTGAGCGCACGCCGGTCTTTCGATTATACGGGCATCTTCGGACGGCAGTTCCGTTGCTGGTGTTGGTCCGAGGCGCCTCGACAGAGCGCTCCGCTGGCGGAATCTTGCATAGCGCTTGTGCCGACGGCGTTTCGCCAATAAGATGCGGCCCATCCTAAGCATCTTTAGGGTCCGCTGCCGTCTGAACAGCCGCAACTTCATGGGGAGGATGCATGAGAAACATCGGCAAGTCCCGATTCGTATGGGCGATTTGCGTGGCGGGTGTCTTGGCGCTTGGGTGCGGTCCGTTTGCTGCCGCTCAGGGAAGCCAGAAGGGCGATGAAGGACAGATTCTTGCGCTCGAGAACGCATGGAACCAGGCCGAGTTGCAACATGATCCCGCGGCGCTGGAACTCATTCTGACCGACGATTTCGTCATCACGGAGCCCGATGGAACGATCCAGAGCAAACGCGAACACATGGCCGCCACAAAAGACATTTCGTACCACTACGATGCTTTGGTTTCGGAAGATTTTCGAGTCAAGGTGTATGGCACGGTCGCGGTAGTGACTGGAACGTACCACGAGAAGGGGGCGTCGAAGGGGAGTCACTTCGATCGCCGCGGGCGGTTCACCGACACATGGATACGTCTTGGCGGAACTTGGCGATGCGTCGCCAGCCACGACAGTTTGCCCGTGAAGTAACAAAGAGGCATCGCCGAAGCTCGAGGGCTCTGCTCCTTCTCGATAATTTCCGAGAAAATTCGTTCCGAATCTCGCGCCGGTTGGGTATTCTCTAGCGTGATGACGACGCTCGCTCTCACCGAACTGCTCGGCGCCACGGTGTACGACCCGTCCGGCGCGGCAGGACGGGTGCGGGAAGTCACGCTCGCTCCGCAAGAGGACCGATCGAGGATTGCCTCGTTCATCGTCAAGACCAAAACTGGCAACCGCGTGCTGCCGTTCGCATCCGTTGCGGCGATCAATGGAGGAATTCGGGCTGCCACCACCTCGGGAGACTGGCTATCCATCAACGGCACCGAAGGATTGTTTCTTCTAGAGCGGGATCTGCTCGACCAGCAGGTCATCGACGTGAATGGAAGAAAAGTAGTCCGCGTGAATGACGTTGACCTCGAATGGGACGCACAGCGGGATGCAGGCTCGCCTCATCCAGTGTTGCGCGTGCTCTCGGTCGATGTAGGAGCGCGTGGCGCTGTCCGCCGCCTCTTGCGCGGGGTTGCACCTCGGGGCGCGCTGCACGCATTGTTAGCAAAGATTCCGCCGCGCAACATTCCGTGGAAGTTCGTGGACGTCATCGAAACTGATCCGGCGCGCCGCGTGAAGCTGAAGATTTCCCACGACGGTTTGGCAAAGCTGCACCCGGCTGACATCGCTGACATCGTGGAAGATCTGGCTCCCGATGAGCGTCAGGCAGTTTTCCAGACGCTAGATCAGGAAACGGCTGCCGAGGCTCTGGAAGAAGTCGAGCCGAAGGTTCAGAAAGCGATTGTCGAATCGCTCGATTCGGAGAGAGCAGCCGAGATTGTCGAGGAGATGGATCCGGACGCGGCTGCTGACTTGTTGGGCGACCTGTCCGAAGACCGGACCGAGCAGATTCTAGTCCAGATGGAGCCCGAGGCTCAGCAGGAAGTCGTCGAGCTTCTCGAACACCGCGAAGAAACGGCTGCTGGCCGCATGACCACCGAGTTTCTCGCTCTGCCCGTGAGCGCCACCGTGCAGAATGCGATTGATTCACTTCGGGAGTTTGAGGGTGGCGTCGAAGCTGTCAGCACGATTTATTTGGTGGATTCCCACGGCACGCTTGTAGGAGCAGTGCCTTTGGCCAGAATCGTGTTGGCAGCCCCGACAACGCCGATGCTGTCCCTTCATCAGGAACCTCTGGTGCGAGCTCACGAAGGCGTGGAAGAAGCCGAGGTTGCAGAACTCTTCGACAAATACAATCTGCAGACATTGCCGGTCGTGGATGATCACAACAAATTGACTGGCGTCATCACCTCCGACGACGTAATCAGCATGCTGCGAGCAAAGCTGTAAAGCCTGCACCGGACGCCGGGCTCCTTCCAGTGCGTGCACCCAACAATTCCGTCTTTGTTGCTGCCTTGGGTACTTTTCGTTTGGCGGGATTCCCTGCGTGCATTTATCCTGTGGCGTCGTTCGCGGGTAAATCGCTCCATCCTATGTCAGTGAAATGTACCCATGAAGTTCCTCAAGCGTTCGAAAACCCGGATACTCCTGTTCTTCGCCGTAGTCGGACCGGGGTTCATCACCGCGAACGTCGACAATGATGCCGGCGGCATCCTGGTCTATTCGCAGGCCGGCGCTCAGTTCGGACACCTCCTTCTTTGGACTCTGATTCCCATCACTCTTTCTCTGATCGTAGTGCAGGAGATGTGCGCTCGCATGGGCGCCGTGACTGGCAAGGGCCTGAGCGACCTGATCCGCGAAGAATTTGGACTCCGCATCACGTTCTTTATGATGATGGGAATTCTCATCATCAACTTTGGGAACGTCGTGACGGAGTTCATCGGCATCGCTACGAGCCTGGAGTTGTTTGGTCTCGCGCGCATTTATACGGTGCCGGTGTGCGCGGTGATCGTCTGGCTCATCGTTGTGAAGGGCCAGTACAAGAGCGTGGAAAAGGTGTTTCTCGCTGCGTCGTTCTTCTACATCACCTATATCTTTGCCGGTGTTCTGGCCCATCCTTTGTGGAAAGACGCCACCATCGCGACCTTCAAACCGCCCGACTTGAAAGCGTTTAAAGACCAGGCGTATCTGTTCATGGTCATCGGAGTGGTCGGGACCACGATTGCTCCGTGGATGCAGTTTTACTTGCAATCCTCCATCGTAGAGAAGGGTGTGACCAAGCGTGGATTCAAAGCCTCGCGCCTCGATGTGATTACTGGCTGCATTTTCACCGATGTCGTGGCATGGTTCATCATCGTCGCCTGCGCCGCCACACTTTGGGTGCACGGTTTCCGCGACATCAAGTACGCGGCAGACGCGGCTCAGGCACTGAAGCCACTGGCCGGGGACTATGCGTACATCCTGTTTGCCGTGGGATTGTTTAACGCGTCGCTGTTTGCGGCGTCGATCCTGCCTCTGTCAACTGCCTACACGGTTTGTGAGGGCTTGGGATTTGAATCAGGCGTCGGGCTGAAATTCTCGGAAGCGCCATTCTTCTATTGGCTGTACACATTCTTGATCATTGCTGGCGGAGCACTGGTTCTGTTGATTCCAGCTCAGCGATTAATCGAGATCGTCCTTTGGTCGCAGGTGCTCAACGGTATCGTTCTGCCATTCGTCCTCATCTTCATGCTGCTGTTGATTAACAAGAAGGAGTTGATGGGGGAATATACAAATACGCGCCTTTTTAATGTCGTGGCCTGGGCCACGACCGTGATCGTGGTGGCGTTGTCGTTGGCGCTGATGGTGGCTTCGATCGGCGGAAAGACAGGCGGGTGAGCGGCTACAGTAGTTTTCCCGCAGCCAAATCGTTCACGAGCGTCAGATCGGCTTCCAGGAAATCGAATTTCGGAAGATCCTTGGGCTCGGACCACTGAATATCTTTGAAGATACGGTTCTCGATCTCTTTCTGATATTCGCGAACTTCGTAGAAGCGAAGTTCAACCATGCCCCCGTTCGGATATTCATGCCGAATCCTTACAATTTCGTTTCCGATCGTGGCCAGGATTCCGAGTTCTTCTTCCAGTTCGCGGCGCAGCGCATCGCGTGGCTGTTCGCCTTCCTCAATTTTTCCGCCGGGAAATTCCCACTTCAGAGGCATGGTCTGATGCCTGGTTCGCTGGCAGACGAGCAACTTTCCGTCCTTCACAATGAGTCCGGCGACGACGCGTTTCATGGCTGGGCCGTCGCCTGAAGAGCGCTGGCTACGGGATCAACGCAACTGGTAAAAGTAAATGCAAACGCGGCCACGCCCGGAGCGCAGCGCAGTTCAAGTTCGTGCTCGCCGAACTCGTGATTGTCGACGAGAGAATACATGCGCGCCGAATCGACCATAACGTAGCTTTCTTCCGCCCCAGTTCCAGGGCGAAAGCGCGTATCCTGCGTCGCCCGCTGTCGGGCCAACGGTTTGCCATCCTGGAGAACGATCACTTCCGCCGACGTCGCATGCGGGCAAGCCATGACCAAGTTTACGGCGGAGGCCTCATATTTCAATCGCAAAGTGTGCGGCCCGCTTTCGACTGCTTCAAAGTACTCCGCCGTCGAAGCCCAGCGCCCATTCGCGTAGAAGAAATTCTCTTCGACCGCGCCTGTGAACGAGTAGTCGGAAATTTGATCCTCTTTGAGACCGCCTTCGTTGCCGATTCGTCCACGACGATTGCCGAGATAGAGCTCTCCGGTCGCTCGATAGCAGACCGCTCCCAAGTGATCTTCTTCGCGCATTGGCTCCATCAGCGGCGGAAGCGGAAGCGTCGGATCGATCTCGCGCAGCAATTCCTGGATCATTTGCTCGCACTCACCGTAGCCGCCCTCTCCGAAATGGCCATAGCGCAGGTAGCCGTCTTTATCGAGCAGATATTTCGTGGGCCAGTAGCGGTTGGCAAATGCTTTCCAGATTTCGCGATTGCTGTCGATCACGATGGGGTACGTGAGTCCGAATTCGCGGATGCCACGCTCCACATTCGATTCGTACTGCGCGAACGTGAATTCGGGAGTGTGCACTCCGATAACCGTCAAGCCCTTGTCGCGATAGCGCTCGTGCCAGGCTTGCACGTAGGGCAGTGTGCGGATGCAATTGACGCAGGTGAAATCCCAGAAGTCGACGAGCACAGCGCGTCCGCGCAGCTGCCGGAAGCTGAGTGGAGTGGAGTTGAGCCACACCCGCCCTATTTCCGGGGCGCGTACCTTGCCTTTTTCCACTTTCATGAGGAGGACGTTTCCAGCTTCTTGCCCACGAGCATAGCGCAATGCTGGACGAGAAGCTGATGCTCACCCGTAAACGCCGCAGGGAAGTGGCTGTCGATATCCAGCTCTCCAACGACTTTGCCATGGGCGAAGACAGGAACCACGATCTCAGATTTGGTCTCAAGCGAGCACGCCAGATAGCGGGAATCCTTGGTGACATCGTCGACCACTACAGTCTGTCCGCTGGAGGCGGCCGCGCCACAGATGCCTTGGTGTAGAGGGATGCGGGTATGTGGCGTCATCGCGCCTTCAAATGCGCCCAGCACGAGCACCGGAGGTTGCGCGCCGGGCTCGAGCATGTAGAAGCCGACCCAGTTGTATTTCAGCATCCGGTCGTGCAGCAGCTTGACCATCCGCTGCATAAGGTCTTGGGCGGACAGAGCGCTCTGCGCGAGATCGCTGATCTCGCTACGCACTTCTTCGATGCGGGTGGCGACGGCCATGGTTGAAATCTTAACTCACCGCGCGAAATCCTCGACTGCAGAAGTCGAAACGCCAGTAATCTGCCGGATTCCTTTCGTGCTGGGAAAAAGTTCGGGATGGATCGCGAATGCCAGGCAGTCGAGGCCCTGAAGTAGCGTGGGAGCGGGGGTATTCAGGAATTCGTCTCGGACGCAAAAAATGCGTCCCGCCCGCGCCGCCGAAGTCTGCTCCCAGCCGCGGCCTGCAATAATCTTTTCCAGCGGAACGCGGTCCCCGGCGCCGCACCAGGCAGCAATGATGACTTCAGGATCGAGCCGGAGAATTTCGTCAACCTCAACCGTGCGTCCTGGTTCTCCGAGAAACTCGCCGCCGGCAGTGTCGACCAACTCTGCGACCCACGTCTGCGATGCGATGAGCGGCTTTCCCCACTCCTCGCAGAAAACTCTCGGCCGAGGACTTTCAGAAACGCGATCGCGTACTTCGGTGATGCGTTTTTGCATCGACGAGATCACGTTCTCTCCACGCTCCGACGCACCGACAACACCCGCGATGATCGCGATATCCGAGTAGACATCCTTCAAGCTCTTCGGAGCCAGCCCCAAAAATGCCGCTCCCGACTTCAGGATTTCGATGACCGCTTTTTCCTGGTAGGGAACGGACGCGATGACGAAATCAGCATGCGTGGCGGCGATCTGCGAAGCATCAGCCGTCCACGAATCGTTGAGAATGACGCGGGAGCCGTCCGACACCGCAGGAACAACATCGGCGCAATACTTTGTGCAGGCGACAACCCGATCGAGTTCTCGGATCGCGTCGAGAATCACCGTTGCGCTAGGCTGCAGACAGACAATGCGGCGCACGATGTGATCCTTGAGCATGATTTTGATCTTACCGCTTGCCAGGGTTCGCTCGGGCTTCGGTTTGTCGGAGCGCATCTGAGAGAACGTCGAGCGCCAGTTGAGCGGCGTGCTTGGATGCTTGCGGCAAGCCTCCAACAGCGGCAATTAACTGGTCGCGCCCGAGTTGGTGAACCTCCGCGACGGTCTTGCCTAACACCAACTCAGTCAGCGCCGAGCCGCAGGCAATCGCCGGAACGCACCCTTTGGCCTTGAACCGGACCTCGGTGATCGTTCCGGACCGCAACTTGATGCCTAGCCGAATCACGTCTCCGCAAACTGGGTTCTCAATCTCGCTCACGGCATCTGCGTCGGCGAGATCGCCTGAATTGCGCGGGTTCTGGAAATGATCAAGCAACTGCGCGGAATACATCACTACCTCAGTCAACTTTACTTGCGCGCCGTTCCGTCGGGATAGTAAATCGTCCACCCACGCTTGGCTGCGAGTTCGGCAAGATCAGCGTTCGGATTCACCGCAAACGCATGTTTTGCGTTGGCTAGCATATCGACGTCCCAGCGAGAATTCCCGAATGCAGCGTCGATGTTCTTCTTCGCCACTTCCCGCAAAGCTTTTGGTTTGCCGGGTCCGGAGGGCACGCGCACCAGCCGTTCCGTGATGATGCCATTCTCAAATTGAACCTTGGCAGCGAGGATTCGCTCGGGGACAATCCCGAATCGCTCCATGCCCGCGCGAATCACCCATTCATTCGAGGATGAAACCGCCCAGATTTCGCAGCTGTTCTCGTGCAGTCGTTGGACCAGTTCGAGCATTTCGGGGAAGATACGTCCCGGAAACGAAGACGTCATAAACTCCCTCGCTGCTTCCATCATGGCAGCGTCCGACAGCCCTCGATGCATGGTGACCATCTCGCCGCACATGTCGTCTTCGCTTACCTTACCCGCCTTGTACGAAGCGTAGCGCTCCCGCATGGCTTGGGCGACATCCACGGTCACGAGGCCTTTTTTGATTTCCCAATCGAAGAAAGTCTCTCCGGCATCGCCAGACCACAGAGTGCCGTCGCAGTCAAAAGCGGCAACGCGCGGGGCAAGATCGACTACCGATTCGAGAAACTTACGGCTTGCGGTGCTTAAGGAATCTGCGCTGACTGTATCCATGCACTTCGACAATAACGTGCGCGGCACAGGACACGCAATTGCGGATGGAGTTCTTCCTTACGAAGATTTCCCCATCAAAGCGGCGTAGTCGGTGGGGGTATTGATATTCAGCGCGACACAAGGATCGTCCACGAGTACGTATTGGATGTGGTCCTGGTACCGGTGCTCAACGTCACGCGCGTTACCTGTCGGCGGTTCGCGCAAGAATAGCTCGATCATCTCGCGCCCGACGACGTAAGGGTGACCATGCTTTCCCGAGAACTCCGGCACGACCACCCAGACTTCCGGCGGGGCCGCGTCGAAGGCATCACGCAGGGCTTGAACCGTCGCAGTCGCAGCGGGCGGCCGGTCGATCAAAGTGATAATGGCGGCATCTCGCCCGCGATTGAGAATCTCGTGAAGTCCGATCTGCAGTGAACTGAATTGCCCACGGCTGGGATCGGGGTTGATCGCGATCGAAGCGCCGCTGGCATACGCGATGGGGGTAATGGCAGTCTCATTCGCTCCGGCAACAACGAGAACATAATCGGTGGAAAGCTCCAACGAGTGTATTGCGGCGGAGAGAAACGTCCCTTGGGAGATGCCGTCTGTCGGAGGCCAGGGAAGCAGAGCTTTATCCCGGCCCATGCGCGACGATTCGCCGGCGGCCAAAATCAATCCGGCAAAGCTCGAGGCGCGCGGCATGCAGCGGAATGTAGCAGAAAGCAGAGAGAAAGTCAGTGGCCGGAGTGATCCGGCAGTTGCTCGGGGTGATTGAGGGATTCTTCTGCCTCGCAACAGGCCGGCGACGAGTGATCCGCTTCTCCGTGTTCGTCGGCGTCTTGCGCTCCCTTGAACCAGCTTAAATGCGGCAGTGCAGCAGTCGCATGCCGGCGGAATGCGATAAGTTCGGCCGTAACCGCAACGGCGATCTCCTCCGGCGTGACAGCTCCGATGTCGAGCCCGATCGGAGAATAAACACGGTCGAACAGATGTGCGGGTAATCCCTCGGCCTGCAGCGCCTTGAAAATTGCGATGACCTTGCGCTTCGAGCCGATCATGCCGACATAGCGAGCGGGGGTCTTTACGGCCCAACGCAGAAGACGCATGTCGTCGCGATGTCCCCGCGTCACGATGACGATATACGAAGCCTCATTTGGATCGAGCTTCGCCGTAGCTTCGTCAAATTCCAGAGCGTGGACTTCGCGCGCGCTCGGAAAGCGCTCTTTGGTTGCATAAGAAGAACGATCGTCGGTCACAATGACCTCAAAACCGGCGCCCGAAGCCGTCCTGCAAACATTGAGAGCGACGTGACCTGCGCCGAAAATATAAAGTAATGCTGGAGGCAATACGGGTTCCACAAAAATCTCGAGCGTGCCGCCGCAAACCAATCCCGTGTCGTATTTGGGATCCTGGTTCAAGTCGAACTTTAAGGTGCGGGGCTTTTCCGACTCCATCACCTCGCGGGCGGCTTGCCAGACATCGGCTTCGACACACCCGCCGCCGATCGTGCCCACGATCGATCCGTCATCCCGCACCAGCATTTTGGCGGTTTGGAAGGAAGGAATCGAGCCGCGGACGTTAACGATGGTGGCGACAGCTCCGCGGCGCCCGTCGCGGCGAAGCTGCACGATTTGTTCGTAGATATCCATCCAGGTAGGCCAAAGCTGCTGGCATGATTATCAATCTGTTAACAGGAGGGAGTCAAACGGAGATGGGGAGAAGTAAGCCAAACGCAAGGATCATTAGCCACGAAGTTGACTCCGTATCGCGACGGACCTACTGCTTCCTTCGTGCAACTTCGCGCTCTTCGTAGTTCACAGTTTTAGGCGGCCAAGGCCGCGAGCGCTACTGAGAAAATAATATCGACTAATATTAGGCAGTTAAGCCAGAGGATTCGTTCCATGAAAGCCGTTCGCATTCATCAATTTGGCGGTCCCGAAGTTCTCACCTACGAAGACATCCCCGACCCCCAGCCGCGCAAGGATCAAGTGCTGGTGCGGGTAAAGGCGTGCTCGCTGAACCATCTCGACGTTTGGGTTCGCAAAGGACTGCCCGGAGTCAAACTGCCGCACATTCTCGGGAGCGACATCGCCGGCGAGATTGCTGAGATC
>Ga0181537_10004286_pt1 | contig 11877 bp, 9 predicted proteins | sample PEATcosm2014_Bin_39_FD_119765 | JGI IMG/M metagenome (GOLD analysis project Ga0181537, IMG submission 119765) | Peatland microbial communities from MTU Mesocosm Facility, Houghton, MI, USA - PEATcosm2014_Bin23_10_metaG | ecosystem: Environmental > Terrestrial > Soil > Wetlands > Peat | place... | reverse complement strand
TGCGCAACGAAATTCCGGTGCTGCTCGACCACGGCATCACGGTCGAGACCGGTGGCCACGGCGACCGCACCTTCCACGGACAGGACCTGATTGTGGTCAGCCCCGGCGTGCCCGTGGATGCGCCTCCGCTGGTGCAGGCGCGCGCACTCGGCGAGACGGTGATTGGCGAGATCGAACTGGCGGCGAACTTTCTGCCCGGCCCGATTGTCGCGATCACGGGATCGAACGGCAAGACCACAACGACCGCGCTCACGGGCGAAATCATGACGGCCGCAGGTTTGTCCGCGCTGGTCGGCGGCAACATCGGGACACCCGCGATCTCGCTGGCCGAGCGCGCCACGGCTGAAACTGTGATCGTGCTCGAAGTTTCCAGTTTTCAGCTGGAAACGATTCAGACTTTTCGCCCACGAGTCGCGGTAGTGTTGAATGTCACGCCGGATCATCTCGACCGGCATCGGACGTTCGAAGTCTACGTGGACGCCAAAGCGCGCATTTTCGAAAATCAGCAGGCCCGCGACTTCGCCGTACTGAATGCCGACGATCCCACGTGCGTGGCGATGGCGGCTCGAACCCGCGCGCAGGTTTTCTGGTTCAGCCGCCAGAAAGAAGTGCAGCAGGGAGCGTGGGTGCGTGACGGCAAGATCGTCTTCCGCGATGCGGCAGCGCAGAAAGAAATCATGCAGGTGGCGGAGATTTCGCTCAAAGGCGCACACAACCTGGAGAATGTTCTCGCGGCCGTCTGCGCCGGCATGCTGATGGGCTGCGCACCCGATAAGATTCGCCAGGCCGTGCGCAACTTCAAGGCAGTCGAACATCGTCTGGAATTTGTGACGACGATTCGCGGCGTCGATTACTACAACGATTCCAAGGCCACCAACGTGGACGCGACTATTAAGGCCCTGGAGTCATTCCCGGCGAATATCCACCTGATTCTCGGCGGCAAGGATAAAGGCAGCGATTACTCCGTGCTGAATGACCTGCTGCGCCAGCGCGTGAAGCGCGTCTACACGATCGGTGCAGCCGCGGCGAAGATCGAGTCGCAGATTAAAAACGCGGAGGTCGTCCACGCTGAGACGTTGGAAAATGCCATCCGTAAAGCCAGCGCCGCGGCACAACCCGGTGATGTTGTGCTGCTCGCTCCCGCCTGCGCCAGCTTCGACCAGTTCAAGAGCTACGAGCATCGCGGGAAAGTGTTCAAAGAGGTCGTGCGCGGATTGGCGGGAGACGGCGAGAAGCCTTAGTCCTTCCTCTATAATTCCGCATCAGCGAAACTGAGCGTGGAAATGCCGGACGCATCGGACCAATGCTTGCTTGAGGCCCTGCTTGACTCCTGGGACCGCAACAACACCATTCTGCTCAACCTGCTCGGCGCCCTGCCGGAGCCTGGTCTCGAGGCCAGGGCGATGGAGGGCAGTCCATCCGTCGCGCAGTTGTTCTCCCACATCCATTATGTGCGGCTAGTGTTCGTCTTCGAAGATGCCCCCGAATTCGCGAGGAGCCTGCCCGAGAAAGAGTGGGAAGTCGAGCGCGACCGTGATTGCCTCGCGCAGATGCTGCAAGACAGCGCCCAGGCGGTGCGGGACGCAGTCAAGTGCAGGGTAGAGGCCGGCCGGGAGATGAACCTTCACTACGACCACCCGATCCTTCTGCTCCAGCACATGATCTGGCACGAGGGCTACCACCACGGTCAGATAAAGCTGGCTCTCAAGCTGGCGGGCTGCCCAATGACCAATAAGGCAGCCGGACCCATCACGTGGGGTGTCTGGATGCGCAAGAAGTGAGTGGCAGTGTTGCACTGCGAAATTGCCGACCTGAACCAAGACAAGCAACACCCAAAATTCAGCAATCCACAATTCCTCCTCGTGGTCTCGGCGTTGTCGTGGTGAAATGAGTTTCCCATGGCAAAGCGCGTGAGTGTCGATCGCTGGTTGTTTACCGTGACCATGCTGCTGGTGTTTGTCGGGCTGGTGATGGTGTTTTCGGCGTCGGCGGTGATGGCCCGTGAGCGCTTCGCGTCGGAGTACTGGTTTCTCTCGAGGCAGCTGATTTGGGCCGTGGCTGGGCTCGGCGCCATGGTCGTGACCATGCGCGTGGACTACCGCCGCTACCAGCATCCCGCGCTCGTGTTTTCGGTCATGGGGTTCACCACGCTGCTGCTGATCTCGGTTTTTTTTCTTGACCGCTCGCATAACACCCATCGCTGGATTCACGCCGGAGGGTTTTCGTTTCAGCCTTCGGAACTGGCCAAGCCGGTGCTGATTCTGTTCCTCGCGTATTTCCTGGAGAGCCGCGCCAAGACGATCGACGACGTCCGCAACACGCTGCTGCCCGCGGCCGCACCGGTGGTGGTGTGCCTGGGTCTGATCGTGCTCGAACCGGATCTGGGCACGGCGATTGCCTGTGCCGGAATCGCCGCCTGCATCTTATACGTCGCTGGCATGCGGTTGCGTTATTTCGCCTACGCATTCGCGGCGTCGCTGCTGCCGTTGTATTTTCTGATCTTCCACGTCAGCTTTCGGCGGGCGCGCATTCTGGCATTTCTGAATCCGTACGCCGACAGCCAGAAGACCGGCTTCCACATTATTCAGTCACTGATCGCGGTAGGCACGGGCGGCGTAACGGGTACCGGCTTGATGGAAGGCAAGCAAAAATTGTTTTACCTGCCCGAACCGCACACCGATTTTATTTTCGCCGTGACCGCCGAGGAACTGGGACTGGTCGGCGCCCTGTTTGTAGTCGCGCTGTTCGCCATCTTTCTGTGGCGTGGCATGCGCGCCTCCTGGCGCACCGACGACCTCTTCGGCCGCTACCTGGCCGCCGGCATTACCAGCATGGTGGTGCTGCAGGCGTTCATCAACATCAGCGTGGTCCTGGGCATGATGCCGACCAAAGGCATTCCGCTGCCGCTGGTCTCGTACGGCGGATCGTCACTGTTCGTAACGCTGGCTTGCGTCGGCGTGCTGTTGAACATCACCAAGCAAGCGGAATGAACACGGGAGAGTAAAGATTTAAAGATGAGGAGCGAGAGCATGAGCCCATCGCGCGCGATTACGTTGAGCGTTTTGTGCACTATGCTGATGAGCGGCTTGGCCGTTGCGCAGAAATCGGAGCCGGTCGCGCCACCCCTAATGCCGCCGTCCCTGCCGATTTTCTCCGCGGCTGACCTCGCGGCCAAAGTTCCGGCTCCGAAGCCCGCGGACGTTCAGTCGCTCGACGCCATCATGCATGCCGCCTACGACTCGATCTCCGGCCCAGCGGGCCCGCGCGACTGGAACCGGTTCCGCTCGCTCTTCCTGCCGCAGGCGCGGTTCACGCAAGTGGGCAAGGGGCCCGATGGCGCGACATTCGTCATTTCCTGGAGCGTGGATGAGTTCGTTCGCGACGCCGGCGCAGTGTTTGCCAAAGATCCTTTCTATGAAAATGCCATCGTGAACCGGCCAGACAGCTACGGGAATATGACCCAGGTGCTGAGCAGCTACGAGTCGCACCGCAGTCCCGGCGACAAGCCATTTGAGCGTGGCGTGAATTCTTTTCAGCTATTGAACGATGGCAAACGTTGGTGGATCGTCTCGATTTTCTGGGATTCGGAGCGGCCCGACAATCCGCTGCCCGCGAACTTGGTAAAGAAATAGCAATTCGCGAGGAACTGCTAATTACTTTAACGATGATACGGATCGTTTCGCGTGGTTCTTATTTATCCGTGTGAATCCGCGCAGATCCGTGGCGCGTTTTGTTTGTGGGTTATAGTCACTGCATGCGGGCAATCCTGGCGGGCGGCGGGACGGGCGGGCACGTGATCCCAGCGCTGGCCATCGCCAACGAACTCAAAAAAAGCTACGGCGCCGAGGTGCTGTTTATCGGGACGGCGCGCGGCATTGAGAACCGGCTCGTTCCGGCCGCGGGATTTCCCCTGCAGTTGGTCCGCGTCGGCGCGCTGAAAAATGTGAGCCTGATGACGCGACTGAAGACAGCCTTCGACTTGCCGCGCGCCGTATGGGACGCGGGCCGCATGTTGAACGAGTTCGCCCCTGATGTAGTCATCGGCGTGGGCGGATACGCTTCGGGCCCGGCGATGCTGGCCGCCGTGGTCAAACACATTCCGACTCTGGCCTTCGAGCCGAACGTTGTACCGGGATTTGCCAACCGGGTTGTAGCGCGATTCGTTTCGGGCGCGGCGGTGCACTTCGAGGAAACTGCAAAATATTTTCGCCATGCTGAGGTGACCGGTGTTCCGGTGCGGCCCGCGTTTTTCGAAATCGCGCCCAAGCGTGGGGGCGCTCCGACCCTGCTGGTCTTCGGCGGCAGCCAGGGCGCCCACGCCATTAATGAAGCGATGATTCGTTGCCTGCCGGTGTTGCAGCGCGAGGTTCGCGGCATTCACATCATTCACCAGACGGGCGAGCGTGACTATAATGACGCGCTGGCGGCGTACCAGTCGTTGCGTGAATCGGCCGAAGTATCCAAGTTCATTGAAGATATGCCGGCGGCTTTTGCGCGCGCCGACCTTATCGTTTGCCGGTCGGGCGCGAGCACGGTCGCGGAAATCGCGGCGGCGGGGAAGCCGGCGGTATTCGTTCCGTTCCCGCGCGCGGCCGACGATCATCAACGCGTCAACGCCGAAGCCCTGGCGCGGCACGGCGCAGCGGTGGTGGTCGAGGAATCGAAGCTGGAAGGCGTCTGGCTGGCCGAGACCATCGCGGCGCTGCTTCAGGATTCGCAGCGCCTGCTGCAGATGAGCCAGGCCGCGCGGGAGTTGGCGCATCCTAACGCCGCGCGCGATATTGCGGCGATGGCTGCGCGGCTGGCGGGAATCGAAGAATCAGCCACGGATTAACACGGATCTTCACGGATACTTCAACACGGGATGATCAATCGATCTATGCGCAAAGTCAGTAACAGCGTCTTACTAATCTCGCTCATTCATTTCTTTTCCTCGTCATTGCCCGCCCAAGTCAACGTTAGCTCAAAGGGAGAGACTGTGATCTCGCAACGGCTTGGTGACGCCTCCATAAGAGTGAAGATTAGAACCCATGAGCTACTAAACGGAACGGCGGACAAGCCAATGAAACCACCCGACTCGGCCTGCACCATGAGCAGAATTCCATGTAGTGTTGTTGACGGATTGGAAATAGAGGTTGCGGAAAAACCGGTTTTTGTTCCGCGGTCGGTTTTTGCGGATTTGGCCGATGTAAACGATGCCAAGCTAGTCATGCAAAAAGGCGCCTACGTCTTGTTGCTGACGGGTGGGGACGCTTCCGAGAGTTATATCGTAAAGATCATGTTTAATAGCCAGCGTGTGACTTACCGAAGCTTAACTAGCGGCGAGTTTCCAGGACATCCGATTCAGGAAACCATCTATCGTTTAGCGGATTAATCTACAGTTTTGGTTTATCCGCGTTGATCCGCGTAAATCCGCGGCGAAGAAGTTGACTTATGTTCGCCAAGATTCAGCGCATACATTTCGTGGGCATCGGCGGCATCGGCATGAGCGGCATTGCCGAGGTGCTGCTGAACCTCGGCTACAAAGTTTCCGGCTCGGACCTGAAGAAATCTTCTGTCACAGAACGGCTGGCTGGGTTGGGCGCTGCCTTGTTTGAAGGCCATCGCGCGGAAAACATTGCGGGCGCCGAAGTTGTCGTCACCAGTTCCGCCATCGCAGGGGAGAATCCTGAAGTCACCGAAGCCCACAAGCTGCATATCCCGGTGATTCAGCGCGCCGAAATGCTGGCCGAGCTGATGCGGCTGAAGTACGGCATCGCCATCGCAGGCATGCATGGCAAGACGACCACAACCTCCATGGTGGCGTCAGTGCTCGCGGCGGGCGGGCTTGATCCAACAGTCGTGGTTGGCGGCCGCGTCGACGCCATGGGATCGAACGCGCGCATGGGCAAGTCGCAATACCTGGTGGCCGAGGCCGACGAGAGCGACCGCAGCTTTCTTAAATTGTCCCCAATACTTTCCGTCGTAACCAACATTGACCGCGAGCACATGCACACCTACCGCAACATGCGCGACGTGAAGAAAACGTTTCTCGACTTCATGGACCGCGTGCCGTTCTATGGGATGATCGTGGCCTGCAACGACGATCCGCTGCTGCGGCGGTTGTTGCCCGAGGTGCAGCGGCGGACCGTGACCTATGGGACCAGGCGTGGCTCGGACTTTCTGATCAAGATGTTGGACGCGGCTCGGAAAAATCAAAATCAAAATCCCCATCCTGTCCCTGCAGAAAGCGCAGGGACAAGGATGGGGCACCCACTGAATCGGTTTCGGGTGCGCTACAGGGGCCAGGACCTCGGCGAGTTCACGCTGCACGTGCCCGGTCTGCACAACGTGCTGAACGCGACGGCGGCGATCGCCGTCGGTGTGGGGCTCGACGTTGGAGTCGAAGCCATCCGCACGGCGCTCGACCAGTTCCGCGGCGTCGACCGGCGCTTTCAGTTGCGCGGACAAGCGGCGGGCGTCAGCGTCATCGATGACTACGGCCACCACCCCACCGAAATCAAGGCCACGCTGGCCGCGGCGCGGCAGTGCGGCTTCGGCAAAATTCACGTCATCTTCCAGCCGCACCGCTACACCCGCACCCGCGATCTGATGGAAGAATTCTCGACCGCCTTCGCCGACGCCGATTCGCTGTTCGTGCTCGACATCTATGCCGCCAGCGAGAAGCCCATCGAAGGCATCACGGGAGAAATCCTGGCGCAGCGCATCGCCGAGAAAAGCGGGAAGAGTGTGCAGTACGCGAGTTCGCCTGCCGAGGCCGTGGCCGCCGCAGCGCAGATCGCTCACGATGGCGACATGATTCTGACCCTCGGCGCAGGCAGCGTCTCGCAGTTCGGACCTATGATCCTCGACAAGCTGAAGGAGACCTAGTCGAGATGAGGATTCTCGAGCGGCGGGACCTCATCGGGTCTCGCTTTACCCCTTTTGTCGGACCTTAACTCGCGATTTCGCCGGGGATGCACGGCCGGCGACGCTACCTTCCTGAAGCCCCTCCGTATTCTTCCTGCCCCCGCGTAAAAACCCCAATGCATCAGGGCGAGGGAGAAAAACGCAAGCGTGATCTCGGCGAAACGTCCCATTTACCGATCAATTGTAAATGCAACTGGCTTTATCGACGCACTGCCCACTACGAACCCAGCGGGTCGCTCCGAGCTGGCCCTTTCGTGCTCGTACCCAACCCGGTTCCTATCTGTGCAAAACCACTGTTTTTTCGTCTTCTCATTTCGAGAAATGAAGTTATAGTAAGAAGGCTCAGCGATTCCTCACGACAACTGACCTGAACTGATGGCGCGGAAATCCAGCGGCACCATCTTGCAGGAGGAGTTGTACCCACCCAGCGCCGGGCATTCCCGCGTTGATTCGGCTCGCCCCGATTCTGCTTACCATGAATCCGCGCGCGAAGAGATTGACGACGCGCGCCTGGTCGACCTCGACGTAGCCGAGGAATCTCCGTTCCTGCGCGGGCAAAAGCGCGTCTCCGCCCGCCGCAGTTCGCTTCCCAGAAAAACTGCCAGCCGCCTGCTCTGGGCGTCGCTCGCGGCCGCAATTCTCTGCGTCGGCGCCATCGCGGCCGCCGGCCTCTACGAATACGGCGAGCGCTCGTGGCGCTTTCGCGTCGAGTCCAGCGACAACATTGACGTCACCGGCATGCAAAACGTGACCGAGGCGCAAATCATGGAAGTGATGGGCGCCGACATCGGCCGCAACATTTTCTTCGTGCCGCTGTCCCAGCAGAAAGCGCAACTCGAGCAGATTCCCTGGATCGAATCGGCCAGCGTGATGCGCTTCGTCCCCAACCGCCTGAAAGTTGAAATTCACGAGCGCACCCCGGTAGCTTTTGCCCGTGTCGGCCCCCGCATTTCGCTGATCGATGCCGGCGGAACTCTGATGGACCTGCCGCCAAAACGCAAGTATTCCTTCCCCGTCATTCTCGGGATGAATCCGGGCGAGCCGCTTTCCACGCGCGCCCCGCGCATGAAGGCCTACAACGAACTGGTCGAGGAACTCGATTCCAGCGGCGCTCGCTACTCGCAGGACCTGAGCGAAGTGGATCTTTCCGATCTCGAAAACCTGAAGGTGCGGACGAATGATCCCGCGGGCGACGTGCTGATTGAGTTGGGCTCGTCGGATTATCTGAAACGCTACCAGACCTATGTGAGCCACGTGCAGCAGTGGCGGCAGCAATTTCAAAAGCTGGAGTCGGTGAACCTGCGTTACGACAATCAGGTGATTGTCAATCCTGACCTGCAAGGCGGGTCGAAGCAGCCCGCGCTGGCGGCTTCCGCGGCCAAGGCCGCAGTGGCAGCGGGGGTGAAGCCGGCGGCCCTCACAACGCGCCTGCCTGCTGCAAAGTTGACGCCGGCGAGCACCGCTCCGCATGACCGCGCTCTGCCTAAACCGGCGTTTGAGTTGACCGAGAAAAAACTTGATCCGAAGTCGGTCGCGGCCAAGAAGCCGGCGCCGAAGAGCAAGATCATCAGGATGAAGGCGGGCACCCGCGTTGGCGCGAAGAAAGCTGCGGCGAATTCAGCGTCGGCCCCGAAGGCCGGAGTCACTAAGGCGTCGCCGGTCGTATCCCCCCAGAAGCCGGCGGCCGCGAAGCCTGCGCCCGCGGCGGCGCGCGGGTCGAGTCCGAAACCGAGTGCGGCAATCGCCAAACCACCGGTCGGTACGAGTTCAACCAGTACGAGTTCAAATTGATCGCGAGTCGAAATTATTCGATGTCGAGGAACTCATAAAGAATGGCGAACCAGCAGGGAAATTTTCTTACCGCGATTGACGTGGGCAGCGCCAAGACCTGCGCGCTGATGGCGGAGTTGACCGACAATGGCCTGCGCTATCGCGGACACGGCGTGGCCGAATCGCGCGGCTCGCGCAAGGGCGTGATCGTGGAACTCGACAAGGCCGTGGCGGCGATACAGAAAGCGGTCGAAGCCGCGGAAGATGTTGCGGGAGCGCCCGTGGAGCACGCCATCGTCGGCCTCGGCGGAGCGCATGTCCGCGGCGTCAACAGTCACGGCGGCATCAGCCTGGGCACGCGTCCGCGCGAGATTGGACGCGACGAAATCAAGCAGGCCGTTGACCGCGCCCGCGCCATCCCGCTGCCTGCCGATCGCGAGATTCTGCATCTGCTGCCGCAGGAATTCATTCTTGACGATCAGGCCGGAGTCCACGATCCGCTGGGCATGATGGCGGCGCGATTAGAAGTCCGCGTCCACATGGTGACGGCCGCGACCAGCGCGACGCAGAACGTCATCACGGCCGTGAACAAAGCCGGAGTCCACGTGGATGACACCGTCTTCGAGCCACTGGCCGCCGCCGACTCGGTGCTGCGCAACGACGAGCGCGAACTGGGAGTATGCCTCGCCGACATCGGCGCGGGTTCAACCGAGTTGATCGTTTTTCAGCAGGGCGCCGTCGCCTACACCGGAGTGATTCCCGTGGGCGGCGACCACTTCACCAGCGACTTATCAATCGGCTTGTGCACCCCGCTGGCGGAAGCGGAGAAGATCAAGAAGGTGTACGGCAACGCAATCGTGACTTTGATTCCGGAAGGCAATGAAGTCGAAGTTCCGTCCGTCGGTGACCGACCCTCCCGGTTGCTGCCACAGCGGTTGGTCGCCGAGATTCTGGAACCGCGTGCGAGAGAACTGTTTGAACTGATGCGCGAGAGCCTGCGGCAGAGCGGCATGTACGATGTCTGCATCGCCGGCGTCGTGCTCACCGGAGGCGCATCGCGGCTGCCCGGAATCTTCGACGTGGCGGAATCCGTCCTGCGCCGGTCGGTGCGGCTTTCCTGGCCCGCGCCGCTGGCCAAGATGCCGTCAACATTATCCGAGCCCGAGTTCGCGACCGTTCTCGGCATGGTGAACTACGGCCAGCGCGCGCGGGTCGCACGCGGCCTGCAAGAAGACCGCTGGGGCACAAGATTGAAAATGCTGTTGGTCGGCAAAGGAGCATAAGACCTTGAACCGCGAAGGACACGAAGGTTCACGAAGGAACCCACGATTAGGAATTCCTTCGTGAACCTTCGTGCCCTTCGTGGTTGACGGTTTTTTGGATTTCAAACAGGTGGAGACTATGACAAACGATTCCAGCATTCGCATCAGCTTCAACGAAGAGGCCCGCAACGACGCCAAGATCAAGGTGATCGGAGTGGGCGGCGGCGGCGGCAACGCGGTCAACCGCATGATTGATGCCGGCGTCGAGGGCATCGAGTTCATCGTCGCCAACACCGACCTGCAGGCGCTGCGCATGTCGCACGCGCCGGTGAAGCTGCAACTCGGCGTGAAGCTCACCAATGGCCTGGGTGCGGGTGCGAATCCTGAGGTCGGCCGCAAAGCCGCGCTCGAAGACTCCGACAAGATTATCGAAGTGCTGGAAGGCGCCGACATGGTGTTCGTCACCACCGGACTGGGCGGCGGCACCGGAACCGGCGCGGCTCCCATCATCGCTTCGCTAGCCGTTGAGATGGGCGCGCTCACCGTCGCGGTGGTCACCAAGCCCTTTTCGTTCGAAGGCAAACGCCGTATGGCGCAAGCCGAGCGCGGCATCGCCGAGCTGATGGAATCGGTCGATACCACCATCGTTATCCCTAACGAAAAACTTCTCGCCGTCGCCGAAGACGCCGGATTCTTCGAGTCCTTCCGCATCGCCGACGATATTCTTCGTCAGGGTGTGCAGGGCATTTCCGACATCATCACCATCCCCGGCATCATCAACCGCGACTTCGCCGACGTGAAGACGATCATGGCCGGCATGGGATACGCCGTGATGGGCACTGCCTCGGCCAGCGGCGCGAAACGGACGATCGAAGCGGCGCAGAAAGCGATTGCATCGCCGCTGCTCGAAGCTGGAGCCATAGACGGCGCGCGCGGCATCCTCATCAACATCACCGGTTCGTCGTCGCTCAAGCTGGCGGAAGTTCAGCAGGCCTGCTCGATCATCCAGAGCGCCGCGCACGAAGACGCCAACATTATTTTCGGCGCTGTCATGGACGAGAAGATGAAAGACGCGGTGAAGATCACAGTCATCGCCACCGGATTCCGCGAGGCCCGGCCGGCGCGGGAGCGTCCGCTGGAAACCCACGCGTCTTTCTCGTCGTCTCCTGCTTCGTCGCACGCCTCTTTCTCGTCTGCCACCACAACAACGCTGGACGACATGAATTTTCCCGACGGCGCGGGCCCGCGCAATCCTGAACACATCATGTCCTCGGAGCCAGCCTCTTTCGATGACAGCGCGGCAAATGACCGGAGCTACTCCGACGATGTGGCTCCGGTGCCGATAGGGCTTACGTCAGATCGCATGGCGGCTGAAGCGATCGCGCTCGACACCATGCGCAGCGCCGTGGTCACCTCGATGCCTGCCAATATTCCGGCCAACTTCGAACCGGACGACCTCGACGTTCCGGCGTTCCTGCGCAAGCGCAATGAAGTGATGTAACGCTGAAAGAGTCTGCCTTGAGGCTTTCCGGCGGTGAGAAAAGCCTTGCACATGGGGTAGTACCTTACGAGTAATCAGTAACCTGTTACTGAAGGGGTCTGACCGTCGGTAATCTCGCGTATCTGCTTGTCCCATAACGGGTTAAATCGAAATTAACGTTTCCTGAGATCGAAAGTTTTCCGTTGCCAGAATTGCACTAAGTCCCGTACTATCAGCCCAGTCGAGTGATGTTCAGCGATCTGGCCGGGTTACCCGTAGCTGGCAGCCGGCGTGCATCAAAGTAGTGTAAGAGTCGTAGCGTTAGGTCTGGGGAGTGAGTTCAGCAAGATGTTCAAGGGGAAGATGTCCAAGGGAACGAGCCGCCTTCGTCTGATCGTCAGTTTCGCCGTCTGCTTGCCTCTGGCGAGTATGAGCTGGGCGGCGCACATCAATACC
>Ga0181537_10004285_pt1 | contig 11878 bp, 10 predicted proteins | sample PEATcosm2014_Bin_39_FD_119765 | JGI IMG/M metagenome (GOLD analysis project Ga0181537, IMG submission 119765) | Peatland microbial communities from MTU Mesocosm Facility, Houghton, MI, USA - PEATcosm2014_Bin23_10_metaG | ecosystem: Environmental > Terrestrial > Soil > Wetlands > Peat | place... | reverse complement strand
TCGGCGCGCCGCGCTTGGCCAGTCCCATGACGATCCCACTTACCGCGGCGAGCGCAAATCTCGCCCAGGCTTCGCGCTTTCCCGCAGCCGCCGCCGCTCCGGCCGCGCGCGCGGAGCACAACAGCATGGCCAATGCCATCCGCGCGCTGGCGATGGATGCGGTCGAAGCGGCGAATTCCGGACATCCGGGCCTGCCGATGGGAGCGGCCGATATCGCCACCGTGCTGTTCGGCCGCTTTCTCAAATTCGATCCGGCCGATCCTTCTTGGCCCGACCGCGACCGCTTCGTGCTGTCGGCCGGCCACGGCTCGATGCTGCTCTACGCGGTGTTTTATCTGGTCGGCTATGAGGCGATGACGATCGGCGAGATCAAGCGCTTCCGCCAACTCGGGTCGTTGACGCCCGGCCATCCCGAACACGGCCATACGCCCGGCGTCGAAACCACCACCGGACCGCTTGGCCAAGGCCTTGCCAACGCCGTCGGCATGGCGATTGCCGAGCGCCACCTGGCTGCGTTGTTCGGCGGCGATATCGTCGATCACACGACTTACGTGCTCGCCTCCGACGGCGATTTGATGGAAGGCATCAGCCAGGAAGCGATTGCGCTCGCCGGTCATCTGAATCTCAAAAAACTGATCGTACTTTACGACGACAACGGCATTTCGATCGATGGACCAACATCGCTGTCGGATTCCGTCGATCAGGTGCAACGTTTCGAATCGGCCGGCTGGGCGGCGACCCGCATCGATGGCCACGATCCGGCGGCAATCGGCGCCGCCGTCGAGGCGGCGAAGATTTCCGACCGACCGTCGCTCATCGCCTGCCACACCACCATCGGCTTCGGCGCGCCGAAGAAGGCCGGCACCGCAAAGGCCCACGGCGCGGCGCTCGGCGCCGAAGAAATCGCCGGCGCGCGCGAGAAGCTCGGCTGGAGTTCGCCGCCATTCGAAATTCCGTCGAGCATTCTCGAAGCCTGGCGCGCCGCCGGCCAGCGCGGCCGGCCGGCGCGGCTCGACTGGGAACAGCGCCTCGCCGCGCTCGATGCCGAAAAACGCGCCGAGTTCTTGCGGCGCACGAGCGGCGATCTCGCGGGTAAGCTCGCAACGGCCGTGACGGCAGTGAAGCAAACGCTCAGTGCCGCACCGAAGGAGATCGCCACGCGGGCCGCTTCGGAATTCGCGCTCGAAAGTTTGACGGCGGCACTACCGGAAATGATCGGCGGCTCGGCCGACCTCACCGGCTCGAACAATACGCGCGCCAAAGCCATGAAGGCGATGAGCGCCGCCGACTATTCCGGCACTTTCATCCATTACGGCATCCGCGAGCACGGCATGGCCGCCGCCATGAACGGCATGGCGCTGCATGGCGGCGTCATTCCCTATTCCGGCACGTTCTTGGTGTTCTCGGATTATTGCCGGCCGGCGATCCGGCTGGCGGCGCTGATGGGCCAGCGCGTCATTCATGTGATGACGCACGATTCGATCGGCCTTGGCGAGGATGGCCCGACGCATCAGCCGGTCGAGCATTTGGCGGCGTTGCGCGCCATCCCGAACCTAAAAGTGTTCCGGCCCTGCGACGCGGTCGAGACCGCCGAATGCTGGCAGTTGGCGCTGGAAAGCAAGGGCGGCCCGAGCGTCTTGGCGCTGTCGCGGCAAAACCTGCCGCAATTGCGCCGGGGGTTTGACGCGACCAACCGCTGTGCCGGCGGCGCCTATGAATTGATCGGCGGGGGCGACGGTGCCGCTCTGGTTTCGCTATTTGCCACCGGCTCGGAGGTTGCGATTGCGGTCGCGGCGCAGAAACGCCTGGCCGAGCGCAAAATCTCGGCGCGCGTGGTTTCGGTGCCGTGCTTCGAGCTATTTCTCGCCTTGCCGCCAGACCAACGCGCAACTGTCATCGGCAACGCGCGGGTCAACATCGCCGTCGAAGCCGGCATCCGCCAGGGCTGGGACGCCATTATCGGGTCGTCGGCAACTTTTGTCGGCATGACCGGTTTTGGCGCCAGCGGGCCGATCAAGGATCTTTACCAACATTTTGGGCTGACAGCCGAAAAAGTGGCCGAGACGGCGTTTGCCCGGTTAGAAAAGTCATAGATAAAGACTACATAGTGCCGAGGGAGACCGGGAATGTCTGTTCGCGTCGCCATCAACGGGTTCGGCCGGATCGGGCGTAATGTGCTGCGGGCCGCCGTCGAGGCCTTGCGCCACGACATCGAAATCGTCGCCATCAACGATCTCGCCCCGGTCGAGACCAATGCGCATCTGTTGCGCTTCGATTCCGTGCATGGCCGCTTTCCCGCCGAGGTCACGGTGAAAGGCGACACCATCAGTTGCGGCAACGGCGCCATCAAGGTGACCGCGGTCAAGGACCCGACGCAGCTGCCGTGGCGGGAACTCGGCATCGACATCGCGCTCGAATGCACCGGCATTTTCACCGCCAAGGACAAGGCCTCGGCGCATTTGCAAGCCGGCGCCAAGCGGGTGCTCATCTCGGCGCCGGGCGAGAACGCCGATCTAACCGTCGTCTATGGCGTCAACCACGACAAGCTGACCAAAGCGCACTTAATCGTCTCCAACGCCTCGTGCACGACCAATTGCCTGGCGCCTGTCGTCAAAGTGCTCAACGACGCCGTTGGCATCGACAAGGGTTTTATGACCACGGTGCACTCCTACACCAACGACCAGCCGTCGCTCGATCAGGTGCATAAGGACCTGTACCGCGCCCGCGCCGCGGCCCTGAACATCATTCCGACCTCGACCGGCGCGGCCAAGGCAGTCGGCCTGGTTTTGCCGGAACTGGCCGGACGGCTCGACGGGGTCGCCATCCGGGTGCCGACAGCGAATGTCTCGGTGGTGGATTTCAAATTCGTCGCCAAGCGTTCGACCACCAAGGACGAGATCAATGCGACGGTGCGGCGCGCCGCCGGGCAAGAGCTCAAAGGTATCCTCGGCTACACCGACGCGCCCAACGTCTCCAGCGACTTCAACCACGACCCGCATTCCTCGATCTTCCATATGGACCAGACCAAGGTGATGGACGGCACGATGGTTCGCGTGATGTCGTGGTATGACAATGAGTGGGGCTTTTCCAATCGCATGATCGACACCGCGGTGGCGATGGGCAAGCTCAACTGATCGTCCGGCATCGCATGTCTCGCGCCAGCGCGTGTCTATGAAGTCTTTTCAAACCCTCGACGATGCCGACGTTAGCGGCAAACGCGTCCTGGTGCGCGTCGATCTCAACGTGCCGGTGCAGAACGGCGAGGTCGCCGACGCCTCGCGCATCGAGCGGTTAGCGCCGACCATCAAGGAAATCGCCGACCGCGGCGGCAAGGTGATCCTGCTGTCGCATTACGGCCGTCCGAAAGGTCCCGATCCCAAGGAATCCTTGAAACCCGTGGTCGCCGCGGCGGCCCATGTCATCGGCCGGCCGATCGCGTTCGCGGCCGATTGCATCGGCGAGGTCGCCGAAACCGCGGTGGCCGCCATGAAGCCGGGCGACATATTGTGTTTGGAGAACACCCGCTTCCATAAAGGCGAGACCAAGAACGATCCGGCATTGGCCGCCAAGCTCGCCCGGCTCGGCGACATTTACGTCGATGACGCGTTCTCCGTCGCGCACCGCGCCCATGCTTCGGTCGAAGCGATCGGTCATCTGCTGCCGGCCTATGCCGGGCGCGCCATGCAGGAAGAACTCGCAGCCCTTGAGAAAGCGCTGCACGCACCGGAGCGTCCCGTGGTGGCGATCGTCGGCGGCGCCAAAATTTCGACTAAGCTCGATCTGCTCAGTAATCTCATCACGCAGGTCGAAAGCCTGATCATCGGCGGCGGCATGGCGAATACGTTTCTCGCCGCACAAGGCAAGCCGGTCGGCAAATCGCTGTGCGAGACCGATCTGCTGCAAACCGCCCGCGACATTTTGGCCAAGGCCAAGGCGCTGGGCCGCGAGATCGTGCTGCCGGTGGACGCGGTGGTGGCGCAAAACTTCGCCGCTCACGCGCCGAGCCGCGTCGTGACGGTCGACCAAGTCGGCCCCGGCGACATGGTGCTCGACATTGGACCGCGCAGCATCGAGCAGGTGATTTCGGTCCTGGCCCGCTCGAAAACGCTGGTCTGGAACGGGCCGTTCGGCGCCTTCGAAATGGAACCGTTCGACACCGGGACGGTCGCGGTGGCCGAAGCCGCCGCGGAACTCACGGCCGCAAGCAAGCTTGTCAGTATTGCCGGTGGCGGCGACACCATGGCGGCGCTCAATGTCGCCGGCGTGACCGGCCGGCTGACCTATGTTTCGACCGCCGGCGGTGCGTTTCTGGAATGGCTAGAGGGCAAAAAGCTGCCCGGCGTCGAGGTGTTGACATGGTCGCGCGCCGCCGCTGCAAAGCACGGCTAAGGTGGTAGAATAGAAAACGCTTTGGCCGCCGGATCGAGGGCGCCGAATTTTTGGGAGAGCACGATGAATCTCACCGAACTAAACAAGGTCGCGGAAGCGATGGTCGCACCCGGCCGCGGCATCCTCGCCGCCGACGAATCCGGCGGCACCATCAAAAAGCGCTTCGATGCGCTGGGCGTGGAATCGACGGCCGACACCAGGCGCGATTATCGCGAAATGCTGTTCCGCTCCGCCGATGGTATGGCGAAATATATATCCGGCGTCATTCTCTACGACGAGACCATCCGGCAGAACGCCAAGGACGGCACGCCGCTGGTGAAACTGATCGAAAAATCGGGCGCGCTGCCGGGCATCAAGGTCGACAAGGGCACCAAGCCCCTGCCCGCCTGCCCGGGCGAAGTGGTGACCGAGGGGCTCGACGGCTTGCGCGAACGACTCGTCGACTATCGCGCGCTCGGCGCCAAATTCGCCAAATGGCGCGCCGTAATCGATATCGACCAACAACCGGGCCTGCCGAGCTACAGCTGTATTCGGGCCAACGCGCATGCGCTGGCGCGCTACGCCGCGCTGTGCCAGGACGAAGGCATCGTTCCGATCGTCGAGCCGGAGGTGCTGATGGACGGCGCGCACGACATCGACCGCTGCAGCGAAGTCACCACCTGGGTGCTCAAGGAAACCTTCCAGGAATTGTTCTACAACCGTGTCGCGCTGGAGGGCATGGTGCTCAAACCGAACATGGTGGTGCCCGGCAAAAAATCGCCAAAGCAAGCTTCCGTCGAGGAAGTCGCGGAGAAGACGCTGCGCGTGCTGAAGGCCTGCGTGCCGGCGGCGGTTCCCGGCATCGCTTTTTTGTCCGGCGGGCAATCCGACGAGGACGCGACCGCGCATCTGGACGCCATCAACAAAATGAGCCCACTGCCCTGGCGGGTGACCTTCTCTTACGGCCGCGCCTTGCAGCACGCGCCGCAGAAGACGTGGTCGGGCCGCGCCGAGAACGTCGCCGCGGCGCAACGCGCCTTCAGCCACCGCGCCATGATGAACAGCCTCGCCACGGCCGGCCAGTGGCGAGCCGATCTCGAGCGGAAGGCGGCGTGACTCCCACACGGCAGCGGCTTTATCTCATCACGCCGCCGCTCGACGACACCGCGGCATTCGCGGCCGAAATCGAGGCGGCCTTGGCAATGGCTGACATTGCCGCGGTGCTGTTAAGGCTCGCCGAAGCTGACGAGCGCATCTTGCTCGACCGCGTCCGCGCCATCGCTGCCATCGTGCAGCGGCGCGATGTCGCGCTGCTGCTCGACGGCCATGCCGAACTCGCGGCGCGCGCCGGCGCCGATGGCGCGCATCTGCGCGGCATCGAGGCCCTGACCGCGGCGCTTGCCACGCTCAAGCCCGATCGCATCGCCGGCGCCGGCGGCTTGCGCAGCCGTCATGATGCCATGCTCGCGGCCGAAGCTGGCGCCGATTACGTGATGTTTGGGGAGCCTTATCCGGGGGAGGAGGATCGCCGGCCGCCATTGCAGGAAACGCTGGAGCGTCTGGAGTGGTCGGCGGAGCTGTTGCAATTGCCCTGTGTCGGCTACGCCGGCGACACCGACGAAGTCACGGCCGTGGCGCGGACCGGCGCCGATTTTGTGGCGCTGGGCGCGTGGCTATGGAACGAGCCGCAAGGCGCGGCCGCGGCGGTCGCGGCGGCGGCGCAAAATCTCGCCGCGCCGGTCCCGCGATGAGGCTTTGGCCGGCCTGGACAAAAAGTTTTTTGGCCGCGCTGGCGCTCGCGGCGGCCCTGGCCGCACTCGGACCGCAACCGGCGCCGGCGCAGCCCGCCGAGCCGCACCCGCCGGCCGCAAAACCGAAGCCGAAGCCCAAGCCGCACGAAGCGCCGGCGCAAAACACGCCTTCGCCGGGCAATAGCGCGCCGGGCTCCGTCGCCCCCGATGCCCCCTTTGCCGCGTTTCAGCGCGGCGACTTTCTCACCGCCTTCGGGCTCGCGACCCGGCGCATCGACGAAAACGGCGACGTCAAATCGATGACGCTGTTGGCCGAACTTTACGCCAACGGCCTCGGCGTCGCGCAAGACGACGGCAAAGCGGCGGAGTGGTACAAGCTCGCCGCCGCGCGCGGCGACCGCGAGGCGATGTTCGCGCTCGGGATGTTTGCGCTCAACGGCCGCGCCGGGCCGCGCGACCGCGAAGCCAGCGCCAAATGGCTCGCCGCCGCCGCAAAACTCGGCAGCGCCAATGCCGCCTACGATCTGGCGCTGCTCTATATCGAAGGCCAATTGTTTCCGCAGGATTTCGCCCGCGCCGCCGAATTGCTGCGCACCGCGGCGGCGGCCGGCAGCCCGGACGCGCAATACGCGCTCGGCACTTTCTACAAGGAAGGCCGCGGCGTGCCGAAGGACATGCATGAGGCGGTGCGGCTATGGGGCCTCGCGGCGCTTGCCGACAACATCGACGCGCAAGTCGAATATGCCATCGCGCTCTACAACGGCGACGGCATCGACCGCAACCCGGCGGCCGCCGCGGCGCTGTTTCGCAAAGCGGCGTTGCACGGCAGCGCGATCGCCCAAGACCGTTATGCGCGCATCCTCGCCGACGGCCGCGGCGCGCCGGCCGATCCGGTCGAGGCGGTGAAGTGGCACCTGATTTCGCGCGCCGGCGGCGAAACCGACATCACGCTCGACGATTTCATGGCCAGACTCGACGCCGACGCCCGCGCCAAGGGCGAACAAGCGGCGCAAAAATGGCTCGATGCCCTCAAAACCGCGCAACAGCAGCAGCAAAGCCCGTTGCGCCCGTCGACGGGGCCGCGGGCGAAGCAGTGAGCGGGGGTCCTGCGTAGCCTGGATTGAGCTGAAGCCACCACGCACAGCGTGGTTGAGGGGGCGTCTGTCTCGGTGCTTCGTTATCGTCGCCGGAGAATTGATGCGGCCCGCGCCCCTTCCACCACCCCGCTACGCGGGGCGGTCCACTTCCCCGCTTTCGCGGGGCAGGATGAAGACGCAGCTTGACGCCGCCGGCTTGAGGCCTCACCTGACACCTCCAACTGCAAGGTCACCATGCTCCACTCCGCCGTTCTCAATGTCATGATCAAGGCGGCGCAGCGCGCCGGCCGCGGGCTCAAGCGCGATCTCGGCGAGATCGAGCATTTGCAGGTTTCGCTGAAGGGACCGCGCAATTTCGTCACCGCCGCCGACCGCCGCGCCGAGGAGACGGTGCGCGAGGAACTGGCCAAGGCGCGGCCGCATTACGGCTTTCTCGGCGAGGAAGGCGGCGCGCACGAAGGCAGCGACAAGAGTCACCGCTGGATCGTCGATCCGCTCGACGGCACCACCAATTTTTTGCACGGCATACCGCATTTCGCGGTGTCGATCGCGCTCGAGCGCGAGGGCGTCATCGTCGCCGGTCTGATCTACAACCCGGCCAATGACGACATCTTCATCGCCGAACGCGGCAAGGGCGCTTATCTCAACGACAAACGTATCCGCGTCGCCGCGCGCGAACACCTTGCCGACGCCGTCGTCGCCTGCGGTCTGCCGCATTACGGCCGCGGCGATCTGGCGCTAGCGCGCCGGGAAATCGCCGCCGCGCAGCAGCATTTCGCCGGGCTGCGCCGTTACGGCGCCGCCGCCCTCGATCTGGCCTGGATCGCCTGCGGGCGGCTCGATGCCTATTGGGAGCGCGATCTGTCGCCGTGGGACGTCGCCGCCGGCATGATTCTGGTGCGCGAAGCCGGCGGTTTTGTCACCGACCTCGACGGCGGCGAGGCGATTTTCGCCAAGCGTCAAATCATCGCCGGCAACGACACCATGCACCGCGCGCTCCTGAAGCTGCTCAAGGAGGCCGGCAAAGAGTCGCTTTTGCCGTGAGCGCGGAATTTTTGCTGCGGCCCTATAACCCGCGCGACGAGGATGCCGCCATCGCGCTGTGGCTGCGAAGCTGGCAAGCGGCCTATCCCGACATCGATTTCGCCGCACGGCTCGAATGGTGGCGGCAACGCTGGCGCGATGAAATTTTGCCGAACGCCGAAGTCGTCATCGCCGAAACCGCCGGCGCGATCGTCGGCTTTGTCACCGTCGAGCCGCGCACGTTTTATCTCGACCAGATCGTGGTCGCGCCGGAACGCTGGCGATCGGGCGTCGGCGGGGCGCTCGTCGCCGAGGCCAAGCGCCGCTCACCCGCGGGCCTTGATCTCGACGTCAACACCGACAATCCGCGCGCGATCGCTTTCTACCGCAAATGCGGATTTGTCATCAGCGGCGCCGGCAAAAATCCCTTTTCCGGCAAGCCGGTCCACCGCATGAACTGGCGGCCGTGACGGCCTCACGCGCCTTGAAATTGCAGCTTGGCCAATCGCGCATAGAGACCGCCTTCGGCGACCAGCGTCTGGTGCGTGCCTTCTTCGACGATGCGGCCTTGGTCGAGCACCAGAATGCGGTCGCAGGACAATACCGTCGCCAGGCGATGCGCGATAACGATGGTGGTGCGCTCCCGCATCAGATCGGCGAGCGCCGCGGCGACCTGGGTTTCGCTCTCGGCGTCGAGCGACGAGGTCGCCTCGTCGAGCAACAACAGCGGCGCGTCGCGCAGAATAGCGCGCGCAATGGCGATGCGCTGGCGCTGCCCGCCGGACAGCGCCACGCCGCGCTCGCCGGCCGGCGTGTCGAAGCCGTGCGGCAGCGCCGCGATGAACGAAGCGGCATGCGCGTGCTCGGCGGCACGGGCAACATCGGCGTCGGTCGCATCGGGACGGCCGAAGCGAATATTATCGCGCAGCGAGGTTGCGAACATGACGCTGTCCTGCGGCACCAAGGCGATGCGCGCGCGCAAGGCGGCGGGATCGAGATCGGAAAGCCGCACGCCGTCGAGCGTGACGCGGCCGGACGACGGATCGTAGAACCGCAGCAGCAAATGAAAAATCGTGCTCTTGCCGGCGCCGGACGGGCCGACGATGGCGAGCTTTTCGCCTTGCCGCACGCGAAACGACACCCCGTTCAAAGCGGGCACGTTGGGACGCGTCGGGTAACAAAAGCGCACGTCTTCGAAGGCGGCCTCGCCGCGGGCCGGAACCGGCAGCACGAGCGGATGCGCCGGCCGTTCAATGGCGGGTCTGATCGCGAGCAGTTCGAACAGCCGCTCGGCCGCGCCCGAGGCCTGGGCGATTTCGCCGCCAGTTTCCGACAACGAGCCGAGCGCGCCGGAAGCGAAGACGGCATAGAGGATGAATTGACTGAGACGGCCGGGCGTGATTTGCGCCGACAGCACTTCCTTCGCGCCGACCCACAGCACGATGACGACGCTCGAGGACACCAGAAAGATGGCAAAGCCGGTGAGCAGCGAACGGGCCCGGATCGAGTCGCGCGCGGCCTCGAAGGCGCGCTCGACCGCGCCGCGAAACCGCGCGATGCCAAGCCGTTCGTTGGTGAAGGCCTGCAGGATGCGCACCGCGCCGATCAATTCGCCGGCATAGGCTGACGCGTCGGCGAGCGTATCCTGGGCAAAACGGGAGCGGCGCCGCACCGCGCGGCCAAAGGCATAGAGCGGCAGAACGATGATCGGGATCGCGGCCAGCACGAAGCAAGACAGCCGCGGGCTTGTCACCACCATCATGGCGGAGGCGCCGAAGAACAGCACCAGATTGCGCAACGCGACCGAAACCGACGAGCCGACGCTGGCCTTGATCTGGGTGGTGTCGGCGGTGAGCCGCGAGGTCACCTCGCCGGTCCTGGCCTCGTCGAAGAAAGCGGGCGACAGCGAGGTCAGATGCGCGAAGACGTCGCCGCGCAAATCGGCGACGATGCGCTCGCCGAGCGTGGTGACAAGGTAATACCGCGCCGCGCTGGCGAGCGCGAGCACCGCCGCGACCCCGATCATGACCAAAAAGTAGCTGTCGATCAATGCGAGACCGCGCGCGGTAAAACCGAAATCGATCATGCGGCGCACCGCGACCGGCACGACCAGCGTGGTCAAAGCCGCCAAGACCAGGGCGCCGAGCGCGGCCACGGCGCGGCCGCGGTAGCGTCTGACATAGGGCAACAGCGAAGCGAGCGGGCGAAGCTTAAGCCTGCGCTTTTCCGCCGCGGCCGGCGGTTCCGGCACTGCCGTCGGCTCAGCAGTGGCGGCAAGCGGCGCCAAAGTTGGAATCGCCTTCGCCGCCTCGTTTTGGACACGCAAATTCATGGTAGAATCCTGTGCCGCGATAGGTTTTTGCGCCGCCGCACCGCCGCGGCGGCCGGACAATGCCTCTTGAGCGGTCCACTGGCAACGTGCGGCGGCTTGTCTCGCCGTGGCTGCCGCGGTATAGAACGGCCAAATTTCCCGAACCTCGGATGCGGCAAAGGCCGCTACATAAGTAAGCATAAGCCATGAAACCCGACACTCATCCCGATTACCATCAGATCAAAGTGGTCATGACCGACGGCACGGAATTCACCACGCGCACGACCTGGGGCAAGTCCGGCGACACGCTGCACCTCGATATCGACCCGAAATCGCATCCGGCCTGGACCGGCGGCCAGCAGCATCTGCTCGACCGCGGCGGACGTTTGTCGCGCTTTCAGAAGAAATTCGAAGGCTTTTTGAAGAAGTAGCCGGCGTCAAGGCGTCCGGCCACGCTATCTGCCGCGCCTTAGTGCGCGTCGGTCTCGAACGCGGCTTTCAACAGTCCCATTTGGCGCTCAACCGGATTATCGGCGGCCATTTTGGGTGACGGCGCCGCGTGCATCGTGGCGTCAAGCCGCCGCACTTCGATCTGCAGCTTGGTCGAGCGCGCGATCAGTTCCTGAAGTTTTGCCGGCAGAACGGCGATCGCTTTGGCATCGCCCGGCTCGCAGGCGGCGAGCCTGACTTTGCTCTTTTCCTTGCTGGCCTGGGCGAGCGTCATTTCGCCTTCCTTAACCGCCCGATGCAGCAGAAGCCACGACGCCAGCTGCATCAGCCGGGTCGTCAGCCGCATGCTTTCGGTGGCATAGACCAGACCGGCGCTGCGCTCGAGCTTTTTCGATTCCTGCCGGCCCGACCCGTCAAGATAGCTCGCCGTCTCCTCGACCAGTGCCATGCCGTCGCGAAACAGCGTCGCGAACACCTGCGAACTCGCCAGCCGTTCGCTAAAGGAGACCGCGCCGGCTTCCACCATACGCTTTTCTGACATGTACGCCTCACACCCGCGCCAGCATCGCGCGGCGCGCCGGCGCTGTCCAGCGCCCCGCCGATGAAGCTGCCGACATAGTTTCCAGACCGCGCGGCGACAGACGCGGCGGGCGTTAATAAAAAAGAGCCGCCGTTGCCGGCGGCTCAAGGTGATAACAGGGAGGCGTCAAACAGAGTGGACAGGAGCCACTCAACGTCCAGAAGTTGGACAAGCGTTGTAATGAACGGGAAAGCTTAACAAAAGATTAAGGAATCACAGAAAGTTGGCCGGCCTCGTTCAGATTCAACATGAAACAATGTGGCCAATTAGACCGCAACCTCCTGAAAATGTTTCATTT